>OCPX01000359.1_pt1 | contig 47336 bp, 39 predicted proteins | sample 1538771 | NCBI WGS metagenome assembly OCPX01 (sample SAMN04571725, study PRJEB22368) | human gut metagenome | biome: human gut; material: stool | host: Homo sapiens | place: Luxembourg | collected 2012-11-01 | reverse complement strand
CGCCGTCACCGGCTCCCGGCTGCAAGCCAGCTCCCGCTCCAGCTGCTCCGGGGTCACGGCCCCGCTGTAATAGGCCTCTCCCTCCGCCGGACAGAGCCAGCGCACCGGCACGTCCAGCAGAGCGGCGGCATTGACGAATGCCTTGTGGGCATTGCGTCCCGCCAGCAGCAGGGGCCTCTGCCCCCGACTGCGTGCATATACCGCCAGCAGCTGCACCATGGTCTGGATGCACAGGGTGGAGCCTCCGGCGGCGTACAGGGTGTGCGCCCCGAAAACGGCCCCGGCGTTCTCCTCGCTCCGGGCGATAATGCCCTCCGGGTGAAACAGATCGTCAGCGCCGTCTATCTCCGTGATGTCCAGCGCCTCGCAGCCCAGCGGGCCGCAGCCCTTGTGGCCGGGCATATGCAGCCGCACGGCCCCGCCGCCGGCGTAGCGGCGGACGAAATCGCAGATGGGGGTGCTCATTCCGTCCCCAGCTCACGGGCCACCGCCACGGCGATGGCGCACTCCATGCGCTTGCGGAACAGGTCGCAGCCGTCGGCGTATACGCCCCGGACGGAGCCGGTGGCGTGGTAGGCGTTGGCGGCGCACCCGCCGGAGCAGTAGAGCCTTGCCCAGCAGTCCCGGCACTCCTCCCGTGCATACACGTTGCACCCGGCAAACTCCGCCTGCACGGCGTGGTTCTCCACGCCGTCCCAGATGTTGCCCAGCTTGAATTTCTCGTCGCCCACGAACTGGTGACAGGGGTACAGGTCGCCCCAAGGGGTCACGGCCATGTACTCCGTACCGGAGCCGCAGCCGGAGATGCGCTTATAAATACAGGGGCCGCCCTTGAGGTCGATCATGTAATGGTAGAAGGTGAAGGGTCTCCCCTCCTTGTCCCGCTGCAGCATCAGCCGGGCCAGATCCTCATACTGCTGCATGACGATCTCCTTATCCGCCTCCGTCAGGGCCGCCGGATCACCGGGGGCAGCCACCACCGGCTCCATGCTCAGCTCCGTGAAGCCCAGATCCAGCATGGTCTGGATGTCCTTCAAAAAGTCGGGGTTGGCGTGGGTGAAGGTCCCCCGCATATAGTAGTTCTTCCCCTGCCGGGCCTGCACCAGCTTCTGGAACTTGGGAACGATCTTCTCCCAGCTGCCGTTTCCTGCATAGTCCACCCGGTAGCGGTCATGGACCTCCTTGCGGCCGTCCAGACTCAGCACCACATTGCTCATCTCCCGGTTGGCGAAGTCGATGACGTCGTCGTCGATGAGCACCCCATTGGTGGTCAGGGTAAAGCGGAAGTGCTTGCCCCGCTCCTTCTCCACGCTGCGTGCATAGGCCACCAGCCGCTTCACCACGTCGAAATTCATCAGCGGCTCGCCGCCGAAGAAGTCCACCTCCAGATTGTGCCGGGTGCCGGAGTGATCCATGAGGAAGTCCAGCGCCTGCTTGCCCACCTCATAGCTCATCAGCGCCCGGTCGCCGTGGTACTTGCCCTGACTGGCGAAGCAGTAGGAGCAGTTGAGGTTGCAGGTGTGGGCCACATGGAGGCACAATGCCTTGATGACTCCGGAGGTGCGGGCCTTCAGCTCCCCGGCCATGGGGGCGAAGGTGTCCTCGGTGAAAAGCTTCCCCGCATCCTTCAGCGCCAGCAGCTGGTCGTAGCACTCCTCCAGCTCCGACCGGGTCACGTCCTCCCGATCCCGGTACTTCTCCGCCAGCGCATCCACCAGCGTCTCCCGCTCCTGCGTCTCGAACCCGGCGATCATGTCATAGGCCACCTCGTCCACGGCGTGGACGGAGCCGGAACACACATCCAGCACCACGCACAGGTTGCCCAGCTTATATTGATGTATCATCCTGTTTCCTACCTTTATATTTGATCTCTACGCCAAAAATGCCGCCCGGCAAGGGCGGCACCATGGTTTTCACAACTCAGTCGTTGTTCTTCTTCTCGCAAGCCTGATTGGCAATACCGCAGCTGGTCTTGCAGGCAGACTGGCAGGAGGTCTGGCACTCGCCGCAGCCGCCGTTCTTGGCGCTCTGGCAGAGGTCACGGGTCTCAATGGTCTGAATGTGCTTCATAGCTGTACCCTCCGTACATTACAAAATTTATCACAGTTTACCATACCTGACGCCGCTTGTCAAGCCGTCAGCCCCCGCCGGTCAGGACGCATCCGTCCCGTCCTTCTTCGGGTCATCCTTGGGCTGCTCCAGCTGCCGGAACACCGGCCGCAGCAGCAGCGCCGTCACATAACTGAGACTGCTGTACCCGATCAGCAGCCACACAAGGCTCAGATACAGCCGCAGCCACGGGAACGCCAGACACGCCCCCACCGGCACCGCCCAGATCAGCCAGATCAGCAGCATCCGTGGCAGGTTCCCCACCCCCACCAGCATGGCGTTTTTCATGTGGCTGCGCCACGTGTTCTGATACCGGGCCATCAGGGGAAACACAAACGTCAGTTCCACTGCCGCCAGCTGCAAGGCGAATACCGCCAGCAGCTTCCACAAAAAACGGTCGTTCAGAGCGGCGAAGTACAGATCAAAGCCGCACAGAACCAGCACCGCCAGCATGGGCAGCCATACCAGCAGGGCACACTTGAAGTTCTCCCGCCATGCGGCGAAAAATTTTCTCGCCGTGTGGCTGTCCTCCCCCTGTATCACTTTCCCCAGCACCTGATACAGCGCCGCTGTGGAGGGGCCTATGGTCACCACCGGCAGAGAGCACAACACCCACAGCACATTCAGCACCACCAGCGTCCACACCCGCTCCATGCCACGGGAGAAGGCGCTGTTGGGATCAAACAACGAGCGAAACATCTCACCCCTCCTTTTCCGCCGCCAGCGCATCCGCCAGCCGGGCATATTCCGCCAGCCCCAGCCGCTCTCCCCGCACAGAGGGATCCAGCCCGCAGGCAACGACGATCTCCGTCAGCCGCTCCTTGGGCAGGGGGAAGGCCGTCTGCAGGGAGTTCACCAGCGTCTTGCGCCGCAGGGCAAAGCCCGACCGGACAGTGCGGAACAGCATCTCTCTGGAGCACACCTCCACCGGCGGAGCCTTGCGGCTGCGGCAGTGGATCACCGCCGAGGTGACCTTGGGGGCCGGCAGGAAGCAGGTGTTTGGCACGGTGAACAGCAGCTCCGGCTGGGTATAGTACTGCATCAGCAGGGTAAAGGCCCCGTAGTCCGCCGTACCGGGGGCAGCGCAGATGCGCTGGGCCACCTCCTTCTGGATCAGCACCGTCAGGCTGTCGAAGCACTGGGCCTCCACGCAGGCGGTAAGGAACGGTGTGGTGATGTGATAGGGCAGATTGGCACACAAAATGGGCCGTAGACCGGAAAACTGCTCTTTCACCGTCTGCCGCAGAGGCAGCTTCATGGCGTCCCCCTCCAGCAGGGTGAAGTTGTCAAAGTCCGCCATAGTCTCCCGCAGCACGGGATAGAGCCGCCGGTCCAGCTCCACGGATACCACCTTTCCCGCCCGCCGGGCCAGCTGCTGGGTCAGGGGGCCGATGCCGGGACCGATCTCCAGCACGCCGGTCTGTCGATCGGCGCCGCTGGCGGCGGCGATATCCTCCGGCACCCAGCTTTCAATGAGGAAGTTCTGCCCCATGGATTTGGAAAAACGGAAGCCGTGACGCTGCAGCAGCTCCTGTATCTCATTGCGGTCACACAGGTTCATGGGCCGCCCTCCCTTCGTATGGTTGCACATCATGTATCAGTATAGCACAGGAGCGTAAAAAGGTAAAGCCTACATTCCCCCTACCCTTGGGCAAGTTTGCCCTTTTCAACCGGGGGGATGTGTGCTATAATGAATCGATTTCAGGACAGGAGGCGATGGACATGGAGCATCTCACCCACAGCGCCGCCGAGACGGAGGCGCTGGGCTGCCGGCTGGGCTGCGCCCTGACCCCCGGCACGGTCGTCGCCTACCGGGGCGGGCTGGGCATGGGCAAGACCGCCTTCACCCGTGGTCTGGCCCGTGGGCTGGATTGCCGGGACCGTGTCACCAGCCCCACCTTCACCATCGTCAACGAGTATCAGGGGCGCATCCCCCTGTTCCACTTCGATATGTACCGCCTGCCGGATGCCGACGCCCTCTTTGATATCGGGTGGGAGGATTATCTGGACCGTGGCGGCGTGTGCGCCGTGGAGTGGAGTGAGAACGTGGCCGAGGCCCTGCCGGAGGACACCGTGTGGGTGGACATCCGCCGGCTGGAGGGCGAGGACAACGGACGGTGCATCACCATAACGGGGGTGACGGGATTTTGAAGATACTGGCTCTGGAAACCTCTGCCAAAAGCGTATCCGCTGCCGTGACCGACGGCGGCGTGGTGCGGGCCTATACCTATCAGAACACCGGACTCACCCACAGCCGCACCCTGATGCCGCTGGTGGATGCCATGCTGCGGGAGAGCGAGCAGTCGCTGTCGGACATGGACCTGCTGGCGGTGGCGGCGGGGCCGGGGAGCTTCACCGGCCTGCGGATCGGGGTGTCGGCCCTGAAGGGGCTGGCCTGGGCGGCGGACAAGCCCTGCTGCGGTGTGTCCACGCTGGAGGCCATGGCCCAGAACCTGCGGCACATGGACGGGCTCATCGTCTGTGCCATGGACGCCCGGCGCAGTCAGGTCTATAACGCCGTATTCGCCGCCGAAGACGGGCAGCTCACCCGGCTGACCCCCGACCGGGCCATCGCCCTGTCCCAGCTGGCGGAGGAGTTGCAAGGCGACCCCCGGCCCAAGCTGGTGGTGGGGGACGGCGCCGCTCTGTGCAGCGGCTTTCTCTCCGAGGCGGGCATCCCCTGCTGCATGGCCCCGGCCCAGCTGGTGATGCAGAACGCCGTGGGCGTGGCGTTGGCGGCGGAGGAGATGGCCGCCCGTGGCGAAACGGTATCCGCCCGTGATCTGGTTCCGGTCTACCTGCGGCTGAGTCAGGCAGAGCGGGAGCGGCTGGCCAAGGGCCTGAAGATCACTTTGGATTGATTTGAAAATTTTTATATGCGGAGGACAAGACTATGAGCAATCAGTTTCCCACCCTGCACATCGTGGACCATCCCCTGGTGCAGCACAAGCTGTCGGTGATGCGTGACAAGAACACCAGCGTGAAGGACTTCCGGGCACTGGTGGGCGAGATCGCCATGCTGCTGACCTACGAGGCCACCCGTGACCTGCCCATGACCACCCGGACCATCGAGACTCCCATCTGCCCCTTCGAGGCGCCTGTGCTGGCAGGCAAGAAGCTGGCCATCGTCCCCATCCTGCGGGCCGGACTGGGCTTTGAGGACGGCATCCTGACGCTGGTCCCCTCCGCCCGTGTGGCCCACATCGGTATGTACCGGGATGAGGAGACGCTGGAGCCCCACTTCTACTTCCTGAAGTACCCCAAGGACATCGCCGGCCGTGACGTGCTGATCGTGGATCCCATGCTGGCCACCGGCGGCAGCGCCGACATGGCCATCACCAAGATGAAGGAGCTGGGCTGCAAGAATATCAAGCTGATGATCCTGGTGGCGGCCCCGGAGGGCGTGAGGTTCATCTATGAGCGCCACCCCGATGTGGACATCTACTGCGCTGCGCTGGACGACCACCTGAACGAGAACGGCTACATCGTCCCCGGTCTGGGCGACGCCGGCGACCGCATCTTCGGCACCAAGTAAACCCCGCAGCGAAGCTGAAAGCTTTTTCAGCAATTTTCTCTTTCCCATCCGAAATATCCGCAGGCATTCCATGCCTGCGGATATTTTTCGGCATTTCCGTGGAATTACCTGTTGCATTTTGCGCCGTTTTCGGGTAGAATGAGTGTGACAATTCAGATTGGTAGCTGTAAGGAAGTGTCTCGCACACGGGCTGCAACTATCACTCGGCGGTTGCTTGAGTGTTTCAGATCCCCTCCGGGGATTTGGAACATTTTTTCTTACCCGGAAACATTATAAAAGGAGGAAACATCATGAATCTGGTCATCAACGGCAGACTCATCACCCGTGACACGGAGGGCAAGGGCTATTACGAGCACGGCGCCGTGGCCTACGAGGGCAGCAAGATCGTGGAGGTAGGTGAGGAGAGTGCCTTGCGCCGGAAGTACCCCGACGCCCACTGCATCGATGCCAGGGGCGGCGTCATCATGCCGGCCCTCATCAACGCCCACACCCACATCTATTCCGCTCTGGCGAGAGGTCTGTCCATCGTGGGCAACAACCCCACCAACTTCTATGAGGTGCTGGACGGCACGTGGTGGGCCATCGACCGCAAGCTGATGATGGACGGCACACGGGCCAGCGCCACGGCCCTATACATGGACTCCATCAAGCAGGGCGTCACCACCATCTTCGACCACCACGCCTCCTATGGCGAGATCCCCGGCACCCTCCACACCATCGCCGAGGAGTCCAAGCGTCTGGGCCTGCGCTCCTGTCTGTGCTATGAGGTCTCCGACCGGGACGGCGAGGAGAAGTGCCTGCAGGCCATTCAGGAGAACGCCGACTTCATCACCGAGTGTGAGAAGAACAAGGACCCCATGCTGGCGGCCATGTTCGGCGGCCACGCCCTGTTCACCATCAGCGACAAGACCTTCGACCGGATGGTGGAGGCCAACAACGGCCGCACCGGCTACCACATCCATGTGTCCGAGGGCATGAACGATGTGTACGACTCCCTGCAGAACTACGGCCGCCGCCCCATCCAGCGGCTGCAGGACCACGGTATTCTAGGGGATAAGACCATTCTGGGCCATTGCATCCACGTCAACACCGCCGAGATGGAGATCATCCAGCACACCAACACCATGGTGGTGAATAACCCGGAGAGCAACATGGGCAACGCCATCGGCATCTGCCCGGTGATCCAGCTGCACAAGCGGGGCATCCTGCTGGGCATGGGTACCGATGCCTATACCAACGATATGCTGGAGTCCATCAAGGTGGCCCTGTGCTCCCAGCGGAGCCAGAACTGCCTGCCAAACGTGGGCTGGTGTGAGGTGACGGATATGCTGTTCCGCAACAACGCCAAAATCGGTGAGAAGTACTTCCCCGCCACGCTGGGCGTGCTGAAGGCCGGTGCGGCGGCGGACATCATCGTCATGGACTATAAGCCCTTCACCCCCTTCTCCGACGAGAACATCGACGGCCACATGATCTTCGGCATGACCGGCCGCCAGTGCCAGACCACCATCGCAAACGGCAAGGTGCTGATGCAGGACCGTGTGCTGGTGGGCATCGACGAGGAGGCAGAGAACGCCCACATTCTGGAAGCCGCCAAAAAGCTGTGGGGTGACCTGAACCACAGAACGTATTGATATCCCATCATCCCCATATCACAATAAGGAGGAATCCCCATGTCTGAAAAAATGTATCCCATCCCCTTCCGCTCCCTTATGAACTGGGTGGTCACCGAATACGCCGACTGCGGCGAGATCTTCGGCATCCACAAGGCCTATCGTGCCTCCGGCAAGAGCCTGCCCATCTTCGGTGAGCGCATCGAAACTCCCTTCGGCCCCGCCGCCGGCCCCAACAGCCAGCTGGCTCAGAACATCATCGCCGCCTATGTGGCCGGCGCACGGTTCTTCGAGGTCAAGACCGTCCAGAAGATGGACGGCGCCGATCTGGCCGCCTGCGTCCCCCGCCCCTGCATTCTGGCCAACGACGAGGGCTACAATCAGGAGTGGTCCACGGAGCTGACGGTGCCGCAGGCCATGGACGAGTACATCAAAGCCTGGTGCGCCCTGAAGGTTCTCAGCAAGGTCTACGATCTGGGCGATCCCGACGGCTTCGTGTTCAATATGTCCGTAGGCTACGATCTGGAGGGCATCAAGGGCGAGAAGGTGAACACCTACATCGACGGCATGATGGACGCCCGCCGTACCGCCATCTTCGGTGAGTGCAAGGAGGTTCTGAGGGAGCTGTTCCCGGCGGAGAGCGACTTCATCGACGCCATCTCCCCCCGTGTCTCCGGCAGCGTCACCGTCTCTACCCTCCATGGATGTCCTCCCGATGAGATCGAGCGCATTGCCAGCTATCTCATCTCCGAAAAGCACCTGCACACCTTCGTCAAATGCAACCCCACCATTTTGGGCTACGAGACTGCCCGGCGGACGCTGGACGCCATGGGCTATGACTACATCGTCTTTGACCAGCACCACTTCAACGAGGATCTCCAGTGGGCAGACGCCGTTCCCATGTTCCAGCGGCTCCAGAAGCTGGCGGACAGCTGCGGGCTGGAGTTCGGCCTGAAGCTCTCCAACACCTTCCCCGTGGACACCACCCGTGGTGAGCTGCCCAACAACGAGATGTATATGTCCGGCCGGAGCCTGTTCCCCCTGACCATCGAGATGTGCCACCGCATCTCCCGGCAGTTCGGCGGCAGGATGCGGATCTCCTTCGCCGGCGGCGCCGAGTACTTCAACTGCGACAAGCTGTTTGCCGCCGGTATCTGGCCCATCACCGTGGCCACCACCATCCTCAAGCCCGGCGGCTACAACCGCCTGCTGCAAATGGTGGAGAAGGTGGAGGCTCTGCCCTACCGCCCCTTCTCCGGCACGGACACGCAGGCCATCTGTGACCTGTCCACCGCCAGCCACACGGACTTCCACCACGTCAAGCCCATCAAGCCTCTGCCCAGCCGCAAGAGCGACAAGCAGGTGCCTTGGCTGGACTGCTTCACGGCTCCCTGCAAGGGCGGCTGTCCCATCGAGCAGGATATCCCCGAATATGTGGAGCTGGTCCGCAAGGGCCTGTACGGCCCGGCCCTGAAGCTCATCACCGAGAAGAACCCCCTGCCCTTCCTCACCGGCACCATCTGCGCCCACCGGTGCCAGACCAAGTGCTCCCGGAATTTCTACGACGAGTCCGTCCGTATCCGGGATACCAAGCTGGTGGCGGCGGAGCGTGGCTATGAGGCCCTGATGGCCTCCATCCAGAAGCCCGCTAAGGTTTCCGGCAAGAAGGCCGCCATCATCGGCGGCGGCCCCACCGGCATCGCCGCCGCCTATTTCCTGGGCCGTGCCGGTGTCGAGACCACCATTTTCGAGCGGGAGCAGTGCCTGGGCGGCGTCCCCCGCCACGTGATCCCCGCCTTCCGCATCACCAACGAGGCCATCCAGAAGGACATCGCCCTGATGGAGAAGTACGGCGTGGAGGTTCGCTGCGGCGCTCCCGCCCCCTCCGTGGCGGAGCTGAAGGCCATGGGCTACACCCATATCCTCTATGCCGTGGGCGCATGGAAGCCCGGCCAGCTGGGCATCCCCGGCGATGTGGCCGGCGCCATCCAGTGGATGAAGGGCGTCAAGGCCGGGAACATCTCCGTGGGCGGCAATGTGGCCGTGGTGGGCGCCGGCAATACCGCCATGGATGCGGCCCGTCTGGCCAAGCGCAGCGGCGCCCAGCACGTCACCATCGTCTATCGCCGCACCAAAAAATATATGCCCGCCGACGAGCATGAGTTGGCGCTGGCGCTGGCGGACGGCGTGACCTTTGCCGAGCTGTGCGCCCCGGTGGAGCAGAAGGACGGCGTGCTGCGCTGCGAGAAGATGAAGCTGGGCGAGGCGGATGCCTCCGGCCGCCGCAGCCCCGTGGCCACCGGTGAATATGTGGACATCCCCTGCGATCTGGTGATCTCCGCCGTGGGCGAGCAGGTGGACAGCGCCCTCCTGACCTCCAACGGCGTGGAGGTGGACGGCAAGGGCCGCCCCGCCTTCCGGACCAATGTGGAGGGCGTGTACGCCGCCGGTGACGCCCGCCGTGGCCCCGCTACGGTGGTGGAGGGCATTGCCGACGCCGCACAGTTCGCCGAGGCAGTTATCGGCGCTCCCCATACCTACGATATCCCCCAGCAGGCCTACATCACCAAGGCCGACGCCATCGCCAAGAAGGGGATCCTGCGGATGAGCGGCTGCGCCGCCTGCGAGGGTGAGCGCTGCCTCCAGTGCTCCACCGCCTGCGAAAACTGCGCCGACTCCTGCCCCAACCGGGCCAACGTGGTCATTGCCATGGCCGACGGCAGCCACCAGATCCTGCACGTGGATAAAATGTGCAACGAGTGCGGCAACTGCACCCAGTTCTGCCCCTACCACTCCGAGCCCTGCCACGATAAGTTCACCCTCTTCCAGACGGCGGAGGATATGGCGGATTCCCACAACGCCGGTGTCCTGTTCCTGAGCGGCGACCGGGTGAAGGTGCGTACCTTCGGGGAGCCCAAGGAGTACGACCTCTCCGGCAGCAACGACCTGCCTGCGGAGCTGGAAAAGCTCATCGTCACCGTCCGTGACCGGTACGCCTACCTGTTTGCGTAAGAGTTACTCGCTTGCATAAGGGTCACCCCTTACCGCAAAAGCCCGCTCTGCGCTGCCGCATCCCCCCCCATGCACAGAGCGCAGAACGCATCCCAAAGGTACGAACCCCATAAAAGCGTGAGCCACAGCAACAGCATGACCTGTATCAAAAGCGTGAGCCGCCCTTCGGCGGCTCACGCTTTTATTCTCTCTCATGGACACCGGTCCGCCGGCACAAGCCCGTCCGGCACCGGCCTCTTTCCCCTTGCCCACCGGCGGCTCCTGCCCCTACCAGCAAAAAGATCCCCCATGGTCCGGGGCAAAGCCCCGGACCATGGGGGTCACTATTCAGCGGAATACTTCCTGCTTATGGAAAGGTGCGTTCTTAGAACTGATCCTTCTTCTTAGCCACCAGCACCCCACCGGCCAGAGCCATCACGCCCAGACCCAGATACACCACGATACCGGCGTCACCGGTAGCGGGCTTGGAGGGTGTCACAGGCTCCACGGGAGCCACGTAGCCCAGATTCACCATCAGATCGGTGATCTCGGCGTCGGTAAGACCGATGGCCTTCATGTAGTCCTTAGCGCCCTTCTGCAGGTCGGCCTTGGACAGATCCTCCACGCCGAAGGCGTTCTGGAGGGTCTTGATGATGTTGCTGTTGGCAATGGCGTTGTACTTGTCCGTACCGGGCTCCACGCCGTAGTAGTTGTAGTAGGTGACCATGTAGTCCGCCACCACCTCGTCATAGGTAGCGCCCATCAGGCACTCCAGCAGAGCGGAGACGAAGCCGGCACGGTCCTTGCCCTCGGTGCAGTGGACATAGTAGGTACCCTTGTTGGCGGCGAAGAACCGCAGGCCCTCGGCCAGACCCTTCTGGAACTCCGGAGCGGAGAAGTCCACGCCCAGATTCAGATAGATCACCTTCTGGCCGGAGTAGTAGGTATCAGCGAAGCCCTCATAGGCCTCGGCCTCCTCCGGGCTGTTGGCGAGGTTCATGATCACGTTCACACCCGCCTGCTTCAGAGCGGCATCCACATAGGTATTGCGGCCCAGCTCCGGGTTGATGGGGGAGGAGCCACGGTACAGCACATCCTTGCCCATGCCGGTGGTGGCGATGTTGCGGAAGTTGCCGAACTCGGCGTCGGACAGGTTGGGATAATCGGCACGGTCATTGGTGCGCTGCAGGTCGTGCATGATGTACTCGGCCATGTAGCCGCCCTTCTCCGCCATCTTGAAGGTGACCTCCACGGGATAGGTCACACCCTCCCAAGCGGTCCAGTACCACGTCTTATCCTCGTTGGTGTGCTTCTTGGCCAGCTCATAGGTCTCAGCGAAGTTACCCATGTTGATGGCCATGGAGACGTAGCCGGTAGGCTTGCCGTCGGCGTCCTTCTCCACGATGATGGCGGGCTTGCCGGAATCCACATAGGAATAGGTAGGCACCACCGGCAGGGTCAGGGTCTTATCCAGGAACTTGACCGTCACCAGATCGCCCCAGGCAAAGCCCAGCTTGCCCATGAAGTCCTCGGCCTTGCAGTCGGTGTAGACGTTGCCGTACTTGGTCATCCAGACGTTGGCGTCCAGACCGCCGATGGTGATCTTGCCGTCATCCGTCTTCTCCGGCGGGATGATGGTCATGCGGCCCTGAGGCTCGCCATACTGGGCCTTGGTGACGGTGCCGCCCAGCTCATCGGTGATGTAGTCCATGACCACGGTGTCCAGCGACAGACCGCTCTCGATCTGGCTGCTGGCAGCGGCGAAGGCGTAGTAGGTGTCGCCGCCGGCGGCGCAGAAGTTGTTGGTGATCACGGAGTAGGTGGCATCCTTATCAAAGGGCTTGCCGTTGATGCTCTCGATGGTCACACGGTTGATGCTCTTGGGACCATAGTAGGTGGAGCCGGGATAGGTGGTGTCGTTCTTGTCGTAATCCTTGGTGCAGTCCACCGTCAGCTTCATGCCGGCGGTCTGGGGGAAGCCGCCCAGGGACACGGGAGTGCAGAAGGTAGAAGCCTCCAACGCCTCCAGCAGCTCGGCGCCGGTGACGTTCACCACCGTCAGCGTATTGCCGAAGGGCAGAACGGTGAACACGTCCTTCTTGGTGATGTCGCCGGCCTTGATGGCGGCACGGATGCCGCCGCCGTTGGTGATGGCCACAGCGTTCTCCATGTTGATGCTGGGCATCCGGGTCTTAACGGCCCACATCATGGCGTCGGTAATAAGGTCGCCCATGTTGGTCTCCTCGGTGCGGTTGCCGGGCTCCTTGTCGCCGTTGAGCTCCACCTCGGTCTTGGCAAACACCTTGCCGTACTCGGCGTCCACCTCACCGATGATCCTGTCGGCGATGGCCTTGACGGAGGCATCCTCCTTGGTGTAGGTACTCAGGTCGATGAGACCGTTGCTCTCCACGCTCTTGGTGGCGTTATCAATGACGAAAGCGCCCACATACGCAAGACCCGTACCGGTAGACTGGATCATGCCGTTGTCCTTGTTGGCGGTCATCACGGTGTGGGAGTGGCCGTCGATGACGATGTCCACACCGGGGACGTTCTTCACGAAATCGATGGAGCGGTTGGGTTCGGAGGACGCATCCACGCCCAGATGGGTCAGAGCGATGACGATATCGGCGTTGCCCTCCTCACGGGCGACCTTGATCTTGGCGTTGGCGGCGTCATACAGCTTCTGGCCGGACAGGAAGGTCAGACCCTTCATCAGAGCGGGGTTGGCCTTGGTCTGAGTCTCCGGAGTGGCCACACCCATCACGGTGAGGTTAAAGAGGGGGTTGTCGTCAGCGTCCGTAACGGGAGCGGTAGCGCCGGGAGCGAAGATGGGATCACCCTTGTCGTCCACCAGATTGACGCAGGTCACCAGGAAGTCGGCGGCGCTGTTGCTGAGGTTCGCCTTCAGCTGGGGGAAGCCGTAGTCAAACTCGTGGTTGCCCAGCGTCACGGCGTCGTAGCCCACGGCATTCATCAGTTCCACAGCGGTAGCGCCCTTGCTGAGGCTGACGTAGGTAGAGCCTTGGCTGAAGTCACCGGCATCCAGCAGCACCACAGCGCTGGCGCCCCGGTCGTAGCACTCGTTTTTCAGTGCCGCAACCTTGGCGTATTTGTCAATAGCGCCATGTACGTCGTTGGTGTGCAGAATGACCGTCTTGCCCTTCAGAGAAGCTGGCAGCTGATACCCAGCCGCCGGCTTCTCTTCTGCCCAGGTGGCCGGCACCAACAGAGTCAGTGTCATCACCAGGGACAGGAGCAATGCTAATACTTTCCGCATGGTTCTTTCCTCCTTTATTTTTTGGAACGCCCGTGGCATCCCATAATACGTCTCTATCATACATGATTTTGCACAGGAAAACAAGTCTGTTCTGTGTTTTTTTGTGTAAAAGTACGATAAAATCTCCCTGTACGAGTCATACAAAAACCCCATGCCGTTTTTGTGCATTCCACCGTAACCGGTACGGACGACCCTGAAAAATGGTGTGGCTTTTTGGTTTTTTTCTGTTATAATATAGGTTACCATCGATGAACAAGGGCAAGTACGCCTGACAGCGTGTCTTTCCGGCGCTTTTTGTCCTTTTCGCCTTGGCGGGCGCCAGCCCGCCTGCATCTCAAAAGCCAAAAATCACTCGAAAATCCATCGCTGGCAGGTGCCTTGCAGTTTTGTCGGAGCAAAAATCCGGTCAGACAAGGAAAGGCCCGCAGGGCATACTTGCCGTATGGCCAAGGGACTTGACGCAGTATGGGCGCATTTTTGCCCGACAAAACCGTGCTTGCCCTTGTCCATCGATGGTAAATTCGTGTCAAATTCGGAAGGGAGTGCAAGCTATGAAGTATCTGTTTCGAGGCGGCACCGTTGTCTCCGGCAGAGGGACACGCCGTGCCGATATTCTGGTGGAGGGTGAAAAGATCCTGGAGGTGGGCCGCAATATCACCCGCAAGGCCGACCAGATCATCGACGTCACCGGGATGCTGCTGATGCCCGGCTTCATCGACGCCCACACCCATTTTGATCTGGACGTGTGCAATACCACCACTGCCGACAATTTCACCACCGGCTCCCGGGCGGCCCTGCGGGGCGGCACCACCACCGTGGTGGACTTCGCCTGCCCCAACAAGGGGGAGAGCCTGCACCACGGGCTGGAGCTGTGGCACCGGAAGGCCGACGGCCGCACCTGCTGCGACTACGGCTTCCACATGACCATCGACGACTGGAACCCGCAGATCGAGGCGGAGATCGACGATATGTACGCCGCCGGTATCTCCTCCTTCAAGATGTACATGACCTATCCCGCCATGATGATCGGGGACAACGCCATGTACCACGCCCTGAAAAAGCTGAAGGAGAAGGGCGGCATCTGCGGCGTACACTGCGAAAACAGCGGCGTCATCGACGCCCTCATTGAGGAAAAGAAGGCCGCCGGGGAAATGGGTGTCTCCTCCCACCCCCGGACCCGTCCGGACTTTCTGGAGGCGGAGGCCGTGAGCCGCCTGCTGCGGATCGCTGAGGCGGTGGATATCCCCGTGGTCATCGTCCACCTCACCAACGCCGCCGCCCTGCGGGAGGTGGAGGCCGCCCGGAAGCGTGGCCAGAAGGTCTATGCCGAGACCTGCCCCCAGTACCTGCTGCTGGACGACAGCGTGTATGATAACCCCGACTACTCTCTGGCGGCCCGCTACGTCTGTGCGCCCCCCATCCGCAAGGCAGAGGATCAGAAGGCCCTGTGGATGGCCCTGCGCCGCGGCGAAATTCAGACCATCTCCACGGACCACTGTTCCTTTACGCTGGCCCAGAAGGACGCCGGCCGGGGGGACTTCACCAAAATTCCCGGCGGCCTGCCGGGGGTGGAGACCCGTGGCGAGCTGATCTACACCGCCGGTGTCACCACCCGGAAGATCAGCCTTGCCACCATGTGCCGTGTACTGGCGGAGAATCCCGCCAAGCTCTACGGGATGTTCCCCCGGAAGGGCATCCTGCAGGCCGGGGCCGACGCCGATATCGTGGTGTACGATCCGCTGGCGGATCACGTCATCCGTGCGGCGGACACGGTGGCCAATGTGGACTATAACCCCTACGAGGGCTTCACCACCCGTGGCTCCATCCAGCAGGTGTGGCTCCGGGGCCGTCTGGCGGTGGAGCACGGCACCGTGCTGGCCGGGCCCGACGGCAAGTACATCCTCCGTGGCAAGAACTGCCTGTAAAGAGAGAGGAAGGCTTCCATGACCGAAATATTATACTGCCAGTCCCCCGCCCTGTTTCTGCTGGCGGTGGTGCTGCTGATCTGCTTCCTCCTGCGGCGGCAGGCCCACCGGGTGCGGGCGGCGCTGGACCTGATCCTGTGCATCCTGTTGCTCATCGGCGGCGTGGTGCTATATTATTTGGGAATATACGGCGACTGCTTCACCATCCATGACTTCTGGCAGATCCGCACCTCCGGATGGGTGGGACTGGGCGTTGTAGCCGCCGGGTCGGTATGGCATCTGTGCAAGGTCTGCAAGCGGGGCGTGGAGCGCCGCCGGACGGAAAGGGCCGCCCGCCAGACGGAGGAGGCCCACCGTCAGGCGCTGGAGAGCGCCCGCCGGGAGGCGTATGAAGCCGGAAAGGCCGACGCCGCCAAGGAGCGTCAGCCGTCCCCCTCCACCCCGGAGACATCCGCCCTTCCCCTCACCCCAGCGGACGCCGTCTCGCCGGAGCGTGCAGCTGCTCCCGCCGCTGACGCACCGCAGTCCTCCGCCGGAGGAACAGGTCAAGCCCTGTAAAAACCCCGACACAAAGCCTATGACCCTCTGGTTACAGTGTCTGCGGTTACAGTGTCTGCCAAACACCGTGCAGCCCCGGTAAGCAGTCGATGCTGAACTTAAATACCGCCGGTGCAGCAACCCTCAAAATACCATGCGGAATCGGCAGAACACCATGCAGCACCGATAGAACACTGTCCTTGACTTCCCCACCGGCATCTGCTGCGATCCCCCGTGTTCGCTGGGAGGGCGAGTCGCTCGGAGAAATGACAGCCGGATAAGGCGCAGACTGAAATGTCTGTCCTTATCCGGCTTTTTGTCTGGGAAAGGAGCGATCACATGGAGTTAAAATTTCTCCCCTCCCTGCTGGGGGCGGAGAGCCTGTGGCTGGCCATGCCCATCGCAGAGGTGCTGACGGCCCTCTATGCCGCCTATACCATGAGTCGCTATACCCGTGCGCTACCGCTGAGCACGAGATAAAAAGGACGCCGGTCGCTTAACCGGCGTCCTTTTGGTATTTTGTGGATCACTTCCACAGAGAGCAGAGCAGATCCGTATAGTCGGAGGGGTTCTCCAGCGGCAGACCTGCAATGAGCATGGCCTGATTCAGCAGGATCTCGGCATACTTTTTGGCCCGGTCGGGGTCCGTGATGCGGGCGGACTCCAGAGCGGCAAAGGCGGGATGCTCCACGTTCACCTCCAGAATACGCTTGGCCTTCAGGGCGAGGTCTGGCTGCACGGCGGCGAAGTACTTCTCCATTTCGAAGGTCATGCCCTCGCCGCTGGTGAGGCAGACGGGATGGGACTTCAGCTTGCCGGAGGCCTTCACCTGATCCACCCGGCTTCCCAGCGTCTCCTTCAGGAAATCCAGCGTCTCCTGATGATCCGCCGTCTCCGGCTGCTTCTCGTCCCCCAGCTCCAGATCGCCGTCCACGGCGGAGCGGAATGCCTTGTCGCCGTAGGTGCGGAAGATATCGGGGATGAACTCGTCGGTCTTGTCGGTGAAGTACAGAATCTCCATGCTGCGGTCCTTCAGCAGCTCCGTCTGGGGCAGATGATCCACCGCCTCCACGCTGTCGCCGGAGGCATAATAGATATACTTCTGCTCCTCCGGCATCCGGGAAACGTACTCACCCAGCGTCACCAGCTTCTTCTGGGTGGAGGAGTAGAACAGCAGCAGATCCTGCAGCTTCTCCTTCATGGCACCGTAGTTGTTCAGGGCGCTGAGCTTCAACTGGCGGCCGAAGCTGCGATAGAACTTCTCATAGCCCTCCCGGTCGTCCTTCAGCATCCGCTCCAGCTCGCTGCGGATCTTCTTCTCCAGATTGTTGGAGATGACCTTCAGCTGGCGGTCGTGCTGCAGCAGCTCACGGGAGATATTCAGGCTCAGGTCCGGGGAGTCCACCACGCCACGGACAAAGTTGAAGCACTCCGGCAGCAGATCGGCGCACTTATCCATGATCATCACGCCGCTGGAATACAGCTGCAGGCCCGGCTCGAAGTCCTCGGTATAGTACTGGCCGGAGGGCTGGGAGGGAATGAACAGCAGGGCCTTATAGGTGACGGCGCCCTCCGCAGAGACGGTGATCACCGACTGGGGCGGGGCGAAATCCCCGAAGTGCTCCTGATAGAACTTGTCGTACTCCTCCCGTGTGACCTCGCTCTTCTTCCGCTGCCACAGGGGGACCATGCTGTTGAGAGTCTCCCACTCCTTGATCTCCTCATACTCCGGCTTGTCCTCCGGACAGCCCTCCTTACGCTTGGAGCGGGTCATTTCCATACGAATGGGGAAGCGGATATAGTCGGAGTACTTCTTCACCAGACGCTGGAGGGTGTGCTCCTGCAGGTACTGGCTGTACTCCTCCGGCTCCTCGTCGGCCTTCAGGTGCATGATGATATCCGTACCCACAGTGTCCTTCCGGCAGGGTTCGATGGTATAGCCCTCCACGCCGTCGGACTCCCAGCGCCAGCCCTGCTCATCGCCGTACTTCCGGGTGACGACGGTGATGTGGTCGGCCACCATGAAGGCAGAGTAGAAGCCCACACCGAACTGGCCGATAACGTCGCTCTCGGCATCCTTATCCAGCTCCTGACGGAACTGGAAGGTACCGCTGGAGGCGATGACGCCCAGATTCTGCTCCAGATCGGTATCGTTCATGCCGATGCCGTTGTCGCTGACGGTGAGGGTGCGGGCCTCCTGATCGGGGCGGATGGTGATGGCGAAATCCTCCCGCTTCATGCCCACCTGCTCATCCGTCAGGGAGCGGTAGCACAGCTTGTCGATGGCGTCGGAGGCGTTGGACAAGATCTCCCGCAGGAAGATCTCCTTATGGGTGTAGATGGAGTGGATCATCAGCTCCAGCAGACGCTTGGACTCCGCCTGAAATTCTTTTCTTTCCATAGTTGATTCCTCTTTTCTAATAGATCGGGAGACGCCGCAGCGCCTCCCGCTTTTTACCTGTTCAGCTGCGCTGGCGTTTGCTGCACAGCAGATAGCCCAGTCCCGTCAGCACCGTGGCCACAGCGGAGACGATCATGGTGAGCTTCAGCAGCAGCCGCACGGCCTTGCTCTCCAGCAGATAATCCGTCACCTGCCGGACGCAGCGGCCCACAGCACCCAATAGCCGGCCCGCCAGGCCCGTCACCTTGTGGAGAAGTCCCTTCCCCAGCGATAGGATACGCCGTGTCAGAGGCAGGGCGTGTGACGCCAGCTGCCGAGCCTTGTGTACCTTGGTCGAAAGCATTTTCATCCCTCCCCATTTCTCTATGGTCAATTATAGACAGTCTGTCCGTTATTGTCAATTCCCGCCGGGGCGGGGCGTGTAAACTTCCTGTGAACAATGGGATAAAAAAGCTGCGGTAGGGCTTACGCTCTACCGCAGGGGACATTATTCGCCGCTTCCGGCGGGGGCCGCCACCGGATCGATGGGGGTCAGGACACCCACCACCACAAACCGGGCATCTTCAAACTCATACGAGCAGGTGGAGAGGGTCACCAAATGGGCGCTGGAGAGATCCTCCGGCACCGGCGTCCTGGACTCGAACCGGGACGAGCGCACCAGCGCACTCACCGTATCCACCGACAGCACCGTGGAGTACACGGCGTCGTCATAGTCCACCACGGACCCGGCGATCAGGTCCAGCCGGTAGCTCTGCTGGGGAGTGTAGAGATACAGATAGGGGTGGGCGTCGTAGAACTCCTGCTTCTTATACTGCACCAGTGCGCCGAACATGGCGCCGGACTTCATGTGGTGGCCGTAGACCAGCGTATTCTGGTCGGAGAAGTCCGAGCGATTGACGTAGTCCATGAAGATGGTGCCGTTCTTGTTCCATGTGCCGTCCAGCAGGCGATAGAGATAGTAGTCGTTGTCCTCCGCCTGCACGATGGGGTAGTTCAGGCCCGTGTCCGCTCCGTAGAGCCACGCCACGATGTCGCTGTTGACGCCTTCCAGCGCCGCAAAGTCCACGTAGACCTGCTCCGGCTCCCCCTCCGGCTCCTCATCGCTGCTCAGGTCCGGGATGTAGACGTATTTGCCGGCATCCTTCAGCACCTCGTCGCTCTTGTGCTTTTCCAGCATATAGCTGCCGATCTGATAGGCCGCAAAGAGAAATATACCTATGAATACCGCCAGCAGGATATAGTATACCGCTTTCTTCATACCGGAGCCCTCCCTGTTGATTTTTTACATTATACCAGATGGCCCACCGCTTTTCAAGAAAAAGCTTGATGCCCTCCGGAGGAACGGGACAGGGGTTTCTGCGCTGGACAGGGGGCGGCAGATGTGGTATGATAACTTAGATTGACAAGGCAAGAAAGGTGTGAGACAGATGCAGGTAGAGAGCCTGAGCTGGTTCCCCGGTCACATGACCAAGACCCGGCGGATGATCGCCGCCGAGATCGGGCATATGGACGCCGTGTGCGAAATTCTGGATGCCCGCATCCCGCTGGCCAGCCGGAACCCGGATGTGGACGAGCTGACGGCGGGCAAGCCCCGTCTGGTGGTGCTGAACCGAGTGGATCAGGCCGATCCCGGCCAGACCCGGCGCTGGGCTGCCTACTTCCGGGAGAAGGGCTATGCCGTGCTGGAGGCCAACGCCAAGGGCGGCGCCGGCACCGCCCAGTTCGCCGCCGCCGTGCGGGAGCTGCTGCGGGACAAGCTGGAGGCCTATGCCCAGAAGGGACAGGTGGGACGTGTGGTGCGGGTCATGGTGCTGGGCATCCCCAACGTGGGAAAATCCACCTTTATCAATAAGGTAGCCCGCCGCAAGACCGCAAAAGCCGAGGACCGGCCCGGCGTCACCCGCAGCAAGCAGTGGGTGCCGGTGGACAGCACGCTGGAGCTGCTGGACACGCCGGGTATCCTGTGGCCCAAGTTCGACGACCCGGAGGTGGGCAAGCGTCTGGCCTTCACCGGGGCCATCAAGGACGATGTGTTGGACATCGAGGAGCTGGCCTGCTATCTCATGGAGTATCTGGGGAGGCACTATACCTCCGTTCTGGAGGAACGGTATAAGATCGCCGTGGAGCCGGAGGACAGCGGGTATGACCTGCTGGAAAAGGCCGGGCGCAAGCGGGGCTTTCTCATGCGGGGGGCGCAGGTGGACACCGAGCGCATGGCCCGCATCCTGTTGGACGAGTTCCGGGGCGGCAAGCTGGGCCGCTTCACACTGGAGACAGTGGAGGACGCCACATGACGGACTTCTCGCTGGAAAAGGCCGCCATGGCCCGTGGCTGCACCGCCGTATGCGGCTGCGACGAGGCGGGGGCCGGGCCGCTGATGGGGCCGGTATACGCAGCGGCGGTGATCCTGCCGGTGGACGGCTGCATCCCCGGCCTTGACGACAGCAAGAAGCTGACGGAGAAGAAGCGGGAGGCTCTGTTCGACGTCATCTGCCAACAGGCGGCGGCGTGGGCGGTGGCCTCCGTCAGTGCAGAGGAGATCGACGCAACGGACATCCTCAGCGCCCGGATGAAGGCCATGCAGCTGGCCATCTGCGCTCTGGCGATCCCGGCGGATTATGCCCTCATCGACGGCAACCGGGATCACGGAAGGTCCTCCGCCATCACCACGCCCCATGAGACGGTGGTGGGCGGGGACGGGCGCTCGGCGTCCATTGCCGCAGCGTCGGTGCTGGCCAAGGTGAGCCGGGACCGGTATGTGTGCCGGGTGCTGGATCCCCTGTACCCTCAGTATCAGTTCGCCAGGCATAAGGGCTACGGCACCAAGCTGCACTATGCCATGCTGGACCGATACGGGCCATGTCCGGAGCACCGGATGAGCTTTCTCACCAAGTGGAAGGAGCGGCACACATGAGCCGGGCGGAGGGCGTATGGGGCGAGGCCCAGATCGCCAACTATCTGCGGTGCAGGCGCTATGAGCTGCTGGCTCACAGCTATCACTGCCGCTTCGGGGAGATCGATCTCATCGCCCGCAAGGGCGGCGTGCTGTGCTTCGTGGAGGTCAAGACCCGCAGCAATCTGGCCTGCGGCCTGCCCAGAGAGTACGTCACCGCCGCCAAGCAGGAGCGCATCCGCAAGACGGCGGCCTTTTATCTGATGGAAAAGGGGCTGGACTGCCCCGTCCGCTTCGACGTGGCAGAGGTCTATACCGACGGGGCGCACTCCCCCGCCGCCACCCACATAGAATACATCGAAAACGCATTTTGAGGTGATACATACGATTCCCTATTTTGACGCACACTGCGACACCATCCACCGCTGCCACACGGCGGGGACGCTCTTCCGGGACCCGGAGCTGCGGGCCTTCTACGACATTGCGGGCAATTTGCGCCGCAGCGGCGGACACATCGATCTGGAGCGGGCCGGGGGCTTTGCCCGCTACGCCCAGTTCTTTGCCCTGTATCAGAATCCCCGGCTGGTGCCGAAGGGCAGCTCCATGCCGGAGCAGGGCGTCCTGCTCCATCAGCGGTTCCTGCGGGAGATGGAGGAGAACCGGGAGCGCATCCTCCCCTGCCGCACCGGGGCGGAGGTGGACGAGGCCGTGGGGCAGGGCAAGGCGGCGGCGCTGCTGAGCATCGAGGGCGCCGAGCTGCTGGACTGCGACATCCGGCGGCTGGACACTGCCTATGACTGGGGCGTGCGGCTGCTGAACCCGGTGTGGAACTACGCCAACCGGCTCTCCGGCTCCAATGCCCAGCAGCCGGAGCAGGGACTGACCGCTTATGGCCGGGACTTCCTGCAGCGGATGGAGGAGTTTTCCATCTACGTGGATGTGTCCCATCTGTCGGATGCGGGCTTCTGGGACGTGGTGCGTCTTTCCCGGCGGCCTGTGGTGGCCTCCCACTCCAACAGCCGGGCCGTCTGCCCCCACCGGCGCAACCTCACCGACGATATGTTCCGGGCCATCCGGGACAGCGGCGGCGTGGCGGGGCTCAACTACTACCAGCACTTTGTGGGCGACGACCCCACCATGGAAGGGCTGGTGCGCCATGTGGAGCATTTTCTGGAGCTGGACGGAGAAAGGTCCCTGTGTCTGGGCGGCGACATGGACGGCTGCGAGCTGCTGGCCGGCGGGATGCGGGGTCTGGAGGATGTGCCGCTGCTGTGGCAGGCGCTGGCGGACCGGGGCTATCCCCAGTCGCTGCTGGAGGATCTGTTCTGGAACAATCTGCGGCGGCTGATATAAAATCGGGAGAGGAGGCGGCGCATGGCGCTGTATGCTCTGGGGGATCTGCATCTGTCCCTCAATTCCAACAAATCCATGGAGATCTTCGGAGACGGCTGGCAGGACTATGTACTCCGGCTGAAGGAGGCCTTCTCCGCTCTGAGGCCGGAGGACGTCACCGTGCTGTGCGGCGACCTGTCCTGGGGCATGAGTCTGGAGGAATCGCTGGAGGACTTCCGGTTCATCGACGCCCTGCCGGGGAAGAAGTATCTGCTCAAGGGCAACCACGACTACTGGTGGAACACCGCCGCCAAGATGGAGCGGTTCTTCCGGGAGCATGAGCTGACCACCATGGAAATTCTCCACAACAACTGTAAGTTCTACGGGGAGCTGGCCCTGTGCGGCACCCGTGGGTGGTTTTACGAGCTGGACAACCAGGGGACCCACAACGAAAAGGTGCTGCTGCGGGAGATCGGGCGGCTGGAGAGCTCTCTGAAGGCGGCGGGGGAGCACGAGAAGCTGGTGTTTCTCCACTATCCGCCCCTGTATCAGGGCTACCGCTGCCCGGAGATCCTGCGGCTGCTGAAGGAGTACGGCGTGAAGCTGTGCTGCTACGGCCATCTGCACGGCGCTTCCCACCGCCGGGCCATCGAGGGAATGTGGGATGGAACGGAGTTTTCGCTGGTGTCGGCGGACTATCTGAAATTTGTTCCCAAAAAAATTTGCGAATGATGCAAAAAAGGTGTGGAAATTGAAATTGTTTTCTGGTATTATATAAAATTGCATTGATTATAAATGAATGCTGAACGGAGGAAAAGTCAAAATGAGTGTAAAGTCCTGTGAAAATCTGGAAAAGAGCCAGGTCAAGCTGACCATCGAGGTCGGCGCAGAAGAATTCGAGAAGGCTGTCAACAAGGCCTATCTGCAGATGCGTGGCAAGATGAACGTCCCCGGCTTCCGCCCCGGCAAGGCTCCCCGCAAGATCATCGAGGGGATGTACGGCGCTGAGGTCTTTTACGAGGAGGCTGTGAATATCGTGCTGCCCGACGCCTATGAGGCCGCCGTGCAGGAGCAGAAGCTGGAGGTCGTGGGCTATCCCCAGGTGGAGCTGGAGTCCTGCGGCAAGGACGGCGTGGTCTTTCAGTGCACCGTGGCGGTGTATCCCGAGGTGACGCTGGGCCAGTACAAGGGTCTGGAGGCCCCCCGTGCCGAGGTGAAGGTCATGGCCGCCGACGTCAACGCCCGTCTCAAGGAGATGGCCGAGCGCAACAGCCGTCTGGTGAGCGTGGAGCGTGCCGTGAAGAAGGGCGACACCGCCACCATCGACTTCGAGGGCTTCGACAACGGCGTGGCTTTCGACGGCGGCAAGGGTGAGAACTTCGATCTGGAGATCGGCTCCGGCAGCTTTGTCCCCGGCTTTGAGGATCAGCTCGTCGGCATGAAGGCCGGTGAGGAGAAGGATATCGACATCACCTTCCCCGAAAACTATACCCCCGAGCTGGCCGGCAAGCCCGTTGTGTTCCATGTGAAGGTCAACGAGGTGAAGGTCAAGGAGATCCCCGCCATGGACGACGAGTTTGCCAAGGACGTCTCCGAGTTCGACACCCTGAAGGAGCTGAAGGCCGATCTGAAGAAGAAGATCACCGGGGAGCGCAAGGAGTCCGCTCAGCGGGCCTTCGAGGACGTGCTGATGCAGAAGGTGGCCGAGGGCATCACCTGCGATATCCCCGATGCCATGGTGGATCTGCAGGCTGAGCAGATGGCCAACAACTTCAAGCAGCAGCTGGCCTCTCAGGGCATCCCCTTTGACCAGTATCTGAAGATGACCGGCACCACCGAGGCCGACTTCCTGTCTCAGGCCCACGGCCCCGCTCAGGAGCAGGTCCGCATGGATCTGGCCGTGGAGGCCATCATCAAGGCCGAGGGTCTGGAGGCCACCGACGACGAGGTGAACACCGAGATGCAGAAGCTGGCCGACAAGTACGGCATGGATCTGGAGTCCGTGAAGAAGTATCTGCCCGCCGCTCAGGTGCGGGAGCAGGTCATCCGTGAGAAGGTGGTCAAGCTGGTGGCGGACAGCGCCGTGGCCGTGGCCCCCGAGGCGGAGGAGAAGAAAGAAGATAAGGCGGAGGAGACTGCCGAATAAAACCGGCGCATTCTGCTAAAATCACAAACGGGCGGGTATACTTTGAACATCTATCTGTACAGGAGGCATATTTTATGAGTTTAGTTCCTTATGTTGTGGAGCAGACCAACCGGGGCGAGCGTTCCTACGACATTTTCTCCCGGCTGCTCAATGACCGCATCATCTTCCTGGGCGAAGAGGTCAATGATACCACAGCCAGTCTGGTGGTGGCACAGCTGCTGTATCTGGAGGCACAGGACCCCGACAAGGACATCCAGATGTACATCAACAGCCCCGGCGGCTCTGTGACGGCGGGTATGGCCATCTACGACACCATGCAGTATATCAAGTGCGACGTGTCCACCATCTGCATCGGCATGGCGGCCAGCATGGGCGCGTTCCTGCTGTCCTCCGGGGCCAAGGGCAAGCGCATCGCCCTGCCCAATGCCGAGGTGATGATCCACCAGCCCTCCGCCGGGACCCAGGGTAAGGTCACGGATATGGAGATCGACGTGGAGCATTTTCTGAAGATCAAGCAGCGGATGAACAAGATCCTCTCCGAAAACACCGGCAAGACCCCGGAGCAGGTGAAGCTGGACTCCGAGCGGGACAACTGGATGACCGCTGAGGAGGCCCGTGACTACGGTCTGGTGGACAAGGTCATTTTCAAGAGGTAAATCATGGCAGAAGACAAGAAAAATCTGCGCTGCTCCTTCTGCGGCAAGCCGGAGGGGCAGGTACATCGCATGATCCAGGGTCCCGGCGGCGTTCGCATCTGCGACGAGTGCGTTCAGCTGTGTATGTCCATTCTGGACGACGGCTACACCCCCGGCATGGGGGAGGACGTGCAGACGATGGATCAGCTGCCCACCCCCCGTGAGATCCGGGAGGTGCTGGATCAGTACGTCATCGGGCAAGAGGATGCCAAGGTGGCCTTGTCGGTGGCGGTATACAACCACTATAAGCGCATTTTCTTCGGCGGCGGCGAGGATGTGGAGCTGCAAAAGAGCAATATCCTCATGATCGGCCCCACCGGCTCCGGCAAGACGCTGTTCGCCCAGACACTGGCCCGTGTGCTGAAGGTGCCATTTGCCATCGCCGACGCCACCACCCTCACCGAGGCGGGCTATGTGGGCGACGACGTGGAGAACATCCTGCTGCGGCTTTTGCAGGCGGCGGATTTCGATGTGGAGCTGGCGGAGCGGGGCATCATCTATGTGGATGAGATCGACAAGATCGCCCGCAAGAGCGAGAACACCTCCATCACCCGTGACGTGTCCGGCGAGGGCGTGCAGCAGGCACTGCTGAAAATTCTGGAGGGTACCGTGGCCAACGTGCCGCCTCAGGGCGGGCGCAAGCACCCCCATCAGGAGTTCATCCAGATCGACACCCACAACATCCTCTTCATCTGCGGCGGCGCCTTCGACGGTCTGGAGAAGATCATCGAGCAGCGCACCGATCGCAAGGGCATCGGCTTCGACGCCGTGGTGGAGAGCAAGGCTGAGCGCCGGACGGGCCAGCTGCTAAAGGAGGTTCAGCCCCACGATCTGCTGAAATTCGGCATCATCCCGGAGCTGGTAGGCCGTATGCCGGTGATGGTGACCCTCAACGGTCTGGGCCGGGATGATCTGGTGCAGATCCTCACCCAGCCGAAAAACGCACTGGTGAAGCAGTATCAGAAGCTTCTGGAATACGACGATGTGGAGTTGCAGTTCCAGCCGGAGGCGCTGGACGCCGTGGCCGATCAGGCCATTCAGCGGAACATCGGCGCACGTGGTCTGCGGGCCGTGATGGAGGGACTTCTCACCAGGATCATGTACGAGATCCCCTCTGACCCCACCATCACCCGTGTGACCATCACACCGGAGGCGGTCCTAAAGACCGGAGAGCCGGAGATCACCCGTGATCCCCAGCGCACGGAGCGGCCCGGCCGCACCCGTGACAGCAAGGTGGAGCACGATCCCTCCGCCCCGGCATCCTAACGAATCATGAGGAGAGGCGAACCCGTTCGTCTCTCCTCTTTTCCACAGCAAAGGAGACCAGTTATGAATACCATCAATATCCCCGTTCTGGCGCTGCGGGGCATGACCGCCTTCCCCGGCGAAACGGTAAGCTTCGACGTGGAGCGGGAGATTTCCATTTTTGCGCTGGACAACGCTATGGAGGGCGACCGTCGTCTGTTTCTGGTGACGCAGCGGAAGATCGGCGTCTCCGAGCCAGAGGAGCAGGATCTCTACGAGATCGGCACGGTGTGCCATGTGCTCCAGATCATCAAGACCTCCGAGACTACGGTACGGGTGCTGGTGGAGGGTGAGCAGCGGGCGAGACTGCATCGTCTGTGGCAGACCTCCCCGTTTTTGCAGGCCAATGTGGAGCTGCTGGAGGATGCCCCCTACCGAAGCACCTCTCACACGGAGGCGCTGCTGCGGCAGACCTACGCCATCTTCGGCGCCTATAAGGAGCTGTCCCCCCAGATGTCCGACGAGGTGGTGGCGCAGGTGCTGGATCAGCGTGATCCCGGCCGTCTGGCGGATTTCATCGCCCAGAACCTGACCCTGCGGCATCAGGACCGGCAGCGGGTACTGGATCAACTGCACCCGGTGAAGCGGCTCCAGCTGGTCAATGACATCCTCACCCACGAGGTGGACGTCATGGGTCTGGAGTTCGAGATGGAGCAGAAGGTGCGCCAGCGGGTGGCGCAGGTCCAGAAGGACATGATCCTCCGGGAACAGCTGAAGGTGCTGCAGCACGAGCTGGGAGAGGACGGCGACGAGGAGCTGTCGGATTATGAGGCCCGCATCACCGCCCTGCACCTGCCGGAGGAGCTGCACCGCAAGCTCATGAAGGAGGTAGACCGGCTGGCCAAGCAGCCCTTCGGCAGCGCCGAGGGCTCCGTCATCCGCAACTATCTGGACGTGTGTCTGGAGCTGCCGTGGGGCAAGTACACCCGTGACCGGGCGGACGTGGCGCAGGCCCGGCGCATCCTTGACCGGGATCACTTCGGTCTGGAGCAGGTGAAGGAGCGTATTCTGGAGTTCGTGGCGGTGCGGCAGCTGAGCCCCAACTCCAAGGGGAAGATCCTCTGTCTGGTGGGCCCTCCCGGCGTGGGCAAGACCTCCATCGCCCTGTCGGTATCCAAGGCCCTGCACCGGAAGATGGCCCGGCTGAGTCTGGGCGGCGTCCGGGACGAGGCGGACATCCGGGGCCACCGCAAGACCTACATCGGCGCCATGCCGGGCCGCATCATCGATGCCATCTCCCGCAGCGGCTCCATGAATCCCCTGTTGGTGCTGGACGAGATCGACAAGCTGGGCAGCGATATGCGGGGCGACCCCGCCTCCGCCCTGCTGGAGGTGCTGGACAGCGAGCAGAACTACGCCTTCCGGGATCACTATCTGGAGATCCCGGTGGATCTGAGTCAGGTGCTGTTCATCACCACCGCCAACACCACCTCCACCATTCCCCGGCCCCTGCTGGACCGGATGGAGGTCATCGAGCTCACCAGCTACACCGACGAGGAGAAGCTGCAGATCGCCAAGCGCTATCTGCTGCCCCGGCAGATGAAGGAGCATGGGCTGAAAAAGACCCAGCTGCGCCTGTCGGACGACGCCATCCGGCAGATCATCTCCGGCTATACCAGAGAATCCGGCGTTCGACTGTTGGAGCGGCAGCTGGGCAAGGTGTGCCGCAAGACCGCCATGCGTCTGGTGGACGGTGGGGAGAAGCGGGTGAATGTGACCCCCGACTCCCTGCGGGAGCTGTTGGGCGTGGTGCGTTATCAGGACGGCGTACATAGCACACGGAATCAGGTGGGCGTGGTGAACGGTCTGGCCTGGACCGAGGTAGGCGGCGAAATTCTGGAGGTGGAGGCCGGCGTCATGGAGGGCTCCGGCAAGCTGGAGCTCACCGGCAATCTGGGTACCGTCATGCAGGAATCCGTCCGGGCGGCGCTGACGTGCTTGCGGAGCCGGTGCGGCGAGCTGGGCATCGAGAAGGATTTTTACAAGACCCGTGACATCCACGTCCACTTCCCGGAGGGGGCGGTACCTAAGGACGGCCCCTCCGCCGGCATCGCCATCACCACCGCCATGCTCTCCGCTCTGACGGGACGGAAGGTCCGGGGCGATGTGGCCATGACCGGCGAGGTGACGCTGCGGGGCCGGGTACTGCCCATCGGCGGACTGAAGGAAAAGACCATGGCCGCTCTCCGCAGCGGCATCCGCACGGTGATCCTCCCCAAGGACAACGTCAAGGATCTGGATGAGATCGACCAGACCGTCCGGGCAGCCCTGCACTTCGTGCCGGTGGAGAGCGTGGATCAGGTGTTTGCGGCAGCGTTGGTCCCCTCCCCTGCCGTGTCGGCGGTGGAGCATATGACCGCCCTGCCCATGGAACCGGCTGCCCCGGCCCTGCGGGTCTGAGGCAGTCAGAGAAGGAGGCCATCATGACCATCAACTTCAACAAGGCGGAGTTCGTGCTGTCCGCCACCACCCAAAACGCCTTTATCCGGGACGGTCGGCCCCAGGTGACCTTTGCCGGACGCTCCAACGTGGGCAAGTCCTCCGTCATCAACCGGCTGCTGAACCGGAAGAACTTCGCGCGGGTGGGCGCTACCCCCGGCAAGACCTCTCAGGTGAACTACTTCCGCATCGACGGCAAGCTCTACTTTACCGACCTGCCCGGCTACGGCTATGCCAAGGTCAGCAAGGAGGAGCGGGATCGCTGGGGCCGCCTGATGGAGAGCTACTTTCAGGAGCCGGGGCTTATCTCGCTGGGCGTGCTCATCGTAGACGCCCGGCACAAGCCCTCGGCGGACGACGTGACCATGTGCAATTGGTTCAGGGAGGCGGGCTGCCCCATGCTGGTGGTGGCCAACAAGGTGGACAAGCTGAAAAAGCGGGAAGTAGAGCCAAATCTGGAGGTCATCCGCCAGACGCTGGAGCTTCCCCCCGACACGCCGCTGGTCCCCTTCTCCGCCGAGAAGGGCGATGGCAAGACGGAGGTGCTGTCCCTGCTGAGCCAGTTCTTTGCCTGAGTATGCTCCGTATCCCCCTGTCCTTCCCGGCAGGGGGATATCCGTACCCGGCCACGGGGTGCCGTACCCGGCCACGGGGTACCCTCCCCGGCGGAGCGGTCTCGGTACGGGATCGGCTTCCGGTGCGGAGGGAAATTTTCATCAAATATTGTATGAAAAGATTGTATTTTTTTCGAACTGTGATACAATTAGATGGAATAAGACTGCCCCCTGCGGGCAGAAGAAAAACTCTGCGGAAAAAGCGTCCCTTCGGGGACAGAAAGGCGGTTCCTGCTGTGATCTATCTGGATAATGCCGCCACCACCCTGAAAAAGCCCCCCTGTGTGGCGGAGGCGGTGGTGCGGGCTATGGCCACCATGGGCAACTCCGGGCGCAGCGCCCATCAGGAGGCGTTGGACGCTTCACGGGTCATCTACCGCACCCGTGAGCAGCTGGCCAGGCTGCTGGGCTGCTCCGCTGCGGAGCGGGTGGTGTTCACCTGCAACTCCACCGAGGCCCTGAACATCGCCATCGACGGGCTGTTCGCCCCCGGTGACCATGTGCTGTCCACTGACTGCGAGCACAACTCCGTGCTGCGGCCCCTGTACCGGCTGGAGGGGGTGGAGGTGGACTTCCTGCCGGCGGATCGGCGGGGCTGCATCGACTACGACGATTTCCGCCGTCTGCTGCGGCCCAACACACGGGGCATCATCTGCACCCATGGCTCTAACCTGACGGGGAATCTGCTGGATATCCGGGCCATCGGCCGCTTTGCCAAGGAACACGGCCTGCTGCTGGTGGTGGACGCCTCCCAGACGGCGGGGGTGTTCGATATCGACATGGAGGCCATGGGCATCGACGTGGTGTGCTTCACCGGTCACAAAAGCCTGCTGGGGCCGCAAGGTACCGGCGGACTGTGCATCGCTCCGGGGGTGGACATCCGCCCCTTCAAGGTAGGCGGCACCGGTGTGCAGACGTATCTGCCCCAGCAGCCGCCCCAGTACCCCACCCGGCTGGAGGCGGGGACCCTCAACGGCCACGGCATCGCCGGGCTGTCGGCGGCGCTGGACTATCTGGAGGAGACGGGGCTGGAGACCATCCGCAGCCATGAGCAGGCGCTGGCCCGGCAGTTTTACGAGGGGGTGTCCGCCATCCCCGGCGTCACCGTATACGGCGACTTCACCACATGGGACCGGGCGCCGGTGGTGTCTTTGAATATCCGGGACTATGACTCCTCTCAGGTCAGTGACGTGCTGGCGGAGCAGTTCTCCATCGCCACAAGGCCCGGCGCACATTGCGCCCCCCGGCTGCACCGGGCGTTGGGTACGATGGCACAGGGGGCCGTGCGGTTCAGCTTCGGCTGGTTCAACACGGAGGAGGAAACACAGGCCGCCATTGCGGCAGTCAGGAGCGTTGCAGAATGATCGAAAAAAAGCGTTGGCTTCTTATCACCTTCCACACCACCTCCGAGGCCATGGCCATGGAGCAGCGGTGTCAGGAGGCAGGCCTTGCAGGCCGTCTGATCCCCGTCCCCCGCACCATCACCGCCGACTGCGGCCTTGCATGGCGGGCAGAGCTGTCCCTGCGGCCGCAGCTGGAGGCTCTGACCCAGAGCATGGACGTGGCGGGCTACTACGAGCTGGAGCTGTAAGAAAACACCGCCCCATCCGGCAAAGCCGGGATGGGGCGGTGTTTTGTGTGTATGCCCCTCTCCTGCCGGTCTTGGAAGGGAAAGGGTTATTCTCCAAATAGAATCAGGCTTTTCCCTGTCCCGGCTTGCGTAGGCAACAAAAATATAGTATAATATCTCCGGATATCATGTGCAATTCCGATAAAATCAGCGCAATTTCGCAGAAGGAGACACGTCATGGCCAGCTTTATCGTCAACGGTCACCCCGTCACCGTGGAGAAAAATCAAAAACTCATCCGCTATCTGCGGGATACCCTGCACCTGACCTCTGTGAAGGACGGATGCAGCGAGGGTGCCTGCGGCACCTGCCATGTCCTCATTGACGGCAAGCCCACCAAGGCCTGCGTACCGCAGACGGAGAAGCTGGAGGGGAAAACCATCGTCACCGTGGAGGGGCTGTCCGACTGGGAGAAGCAGGTCTACGTCTTTGCCTTCGGTGAGGCGGGGGCCGTGCAGTGCGGCTTCTGCATCCCCGGCATGGTCATCTCCGCCAAGGCGCTGCTGGATGTAAACCCCGACCCCACCCGTGAGGAGGCGGCCTTCGCCATCCGCAACAACATCTGCCGCTGCACCGGATATGTGAAGATCATCGACGGCATCCTGCTGGCGGGTAAAATTTTCCGGGAGGGGAAGCTGCCGCAGCCTGCCGCCGTTGACTGGCAGATGGGCAGCCGGGTCCACCGGCTGGATGTGGCGGAGAAGGTACTGGGCTACGGCCAGTACCCCGACGACGTGTACGTGGACGGGATGTGCTACGGCAGTGCCGTCCGCAGCCAGTATGCCCGTGCCCGTGTGCTGTCCATCGATACCAGCGAGGCGGAGGCGCTGCCCGGTGTGGTGTGCATTCTGACCCAGAAGGACATCCCCGGCAAGGTGAATGTGGGCCACCTGAAAAAGGATCAGCCCACCATGATCGGCATCGGCGAGATCACCCACTATCTGGGGGACGCCGTGGCCTTGGTGTGTGCCCGTGACCGGGAGACGCTGGAGGAGGCCAAGAAGCTGGTGAAGGTGTCGTATGAGGTCCTCCCCGCCGTCCACAACCCGGAGGAGGCCGCTGCGCCGGATGCGCCGCTGGTCTTTGAAGAGGAGGAGAGCAACGTACAGGCGTATAAGCACGTCTCACGGGGCGATGCCGAGGGCGCCATCCGCCGCTCCAAATATGTGCTGACCCGGCATTTTCACACCCCGTGGACAGAGCACGCCTTTCTGGAGCCGGAGTGCTGCGTGGCGCTGCCGCTGGAAAACGGCGGCGTGAAGCTGTTGACCACCGACCAGAGCTCCCACACCACCATGCACGAGTGCGCCTCCATGCTGGGAGTGGACTATGAGCACTGTCAGGTACAGAATATGCTGGTGGGCGGCGGCTTCGGCGGCAAGGAGGATATGTCCGTGCAGCACCATGCGGCGCTGCTGGCCTATGTGGCCCGTGTGCCGGTGAAGGTGAAGCTCACCCGGCAGGAATCCATCCTCATTCACCCCAAGCGCCACAGCTTTGACATGGACTTCACCATGGGCTGCGACGAAAACGGCATCATTCAGGGCGTCAAGGCCAGCGTGGTATCCGATACCGGTGCCTTCGCCTCTCTGGGCGGGCCGGTGCTGGAGCGGGCCTGCACCCACGCCGCCGGCCCCTACGCCTACGAGAACTTCGAGATCGAGGGCCGCGCCTACTATACCAACAACCCCCCTGCCGGGGCCTTCCGGGGCTTCGGTGTCACCCAGACCTGCTTCTGCACGGAGACGCTGCTCAACGAGATGGCTGATCTGGTGGGCATCAGTCCGTGGGAGATCCGCTACCGCAACGCCATCCGCCCCGGCGGTGTGCTGCCCAACGGCCAGATCGTGGACGATTCCACCGGCCTTGTGGAGACGCTGGAGGCTATCAAGCCCGCCTATGACGAGGCCGTCAAAAACGGCGATCCGGTGGGCATCGCCTGCGCCATGAAGAATGCCGGTGTGGGCGTAGGTATTCCCGACTGGGGCCGCTGCAAGCTGATCGTGGAGGCGGACGAGAAGGTGCATATCTACTCCGGCGCCTCCTGTATCGGGCAGGGGCTGGGTACCGTGCTGGTGCAGGTGGTGGTCACCAATACGGGGCTGCACCGGGACAACATCGTTTATGAGCGCAGCAACACATGGATCGCCCCGGACTCCGGCGACACCTCCGGCTCCCGCCAGACGCTGGTCACCGGTGAGGCCACCCGGCGGGCCTGCGAAAAGCTGTCGGCGGCGCTGGCGGGCAAGACCCTCCATGATCTGGTGGGGCAGGAGTTCTACGGCGAGTATCTGGCCAAAACGGACCCCCTGGGGGCCGATGTGCCCAACCCCGTCAGCCATGTGGCCTACGGCTATGCCACGCAGATGTGTATTCTGGACCGGGAGACGGGCCGTGTCAAGAAGATGGTGGCCGCCCACGATGTGGGTAAGGCCGTGAACCCCCTCAGCTGTGAGGGACAGATCGAGGGTGGTGTGGTCATGAGTCTGGGCTATGCCCTCACGGAGCAGTATCCTATCGACGTAAACTGCAAGCCTACCGCCAAATACGGTATGCTGGGTCTATTCCGTGCCAACCAGATCCCGCCGGAAATTCAGGCCATTGTGGTGGAGAAGCCCGGCCTGAACGTGGCCGGAGGGGCTATCGGCATCGGAGAGATCACCTCCATTCCCACGGCTCCCGCCATTGCTGACGCCTACTTCCGACTGGACGGGCAGCGCCGCCTGACCCTGCCGCTGGAGAATACCCCCTACGCCCGGAAGAAGTGATTTGAATTTTTCTGCACCTCCCCCATGCAGCGGACTGCATGGGGGAGGTTTTTTGGGACGCTGCTGCATGGGCCACGGGTTGGCCGTCCACAGGGATTCTTTCTGTGAAATTTATACAACGTTTTCCCCTTCGTTCATAATTTTTTCACACCTATGTGCTAAAATAAACTTTATTAACGGAACGTATCATAAGGAGGCTTCTGTCCCATGATGATCGAAAAGAGCGGCAGCATCCGTCTCAAGGATATCCCCATTCCCTCCGGCGCTACGCCGGAGCAGCGGGAGCTGGCTCAGGGCATGGTACGGGTGAATCACCTGTACCGCAGCGCCCTGAAGGTGGCCGTGACCCAGATGGAGATCCTGGACGAGGAGTTCGCCAGTCTGTACGACCATTCTCCCATTCACCACATCGAGTACCGCATCAAGACGCTGGAGAGCATCAGCGATAAGCTGCGCCGCCGGGGCTACGACGTCACCATCGACAATATCTATGCCTACATACAGGACGTAGCCGGTATCCGGGTCATCTGCAACTATCTGGATGACATCTACTATCTCCGCAGCCTGCTGACCCGGTCCGAATCCTTCAAGGTGCTGCGGGAGGTGGACTACATCCAGCAGCCCAAGGAATCCGGCTATCGCAGTCTGCACCTCATCATCGACGTACCCATCGTCATCTCCGAGGGGACGCTGCATCTGCCGGTGGAGATCCAGCTGCGTACCATTGCCATGGATATGTGGGCCAGTCTGGAGCATGAGCTGCGGTATAAATCCGACCGCAATTTCTCCGATTCCGACGCCGCACGGCTGCGGCTATGCAGCGAGGCCATCAGCGAGATCGACCGGGAGATGCAGGACATCTATCAGGGCAAGGAACCCAGCTATCATGAGTAAAGCAAAGGAGTGCTGCGGCTGTGCAGCACTCCTTTGTTTTGGATGTTTTTTTGCGTGCCGACGGCATGCTTTTTCCGATAGCTTTTCCCTTTGTGCCTCCGGCGGCCCACTTTTCCCAGCAGCTGGAAAAGTGGGCAAAAGAGTCGCTTGAAACCAATGGTTTCAAAACTTCCTTTCCTCTCAAGAGCTTCGTTTATTATAGGTCGTAACGGGAATTGACTCAGCAACAGACCCGCTGCCGCTCCCACTCAGTTGAAGGGGTAGGAGCTTCTGGTCTATGATATCGTGTCCGGGACAACAAATTTCTCTCCCTGATGCTGGCCGTAGTACGAATGCTTGCGGAAAATCCTATCCAGATACTAAAAAAGCCCTCCTGCCTGAAGCAAGAGAGCTTTCGTCCGTCTCTGCGGAGCCGCCTACCTTACAGCGCCGCCCACTCCTCCTCCGTCAGCAGCGTGTTCAGCGCCTGCAAAAGGGCGTTGGGGGTCATGCGCTCCGGCAGACTCAGTTTCCTGCACAGCGCCTGCCGCCGGGCGGCGGAGTCGGGGCCGATCAGTCCCTTTTCCAAAAGCTCCGCCTTGGTAAGCCGCAAGGGGGCCGCCGGGGCCTCCTCTCCCTCCCATGTGGCGCCGCAGCGGCGCAGGGCTTCCAGCAGCACGGCGGGGGGCATCCCCTCCACGCCCAGCTTGCCCTCCTTACCGCCCTTGCGTTTGCGGCGCTCCTTGCCGTACACGTCCGGCACATAGGCCTGCAAGATCTGCTCCGGCGGCAGAACACCCTTCAGGTGATTGCGGATCACAAAGCCCGCCCCGTCCGGGTCCGTCATGAGGATGACGCCCCGGGCCGCCGCCAGACGGCGGAGATAGGCCAGCTTCTCCCGGTCGTGGAACACGGAAAATCCCCCCGTCTCCACGATCACGGCATCCACCACCTGTAAGAGGGCGTTCTTATCATACCGCCCCTCCACCACGATGACCTGCCGCACACGGGGCTTCACCGGCTGCCGGCCAACTCCATGAGGAACAGCTTCAGCTCCGCCTCGCTGTCCATATTCTTCTCGCTTTTCATCCGCCGATCCAGCCTCTGGCACCGGATGACCGCCGTTTGACACCATTCGTGATCCACCTTTCCTGCCGCCTGCATCAACAGCTTGGCGGGATAATCGGAGCTCATGCTCCACAGCTGCTTGAGCCAGAACCGGTCCTTCCCGGCATCCAGCGCCATCCGGGCCGTATACAGCCGCCTCAGTTCCTTGCCCACCGCCGCCAGTATGACGATGGGCTCCGTCTGCATCCGCAGCAGCTCCCCCAGCACCTGCGCCGCCTGATCGTACTTCCCGGCGGTGATGCTGTTGGTCATGTCAAAGACCCGTGCGTCCAGCACCGGGTCCGCCACGGCGTTGATATCCTCCACCGTCACCGCCCGGCCCTTGGCATAGGCGGCGATCTTCCCGATCTCCGGCACCAGTTCCGTCATCAGGGAACCGCAGGTGAACAGCAGATGATCCGCCGTGGCGTCGTCGATGTCGTGTCCGGCGGCGGCAAAGCGGCGCTTCACCCATCGCAGCAGCTGCGCCCGCTCCTGCTGGCGGAACTCCACCTCGCACACGGACTTGTCCAGCGCAGCGCACAGCTTTTTCATCTTGCCGTCCCGCTTATAGGGCAGCAGATCGTATACCAGCACCAGCGTGCAGTACTCCGGAAAGTCCGCCAGCAGGGCCATCAGCGCCGTGCGCTGCTGCTCATCCAGCCGGAAGATGTCCAGATCCGTCACCACCACCATGGTGTGCTGGGCCATCATGGGCATGGCCTCCGTCACCTCTGCCAGCTCCTGCACTGTCAATCCCTTGCCGGAGAGCCGGTGGTAGTTGAACTCCTCGAAGCCCGCCGGGATCAGCAGCCTGTGCAGCTCCTCCAGATAGTAGCTCCGCAGATACGTCTCCTCTCCGTAGAACAGGTATACGTTCTGTGGGGTCTGTGCCTTCAGATCCGCCCGCAGGCGATCGAAGCCGTTGTTCTTTTTTTCAGCCTTAGGGGGCATGGTCAATCTCCTCCGTGTACGGTCACTAAAATATTTCCCTGCCGGTCGGTGCGGTAGATCTCCGCTCCCGCCTGGCTCAGCCGGTCCATGGCCTCCTGCGTGGGGTGGCCGTAGCTGTTGTCGCCCACGCTGATGATGGCCGTCTCCGGCCGCACGGCCTGCAAAAGCTCCTGCGAGGAGCTGTATCGGGAGCCGTGGTGGCCCACCATCAGCACCTCGATATCCGGCAGATCGTACTGCCCCACCAGCTTGCGCTCCGTGCTGCCCGCCATGTCGCCGGTGATGAGCACGTCAAAATCCCCGGCGCTGCACAGGGCCGTCAGCCCCTGCTCATTGAGGTCGCCCTCCCCCACCGGGGGATAGAGGCTCAGCACCGCCCCGCCCAGCGGACACTCCACCGTCCGGCGGACATACACCACCTCGATGCCGTTCTTCTCCGCCAGCCGCAGCAGCCGCTCCCTCACGCCGTATTCGTCCTCGATATCCGGCAGATACAGGGTCTGCACCTCCAACCGGGCCAGCAGCTGATACAGGCCGTTGGTGTGGTCGGCGTGATAGTGGGTCACCGCCACGGCCCGCAGCCTGTGGATACCCATGCTCTCCAGCTGATCCGCCGCACGGCTCCCGGCATCCACATAGCTGTTGCTGGAGCCGCAGTCCACCACCACCGCCTGATCCCCGGCATACAGCAGGGTACACTGTCCCTGCCCCACATTCACCGCCATGGCGTTCATCTCTCCGCAGCGGCTGAGCCGGACATTGAGTCCCACCGTCAGCAGCAGGGTCATGGCCGCCAGCGCTGCCGCCACGGCGTATTTCCGCCGCCGCTCCCCGGTGATGGCGCAGGCGGTGAAGTAGGCGTACACCAGCCAGTATTTGAGATAACGGTTGGAAAAATACAGCGCATGGCCCGGCAGACGGGTCAGAGCCGACGCCATCCACAGGACATACCGCACCAGCGCCCACACGCCCCAACCCAGCACCCGTGCCGCCGGAAGCCAGAGAAAGCCCGCCAGCGTCGCCACGAACGCCAGCATGAAGCTCCATCCCGCCGCCGGAAGGATGAGCAGATTGCTCAGCGGCGCTATGAGGGAAAATGTGTTGAAGTAACAGGCCGTCAGCGGGATGGTGAACACCATGGCCGCCAGCGAAGCGGAGAGATTGGCGGCCACGAAGGACACCACCGCCCGCACCGGCCGCTTCTTCCCCCGGTACAGCCCCTTGAAAAAGCCGCTCAGCCTTTGGGAGAAGCACACCAGTCCCAGCGTGGCAGCGAAGCTCAGCTGCAGGCTCACCCCCGCTGCAGCGAAGGGATTGGCCAGCAGGATCACCAGCAGCGCCGCCGACAGGCTGGTAAGCCCGTCGCTCTCCCGGCGCAGCAGCGGAGCCGCCAGCAGGAATATCTGCATGATGCAGGCCCGGACCACCGAGGGTGTCAGACCCACCATCACCATATAAAACAGCAGCACCGCCATAGAGAGCCCCGCCCCCAGCGCCCGCCGCCGGACGGGGAGCAGCAGCCCCAGCAGGGACACCAGAAAGGCACAGTGCAGCCCCGATACGGCCAACAGATGGGCCACCCCCGCCTGCGTCATGACGGCAGCGTCCTCCTCCGCCATACCGCTGCGGTCGCCGGTCAGCTCCGCCGTGACGAAGGCCGCCGTGTCGCCGTCGGGCCATATGGCGGCGATCTTCTCCCGCAGGGCGTACACCGCCCGCTGGGGCAGCCACCGGATGCTTCCGGCGCTGCCCTCCTCCGCCGTCAGCGGTCCACGGGCATACAGCAGAGCGAACACGCCCCGTGAGGTGAAGGCCGTCACATCGTTTTCCCGGATGCGGGCAGCGTCCTGCCATTGGGCCGTGCCGGAGAGCTGCTGCCCCGGCTCTAAACCGGCATATTCCGCATCGGCGTAGACCTCCGCCTTGGCCGCCGAGCCGGAGAGGCGGATGGTGACACGGACGCCCCACTCCGTCTCCACCGGGCGGGAGAGCACCGTGCCGGAGAACTCCCCCGTCTGCCCGCAGCGGGCTGTCACCGGAGCCTGTACCAGTGCCTGAAACAGCGCCGTGTACACCAGCGCCCCGCACAGGGCAAAGAGGATCAGCATCCCCCGCAGCCGCAGCCGGGCGGGCATCGTCCGCTTCAGCCCCAGCAGCACCAGTCCCGCCAGCAGGCAGGCCCCTGCCGCCCACAGCTGCCAGACGCCCACGCCCAGCAGCACGGCGGCAAAAACGCCCGCCGCAAAGGACAGCGCTATGGTGGCCAAGGTCCGCATCCTCTCTCCCCCCTCCCTGCTGCTTTTCGTCTTATTATAGCAAACCTCACCGCCCCCGGCAAGGCCTTTCCTTGACAGGTGCCTCATGCGTGTGATAGCATCCATATATGCTACCACATGAGAGGGAACCATGAAGCTTCTGGTAAACGATCTGAAACTGTACTTCGGTCTGATGTTCCTGCTGCCCCTGACGCTGGCCGGTCACAAGCTGCACCTGCCCCTCCCTGCGGGCAGCTTCTTCCACCTTCTGGTTTTCCTGACCCTCATCGGGAGGCTCTCCAACAACGACGGGATCTCCTCCCACCAGGACAAATACTACGCCGTGTTCCTGCTGCTGGTTTACCGGCTGGCTCCCCGCGCCTTCCGTCTCCGCATCTGATTTCACGAATTATAGCAATGGAGGTTCTGCACCATGACTGATCTGGAACGGGCCAAGGAGGCCCTGACAACCATTGACTGCACCTGCGCCCTGTGCCGGGACGAGGAGGTCCGCACCACCCAGCTTCGGGGGGTAGCGCCCCTTCTTAGCTGGCTGGAGGAGGGCCTTTCCGGCTGGAGCGTGGCCGATCGGGTGGTGGGTGCCGGAGCCGCATGGCTCTATACCCTGCTGCACCCGGCGATGGTCTATGCCCCGGTGATGAGCCGCCGGGCCACGGCCATCCTCACCCAATACGGTGTTCCCTATATCTGCGATGAGGTGGCGGAGTCCATCCTGAATCGAACCGGCACGGGCCTCTGCCCCATGGAGGAGGCCACCGCCGATGCCGCCGACCCCCAGCAGGCACTGGCGGCCATCCGGCAAAAGGTACAGGAGCTGAGGGCCATGTCCGGCCGCTGATCCCCCCGCTGCCCCAGCCCATGCCCGCCCCGCAAACAGCGCAAGCCCCACAAACAGCGCAAGCCCCGCAAACAGCGCAAACCTTGCAAATGGTACAGGCATCTTACCCCCACAAACAGCGCCCCGGCCGCATGGCCGGGGCGCTGTTTTTCCGCAATGTTCTTCCGTGCTGTTCCCGCAGGGGGATCCTCACGCCGGGAAACACCTCTCATTCGGGGAAAATCCCCCTTCGGAAGCACACTTTCCCATGAGGAAATGCCCGCCGCAGGCCGAAGCCTGCGGCTCAATTATATTTATAGTCTGTTTTGTTGGCGCGGGCACGCTTTTGCAGTTGGTGCTTATCCTCTCATGTGACGGTCACGCAGACCTCTCACAGCGAGTGCTTCAGCGAGCCTTACGCTTCAGGACCACCACAGCGGCGGGGATCATACCGCAGCTGATAACGGCCAAAGCCACCCACAGCATCACGTTGCTGCTGTCGCCGGTCTCGGGAGGCGTAGTGGGCTTGGGATCGGTGGTACCGGAATCACCGGGCTTAGGATCGGGCTTGGGGTCGGGGTTGTCGGGCTCAGGATTCTCCGGCTGCTGGACACCCTCGTAAGCGACGGCGCTCAGGCTGCGAGAGAAGATGAAGTTGCTGATGAAGGTGAATTCATCCGTCTGATGGATCTTGTGGTTCAGTACATTGGCAAACAGAGCGATGTCCATGTTGCCGGACTGATACTCGAAGCCCACCACACCGGTGTTGTAGGTCTCGAACTGCTTCACCAGACCGTCGTCGGTCAGGCAGATGCAGCCCTGCAGGGGATCCTTCCCGGCGTTCTGCACCAGAACGGTAGCGCCCTCAGGGATCTTGGAGAACCAATAGGTACCATACTCGTACATCACGTCGTCACCCTCGTTGATGTAGGTGGCGTTGATGAGAGTGTTGTTGGGATAGGTCACATGGCCCAAGAAGTCGGTACCCATCTCGCAGGAAGAGATCTCCAGACCCACCAGCTCCCTGACCCGGCTAACGGCGGTGTCGGTATAGCCCATGTAGGGAGTACCGGCCTTGACAGCGCCCAGAGCCTCATCATTCAGAGCACGGGAGCCCACGATGACGTTGGCAGCGGAGAGGTCGTCGGTGACGGTGAAGCCCATATTGGTCAGAGCCAGCCAGTCGAAACGATAGTTGTAAGAGCCGGAGCGCAGAGTGGTCTCCACGTAGCCGCTGGTGTTGTTGGCGGGCTTGCCGGGCAGATACACAGTGGGGTTGTCGATGACGGCGGCCTTGTAGTTGGCGCCGTACACGCCGGTGGCGGTCACGACATACTCATCGGCGATGGTCAGGAAGTCCTCATAGGAGCACAGGAAGTTGCCCTTCTCCTCGCCCTCGGTGATCATGGCCACGGTCTTGCCGGCGTTCAGCAGAGCGTTGACGGCATTGGCGGAATCGTTGGAGACGTTGTCGATGATGACATCGGCATTCTCAACGCCGTCGAAGTCGGCGGTGCACTCAGCCAGAGCGGCCAGAGTGCCCTCATAATCGATGGTAGCCTGGCAGGACTGCATGATGGTCTCATAGGCGGCGGGCTCAGCCACGATGATACGGTCATAGCCACGGGCATGGCTGCGCTGGGCAAAGCTCTCGGAGTACAGGCCGGACCACACGCTGATGAAGGTGCCGTCGTACAGCTGGCTGTTAGCCAGAGAACGCTTGGCCTGATACATGGAGATGACCATGGTGCCCTCGGGATAGGTCACGCCGTCATAGACGAAGGACTCGGTGGCCACGTTGACCTTGACATCGTTGCGGGTCAGATACTTCAGCTCCGCAGCGGCGTCGAAGAGGTTCTTCTGGTTGTCACGATCCAGGGGGATGATGTAGCACTCGGGATAGAAGTTGCCGTTCTGGCCCTCGCCGTCGTACACGGGACGCATCAGCTCAGCCTGAGCGCCGGTCTCGTCGTACTGGTTCACGTACCAGGGAGCCACATCGGCGTTGGAGTTGGTGTTGTTCACGCCACGGGAGAACAGCTTGGCCTGATTCTCCAGCATGGAGATCTTGTTGTCACGGATGAACATAGCCTGGGTCATCAGGCCGTATGGAACCATGTACTCGGCGCTGATATCGCTATACACGGGCAGCTCCCAAGTGATGCCGGCGGTGCCGATCAGCACGGGATACTGAGAACCGTAAGCCGTGGTCATATCATCCCAAGGCTGGGTCCACTCCTTGCCGGTAGGGGAATCCTCGCTGCCTCTCAGGAAATCCCGGAAAGGCATCTCGAAGCTGTTGTGATCGGGGTTGTTGGCGATGGCGCCGATACCGACGGCCTCGCCCAGCTTAATGAACTGCTCAGCGATCAGGTCATACTCATAGTTGGGCTCGTGGGGAGGCGTGCAGGGCTCAATGAGGACGGCGTCCACACGGCCATGGATCTCGGTAAAGACCATGGGATTGAACTTGTTCACCAGAGCCATAGCGTTGGCATCCTCGAACAGGGTCTGGTTGGCCTCGTCACGGTTGGGGTCATAGCCCTGACCGCTGGTACGGGTCATGTGCTCATAACCCTCCACGTTCTGCTCAGGAACGATGACGACGAACACGTCGGTCAGCAGTTCCTTAATATTCACGGTTTCGCTCTCAACGTTGTAGTACTTCTCCAGCTCCAGCTGCCCGGAGTACAGGCCCTTGGAGGAACCGCTGGTGGTCCAGTGGTTGTAGCCGTTCTCGCCACGGATGTAACCCAGATAGGAGGCGTAATTCTTGATGAGGTCGGGGGTCTTGGCATTGTTTCTTGCCATTTCCTCGGCCAGAAGAGCCTTACCGGCATCCGTGAAGCCCGTCAGGGTCTTGACGTCAACGGTCTCGTTCTCCAGCAGCATATGGCCGAACTCCAGAATACCGTTGACGGCGGCATTCTCGTTGGAGTGGACGTTGGAGGCGAACATGGGGACACGCAGGTCATCCCACTTGCCTTCCTTCAGCTGAGCCAGGACCAGATCGGGATCCTGCTCCACCAGTTCGGTGTACTCCAGCCAGCGGTCCACGGACGCCTTCTGGTCGGCAATGATCACGTAGGGGATGTCGTAGCCGTCGGTGGTGGAACGGCCCATGGACTCACGGGAGACGTACAGATCGGTCTCGGCGTTGGCCAGAGCATCCACATCGTCGTACAGCTCATAGATGGTGCGGAAGGTGTCATAGGGAACGACCTTCGTAGCCACGCTGCCCACGGTCTTCTCCGCCACGATGGCGTTGAAGTTGAAGTAGCCGCAGATGTCCAGATACGCACCGCCGTTGTTGTGGGGAGCGCTGTAGTCCACATCTCCGACACCGCCATTGACACGGGCATTGTAGAAGTAGCAGTTGATGTCCATCAGGAGGTTCAGATGCACCTTACCGTCGTTGTCGGTCTCGACGACCATCTCCTTGATGTCAAACATCTGGACGGTCTTCTGGGTGTTCTGGGTGACCCACTGATCCAGTGTGCCGCCCTCCCAGGGGTTGGGGAACTTCTCGGGGTTCAGGTACTGACGCTCGCCGTCACGTACCAGAGAGAAGCTGATGGACTGCGCCTCGATGGCGGCGGTCAGCTCGTCAGCGGTCAGGGATACGGGAACCTTTACGGTGACGTCCTTGGTGTCCTCAGACAGGGATACCTGCCAGTCTACCGGCAGGTTGGGGTAGGTGTTTGCCAGAGATTTGCCTGGAGCACGGGTGTCATCTGCCAGATCAGCCACGCTGGCGAAGGCAGACACAGGGAATACGAGGGAAACTGCCAGAACAAACGCGAGGATCTTCGCCATCAGGCGGGGTCTTCTGTGTTGCATAGTTGCCTCCTCATTCTTCTCATATTGTGTTACTTCGGGTCTTGAGTCTCTGCTTGTGTCCTACGCTCTTCAAACGGTCCGGCCCTTCGTCAGTGGGCTTGTGCGCCTCCTTCCGCCAACTGCCACCGTCAGGATGCCTGTCCGCCCTCTGCCGGCGGACCTTTCCGTCCGTTAGCTTGAGTGTAACAAGTTCTTAACGTATTGTCAATATTGCTATACGTACATTCTGCGTAATATATTTTGTGTATTTCGCTGTCACTCTCGTCAATCAAATTGGCACGTCACCGATTTTTTCTGTATATACTGCATAAAAGCAGCCCTTCGATCCATTGAGAGCTGCTTTTTAGCAAATTTCTACTTGTTTTTGTCAGAAAACCGTCATACAGATGTCTTGTCCCCATCCGGCGCACAGTACTGCTCCGCCAGACGCTGCACCAGTGCCTGCATCTTCTGCACCACCGGCTCCGGTGACACGATCCGCAGGCCGCCGCCAAGGCCCGCCACCCAGCCCAGGAACTGGGGGCTCACCGCCACATCCACGAAAGCCTGAAAGTGCGCCCCGTCCACCGGCAGCACCGGCACCTCCTTGCCGAACCGGTCGATGAGCACGCCCACCATCTCGTTCTCCCCCTCCAGCGTCACCCGCACCGGCTGACCGCCGTACATTCCGAACAGCCGCCGGGTGTATACAGCCGGGTCAAACCGAGCCATCCGCTCCTGCCCCAACCGGGGCGCCTCCAGCAGGGTGATGCGCTTCATCTTGTCCACCCGATAGTGCTTCACCCGGTCCGCCTCGGCGTCGTAGGCAATGAGGTAGTAGTTCTCGTCGTCCCACCGCAGATGCCATGGGCTGACGCAGTACCACCCGCCGTCCCGGCGCAGCGCTTCCTTCTTCTCCACCGTCCACTGAAAGTACTGGAAACGGATCTGCTTCCCCTCTCCGATGGCGCTGTGGAGCTTGTCGATGTTGTAGTAGATACTCTCGTTCATGGTCTTGACCCGCCCGGCGATGAGCACCTGCCGCTGCAGCTGCCGGGCGTCGTGGACGCTGACCAGCGACTCCAGCTTTTTGATGAGACTGCGGGACTTGCTCTCCGTGATGAACCGGGAGGCCTGCACCGCATCCACCAGCAGCTTCAGCTCCGGCAGCTCAAACTCCCGTGACGCCAGCCGGTAGCGGTACTCCCGCCCCTCCTTCCAGCTGTCGATGTCCAGCCCGCAGCGCCGCAGCTCCTCCATGTCGGCGTACAGGGTCTTGCGCTCCGCCTGCACGCCGTAAGCCGCCAGACGCTCCGTCAGCTCCGCCAGTGTCAGTCCGTGCGCCTCGTCCGTCTCCCGGTGAAAGATCTCCGCCAGATAGAGGAGCTTCCCCTTCTGATTCCCGCTCTTGGCCATGTCTCCCGCCCTCCTTTTTTCTCCAGTGTACCACACTTTTTCTCATACGAAAAGCCTAACTATCCGTTTTATTGGACAGTTTCTCTTTTATAATAGCCTCAAGATCAAGCAAGGAGGCCACGGATATGAAGGGTTATTTCGTCAGCGGAGGATATATGGGACTGGTGGGCGGCAGCTATCAGCTGTTCGCCACGGAGAGCGACTATCTGGAGTATCTGGCAGACTGACGCATGGGGCAGGCTCTCCCCCGCATACACTCCCTTCACAGGGCCACGCCCCCATGGGCTGGCAGACAGGAGGAGTGCTATGGAAAAACGAGCCGTGCTGAAAAATTACGGACTTCTGGGGGCCATGCTGGCGGCCATGCTCACCGGCGGCGTCACCGGCTGGCTGTGGCCTGCCGCCGCCGGGACCATCCGCCCGCTGGGGCAAATTTTCATCAACCTCATGTTCTGCGTGGTGGTGCCGCTGGTGTTTTCCTCCATCGCCGGAGCCATCGCCGGGATGCGGAGCGTCCGCCGGGCCGGGCGCATCATGGGCGTCACGGTGCTGACCTTCGTGGTGACGGGCATCCTCGCCGCCGTGCTGATGTTCCTGCTGATGAAGGCATTTCCCCCGGTGCTGACCCCGTGGCAGTCGCTGCCCACCGAGGCCGTAGGGGACTATGCCGGCCCGGATCAGCTGCTGGTAAATTTCTTCACCGCCGAGGATTTCGTGGGCCTGCTGAGCCGCCGGGCCATGCTGCCCCTCATCGTCTTTTCCGTGCTGCTGGGCTTCGCCGCCAATCTCGCCGGCGGCCCCGACGGCCCGGTGGCCCGTGGCCTGACCGCCGTCACGCAGGTGATGATGCAGCTGATCCGCCTGCTGACCTACTATGCCCCGGTGGCCTTTTTCGCCATCTTCGCCGGGCTGGTGGCGGACTATGGCCCCAGGATCGCCGGGGCCTACGGCCGGGCCATGGCGGTGTATTACCCCCTGTGCTTCGTGTACCTCTTCACCGCCTTTCCCCTGATGGCCCGGCTGGGCGGCGGACGGGGCGGCGTTGGCATCATGCTGCGGCACATCGCCCGCCCGGCCCTGACGTCTCTGGGGACCTGCTCATCGGTGGCCACCATCCCCGCCAATCTGGAGGCGGCGGAGGACACCGGCATCAGCCGGGACGTGGCGGAGATGGTCATTCCTCTGGGGGCCACCATGCACATGGACGGCTCGTGCTTCAGCTGCGTGCTGAAGATCGCCTTTGTCTGGGGCGTATTCGGGCAGGAGCTCACATGGGGAAAGCTGCTGCCCATCGTGGCGGTGGCGGTGCTGTCCTCTGTGGGGATGTCCGGCGTCCCCGGCGGCGGCTACATCGGGGAGTACATCATCTGCTCCCTCTTCTTCCCCCGGCAGATGGAGATGGCCTTCCCCATTCTGGTGGCCGTCGGCAATCTGGTGGACCCTCCCGCCACCATGATCAACTCCTCCGGGGACTATGTGGCCTCGTTTCTGGTGTCCCGCTTCGTGGACGGCAAAGACTGGCTCACCCGCCATCAAAAGGGATAGCAAAAGCACCCTCCGGCATCGCCGGGTGTCCGTAAAACAGTTGATCCTCCGTATGGCTTAGACCATGCGGAGGATTTGTTTATGTCTGATCTTCAAACTTGCTGGCGGCAAAGGGTTTGTCAAAACCGTTTGCGGACGGCAAGTCCACAGGGGATAGCCGCATAAGCGGCGCAAGGGGGTGTAGCCACCTTGACGGAAGGTCGTGACGCAACATTCTCGGTCGGGCAGTTTTCTTCTGCTGACCGGGAATGAAGCGACCCAGGACACACGATACTCCCGATAGGAGAGTATAGAAGTGCGCCCTTTAGTTCCTAAAGGGAT
>OCPX01000316.1_pt1 | contig 50897 bp, 74 predicted proteins | sample 1538771 | NCBI WGS metagenome assembly OCPX01 (sample SAMN04571725, study PRJEB22368) | human gut metagenome | biome: human gut; material: stool | host: Homo sapiens | place: Luxembourg | collected 2012-11-01 | reverse complement strand
GATACACTCCATGATTTCATCAAGCACGGTGTAACATATGTTTGACAAACCAACAGTCCCCAGTCACGAATCCCCCAACCTCCCTTGCGTAAAACCCGCGTACCATATATACTAGAAAAGATAATTCTATTTTTTATTAAGGAGATGGATGTTTTGAATTTTGTTGACGCCGTAGTGGCCTTTTTGAACATTGGCATTTTCAGTACGCTGATCTGCCGCTTTACCGGAGCGAATATGGCAATGCTTGTTTTCTGTGCGCTGCTCTACATGGGAAGTGAACCGATGGAAACGGTAGGCATCATGCTGACGTACTTGGTCTTTATGCGCCTCACCATTTACACCCAGAAGCGCAAGCTAAATTTCAAGAAGCTGCAGGTCTTCAAGGGGATGCGAGTCTTTGTCCCTGTCCTGCTGATCGTGATCTCTCTCTTCCTGTATCCATTCGCAGCGCTGGCGATCTTCCTCCTGCTCTTCATGGTGGAGATCCTTGCGCAGATCAAGTCGGAGATCCCGGAAGACAGACAGCTCTCGAAGGGAGAACTCACCAAGTACATCGTGATCGGTTCCCTCCTGACCACCGTCTCTATGATTGTCGTCAAATTCATCCCCGCTTCGTGGTACTATGCTCTTGGCGGTGCTGTCGGCCTTTTCCTCTGCGGCTTCGTATGGTGGCTGGGACAGGACCGCGACAGACTTTCCGGTATATGGGATACGGTCATCCTCCTCTCCTTCATCCCGCTCGGCCTTTTCGGCTTCGATATGGCAGACTGGATGGATGATATGCGCCGCAGCGTGAACCCGACCCGCATCGCATACAATCTGCCTTTCATTTTCCTGCCGGTCTTCTATGTCGGCTTCCTGATGGCGAATATCCTCTTCGGTGTCTTCTCCCTCTCCGGCATGTGCATCACCTTCTTCGGCGCACTCGGCCTGCGTCTCTTCGGCTACTATGAAATGTCCGGCAAGGGCAAGGCAAGCCTCATCGCGATCGGCTTCACCGTCCTCGGCCTCTTCCTTCTCTTCCTCACCGCGCCGGAGTCTATCGGTGTATCCAAGTATGTGGATGCTTTCCTGCCGACCAATTACTATGGCTTCAAGGGCATCCTGAATATGTTCTGAGGCTGGTAGTTGATGAGTAGCTAGGGATTAGGAAGTTTGCCTCACATTTCCCGCTACTCCGCTATACCTGATCCCAAAAGAAAACCGTCATGATCGAAATGGTCATGACGGTTTTCTTTTGTCCGAAACAGATAGAGAAAAATATAACACGCAAAAAGCGAGGCCTCATGAACCTCGCTTTCGTGTCGATTTTATAAACCGATAGTATGGAGAAATGGTAACGGGGAAAAATTCCTGATTCCAATTCCTAATCCCTAGCCACTAGTCACTAATCCCTAGTCACCAGCCCCCGCCTTCGGCTGGTGATACGTGAAGACACGCTTCGGCTCCTTGCTTTCTACCTTATGATCGAGGAGATTCACATCGAGGATCGGGCAGACACCACAGCCATTGCAGGCCTGATGACGGCAGTCGTGGGTGAGGATCCCCTTCTCGGCCATGCGCCATTCTTTCAGGAGGTAATCCTTCGTGACACCGCTGTCGATATGATCCCACGGTTCACATTCGTAGAAATCACGAATGCGCGCTGCGTACTCGTCGGGATCGATACCGCATTCCTGGAAGCTGTCCATCCAGACGTCGAAGTGGAAAAATTCCGTCCAGCTGTCATAGGTGCAGCCTTTTTTCCATGCGGTGTAGATGGCAGAAGAGAGCTTGCGGTCGCCGCGAGCGAGGACAGCTTCGATATATCCTGTCTTGGCATCATGATAGGCGTACTTGATATGGCGGTTTGTGAAAAGGCTCTTCAGGTACTGCTGTTTGCGCTCGATCTCCTCTACGCTGCACTGCGGCATCCACTGGAAAGGGGTGAAAGGCTTCGGCACGAAGCTCGAGACGCTGACGGTGATGCGCAGGTCATAGCGCCCCTTGATCTCATGATAGAGCTCGTGGATGCGGTTCGCCAGATCGGCGATGCCCTTCAGGTCTTCATCCGTTTCCGTCGGAAGGCCCATCATGAAGTAGAGCTTCACCTTTTTCCAGCCATTTTTGAAGGCATTCGCGCAGGCGCCCATGATGTCTTCTTCCGTGACGCCCTTATTGATGACATCGCGCATGCGCTGCGTACCGGCTTCCGGTGCCAGTGTGAGACCGCTCTTTCTGACCTGCTGGATCTTTTTCGCGATGTCGATGGAGAAACTGTCGACACGCAGTGACGGGAGACTGACGCTCACGCGCTTGTCTTTGAAATTTTCCAAGAGGTGATCGACGAGCTCGGGCAGGCAGGAGTAGTCTGCCGAAGAGAGGGACATGAGGGAAATCTCATTATAGCCCGTATTCTTGATCAGGGTATCTGCGATCTCCTGCAGTCTCTCTTCGCTCTTCTCGCGCACAGGGCGGTAGATCATCCCCGCCTGGCAGAAACGGCATCCGCGGCTGCATCCGCGGAACATTTCCAAGACGGCACGATCATGCACGATCTCGATATGCGGGAGGATCGGCTTGTCATCGATGTGGACATGGTCGACATCACGGATGACACGCTTCTTCACAGGGAACTGGGCCGCTTCGTCGATGGGACGGATGCTGCGGAAGACGCCATTCTCATAGTAAGAGACCTCATAGAGGGACGGCGCATAGCAGCCATCGATCTGAGCGAGACGGCGGATCGCCTCTTTGCGGCCGCCAGGCTTCCCTTCCGCTTTCCATGCTTTCACGATATCCACCATCTCTCCGATGGCTTCTTCAGATTCTCCGATAAAGAAGACGTCGAAGAAATCAGCGACCGGCTCTGCATTGTACACACAGGGGCCGCCGGCGACAACGAGGGGATCCTCGCCTGTGCGATCCTTCGCCCAGACAGGAATGCCTGCCATGTCGATCATGTTCAGAATATTCGTGTAGCACATTTCATACGGCATGGTGAAGCCAAGTACATCGAAGTCCTTGACCGGGCATTTGTTTTCCAGCGAAAAGAGAGGGATATGCTTCTCTCTCATCATCGCTTCCATGTCCACCCATGGCGCATACACGCGCTCCGCCAGCGCATCCTCTCTGGCATTCAGGACACTGTAAATGATCTTGAGTCCCAGATGGCTCATGGCGACTTCGTAGACATCAGGGAATGCCAGCGCCACTTTCACCGGGATCTCAGCGTGGTTCTTCACCACGCTATTCCACTCTCCGCCAATGTAGCGGGCAGGCTTCTGGATATGCATCAGCCATACGGGATCGATAGTTACACGGTTCATTTGATACTCCTAAAATAAATGGGGTTACAGGTTAGTGGTTTTATTGGTTCAATGGGTTTAAGGTTCAGGGTTCAATGGGTTCAGGGTTCAGGGTTCAGGGTTCAGGGTTCAGGGTTGTGGTACGGCGCATAAAAATATAGAAGCGCCGCGAAGTATAAATAATGGCGATGTCATGAGCTGGCATTCCAGTCACTAGTCTCCAGTCTCCAATCACTTGAGACTCCTAATCCCTAGCCACTAATCCCTAATCCCCAGTCAATCAAACATCAATTTCTTCCTTCTTAAATAGATATTCATCAAAAGCCCGACGCAGAGAAGATTCATGAGGAGAGCCGAGCCGCCGTAGCTCATGAAAGGCAGCGGGATGCCGGTGACAGGCATAATGCCGAGGGTCATGCCGACATTGATGAAGATCTGGAAGAGCCACATGGAAAAGATCCCACAGGCAAGCAGGCTGCCGAAGGCATCCCCCGAAGAGCGGGAAATCATAAGTGTCCTGTATAAAAGAACGAAGAATAAAAAGAGAACGAAAATGGCTCCAACGAAGCCCAGCTCTTCCCCAATGACGGAGAAGATGAAGTCAGTATGATTTTCCGGGAGGAAATTCAGCTGGCTCTGCGTGCCTTCGAAAAGCCCCTGTCCGATGAAGCCGCCGCTGCCGATGGATATCTTCGACTGTATGACGTGGTAACCGGAACCGTAGGGATCAATGTCCGGATTGAAAAGGACGAGGATACGCATCTTCTGGTAGCTGTGCAGGACGAAAAACCAGATGAGCGGGAAGACTACGACGAATGCCAGAAAGGCGCGTTTCACGAGCTGCATCTTGAGCCCAGAAATATAAAGCATGCCGAAGGTGATGGCCGCGAAGACAAGGCTTGTACCAAGATCCGGCTGGATGAAGATCAAAAGTGTCGGAAGTGCCATCATCCCTGCGACAGGCAGAAGGCTCTTCCATGTCTGGAAGCCGGATCTGTCATGCGACATGAGCCTTGCAAGACAGATGATCATGATGATTTTTGCGAATTCGGAAGGCTGCAGTGTGAAAGGACCGATCTGGATCCAGCGCTGCGCCCCGAGCGCACTCGTCCCGGCGAATTTGACGACCAGAAGCAGGATCGCATTGATGCCATAGAGGATGGGGACAAAGCGATAGAGTTTCCTGTAGTCAAAATAGAGCGAGCACCCGGCGATGATAAGACCGCCGACAAAGAAGATCCCCTGCTTCATGACGAAGTCATACTGCCCCGGTTGTCCATCCATATTCGCATGAGTGGCACTCGCAATGATCAGAAGACAGATGACGCCAAGGCCCAGAACAGCCATCAGCAGCGTGCTGTCGATGCGCCGCCAATATCGAATGAGATTCATTCTGCTATCTCCTCCTCTGCCATTTATACGAGCGGCTGCCTGAGTGCCAGGAAAGGCCGGCCGGTGCCGTCTTCACAGGTGCCTTCTCCCGCGCATTCTCCGCCTCTGCTCTCCGGAGTAGCTTCTTCCAGCGCGGAAGCGGGATCTGTTTCTCTTCTTTGTACGATTTCCAGAAAAGAGCGAGTGCTTCTCCGAGCGCCCCTTTTTCGGAAAAATCCGAAAGCTCTCCCTGATGCGCGAGACGGTCTGCCTCCTCCGTATACGGGATGATGGCAGAGACGGACTCTTCATCGAGTGTCTCTAGCATATCCGTCAAGGAGATCTGCGTATCCCCCGAGAGGGAGAACTGGTTCAGCACATAGGTCATGTACCGCTTGCGCGGTCCCGTCATGAGACGCTCTGCATTCCGCTTCGAGGCCCAGGACGGCGCCACGACAAGGAACATATGATCTGAGAGATGCTCCGCAAAGCGGATGCCCTCTCCTCGCCCCGCCGGACAGTCGAGAAGGATGTAGTCATACTTATCCTCTACGTCTTCCAGCACGGTATCCATCGCCGCAGGAAAGACAGTCTCCCATGTATCATTCTGCGCCGCCGGCAGGAAATCCAAATGATCATTCACTTCCAGGATGACATCCTTCGCAAAGCAGCGGCCTTCCGCCAGATCCATCACATGATAGAAGCACTCATTTTCCAGCCCCAGCACGAGATCCATATTTCTCATGCCCATATCCCCATCGATGAGGAGCACCTTCTTCCCCTTCCGGGAGAGGAAGATCCCCAGAGCAGCAGTGAGGAGCGTCTTCCCCACGCCGCCCTTACCGGAAGCAAAGGATACGATCTCAGCCATTCTTTTTGCCTCCTGCCTTTGCCTCATCCGCTGCCTTCAGCTTTGCCGGCGAATAATCTCCGATATGGAAATAGGCATCCATCATCTTTTTGACGACCGGTGCCGCAGACTCCGAGCCGAAGCCGCTGTGCTCGAACATGCACAGGATCACGACCTCCGGCTTGTCGAAAGGCGCATATGCCACAAACCAGCCGTTATCGAGACCATTCGTTTCCGCCGTACCAGACTTACCGGCGATCGAGATCGGATAATGTTCGAAGCTCTGTCCGCCTGTCCCATCCTTGCTCATGACCATCCGAAGTCCTTTGTGGATCGCATCAAGCGTATCCTTAGATACCGGAAGCGTCCCCACCTTCTCCGGTGAGAAGATCTTGAGCGGTGTCCCATCCAGCTGATCGATGCGGTTCACAAGGTATGGCTGGTAGCGGAAGCCGCCATTGGCGATCGCCGAGTATACCATCGCCATCTGCAGCGGCGTCGTCAGCGTGAAGCTCTGGCCGATCGCGGCATCCATCGTCTCCCCGAGGTACCAGTCCTGCTTGAAAACCTTCATCTTGTAGGCTTCGCTTGCGACATTGCCGTCCGATTCACCGGCAAGGTCGATGCCTGTCGTTTTCCCAAGGCCGAATTCCTCCGCCATACGGGAGATGCGGTCGATGCCTGCACGGCGTCCCATTTCATAGAAATAGACATTGTCCGACTTTTCGATCGCTTCATAGAAATTGATCCATCCGAAGGCCTCGCCCTCAGAGTTTCTCTTATCGACGAGCCAGTGCTTGCCGCTATCAAAAATGCGTTCCTCCGGTGTCGTCACCTTCGCTTCGAGTGCTGCCGCACCCGTGATGACTTTGAAGAGCGATCCGGGCGGATACATCGACTGGATCGTGCGGTTCTGCATCGGATGATTCTTATTATTGACGATCTCATTCCAGTCTTTCGAAGAGATCCCCTTGCTGAAGCGGTTCGGATCATAGCTCGGCCAGCTAGCCATTGCGAGGATCGCTCCGCTATTCGGATCGACAGCCACCGCGGAAGCCCCCGTCGGCATGACACCGCCATGGACGAGCGTCTTCACCTGTGCTTCCATCGCGTCCTCTGCCGCTTTCTGCAGATTCGCATCCAGCGTCAGACGCACACTGTTCCCCGTGACAGACGGCGTACCGCCCACATAGCGGACAGGCTGCCCCGATGCATTGACTTCGACCGTCTTTGTGCCATTCTTGCCTTCGAGATAATTGTTATAGCGGCGCTCAAGGCCCGCACGACCGATCAGTGTCGTGGTCGTGTACGGATTTCCTTCCGCATCCCTGTCATCCGGCCCCGCTTCGCCGACATAGCCAAGGACCTGCGCCCCCGCATTGCCCAGCGGATATACGCGCAGCGGATTCACTTCGATTTCGATCCCGGGGAATTCATCCTTCTTCTCTTCGATCTGCGTCGCGACATCGATGCCGACATCGTTTGCCAGATAGATCGCTCCGAAGGCCAGCTTATTGTCTTCGATCTTTTTCTTGATATCGGCAGTCGGCACATGAAGAAGCTGCGACAGGCGGCTGAGCGCCTCATCCGACAGCGTATTCCCCTTGCGATCGACCGGCATGACGACGCTATATGCCGAGCGCGAACCCGCAAGGATCAAGCCATTTCTGTCATACATGACACCACGCATTGCCTGCATGGGAAGATAGCGAATGCGGTTCCCATCCGCTTCTTCTTTATAGTACCCGCCCTGAATGACCTGCATATAGAAAAGACGCAGTCCCAGGACGAGCAGGAGGAAGATCGCCGCATAGATCATACGTGCATAGCGGGACTCCTCGGTATTTTTCAAAAGCCCACTGAGAATCGAGGGCACATGCTTATTCACCACTTCGGTTCTCCCTCCCGTTTCATGGCCCATAGCGGCCTGTGAAGAAAGAGCACGGCTGCTCCATTCATGAAGGTGGTGCTCATCACAAAGTACAGGATATAAGAAATCGAGAAGACATGGCTGCCGGCTGCCAAAAGCACCAGCCATGACAGCAGTGCATAAAGGAGCGAGGCCAGCGTCATCGCAAAAAGCGAAATATACCAGTGACGGTTGTAGCGCTTCCTCCCCAAAGCGAGATACAGCGCTGCAATCGCCAGGTATGGCAGGAGGTGCAGTCCGAAAAGATTTCCCGTCACAAGATCCGTAAGGAGCCCGCCCACGAGCGCAAGCGTCATCGCCGTCTTGTTGTCAAAAATCAATGTCGCAAGGACGATGACGACCAGCCACAGATCCGGCTGATGCAGCCCCGAGAAAAAGAATGGCATCACCGAGGACTGCACAAGAAAAACGAGAAAGCTCAAAAAAGCCAGTGCATAGCCACTCATTCCTTCTCACCTGCCTGATGTTTATTGGGATTCATCGGCGGTTCCTTCTTCGGCGGCTTCACCAGGATACTCTCTGGCGTCGCCCTCTGGATATGGTCCGTGATGATAAAGACCTCTTCCAGATGAGAGAAATCAGCCGCCGGAACAATGCGTGCCACCTGCGTGCCGCCGATGGAGTCGACATCCACCTGCTCGACGGTACCGATGACCATCCCCTTCGGATACACCCCGCCATAGCCGGATGCCACGATGGTATCCCCCTTGATGACATCAGCCTCACGCGGCAGATTCACGAAAGAGAGCTTGCCCGGCTCACTGCTGTTTCCGGAAACCATCGCCACCACGCGCGAGGCCGGACGCGCAACGATACCGCCCACCGATGTACGCGGATCCAGGAGGAGCTGCACACGTGCGGAATTCTCATACACTTCACTCACAAAGCCCACAAGACCCGTCGGGACGATGACAGGCATATACTTCTGGATGCCGCTGTCACTGCCGCGGTCCACGACCAGCGTCTGTGTCCATCCCCCGTAGTCGCGGGTGATGACAGAAGCCCCCGTCAGATGGTACTGTTTATAGCCCTGCTTGAACGAAAGGAGACTCTTCAGTCGGATATTCTCCGCAAGGATCTCGCTGTACTGAGCCTGCTCCGCACGAAGACTTTCATTTTCCTTCCGGAGCGCATCCAGCTCGTTCCAGTTCTCCCACGCGCCCGAAAGTAAGTCAAGCCCCTGTGTGAAAGAAAGCGCCGTCCTGCTCGCGGTATAGTTGAAAGGAGCTGCACCGATAGAGAGCGGCTGCGAAATGAAAGGGATGTACTCCCTATGCCGCCAGAACCAGCCGCATGCGCCCATGAAAACAAAGAGGGCGACCGCAGCGGCCATCTTTTTTCTGCCAAAGAAAATCACGATCAAGCGCCTCCGTAATATTTTTCACCGTTCTCGATGAGAAACGGCAGATCCTTATACATGCCAAGAGCCTGATAGCAGCCCATAGCCAATACCTCCCCCGGCAGAGCCGGTACGAAGACCGGCATATGAAGCTCTCCGGCGAGCCAGTCCTTCAGCCCGTCTAAAAGCGCACTGCCGCCGGAAAGAAGCAGACCATTCTTCAGAAGATCGCCCGCCATCTCCGGTTTCGCCTCGCGAAGGACACGGCGGATGAGCTTCAGAACAGGCTGCAGGATACGCTGCATCACCGGTCTTAATTCCTCCGTGGAAAGCTCCACCACCACTTCCACGCCATCACGGATCCTGCGCCCGCGGATAGTGAATGTCGCCTGCCCATCCGCCGCTTTGAGAGAGATCACTTCACTCTTCAGCTTCTCCGCCTGATCCAGCCCGATCATGATCTGATACTTTTCCTGCAGATACTGACAAATCCCCTTATCAATATGATGTCCGCCGAAAGGGATCCCCTCCTGCGTGACGATCCCTCCACAGCTGTAAAGCCCCGCATCAGCGACATCACGCCCGATGACAAGAGAAAAGATCACAGACGGTGCCAGCATATCCTTCCCCGCCCCGATAGCCGCAGCCGCCGGCGAAGGAAGAAGGTACACATGCTGCGCGCCGGCGTGGATCAAAGCATCCACCAGCGCATGCCGCGTGACCGAGCTCGTCTCGCCCGGAATGGAGATCATCACCGTCGGACGCGACACCGCATGATGAAGCGATTTGCGGATAAAAAAACGAAGCATCGCCTTCGTCATATCATAATCAGCGATGACGCCATTCTGTACCGGCCACTCCAGAGAAATATTCTCCGGCGCCTTGTGGTAATGAATGAGCGCCTCCGTGCCAAAGCCCAGTACATGGCCATCGATGTTATCCACCGCGACCGTACTCGCTTCGGCAAGGATCACTTTATTTTCCCGGTAGATACGGACTTGGGACGAGCCCATGTCCATACCGATCCAGTTCGATAGTCCTCGAAACATTTTCATGGTAAACCCTCACGATATATAAAGGCCGGTACAGAGCTCCCACGGTCAAAGACCCGTGAGATACAGCGAAAATCCGCGGCGCATCCTGAAGCGCAGCCCCTGTCTCTGTCCGATGTATTCAAATGAAACGTCTTATTATTATAGCATGTTTACCATGGAGAATACAGTAGAAAGAGACGGTTTGGAACCACCATAGCCAAGGAAATATATGACGACGAGCCATCGGACTGTGATCAGAGATTTGCTGCCAAAACAAAGAAAAAGGCATGATAAAAAGCCGGGGCATACCGCCTCGGCTTTCTGCCCTCCTCAAAGGTCGATTTTCCCCATGTATTACCCCACCTTCATGGGTGTAACTGGACGAATTATATTTTGTCCGATATGATCGGAGAAATTCTGGTGCGTCTAGAGGGATTCGAACTCTCGACACCTGGTTCCGGAGACCTTCAAATGAGAATGATAAATTATATGAAATTCGGCGAATCAGATACCGTCGCATTTTCTGCCGTTCCTATGCCGTTCCATTCTCATTTAGGGGTCTTTCGGGCCGCCAACTGCGCCCGACTTTGCGCCCAGCTATTCTTTTTCTTTCCCATACAGGCGCTCCATGCCTACCTTCGTTACCAGTCATGTGCGGCCGGATGTGATATAATGAGGTTGCCAAGAGGGCATTCGCCCTCTTGCACCTCAGCTCTTTAATCGTCTGAATCATTTGCGGTGATGGTGACGTTTGAAGAGCTCTTTTGCTTCCTTTTTCTAAGTCTCAATCCTTTTCACGAAATCGCTGCACTCTTTCATTTTCCCGTGTTTGACTAGCCGGGCGAATGCCTGAATCACCGCCCATTCTTCGTCATATGCGCGCAGCTGATGTTGTTTTCTCACGCCTTCGGCTTTCTTGGGCCTTCCTGTTTGATTGGGGCGTTTCCCGCCCCAGCCATTCTTTTCCATTCTTCCTCCATGAAATTTCATTACTTCAAAAATCACTTTAACCACTCAGCAACGTTCAGGATCGTCGCAATAATTACTAAAACCATGCAAGTTGTGGTGTAGTTACTAGCCCACCATGCGATGGCAGCGCATGCCCAAAATACAGCTAATAATATTTTTGTTTTCATTTTCTTTATATGGTATGATATTAGGGAAGGGGCTCGGGGATTTCTCCCCGGCTTCCCTTTAGTTCTATTTGCGGTTCAGCTGTTTAATTTTAATCAGTATCGATAATACTTTTTCGATGCCAGTCAGTATTGCGACTACCGACCCAATGATTAAAGCTATCAGCTGAATCGCTTCTTTAATATCATCCATCATTTCACCTCCTTTAATTGTATATATTATATCATTCATCTTGCTTTTTGTCGATGCAATGTTCTTGAGTTTCTTCGATTTTATCGCACTTTTCGACATTTTTGCAAAATAAAAAAGACGTCTTGATTTAACAATGTGCTAAATCAAGACGCCCTTTTTTATTGCTTTGCAGCTTCCTCTGCCGCTTTTAGCGCAGCAAGCTCGCGCATCGAAAGCACCCAGCGCTGTGACTTTTCTTTCTGTGCCTTGCGTACTGCCTCCCGTGCCTTGCGTGCTGCCTCTTCGGGGACAATGTAACCGGCGCCAAAAATACCTTTCCCTGCTCTGCGCTGTGCGTCCATGGCGCGAACAAATACGCCAATGTCTTCGCGGTATTCGATTCCGTATTCAGAAAACAACGCCACGGCGCTCGATGTCAGGACGTTATCTGGATACGTGTACACCGGCAGTGGTGGCGCTTTCTTGGCCTTGATGTTCGCGGCATTCGCTTCATCAAGTATGCGGTACAGGTCTGGTGCACTTCGGATCAGCGGGCCTTTAGACGCTACAAAACTAGTGCTTACTTTAGCGCCGTTGTCGTATGTAATCGACACCCCGACGCAAATATGGCTATGCGCCGCTCGGATGCCGAGACACGTGAGGTGCGGCGCAAACAAGAAATAGTCGATGTTATGTTCCGCGTAGAACTTCACGACTTTCGCTATGATGGAAAATGGCGGATTATCGATAACTACACAATCTGCTGGATAGTCGAATTTTTCAAAGTCGCCGCCCGGCCAAAATGGACGGACTATCGTCCGCCCCCCCCAATCCATTTCTTTGATTGCCCAGTCCTTCACAACCTCATAAATTGCGCCCGGTGTATAACAGTCATCTGTGGTCTTCTTTGGTTTGAACTTGTCGACAAATTCCTCATAAGTATTAGATTTTGGCATATGCGCTCCTATTTCTTAATCCATGCATACAACAGACCGCCCGAGATTGCAATCCAGAGGTTACGCTGTCGAGTTTTCGTCTCAATGTCCTTCTTCGCCTCGTCCTCTAATTCTTTCAAGGATTGATTTGCACTCTCTAATAATTTCCGCGTCTCGGCGTTCGTTTTCTTCGATTCTGCCAGCTCTGTCTGCGCTGTTTCTAACTGCTTCTGCTGCTCTGTCAAGAGATCCTGCTTGGTCGCGTTGCTCTTCGTCAGCTGATTCAAGTCCTGCTCGAGTGTCGTCAGCTCGCTTTCCGATATCTGATACATCTCCTCGGCCTGCGAGGAAGTACCAGCAGCTAGCCAGAGCAAGCACCCCAGCCAGCAGATACACAATCTTTTTATTGATTTGCACAATACAATCACCTCATCAGTACCATTCACTCATGTCGTAATTCTGCCCGCCGATGCTATAGCAATCGGTCCACTGCCAGCCCGCGAGAATGTTGCCCGGGTAGCTGTCGTGGAAGCCGCACTCGCTCGTCCCATACTGAGCGCACCAGTACGGCACATAGTCGGCCAGATCATTAACATTGATACGGTCTGTCAAGGTGGACAGGCTCGCATAGATTCCGGCGCTGTAGCCGGCGGCGTTGCATGTGGAAATGAAGGCACTGCATACTGCGGTCACGTCATCAGGATCCTGGCCGATGACTTCGGGCGCTTCCACGTCAATCCAGATCCCCAAGGGCGGTGCTCCGTATCCTAAAGTTTCCAGTGCGTCAATGACGACCGCTGCCTCCTCTTCCGCCCGTTCCGTGGTCTGTGCGTGGGTGTAGCAGTAAACGCCCCATGAAAGGCCGCGGGCGCTGGCTGCCGCGATGTGTTTGCCGTGAAGTTCAGAGAGCGTACGCCCTTCGCTGATTTTTACGATAACACCCTCTACACCTTCGCCAATCATATGTGACCAGTTGATGTGATCGTTCCAATCTGATACATCAATGACATTCATCTTTACACCCTCTTCCTCTTAATCAGCCCGGCCAAATCATGCACGGCAGACACCCCGGCATCATCCAGATTTTCCACGATAGACAGCAGCTCTGACGATGCCAAGTAAGCAATAATCAGATTCGCAAACTCGCTTCGCCCCAGCATAAAGTCCACCAGTGCACCCGCTACGACAAGCAGCATGTACACGGAAATTTTCTCGACAAACTGCGTGCGCATGGCGTAGCTATTGATGACACCAGCACGGTGCGCCGCCGGAATGCCCTTTACCGAGTCGATAAGGGATGGCTTCTCCGTCATAGACTCGGACAGATGGCCGTAAGACAGCGCGATAAACTTGGCGAATAAATCTACGCACACGATGCATGCAAACGCCGTAAAGAGCTCCAAGTGCCGCTCCAGCGCCAGAAATACGATGCCCAAAGCCGTCTTGTATGGCCAGCCAATATATAGCCCGTCAAACACTTTTCCTACCCAGATACTGATCTCATTCAGATTCATTAGCTTTCACCTTGGCCCCATCTTTCACTTCCGCTTTTTCGGCAAGCGGCTTACTCCTTACACATTTGGGATTCGTGCAAAGTCCAGTCTTGTTATCCATCTTGCGATGGCAAAGGAAACATCTTTCCATTTAAATCGCTCCTCTCTTTTCTGTGTATTCTGCAACCAGTTCTTCTCTTTCAGCTTTGAGGTCATTGTAGTAGTCCTCATCTTCTACGGCTTTTGCTTTCGCCATTTCTGTTTCGATATCACTGATTTTTCTAGCATATTCAGAATCAAGCGCCGCCAGTTCGGCTTCTCGCTTCTCTTCTTCTGTCGGTTCCGGTTTAGCCTGATATGCTCCATCTTTATACAGCAAATCACCTTGCAGGGCTTTGTTGTAGGTCAAAGCGTCTTGCACAACATGGATCTTGTCTGGATATTCCACTTTGGCTTTGGTCTGCAGTTCTTCCACCGTGTCACCATGTACACCGGTCACATAAGAGGTTACTCTTTCACCTGTTGTTTCGTAGATAGACAAATATGTCAAAGTAGGATTGGCAATAGATACTACCATCGCATTATCTCCTTACATTAAAATAACCTCCATCAATATGATTGGAGGTCTAAAAAATGAAAAATCCAAATGGATATGGTTGTATTAAATTATTAAGTGGTTCACGGCGGCGACCGTATTGCTTTGTTGTGTCCCAGCAAGGCAAGCAGAAAGTCATTGGTTACTTTGTTACTAAGTTGGAAGCAATGGCTTATCAAGTTGATTACAATCAATCTCATGGGTTCCACCGCCTTTCAGACAACAAAATAACATTTGCAGAATTATATGCACGCTGGCTCCCAAAGCATATCGAATATAGCAGCGTATCTGATAGCACGATTCACGGCTATGAAAGCTCATACAAGCATTGCGTCTATCTGTATGACGTGCCAGTAGCCGAAATCAAATACAGTCATCTGCAGACCGTCATCGATGGAATGGGTAGTCTGTCATATGCAAGCAAGAAAAAGGTCCGCAACCTGCTATCGCTGCTCTGGGCATATGCAAGGCAGATGGACTACACAAGCAATGACTATACCGGCCTGCTACGTATAGGAAAGAACCGCCCTGTGAACCCACATCACGCTATCAGCCGCCGCAAAGTCAATGCCCTATGGAAGATGACAGACGTTCCCGGCATCGATATCATCCTCATACTGATCTACACCGGCCTGAGAAACGGCGAGCTCCGCGCCCTGCTGAAATCCGATGTAAACCGTCGGCAGAAATACATCCGCATACGGAAATCAAAAACCGCGGCAGGCGTGCGTATCATACCTATCCATAGCCGCATATGGCCTTTTGTAGAAGGGCGCCTATCCTGCAATGGTTCCCATCTGATAGCCGACGATAGCGGCATGCCCTATACATATAGCCGCCTAGCCCGCCTTTTCACCCGTGTTATGAAATTGGTGCACGGCGAAAAGCATAAGCTCCACGACACCCGCCACACCTGCGCCACGTGGCTTGATGACGCCGAGGTGAATGACAACGCCAAGAAAATGATTCTCGGTCATGCACGCAATGATGTGACGAACGGCGTCTATACCCATAAAAACTTGCGCCAGCTGCGAAAAACTATCGAGAAAATCTGATACCAACCTGTTACTAACGGCTACCTATTGCAACAAAAAAGTATCGCGGATATCGAATGATCCGTGATACTGATTTGTCCCATAGAAAGCCCACGATTTAGCTAGTTTTCGCTCTTTCTGCACAGCGCAATGCAGGGCGGCTGAGATTAGGAGATACGCGACGGAGACTGAAAATATACAGGGTGGAATGCACAACAATGGAAAGGACTGGGAGAACGAAGGGGCCACGCCTGCTTACACTGTCAGCTACCCTATTGCATTCCCTAATGCATGCTTTACGATTACAGGCAGCCCAGAACGCAACAAGAATGATAGGTATGCGTACCGAACCGGTTACCACATTGTCTGGAAAAATGAATCACAATTTCGCTATGCGATCGGTACAGAGCAGCAAGGTCAATACTTCGAGTGGGTAGCTATCGGCCGTTAAGCAATGCCAATAACCAACCAATTGTAAGGAAATCCTTTGGGGTTTGATGCAGCTGTATTGCTGATATTTACCTTCGAATCTTGCGTATACCAGTTATAACTCCAGACGCCGTTATTGAGCGAAAACGCAACCGTCAAAACCCTAGACAGGGCAAGCGGATATGTGAAACCGGAACCGCCAATTCCACCCTGTTTATATGCCTACCGCTATCCAATACCACCCAAAAAAGCCACCGGAGTCCTGCTCTCCAACACTAAACCCAGTCGCTGATACATCCCAAACGTTTGTCTCTCCAGGATCCCAGCGGCTATGTGTTAGCTCTGTTACGACAGATAGGCAATTTTGCGAAAAGCTAATTGGGAAGCTTACTTGTACATTAGATCCGTTCTTATCCTGATTTCCACCCTGTATAATTAACGGGATCGTCCCTCCCAGCTTCACCCACCATGCATTAGCGTTTGACACGTCCCCGGCAACTACGCCGGCAGACAGTGTTTCAAAACTGTCTTTCGGTGTTTCCCACCAGTTAGATTTACCGGACAATGCTGCAATCTGGTGAACGATGCCGGAAAGCAGAGCAGCCAAAGATCCGGTATTGCCACTCGGTACTGTTTTCTGAGAAAGTGTTGCCTGGAGCTGGTTGATAAGATCAAGAACCTGATCCGATTTTCCATTTCTTGTGCGGTAGTGAATACCGTCGGATGCAGCAGACAGAGATTTAATAAAATCAAGGGATGGGTGAGCAGTTTCAAGAGCATTATGCGCAATAATAGCCGCTATATTGGCCAAGTTATTAAAACGATGTGCAGTAAATACAGCGGTCCCATCAGTTACAGAACCGCCTTCTGCCACACTGGAATACCCGGAAGGAGCCGATGCGGCTGTAGTCCCTGCTGTAGTACATACCAAGAAAGTCCCTTTGCATGTTTGTTCCGCAACAACGTCGTTCTGTTCATAGCGGGTACTTCTCTCCAAACTTTTTATCGGACTGTCTACGACCTGACCAAGCTGCGTTTCAAGCATTACCTGATCATAACTCCCGCTGCCATTCTTTACTTTGAATTTTCCTTTTCTGTTGACCATCATTGAACCTCCTATTTAAATTCTATAAAGGCATCGCTTTCTGCACCGATAGTAATATCTTCCATATCGACATCAATCCACATTTCACTTTCCGGCTGATAAATACTTGCTACCACTTTCCCGCCGGTTTCGGCCTGAGGGGACGTGAGATAAGGAAGGTCATTATATCGGGTACTTCCGTCGCCGGACTTTACATATCCGGTATCGCTTTCAATGCCCAGTTCTCCTTTTAGAAGTAAGGGATTGTCTGCTTTCCATTCAGATGCCAGTCCGATCCGTTGCTTCATTCTTACATTTAGGTATGTGATCGGCATGAGACATCCTCCCTTCTATCACCCCTGAGAATTACCGCCATTAAGAATCAATGTATCTCCGGAGGGAGTAAACAGTTTGGACGTAGACAGAGCTCCGTCAGCAATTTTTTCATTCGTGATTGCGGAATTTTTGATGGTAGGATTTGGATAATTCCCGGTCAAATCACCCCCTGCGGCTCCTTTAGGAATACGCGCATCGGAAAGTCTTGCATCATTACCTTCCGCAGCAGTGCCGGCGGTAGTGCCAAAGTCTACGTTAAAAGCGGATTTCTTATTTGTAATCTTCGCTTCATATTTATTATCCGCATTCTCTTCGGTAATATATCCTTTATTCTCGATAGCTTGGCTAACTTTCAGAGGCGTCATGACCTTGGTATCATCGGTGCCGGACTTTGCTTCCTCTGTGCTTGCTATATCCAAAGGCTTGGTTATGCAGACAAACGAAGAGCCGGACCATCTATACTGCTCAAATTTTGCGGAGGGATCCAGGTCAACGTAGATTTTTCCGGATTCCCCTTTAATAAGAGTCGTATGGCTCTGTTCTTTATAAAATTTGCCCTCGCTGTAGTAGCCTTCTATAACATCATCAACATAACTCGGGAGCTGTGTCGACGGGACTAATCCATTGTTATCCAAGGTTGCTACCCCGTTTTTTGCTCCCTTTTCAGAGATCGGGATTTTGGTATTGTCCTTGATAGTAATATCCGCAGTACCATCAAAGCCAACACCATTGATTTTTCTGGCCGTCTGCAGCTTATCTGCAGCCTTTACAACACCGGCCCCGGAGCCTTTATATTCTGCCAGTGTCATGTATCCGGATAAATCTACATTCCCGACAAAATACGTTAAATCAGACCATTTTGTAGTACCATCACCGAATTTTAATTTCCCCGTATCAACTTCATAGCCGGCTTCCCCTTTCAAGAGCACGGGGTTTACACTCGCCCATGCGGAAGAGCTGTCCGCTCTCAGAGTAATTTTTACCTTCAGTTCCTTATTCATTGGCTGTACCTCCATTAATCAAACTGATTTCCTCATAATCTCTGCCAACACAAAAATACAATAGTTTTTCTTCATCCCAGCGATAAACTGCATTCTCACCGATTACAAAATAAATATTCTGCGGATTCCCAACAGTCGGTAAATCCAACCGATTGTTTACCCGGACTACCGCGTCACTTTCAACCAACCGGAGGCCTACTCCCAGCATTCCGCTCAATACCTTCTCTTTTTCCAAGGTCCCTTCTATGAATTGGCTTCCATTTGCCAGAGATCCTATAATGATCCGGTCCTGATGAAGGGCTACCATGTTACTTCCTCTCCTATCGTGAACCGACTGGGAGGGATAACCGTATAGACATTGCCCTCATCCATAGTGACTTGGACATCGTACACATAATTGCCGTACTTCATGTGTTTTGTATGCTCTGGAAGGAATGTAAAACTGCCGTCCTTTGCCGGAATCTGGATCAGGGCTGAATCTGTGTCGGTGTTCTCTTTAACGGTCAAAATGCAGGAACAATTTTCACCAATATTCACGGATTTGCCCCTTGCATCTTTTAAATACAATTTCAGGACTGCGGTATCTCCTCTCGTCAGTGTTATTCTGTTCTTACTGTCAATCTGAAGCACTTTCCTCCCCTCCTTAATAAAGTTCAACAAGAGCCCCGGAAGTTTTTGATATATCTGTTTCCTTATCCACGATTTTCAGGTATTCGCGGAGAGCTAATTCGACATAGCCCATCGTTGCCAGGGCCCCCGGATCGATAGAAACCTTGACATTGGATGCATTAGATGCCGAAATATACACGGCAAATTCCTGAGATACCGCTGTAGAACCTCCTCTTGGGGGAAGGTAGTCCGGCGCGGAATCAGAGGTAACAGCATACAGGATTTCCCCATCGTCCGGATCATTGGCAAAAACGCCAAGCTCCCGCACATAGTATCCCGCGGAAAGTCCGACATTGGTGATTGTCGCACTGATTTTACACATCTTCTGATCCGTCAGAACTTCTTTGGATGCAATCCCTACATTCTGTTCCGGAGCCACAAGGTCGGTCAGATCCTCAAGCGAAGTCCCCTTAGGCAAAACACCAGATCCCAGCTTCATTTTAGTCAGTGCAAGCACAACGCCGGTTCCTACTTTTGCCTGCAGGAGCTGCCCTTTCTTCGTTAATACAAGCCCGTTCCAGTTTGGCATTATTGAATTTCCACCTTTCTCTGAACTCTCACTCCTGCAGCTTCACGTACAGTACCGGATATATCCGACATCCTGAAAGCTGCAGGATAAATACTGATAACTTTTGCAGAGGCAACAGGAAGTGCATAGTAAATCGTTTTCGGCAAGTCTCTGTGAAAAGACACCCCATCCAGCCAGGAGCGAACATTTTTCGTGTGCTCGATGGCGCGGTACAGGCTGTTGATCACGGAAATGTCGGGGACCGCTTCGGTAATCATCACAACCTTGAAGTGATAGGGTTCCCCACCATACTCCCAGTTTTCTTCAATCTTTGCGGATTTGAATATCGCCGTACAGACTTCTTCTACCACAGATGGGGTTCCCTTTCGGCGGTGCCATTTTATACTCTGCTTCACCAGAGCCCGTTTTTTCTCCAACGTTGCTGCGTCATCATAGAAATCAACATGGTACTGCCATGCCAGGGCATCGACGATTTTTTCCGGAAGTTCATCCAGCCTAGGAAGAAGTAAAAGAAGAAGTGTATCTCTGGAGATTTTCCGGAGCCCCGGATCAGTAGCCGCGGAAATGTTCCGGATCGTCTTATCTCCGGAAATGGAAGACGGGACAATGGTAATCAGTTTCTGTTCAGACAGGTTACTCACTTTCGATCCCTCCCATGGCCACTGATATCTGATCCGCTACAGCCACCTCTGTGTTTTCTACTTTCGTAAATACAGGCTCTGTGATTTCCGCCCGTTTGGCTCCCGCTTCGATGATATTCTTCATCAGCTGTGACGGATTGATGTCTCTGCCCAGCTTCTCCTTCTGCCATTCAACGTATTGATTGACCGCTTCCGTGACGGCCTGCTGGATGGTTGCAGAAAAGCTTTCACTATCTTCTCCGATGTAATAAGTAACCTGAATATCATAATTCTTCACGGTCGGAGCCTGTACGCTCACCTGATCTGTCAGAGGCCGCACCGTTTTATCATTGCACGCTTCGAGCACATCCTTCAGTACTTCCTCTTCGGGGATTTCCCCGCCCGTCATCAGCGGCACGATTTTCACCTCGCCCGGAGAGGGGGATGTGATGAAAACATCCGCAATGTCCGGATTCGCAGACTTGGCAAAAAAGGTGTATGCCCCATAGGAGCCTGCGTCCGAAAAGGATTCCGGGGCTTCGTGAATGCGTTCTCTGTAGGATTCGTCGCTTTCCTTGTCTGCGCCACCCGCAGTGACGGTCGCATTCTGCACACTGTCCACATAAGGCAGCGGATCGACCAGCTTCGTCAATGAGGCAATGGCCAGATGATTTCCGGCATCCCCCGGCTCCGTGCAGACGGCGGCCACCTGCGCGGTCAACTGCCCCGCCGGAATGGAGAGGGCTTCCGCCGTTGCAAAATACGCCCGTTCGTCCTGCGTGGTGACGCGTGTCCCTTCCGGTATGATGGCGCCGGTTTCTGTGGTCGACAGGATGAAGGTCAGCGTGGTTTCCGCCCTCTTCGCAGGGATACGCTCGACGTCGAGGAGCGCGCCCAGGTGATCCAAATAATCGCCTTTGGAATAGGCGAGCAGGTTCATCTTCCCCGTGTAATCGATGAGGTTTCTCTGCAGGATGAGGAGTTCGGCGATGGATAAAAGAAAAAGCCGAACGGGGTCTCCGTCGGCCAGTGCACGCCCGGCGATTGTTTCATACCGGGCGATGATTTCTTTTTTCACGATCTCCGCGTCTGTCTCGGCAAAGGAAACATCAGGAAGATTCTTTAATTCCATTGAGTCTCACCTCGATTCTTGGCTCTAGTTTCCCATCCATGGACTCCGTGAAGGAAATCCCGGTGATGGTAACTCTCGGCTCGTACTTTCGCACCGCTTGAATGATCTCTGCCGCCAGCATGGCCTTTGCTTTCGCCATGGGTTTGTCTACGTAATCCGCACTCACGCCGAAGTCTCGGTCAAGTGGTACGCTCCCCTTTGTGGTCGCCATGATGGTCCGCACGTTCTGCAGAATTTCCGTGATTTCATCCTGCGGTGAGAAATCAACAATATTCTCGATTTCGATGGAGTAATTCATAAACCAATCAACCCCTTGAACGCTTCTTTCAGCGTAGTCTTTCCGTCTGAATATTCCTTCAGGGAGACATTCGCAGTGATGGCCTGTGGGTGTCCCCACTTATCCCAGAAATCAACGCTATAGGATAGCCCTCGCACGGTCCACAAACCGTCTCCGATGACTTTGAACCCTAGTACCAGCGGCACGGGCGTGCCGCCATCCCGAAGCTCTTTCAGCGTGTTGACTTCGCTCTGCGGGTTTACGCCTTGGTCTTTCCGGAAGAGCATGGTGAAGGAAATCTCCTCCAAATTTTCTCCCAAAAATTCCGAAAGCGGTTTCTCGCCCAGGGTTTCATGCTCCGCCCACCTGGCTTCTCCTTGACGTTTGTAGTCGGCGAATGTACGGACGTAATCACGCGAAGTGACGAAGGGGATGGTCCCCCAAAATCCTACGAACATATCACCCTCCTATGAAAACATCGGATGAGCCCGCCGCTGCCGCCCCGCCGCACGTGACAGGATCGCTTACACGAGCAGCGGGGCGCCCATTGATGAAGACAGTGCTGCTCCCGCTGGCGACGGTCCCCGCATGCGATGGGTGCGCCTTGCACCCGTGCGGCGCGTAGATGTCCCCCACGCGCCCTGCGCCCTTGCCGTTGATGAATACATCGCCGCTGGCAGAGGAAAGCGCTGTGGGCGGGCAGGCGTCGTGCCCGGTGTCATTATCGCCTAGTCTGTGTGCAGCCGGCATAGCTCCTCCTTAGTTGATATCTACCCGCGGAGCTTCGATCTTGATGGCACTCGCGGCCTTGATGGTGATAGCGCCGCCATCCCACTTGATGAGGCTCCCGTCAGGAAAATGGATTGCCCTCACGTTGGCGTTCTCCTCGGGCGGCGGCTTTGCCTTCGAGTAGTATGCGCCTAGGATGAATCCGGCATTGAGCCCGTTCCCGGATGCATTCGGCAGGAAGAGGCAGAGCACCTGCGTATTGACTTCAGGCACCCAGTATCCTTCCGTCCCGTTTGCCCCGATCTGCAGCACCGCCAGTTCATCACTTACGAGGTCGTCTTTGTCGGGAAATGTAACCCGCGCACGGCATGTCTTTCCGTTCACGGAGGATACTTTTCCGACGCGGATCAGGTTCTTCAGCTGGTTAGTATCCATTGAGGCACCTCCTCATTTCTACGCTGGTGGTATAGCCGCCGGAAATCTGATGCTTCGCCGATGTGATGATGTACTTCCCATCGAATTTCCCGAAGCCCAATACATTTACCGTGGTAGCTGCCAGCATGCGGAAATCCCCCGGCATATCGACGGACATCGTCCATTCGTCTTTGTTCTTTTCGCGAAGGCGCTTCTTGGCGAGCTTTTCGGCTTCAGAAACAGTCTTCACCTGCTCTTTGACTTCGAGTGTCTTCCCCTCCGTCTTTCCCGGATCGGCGAACGTTGCCTCGATGGTCTCGCCGGTGTCGCTGTCGCTATTCTTCAAGTGACAGGCTTTGTAAATGTCCCTTGTCACGGCGTGCATCCGATAACCTGTAATGTTCTGCACGTACTCCATGCCTTCCTGGACTTCGTAGATCGTGCCAGGCTTCACAATCGTGGCAGCGGGCTCTACTTGCTCATAATCAGTTTCATTGAAGATGACGACCTGCTCATTGGTGATTTTCAGCGCGAGGCCATTGTCCTCGCAGAGCTTCAGCAGGAAAGAGAGGTCTGACTGCTCCGTCTGCTCAGCCCTGTCCAGTGTCGGGTTCTCCTCGCTGTCATAGACAAGCGAGAGCCCTGCGCCGGTCGCCACGTCGTTTGCGATGGTCTTCAGCTCCGCCTTTTCCCACGAACGTGTGCGATCAACGCCGCGAAGCTCGTTGCTTTCCGGAATGGATGTCGCTTTGAGTTCGATTTCCCTCGGCGGCGCGCTGCCCTCTATGGTGTCGATAGCGAAGAGCCCCGCCACCATGATCTGCAGGCCGTCCGCGAGGTTTTTCCAGTTCAGCGTGACATAGGACACATCAAGCGTCGCCCCGCGGTCTGGGAACCAGTCCGATTCCCACAGCCCGTTTCGATCTTCAAGCCTGATGGTGAGGTCATCCGCATAGCCGGACATGTTGTCCGTGAAGGAAATCGACTTCAGGTGCGGCGCGAGGTCTTCGGAAATGTCCGTCCCAGCATACTTCACAAGGGGCACGACCTGACGCGGCGTCATGAACGCCTCCACGGCGGCAGGCGGCTGGTCTTCGGTGCTTCCCAGTCTGGCACCACGAGCGTGATGCCTGCCGGAAATACGACGATGTCCGCATAGTCCCCATTGGCTTCGAGGAGCTTTGTCATGCCGCTCTCGCTGCCGTAGAGTATTTTCGCGATGCTGTCCCACATGTCGCCCTGCACAGTGCGGTATGTCTTAGCCATAAGAAAGCCGCCTTTCGTCTCTCTGTATATCCTTGAGCATGCGCCTCAGGTCGCTCACGGCGTCTTTCATCGCGCTCTCCATGGTGCTCTTGTCTGCGTTGCCCTGAATCGTGATCTGCGGGGCGAAATTGATGGTGGTGCTTCGTGTCCCACTCTTTTGCGGCGCGATGCCTGAAGCACTCAGCGCTCCGAGGCGCCGTCCGGTTTCCTGCCACAGTCCCAGCGCACGCCGGCTCCTGTCGATCGGAATAGCTGCCTCCGGGCTGTCTTCAGCGAATGTCGTCAGGAAAGAACCTTGATTATAGATGCCACCGGCCGCATTCGTCGCCACATCAGGGGTGCTTCCTATGCTCTGATTGTAATTGATCAGTGCGTCTATGGGGTGGGAGAGCGTCTGTCGCAGCTCACCCCACTTGCCGATTACCCACTGTACGATATCGCCGAATATGTTCTGCACACTACTGCAGAAATTATTCAGCGCCGTCATGGGGCTATCCCATAGTGTGATGAAAAAGCTCTTCACGGTATCCCAGTTGTTATATAACAGGATACCCGTTCCGATCAGCAGGCCGATGCCGGCAATTACCCATCCGATCGGGCAGGCAAGCATGGCTGTATTTAGCGCCCACTGGGCGGCAGTTGCAAGGTTTGTGATGCCTGTCCATAGCCCCGTGATGCCATTCAGCGCAGCCAGCGCAATCGCACGCCCGGTCAGGGAAACGGTTCCCGCGACTGTGGATGCCGTGTGTGCAATGGTCGCGAACATGGAGGAAGTCGTGATGGCGGTGTAAGCCGCCTTGAGGGCGATGACCCCCTGATAGGCCACCCCGACCGCTTGCAATGCAGTTATCGCCATGGCGATCGCGCCACCCATAGCCGCAATGCCGCCTATTAGCACTGGGTGCTGCTGCGCCGACTGTGAAAGCGACCCCGTATAGCCTGCGAGGCCATTCATCGCGCGTGTGAGCTGCGGAAGGAATATGTTTCCCACAGAAATCGCCAGCGATTCCTGTGCTGACTTGAACTTCTCCGCAGCGCCCACCCCGTTGTCCTTCATGGTCGCTGCCATTTTAGCAGCTGCTCCATCCGATTTCTGAATATCCTGCAGCAAGTTCTCGAAAGTCCCTGGTGCAGAATTCAGCACGGCCAGCCAGCCGCTGGCAGCTTCTGTACCGAAGATGGCCTTTGCTGTTGCTAGCTGCTCCTCTTGACTGAGCCCCTGCATGCGTTCACGAAGCTGTGTCAGAATGCTGACCATCTTTTGCGGCCCCGTGGTGTCGCCGGTCTTGATCCCGAGCGATTCCATGGCAATGGCAGCTTCCTTCTGCTCCGCCGTCAGATCCTGTGCTGTCATGCCGAGCTGCGCCAGTGCGTTCGCCGCCATCTTTGGCGGCCCCGCGAGGCGCAAAAAGCCGGAACGCAGCGCGGTGCCCGCATTGCTTGCCTTGATGCCGGAGTTTGCCATGAGCCCAGCAAGCGCCGCCGTTTCTTCCATGGAGACGCCGAATGCGTGTGCCACCGGCGCCGCATATTTCATTGTTTCGCCCAGCATTTCGACGTTGGTATTCGTCTTTGTGATGGCTACCGCGTACACATCTGCCATGTGTCCGGCAGCTTCCGCGTCTAAGCCGAACGCCGTCAGATCGTCGGATACGATATCTGCCGTCTTGGCCAGATCTGTGCCGCCGGCCGCCGCCAGATTTAAAAGCCCTGGCATGCCGGCAATGATCTGATTCGTCTTCCAACCCGCCATGCCGAGGAAACTCATCGCCTCTGCAGCTTGCGATGCGGTGTACTGCGTCTTTTCGCCCAACTCCCGGGCCGTGTCAGTCAGCTGCTTTGTCTCTTCGTTGTCCGCCATCGTGATGGCTTTCACTTTGGACATGGCCGCCTCGAAGCTCATGGCCGTTTTTACCGCCGACTCAATCGGCGCGGCAATACTTCTGATGGTTCCCACAGTGTTCTGTAAGTTAGCCGCCGAGAAGAAAAGCGAACTTGAGCTGGACTTCAACGCGGTACTTGCGATGGCACGCTGCGCTGAAGACAGCTCTTTCATGCGGGCTGCATAGGTCGCAGAACTGACTGTGCCTGAGCGAAACGCATTGTTGATTTGCGCGATGCTGTTCTTTAGATCAATGTTCTGTATGCTCATCGTCTGCGTTAAGCGGTTGACGCGGCCAAATGAGCTGATCAGGCTGTTGTTTACAGCGCCGTTGATGATGAAGTTGTACGAAAAACTTTTCCCTGCCATAGCCCCCTCCTTTCATGATATAATCAAAGAAAATCACTGGACTGTTTTGAATTTTCAGCGGTTGTCACACCTAGAAAGTGGTGATTTTCGTGGATACGCTAGGCTGTCTCGGACTGATCTTTTTCCTTGTCATGTTTGCTTACGCCATCGTCGCAACATGGTTCCTATCCTTTTATGGATGGACCTGTGTGATTGGCACTTGGGCTTTCTTTATCTTCCTTTTTCGCCACCCTATTGGCCGCATCTGCTACAACGTGAAGTGCTGCCTCGTCGGCGGCTGGAAGGAGGGGCTGAGCAAAGCAAAAGCTCGCGAAGCCGCAGAAAGAGCGAAACGCCAGCGCTCAGATAATGATTGAAAGCTCTAATCGAGGTGAATGCTCATGCGTTTTTTAGTTGCCCTTCTGGTCGGCGCCACGTTCCCGCTTTTCGCTTTCCTGCTGGCTATTTATTTCTTTGCCTGTATCGTCATCGGCTTATTGCTTCCTCTCATCCCGATCCTGATCATGCAGCTTTGCGGCATGCCCAAGTCTGAGTGGGTGCTTATCGGGAATTATCTTTTCGCCGCTGGTGTGCTTGGTGGGATTGCGTTCTTCCTCTATACGACATATCTCTTCCTTAGTGAAGTCAGAAAAAAGCCGAATAACAAAACTACTGCCTATCTCGACCGATTTCTTTGACGATTTCTGCATACTCAATAAGCAAAGGCAGCGGTATAGATAAATAGAACTCGACTGGCGTATAGGTGGCCATTGCCATCTGAAACGCCAGTTTTTTGATGGGGCGTGTTCCAGTGGTTTTATCCACTACGCCCCGAGAAAATTTAGCGTCAATGTAGCAATGTAGTTGAAGTCCTTCGCACCCAAATCGAAAAGATCGTCCACCGGGCAACCGATGGCCTTTGCCGCGACAATCGCCTGAAACTTCATGGAAGCCGCCGGAACTACCATCGGCGCTTTCATTGCAACTGCTTCGGCCTCTGCCGCAATGAGATCATGCCCGGTAAGCTTGTCGAAATCGAGCACCACGGTCGTGGTCTCTTTCCCTTTGATGTGTACTGCCTTCTTTAATTTGACTGTAACAGCCATGATTCCTCCTTGTAGAGTAAAATGTAAAAGCCTCGCGATATGCGGGGCTTTTTCATTACATCCCCAGCGCGTCTCTCACGTCTTCCAAGTAGTCGACGCCATCCACGTTGCAGATGAAATTATACTTATCCAGCTCGAGCTTGGTTTCACCGTCGATGTCGATCTTGATGTAATCGCATTCAAGCGTGGTCTTGCTGTCTGTGGTCGCCCCTACGTCGAATTTGCCAAGGTCAGCTTCTTTCGGACGGCCGCGAAGCAGGATTTTGATCTTTCGCGTGGTGTATTCGCCGCTTTCGGAGTCATATCCCTGCCCTGCGCCGCGCAGATCGAGAGAAAGTGCTTTATTCGCCGCCAGGTGGAGCAGATCTTTCTCGATGGTGCGCCAGTTGAGTTCCGTTTCACAGGAGCCATAGTGCCCTCTTGTCGGTGCTTCAAGCTCGCCCGCGAGCCCTGCGCCTTTGATGGTCTGTGTCATGGCAGAGAGCTTTGGCAATGTGACATCAGAGATACCGAGGAAAGCGCCGCCGTCCTCGTATACTCTGAAATTGATCAAGTTTTCAGGTACGTTTCGCATATGTGCCCTCCCTTATCATTTGAAAAGGCTGTCCAGGTAGTCGGTATCGAGTTCGATGACGTTTTCGATATCTTCTGCCGGGATCGGCGGGGTGAAATAGGTGTGGAATTTGACCTTGCCGTCCAAGAGCGAGGTCTTCGGATTTTCGCTTTCAAGGAAGGCGACACGGCCGCCCAGAATGACTTCTCTAGCAGCCAAGCCGTTGAGACGGATGTTCTCCGAATCGATCACGCTGTCAATGAGGCGACGATTGGTCGGATTATCCACCTTCTTCCAATAGGTCTGAATGAATGTAGCGGCATGCCAGTTGAACATGCGGCGCAGCGGGATGAAGCGGTCTTTCGCATCTGTATCCGCCGGATAGCAAGCGGTATTGTTCCCCCACGCCTTCCATCCTCCGATGAAATTCAGCGCGGTCACGATGCCCTGCCCATTCAGGTAGTTGGCCTGCTCCGGTTCCATGACGACTTCGCTGCCATCTTCAAGACACAAGCCCTCGATCTGCATGGACTTGTTGGACGGGCTCTGGTACGGCACGCCATCTTCATCCGTGCTGTCGATGGTGCTGATGACGCCGAGAAGCTGGGTAGACATGTGGTAAATCTTCTCGCCCTGCTTCACCATTGGCCAACAAGCGACTTCGTTCACGCCGGTGTAGTTGTGGTTATTCTTCCACGCCGGCACGTCTCCGTACTTGGTGACGCCGCCTTCGCCGCACGGGATGTCTGCCAGGACGAGTGCGGTGAAATGTTCGTTGATATTTCCTGCCTTCGCCTTCATGATGGCTTCGACCGCCGGATCATGGCTCCATCCCGGCGCCATGACGATCCCCGGCACAAGGCGAGTCAGTGGGAAGACTTGATTCAGGGTTTCAAGGCCTTTCTTTTCGTTCGTTGCGTTGTCCACACCACCGATGATGTCCGCCGAAGTCACGGCGCTTGGGTCGAGATAGGTATAGTCTGCGAATGCCGCAGTCACATCTTTCAACTTTCCGGTGTCGAGTGCGGTGATGATCAGCACGCCATTATCATCGTAGGCTGCTGTGTAATCATTCTCGCCAAGCGCTTCGCCAGCCTCTGCCACTTTCAGCTTGAGCGTATCCAGAAGAACCGCATCCTTGATGGCTGCCACGCCGTCCGTAAATGTGAGCGACTGGTTCTTCTTGTATTTCTTGTGCTTCTTTGGATCCAGTACGTTCACCAGCACGACCGGCGCGCGGTTATAAAGGGCGAACTGACTGTAGATCGCTTCGCACAGGGTGTAGTCTTTCCAGTCATCCGAATAGCCGAAGGCTGCCACTGCCTCTGCATAGGAATAGCAGAGGACGGGGCGGTTCGCTTTCGCCGGATCGGATGCCAGGTGCAGGGGCGCCGTGCCGAAAATGACGGGCAGGCCTGCATCGGTTTCCACTGGCGGGATGATACTGGTCGGGATCTCGCCAGTATATACGCCATGTTTGTATGCCATGTTTAAACCTCCTTGCATCGATTTGCAAAAATATAAAGCGCGGTGCCTTTCTTCGTCAGCTTTTTCATGCTTTCCGCATACTCAGTCACCGGCACGAATAAATGAATCATCCATGGGTGCTCGTCCAGAATATTCTGCACGTGCGCGGGGTATCCCCCGATGAACGTGGTGGCATGTGCCAGCCGCGAGCCAGAGAGCGACGGTCCTATGTAGATCGTCTGCTTTGATACTTCCATTCAGAAGTCCACCTCCTCTTCGGGCTGCGCAATGGTATAGGAAACATTCAGCCGTCCCTGCCACTGCGGGAACGGCTGCGGATCTACGATTTCCCCTTCCAGCGGAAACAGCAGACGGCTCCTTTTGCCCAACGTGCGCTTGGTGAGAAGCGCCTGCCGCACGTGTTCCATCAGATTGTACAGGGAGAGGCAGCCCTCTTTCGGGTCCTCATCGAAAATGGAGAAACCGATCTCGATATCCACCCGGCTGTAACGGTCTTCGGTGTCATGCACCTTGACCGCATAGCAGTAGATGTAGGATTCTCTCTGCTCCGGTTTTGTAGAAAAGGGCGGATAGCCCGCATAGACAGAGACAGGAAGCGTGCCCAGCCTCTGGTGTGTGCTGTACTCTTTCACCACGTCTCGGATGCGCGCGGCGACGTTCTCCATGGCTTCTATCGGTGTCATGCTGCCTCCTAACCAAACAACTTAGAAAAGCGAAAATCGATTTCATGCGTGAAGCGCTTATTCAGGAAGTCCTCCGCTTCGTCGCCCCACTTGGAGAAGATTTCCTCATTCCCGACCATCTGCGGGATGCTGGGGCCCGCCGGAGTCTTCAGTGGATACCTCGCGCCGCCCACACGTTTCATGGGACCATCGTATCCTTTCTTGAACTGCCGGGCAAATAGCCCCTTGACGGGCTTTGGGCTCCCGCGGCGGAGCACTTTCACGCGCATGGGGCCGCGCCGCCCACCTCCGATTTTGAAAGAGGTGAGCGGCATGGGCTTGCCCGTAGAAATGATTTCCCCCGCGAGCTTCCCTGCGCTCGCCCGGTTCTTCCGAAGGCTTTTTTTGACGCTTCCCGCGCGGACGATGTATTTCTCTCGCGCGGTCTTCGCCATTTCCTTCGGCACGTGTGTCAGCGTGCGGTTGATAGCGGCAGCGGCAGCGCGATCCGCTTCTTTCGGAGCGAGGGCGAGCATGGTCTTCGCACGCTCGATACGCTTTTGGTCAAATGAAATGGTAATCATCGTTCATTCGCCACCAGTCCGATTGTCAGCATGCCCATATCCTCCTTCACGCTCTGCACGATGTAGATTTCCTCATCCACCGTGAACAGCTGCCCGTATACGGGCGTCTCTTCTTCGAGGTCAGATGCTTTTACATTGACTGTCAGATCCGCGCCGTAGATGGTGGGATAGTTCTTGCTGATGCCCTCCCCGATGGACAAGACCTGCTGAATGGTGTCCCCCTGCAGGATGCATGTGCAGAGGGTTCCGTTCAGCTCATGTTCTTCGCCGAATTCTGAAAGGTTCAAGAAGGTATCTCCGTTATCCTTCTCGACCTGTTCTTTGAAAGAAATCAACCTTCGACAGTGCCTTCTACATCCGGGGCGGGCAGTGCATCCTCGCTTTCTGCCTTCTTGCCCTCTGCACTTTTGCCTTTCGTCGATTTTCCCTTTCCCCTTGCTGCTTTCACGGGTGTTTTTTCGGGTTCTTCGGCAGCTTCTTCGGCTGCGCCTTCTGGCGGCACGACTTCTGTGTAGTCTTCGGATGTAAGGAGTGCCTTGCCTGTCTCGTCATCCAGCTCGACCACTTCACCGCGGCGGAAAATCTTTCCATGGGCTGAGAGGCAGTTTCGTTTCACGAGAATGAACATACTGCCTCCTTATTCGCCCTTGGCTTTGATAATCGCCCAATCACTGACGCATTCTGGTGCCAGCACGGCGCGAGAGAACATGGTGAGGGCAACGGTCTGGTCTTCCTTATTGCCGAATTTGTACGGTACGTACGGAGAAACGAAGGTATCATACCCAGTGCCCGCTTCGTTGACCAGAGTGACGGCACCGTGAAGCTGACGGCCACGACCGGTGATGCCGATGATGACATCATCATCGCCGATAAACGGCTTCTGCACGCCATCGTCATCCACGTATGTTTCGCCATAGGTGTAGATTTCAAGGTTCAGCGCCTGAATAAGGCCGACACGAGTGACCTGTGGAGATACGATGCGCGGCGCGATGGACATAAGGCCGAGATTATCGCGAGACGGTACAGCGAGCCACTTCATGATTTCATCGTTGTTCAGCATGTAGTCGAATACATGACGGCCGATGATCATCGCGGTTGGGATCTGGCCGGCATTCTGCTGGATCATTTCGGACATGCCCTTGATATCCGAGTAGATGGTCGCGCCCGCCTGATCCCACTTGGTTGTCGGGATAAGCTTCTGGTCGAAACCATAGTCCACGGTGTCGATCAGTTCTTTCTTCCCGTCGTCTGCCAGACCGATGATATCGCACTTGCCCGTGGTCAGGATGTCGGCAGCCATTTTGTTCTTGCGGTTGATGATGTCCGCCTGCAGGTCAGCAAGATCCTGCGCCTGCAGATCGGCGGCGCGTTCCGCCGGAGTCTTGGTGGAGTAGAAACCTTCGCCAAACCCGCGCTGCGCGATAATATCCGGATCGAGTACACGGCGCGCCGCCATCATCGGCGGTGCATAGGTTTCCTCCTGGATGGGATCGCGCTTCATGTCAATGCCCTTCGCTCCACGCACAATGAATGGCGCAAGGCGGCGGGCAGCTTTGCGGAACTGTACTGAGATCTTCGAGGTAGTGGCCGTTGCCGGCATGCGCGGGAAGAAGGTATCGAGCAGGAAGGCGGCTGGCGGTGTAGCTCGCTCTACCGCTTCCATCATCTGCAGAGTTTCTGTGTAATCAATAGCCATTGTTTTGTCCTCCTCATTTCAGAGCGGCGAAGAGAATGCCCTTGCCGCGAAGTTCTTCTTCGTGTGCGTCTACGGTATCACCTTCTGCCGCGATCACTTTTTCTCTATGAAAGCGGCCGGTAATGTAGACTGTTGCTGCCGTCGCTTTATCATCCACGTCATTGGCGAGGATGGAATCAGCCGCGCCGCCCTTCGCGGTCGCGGCTGCGGTTCCATCCGTCACGGTCATCAGTGTGCCGCGCTTCATGGCGGTGCCCGCAGTGATGGCTACATTCTTGGTGAAGGCAGCGATACCACCTGCCAGCAGGCCGTCGTATTCCATTTTGGTTGCTTCTCTCATTGCCATTATTTTGCCCCCCTGTACTTATTCATTCGTGCGACGATGTCTGCGACCGCCGCCTGGTTCTTCGCCTTTTCTGTATCAGCTGCCGACATATGCGGCACCGCCTTGACGGAAGATGCGCCGGACTGCATATTGTCCTCGATCAGGTCGCGGATAGCCGCCAGCTTGGTGTCTTCCTTCGGCTCTACGTGAACAGACTTCAGTGCGTCCACAATCGGTTTCGCCGTTTCTGCAGTCATACCGGGGATGCCCTTGCAGGATGCGATGACGGCATCCACGTAGGGATTTGCCTCTTCGCCTGCGAGTGCTTCGAGGGCGGTGATACGCTGGCGTTCAGCCGTTGCCTTGATGTCTTCTTTTGGTTCTTCTTTCGGCGCTTTCGGCTTGTCCCCGACGAGCGCCTTGATTTTAGAAATCAGATCACTGTCATTCATTTCGGTTGTTTTCTTCCTTTCTTCGGTCTTCATCACCCGCCGGATCTTTTCGGCTTCCTGTTCCTTCACGGGCATGGAAATAGAATTTACCACTACGAGGCCGCTCTTCATCTGGGCGTTAATGGCATAATCATCGATTTCATCAATAAGCCCTTTTTCGAGTGCTTCTTCGGCGCTCATCCACGTTTCCTCATCCATGAAACGAATGATTTCATCCACGCTCATCTTGCCCCCGGCGCGGTCCTTGTACACGTTGACTACCGTCTCCTTGACCTTCGCCAATGTATCCGCCATTTTACGGAGTGCTTCTGCGTCCAGCATGTCGAATACGCAGGCCATAGGATTGTGGATCATGTACAGGGCATTCTTCGGCATGACGACTTTACCCGCGCCGCATGCCACGACCGTGGCAGCACTCGCGCAGATCCCGTCGATGTGAGCCGTCACCTTGCCCGGATATGCCTTTAGCACGTTGTAAATAGCCTGTGCTGCGAAAATGTCACCACCTGGGCTATTGATACGGAGCGTGATATTCTTCACTCCGCACGCCGCGAGATCGTCGGCGAATTCCTTCGCGCTCTTGTCGTTTTCTCTCCACGACTCTTCGGCGATCTGACCATAGAGGTAGAGTTCTACGTCCTGGCTTCCTGCCTCGTTTTTAATTTTCCAAAACTTACTCACTTGTCTCACCTTCTTTCCCTGCCAGAACTTCCGGTGCAGAGAACTTCAGTCCCAGCGCATCCTGGCGTTTTTGTTCATAAGCCAGCGTTTCGATATTCTCATCGAAGTCTGTGCTTGTCATTTCCGCTGCTTCCTTCGTCCTCGTGGACAGGCCATAGGCCACGCGCATGGCGCTGCCCTTCACATCTTTCACTGGGTCAAGGATGCTCATCGTCGGCCCGAACCAGTCCGCATGACAGTACGCCTGCCGGATACGCGGGTCTTCGAAGAATCCCGGCGCATCAATGCGCCCGATCGCGATGGCTTCTGCGAGCCATGCTTCGTAAATCGGTTGGCAGAAATCGTTGGCGAACCATCGACGGCGAAGCTTGTACTCTTCCCACGCCTGCAGGAGTGCTGCGCGTGATGCCGAGTAGGATGAAGTGAAAGACTTCAGGAGTACTTCGTACGGCTGGCCGATGGCCGCCGAGATCTGCTTGATGAGCTGTGTCACGAAGGGCTCGAAGGTGCTCTGGCTGTTCGAAGCATCGACGGATTTCACGTCTACGCCTCTGGGTAGTGCGTTCATGGTGCCAGCCGCGAGACCATACTCTCCCACATCGACTACCGGTTCGTTGGGGTCTTGCGGCCCAAGGATACTGTTCAGATCCTGCCCGGCCGCGCTGCTGGTGAAGAAGAGGGCGAAAAAGCTCTTGATAATGGCAGATGTCAGCTCCGCCCGCGTGTACCTCGATACCTGCTTTAGCGTCTCGAGGACGGGCGCCAGGTATGGGACGCCTCTGTACTGCTCCGCGCGAATATCGTGACAGATCTGCAGGATATTCGGCGCGCCGGTACGTTTCCCGAAGGCTTCGACGCGGCTCCATGTGGTCGGCGCGTAGTCCGTCGGATCATACGGCACCTTGCTGCTGATCCAGTAGGCGGTGATTTCTCCGTCTTCTGTAATCTCTACGCCGTCGATAATACGGTTTCCGTTCGGCGCACGCATTTCTACGGCAAACGGTCCCGGATACCCCATAACGCCAGCTCCGAGCGGATTGGATACTCGATTCGCCTCGATGAGCTGGATGCGCAGAGAATAGGGCATGTAGGCGCTCGGTGCTTTCCGCCGGAAGAGGGCGAAGGAGTCCCCGTCCGTCAGGTAGGTCGTGTAGGCGATGTTCTGCAGGTCGTAGAAATTATTCCTTCGGTATAGGTCGCACTGCGTAGAGCCTGCCCAGAGGTCAAATTCCCTTGCGGTTTCCCGTTCCCATTCCTTTGCTTCATCGACACTCATGCCGAGCGTCTTGAACTGCAGACGTGGGGAAACGGTAAGTCCCGCCCCGATGGCGTGCATCGCGGACGTGTCGATCGCCGCTGCCCCGATGGGCGTATTCGTCGCCTGATCCGCGCTTCGCCCGCGAAGTGCTCCGATATTCGCATCAATGTCCGACTTGGCACTGGAGCGTATCGGGTTCCACGCCTTCAGGATGTTGCTAGTGCGGCTTCCGCCCCCTTCTGAATAGCCCGTATTCTGCACGCGAAGTCTTCCCGTGCCGTTCGGCGCCCTGATTCTGTTATTATTGCGTTTCATCCGTCGTTTCATCTGACGTCCCTCCTAGCCTGAAAATGTGGATCTGCAAAAATACAAATCTGTATTTTTTTGACTCTTTTGCCTCATGGCGTTGTGCTATACTGATTGTTTAATCCAGAAGCACGATGCGCTTCGTGCTCCCGCCGGATGTCTCTTCGCCGTCTACTGTCGCCCCTGCCGCGATGAGTTCCTGAATGACCCGCTCAACGGTTGCCAGGTTCGCCCTTGTGAGCGTGCGGTTTCCGATGGTGTAAGACTGCCCGGAAAGAATCGCTTCTTCGGCTTCGATGTATTTCTTCAGCCGTTCATTCTGCAGCTTGCTCATATTTGCTCCTACCAGATGTTTATCTGCCGCCTGCTGGCGGCCTTTTTAGTATTCCGCACGGCACGCGCTTTCTCCCGGTGCTCGTTGCGCGTATTCCCCGAAAGCGCCGCGGCGGCTTTCTCTTCCCATCCCGCCGGAAGAGAAAGCATGCAGGCGAGATTGTAGACGCGAAGGTCGAGCGGTTCATTTCTGACGCCCGCCGTCGGTTCCCAGATTTCGCGGAAAATGCCGTTTTTCTTGATGCGCTTTCTATGTTCGGAGATAATGCCCTTGAAATAGATATCATCATACCCGCGGCGATTCATCCCCTCTTCGTCCAATGGGAAATGGAAGTATTTCGGCCCCGCTTCTTTGATGGAAAGGCGGGATAGTACCATTTCCTTGCCGTCATCGACGCCCAGGATCACCAGAGGGAGCGTCGCGTCTTCTGCTTTCCCCAGTTTGTTTCCATAAAGGGGCATGCCCGGGATGCCGCCCTTGCCCTTGATGGCGAAGCGCTGCTTTGCAATGTTCGCCCGGCAATACGCGTATACCGCCGATGAAAAATGGCCGCCGGAGTCTATGAACGTCCGCACGACCTTGAGTTTTTTACCGTCAGCAAAGGAATACGGGTGATCCAGCACGGCATCCAGCTGCGCCCACGTGTTTTCGCTCCCCGGCGAGCCTAGGATGACGCCCTTTCGAATGCCCCAGCACTCCTCTTCTTCGCCCCATCCACAAACTTCGTATTCCAGGCGGTTATCCTGCGTGTCGACGGCAGCCGTGAGGTATAGCACACCCTGTGGGAGCTCCGCTCCGTAGGTTTCGCGCCGCCTAAGGAAAATTTCTTCGTCCTCGAAGGCCTTTGGCGTGCTGTAAGATTCCCCGAATCGGGTATTCTGAATGACTTTCTCTCGCTCTGGATCGCCTTTCGCCTCAAGCCACTCCCGCATGATCTCTGCCCATGAAATCCATGGCGAAGAAAAAGCATTGAGTGAAAAGGATCTGCATCCATTCCCCAATGCTTTCGGGTTCGTGACTATGTATTTTTGCGGCGCACGCTTCATTTCCTGCTCCGTGGCATCGAATCCGCAATAGGGGCAGCGCCATTTGACGGACTTCACAAGGTAGGTCTTCCGGCTGGTACCCTCTACTCGCTCTGCATCCGTTTCCATGTCACTGTATTTCAACTTGCAAAATTCGCCGCAATGCGGGCATTGATGCCGCCACTCTTCCTTGGTCCCTGCCTCATACTCGATATCGATGCGGCTCGCTCCTTCATTTGTCGGAGTAGAAAAAAGCCCCATGACGCGGTTCCAGTAGGTTGTCATTCGTTTCGACGCTAAGTCTACTGGATCGCCTTCCGTCCCCGCGGAGTCCGGGAAACGGTCCACTTCATCACAGAGCAGGATGCGCACCGGACGAGATGCCAGCCCCGCCGGACTGTTGGCGCCCGCCATCACCAGGCGGCCGCCCGGGAAGATTTTATTTAAAATCGTGTTGTTACTGTCCCTTGTCTTGACGTCCAAGAAGAGGCTGGAAAGCGCCGGGGTATCACGGATCATGGGCGCAATGCGCGTCTTTGAGAAATCCTGTGCCATCTCGATCGTCGGCTGGATCATCATGATGGTGCATGGATCGAGGTGGGCGAATCGTCCAATGACATTGTTCATGATGTCCGATTTCCCGACCTGCGAGCACGATTTCACCACTACTCGATGGATCCCCGGCTGTGTGAAGGCGTCCATGATGTCCTTCTGGTAAGGCGCGCGACTGGTGCGCCACCGGCCCGGTTCTGCCGATGTACTGGAAAGTACGCGGTAATTGTCCGCCCATGTGGATACCGAAGTCTTGGGCGTCGGTTTTAAGCCACGCATGGAAACGTATTTCCACAGCTCACTGGCTTTCTTCATCGCCATCCTCCTCGTCCACTTCCTCGTCGAAGAGATCCGGAGAATATGCCGCCAGCTCTGACAGCTTTTCCTCGATTTCCTTCGTCATGGCTGTATAGATCTCCTCTTTGGATTTCCCCTCCAGCATGGGGGCGAGCTTCGACGGCAATCCCAGAAGCTGCGTCCGAAGGTTCGCCGCCATGGCCGTCATGACATACTCCACCACGCGTGCAGAGTAGGCGTTTTTCTTCATCTTGTCCAGTTTCAGCTCGGCGATCTCTCGCTTGACCTTTTCGTGAAGTGCCCGTTCCTTTTCTAAATCGATTTCTTCTAGCCCGGCAGCCCCCGATACGGTGCCTTGATAATACTTCCGGAGCCCGTCCACCAAAAGCAAAGCTCCCGTCTCATCCAGTGGAAGCGTCCCATCCTTCGCCATCTGGCTCACCCGCTGCTGTGAAATCTTGAGCGCGCGCGCCATCTGCGTCTGTGTGGTGGTGACCTGGTTGATCCCCTTGGTGATTTTCTGTCTACTTGTATTTTCTGTGCGAATATATCCTTCTTTGTCTTTTACTCTAGTAGCCAACCATGTCACCTCCTCCGTTTTTACTAACAAGGGCCAAAAAGTTTTTGTACCTAGACCGATTTTGGGGTCGCGAGGACCGCAGGCTTTCAGCCCCGCCGGAAGTACCTACGGGCCATTCCCCCAGACAATCAAAAAGGACGGCCGCTCGGCTGTCCTTTACCATTGTGTGCCGCACGCGGCAGGCGCCAGCACATGACGCCCGCCGTGGTGGCGGCCTATGCAGTTGTGTGTGATGGGTGTCTCGTAAGCTCCTCTGCTTTATCGAACCTCTCACAATGCCATTATAGCATATCGGAGTCTGCACTTTTGTGCACTCTTTTGCTTTAGTGCTACTTGATTATCCACATATTCACAGACTTTTCCACACGCAAAACGCCAGTCACTCGGTACTCTGAATGACTGGCGTTTTCTTATTCCTTGCAATTCCGCGCGATGGCAGCAACGGCTTGATTATAGATATTGTACGGCTGGCGCTCCGCATAGTGGTATTCCTTTTGGATTTCTGCCTGCGACTTTCGGTTGACGAATCGCTCAACGAATAATGCGGCCTGCGTATCGTTATCGCAATATCGAGACATGCGCAGCGCTTTTGTTTCCCAAGCATAGATCCCCGCTTCCTGCTCGGCGATCTCTGCTTTGATGCGGCTCTTTTCTTCTTCCTTCTGGATCAGCTTGTCCGATACGTCAGAAAGCATACCGCCGGAAACTCTCGGCATCTCGTAGTCTATCGCCTTGATGCTATATGCGTCCTTCTCGATCTTGTCTTTCTTAGCTTCCAGTGCCTTCAGCCGCCTTCTTTTCCCTTCCCCTTCTTTGAGGAAATTCCACACGTCCTGCTCCGTCATCCGCCCGTCTCCTACTGAAATCATTGAAATCCTCTGCCTTTATTATACTCTCTTCGGCCTCTGTTTTCTCATCTCCGCGTGCGGCTGCCACGTACAAGGCGGCGATCATCAGCCCTGCTGAGCCGCCAATGATGATACCAATACCGAATCCTAAAGCAATAGCTCCCGCGATGCTCATAGTCGTACCCCGCTTCCCCTTTTACAAAATCAGCTGGCTCGGCGTAAATTTGATCTTCTTGTGCGCCTTGATCTGAATGGCTGCATGCGTTCTCGGATCGCGCCCTTCTCTTGCCGGCACATCCACCGCGCGAAGCGCCCCGAAGCCGATCAGCCTGACCTCTTCGCCTTTCCGCAAGGCATCCGCCATCGCGTCAAGCATAGCACTCTCCCATTTCCCCGCTTCCTGGATGGTCTTCCCGCGTCTGGCTGCCATGACTCTTGCCAATTCTTTTCTGTTTATTTCCTTCGGCTCCCTTCTTTGCGCCTTCTCGCCGCTGCCGCCGCCCGCCGGTCTGCCTCGTATGACTTGGCACATTTCCGGCATCTCTTTGTACGAATGTTGCCCTTTCTGAATACTTCTCCGCAATCGATACACCTGCCATAAGCCTGCGGAAACCACTTCACCCTGTATTCGGCACTTTTGGCTGCTTCCAGACATTCCCATGAATCGTACGGAGATATCCTGGGCAGTTTCCCCTTCACGTGTTCCTTCCCGCAATGCGGACATACTTCATAATTTTCCTTGCGCCATTTGTCGAACATCGTTTTCGTCATCAGCTGGCTGAAATGGAAGAACCGCGTATCCCTTTTCTCTTCCCCGCTTCCGTTCGCCGCCTTCATGATATGTGTCATGGTCGCACCGCAGGAAATCACCGATACGATTTCCCACTCGCTATAAGTCGTCGGTTCTGCAGCTTCATTCGGTGCGTACAGCTTTATCCCCGGCGATTTATCGAGCCGTTTCCATTCCCTCTCTAACATTTGCGACCGCTCTCCCTTTCTGCGAGCTCATGCGGCGCCTGACATTTTGCCGCCGCCTTTTCGTCGTACGCTCGCAAAGCATCCAGTTTCTTCTGTACCAAGGTCTCTATGATCTCCTTCGCCGACGTCGTTATCGCTTCGATAGCCTCCGTATCGAGCCTCGCGATATCCGAGAGCAGCTCCCTCGTGCGCCTTTCTTTTTCCAGCTGGTTCCGGAGCTCTGCATTCTTCCACGCCAGCTGCTGCGCTCTTCCTTCACTCACCTTGAGTGCAAGACGCAGCCTGCGGTTCTCGTCCATCAGCTGGCGGCTGCGATCTCTGAGCTCCGCCAACTCATTGAATTTCTTTCCCATCGTTTTCCTCCTTTGCCCATGCCGCGACGTTGACTTCCACGTGCGGCGTAGTGCTGTATACTTTCTCGATGTCTGCCTTTACGATCTGGCTGTCATCATGGTAGGCAACGCCGTTCAGCGCGTCGCAGATGATCTTCTGAATATTGTCGAAATCCGGTTTCTTTGTCGGCGCGATGTCTCCGGCAATCATCATCGCCCGCCTTTTCTTTGCCGCGCTCTCCGGGATGCTGAAGCAGGCGGTGATCTTGACGCGCACCGGCATTCCTTTTGGAAATACCATCCCGCACTCGCCATACGCCAGCCTGACCAGCGATTCATAGCTTTCCGTTTTGCCTGGCGTGTAAGGATGACCAGTGCGCGTGAAGCGAGGCCGTCCCTTCCCTGCCGGTTCTCCCGGCACAGAAAAAGAAATGCTGCGCACCTTACCATCCGCGCCTCGCCGGATCTCCGGCCTTACGATGCGTATGCCGCCGGATAAAAGTCCCAATCCCATCAGATGCCGCCCTTGCCCTCTTTACTCGTCTTCATCCTCTCGCTCCTTCGCGAAACCCTCGAGCCATCTTTCTTTCCCATCCTTCCCGTACCGAAGCACGGCGCGCCTGTAGGACTCTTCCTGCCCCGGGATCTGCCTGCGTCTTTCGCAGCACCGCCTCATCCACTTGCACTTCCTGACGCGCTGCCCATCCTCGTCGTACATCCAGTGAAATTGCCATGGCTGATAAAGTGCCGTGCCGCAGTAGGAACAGTAGCCGATGGGCTCCGGAGACTTTGAATTCTTTCCCGCCGGATGCCGAGCGCCTTTTCTTCTCATGCACCTTCTCAAAACGGAATGTCCTCCTCGCACTGGGACGGATGCGCGGCTCGTCCTACGGCTTCCTGCCGATCTGCCGGAAACATGCTCGTTTCTTCCATCTTCTGCTTTTCAGCTTGCGGCGTGCCGAACTGCCCGAAGCCTCTTTGCGTAGGCCCCTCGCTATAGACAGTGCGTCCTCCGGCTGCCGATGCTCCCGGATTCCCCCATCCCGCCTGCATCTGGCCGCCCCCTTGCTGGCTTTCATTTCCCTGCATGCCGATAGGCAGCGCGATGAAGTTGGCCGTCACCTCTGAAATCCACCGCTTCTGCCCATCCGTCGTGTCATAGCTTCTTGTGGTGAACCGCCCCTCGACGAAGACGCGCATCCCCTTTCTGAGCTGGTTTCCCACTGCCTCTGCCAGACTCCCCCACGCGGTGACATTCACCCAGTCGGTGATTTCTCTCTGCTCTCCCTGCGGCGACATAAAGGTTCTATTCACCGCCACGGAAAGCGATGCAACCGCTCTCCCTGTTTTCGTTGCGCGGAGCACTGGGTCTTTCCCCAGATTCCCTATGATCTGTACTGAATTCATGCAATTCCTCCCATGTCTCTAATTCCTTCGAAATCATTTCCAGCTCTTTCATAGCACTTCTCACATGATCCACCGGCAAAACGTGAAAACGCATGACTGCCTCCCCGCTTAAAATCTACCTGATTGCAGTTTTATGCATGCTACTTTCTACTTTTGCACTTGTCCTGCTCTCTCGGATTTTCTTCTTCTGTCATTCTGCATTCTCTCTTTCTTCGGCTTCTTTGAATACTTCAGATCCCCTTTTGTGTAGTCGATGCCGATTTTCACCTGACAATAGCTCTGGAAGGGGAATCCGATATCGCTGATGCCGGCTCTCATGTTTTCATAGTCCACCCAGTAGCCCGCCTTTGCTCGTGGCTTCTCCACCCAGTCACCCGCGACCACGACCGTGGTCTTTTTTGTTGGCTTTCTGAGATTTCTTGTGCATCCATACCTGGCGTGTAGAATGGGATCATCGCTGCGAAAGGTTTCTAGCCCGTTCTTCACGATGTAGGCGGCGAGATCCGGCCAGTACCCTTCATCGCTCAAATGCGTGGTGTTGCACGACGGGCAGGGGCATTTCTCCGTCCCCACTGTCTTCTGCCACGCCCTCTCGATGAGGCGGCTATCAATATCCCCGTTGATGACAGCGTGAAAGTGGATGCTTCCCCTCTTCCCTCTGCCGATGACATAGATCGATTTGAATTCTTTTCCTGCTTTCTTGTAAAGCCGGGAAAGTTTTCTCTTGAAGCGACTAAGGTCTCTCCTGATTTCCGAAGACGTCTTACTAAACGTCTTCGGCGGATAGGAAAACCGCATCCAATAATCGCCGGGCTTGAAATTCTCCTCCAGCAGAAGCAGACATTGCATCTCAGCCCTTTTGTCCTGCCACCTTCTCACCTTTTCTTCCGACGACTTTTCGCGGATCCTCTTTCCATCCCTCTTCCCATACCTCCCTGAGATGGATTTCTGAACGATGACAATTTTCCCACTGGGGATACTCCACTCAGTACGAATGTAAGCTCCCTTGCCCTTCCGGCGAGCGGCCATTCTTCTTTTTCTTGACCGTTGTCTTTTCAGCAGCTTTCTCTCGCTCGACATGGATGCACTCCCTTGGAAATGGTTCAAACTTGGATACTCTTAGCTGGCCCGCAAAGTGCGGCGCCGCCTGTTCTTTCCTTTGGGATCGCTCCGCACGATAGCTCTCCCGCGGCTTTTGAAAATCTTGCCCTATGGCGGCCTTTCTCTGCACTGGCAGCCGTAGGGCTTCTTATAGAAATGGCAGCTCTCGCAATGCGCGTCACATATGGCCATGTGACCATACTTCGGACATGCACTGGTATGGTGCGCCGACTTCCCGCAGATGGGGCACGTTGCGTTCATGGGCTCCTCATCTTCCCACTCGATGCGGAAGAAAATTTTCTGCCTTTTATATGTATATAAATAAGGAGTCTCTTCCCTGCTCTTTTCCAGCACCACCTTTGTGGTCTTGTGGAAGCCCTGGTAGTACGTGCTGCTCTCATCCTTCATCAGACAGCCGTCCGGATCCATCCATCGCGGATCTGCTTTCTCGCTTATGATGACGCACCCGATTTCCTTCAGCTCGCCATGCACTGCCTCAAGAAACGGCACTTCGACTTTCGTCTTCCCGTAGATGCTGTTATCCACGTTTTCTCCTACGTGCTTCATGGCTCTCACTTCCTTTCTTATGGAAAACGATCGTAAACGCAACCCCGAATATGAAATCCGTCCTCTGGATACGATATCCTTCGAAATCGCACTCCCTGTGAATGGGCACATATCTGCCCCTACGCCGGATCCACATCGCGCGATCCTTCGGTATCTGCCGCCCGCACACCCAGCATGTATAACCATCTTTTCTGTTTATATCCATCTTGCTACCTCGCATAGAGGAAAGCCGCTGCCACCAGCGGTGCTATAGAATAAAAAAGAAAATCAATGAAATACTTGAACATGGAGCGTCCCTCTCCCTCGCCCCGCCGGAAAGCGGCGATGATCGTCACAGTGAAAAGATACGTGCTGATACCCATGACCATGTTCAAATACTCCATTCGTTCTCCTTTTGCTTTGATATAATGTCTTGTAGAAAGAAGGTGTTCTTTTATGAAATCTCCCCTTGCTTACTATCAAGCTCTAATCTGTGAATCCGGCCATCTGATTTCTGGCAACTGCTCTGACTTCCCGGTAGAATCAGTGAAATACTGCCCCCAATGTGGAAGCCCCTGTATCTCTTCCTGCCCGTCCTGCGGCGCACCCATTCACGGCGACTGTTACAGGCGCATCCCTGTTTACGGCCCGAGCCGATCCAGTAACATTTGGAGCGATGAGGTTGTTCGCTGTCCCGCCGCCCCAATTAAGCATGAAGACCGCTTTATCTCGAGCTGTCACGTCCCCGCATATTGCCACGCGTGCGGCTCCCCTTATCCGTGGACGCAAGTACTTTTGGATGAAGCTTCTGCTATCGTCGATTTGATGGACGAGCTTAGTCCCGAGCAAAAAGACACGCTGAAAAGGTGTTTTCCGAATCTGCTATCAGATACCCCGGCTTCGCCTCGCGCCTCTATCCTTGCCTCGAAGCTTATACACCTTAGCTCCACCGTTGCACAAACTGCTCTTCAGAACCTACTTTCTAGCTACTTATGCGACTTTGTTCTTTCTCTATTAGGTTGGAAAGTGTAGCCATCCTGTCTATCATGGCATTCGCCAGCTCGATATCTTTGACCATCACTCTCCCCTGCTTTTCCCCTGGCACGATTACTGCATTTGTAATCCACGCATAAGCGCGAAGCGTCTCTTCCAGCAGCTGCTTCGTGCTGATTTCCTCTTTTCTTTCTTCCATCGTTTTCTCCGTTTGTGTTGTGATGAAATCGGCTTACCAAAGAGATCGATACCTCCAAACCCGCAGAGCAGATCAATGACCGCCCTGCGGATTTTTATTTACAAATTATCAAGGCATATCTCGCCAATCCGTTTTGACGCCCAGCCTCTTTTTCAAAATCCATATTTTCGCCTTATCCAGCTCCTCTTTCGTCGGCATCCGATAGTTGTGCCAGAGCATGTAAGCGATCAACCCCTCGGCCCCCATCCTCGCCGCGAAGTAGAGAAGCAACACGTACACAAGAGCCGCCAGCAGCGCGCAGAATGCCCAAAACGGTATATCCATATTTATCCCTCCTCTCCGTCGACCTTGCTCATCAGCACAGACCGGCAAAGTTGGCGATGTCTCCATCTGCGGCCGGAGAGTTTCCGCTTGATCCAGCCTGTAGCGGTGCGTACCCTCCAGCGGATGTCGTGATCCTGATTGTATGTCGGTTTTCTCATTCTTTCTCCTTTTTACCCGTTGTAATTGAAATGCTATCCTCGGAAGCCCCATGTTCGTGTTCCAGCACGAGTGTGGGGCTTTTCGCGCAATGTCTGAAGTAAAGATCTCCGACTTCCTTCTCAATGCGCCCTGCCGCTTCTAGCATGGCGGGACTAATCCCCTTCGCCGCGAGCAGTGCTCCGTCACATCCAAGCAGCGTCGCGTATCCGTAATTCTTTTTGACGTTGATAATGAGCAGAAATCCTGTTTCTCTTTCCTGTTCTGCACGCGTGAGCAGCTCTCCGAGATTCTTCTGCCATTTGATCCACTTTTTGTAACTATCACCGGTCAGTTTGACCTTGATCGTGGGATCCTTCATTCTTCCTCTCCTTCGTAGTGGTACATTTTCGACAGAAAACGCGCCGTCTCCTTCTGTGCTTTTCTGAATCCGGCTTGCTTTCCTCTTTGGATCCTTTTCCTCCGGTCTCTCTTTCCTGCCTCTTCGACAATGCTTCTCGCCAGTTCTGTCTCGATGAAGCGCCGCACTTGATCGGCAGCGAATCCTGCGCGGATCGTGCTGGCGACTACGCCGAGCGCATCTCGCATCCCGCACAGATAGTCCCCGACTTCATCGATGCCCGCTTTCTCTTCGTCCTCCTCAAGATCCTTGACGAGGATATCCAGCTGACTGACCAGCCCGGCCATTTCCGTCTCCATCATTTGAAATCCTCCCTCTGCCTGACTTGCAGGATATGTCTTGCCATCTGCTGTGGCTCAGCCGCATCCGGCCACTCACGGCCTTTGTACTTTCTCTTTAGCTTCTTCTCCACCGCCCGCATCCGCGCGCCATCGATGGCAGCGATCGCAGCCAGGAGACGGCGCGTCCAATACTGCTGCCTGATACTATAAGGGCTCTTTTTAGCTTCTGCGTTTTTCATTTCTCGGACTCACTTCCATCTCGATGACGGGGATCTCCCCGCCCCCATCTTTCAGATCCTCGGTGTTGCAATAAAGCCCCGTGAGTACCAAGTCCGGCACCGGCTCTTCTTCATTGATCGAGTCTTTGTACCCGCAGAAATAGTCATTTCCCTTCTGATCGTAGATGTGAATCGCGTGGCCTTCTTCCGGCACCAGCGCCAGCACCTGCTCGAGAGTTACTTCCCCGCTCATATCGCGCCATCCTTTCTTTTGTCCACGAACGGTCGGTACTTCGACCGTTTTCTAGATTTCTTTTCTTCGGCTGCGTTCTGTTTCTTCCACATCAGCGCCATGTGCTTATGTTCGGCGCAGCAGTACATAGCCGTTGCCGACTGCGTGCCAAAGGCCTTTCCGCACCACTTACAGCACCGCTCGAAGTATCCGCCTCCGAAGCCTCTGCCCGCCGGAGCTTTCGCAGCCCCTGCAACCTTCGGCTTATTCTGCTTCCAGAACGCCTTTTCACATTTGGCACTACAGAAGCGGAAGCGCTTGTCGCTCTTGCTCATGACGCGGACCCAGTGTCCGCACCGTTCGCATTGAAACTCGCGAAGCGGAATGCCTTCTTCCGCTTCTTCTTTAGCGTGGTCCTTATCGCGGCGCCCTTCGTAGTAAGAGCGCCGCTCGCACTCTGCGGAGCAGAAGCGTTTCCGCGGGGCGGCATCCGCGGAAAGCAGCTTCCCGCAATATTCACAGTGCCTCACTGTATCACGGCACATCCGGCTGCGATAAATGCCCAGCCGATAGCGACGCCTGCGGCGGCTGCGACGTCTTTTACGATTTCCGTGAGAAAATCGCGACGCTCCGCATTCCCGCGATGCGTATTTGCTTTGACCGCCGCACGCTGCTCATCGGCGGCGCGCATGGCGAAGATCATATAGTTGTCTTTCATGCCTTTCTGTGTGTGCACCCTCATAGCATCATCCTCCATCGAAGCCTCAGGCAGTCTCATTCTTTCCTGCAGCTTCCTTTTGCAGTCGTTTGAGCTGGCTGCGGAAGTCAAATTCATTGCCGCGGTCACCGCCTTTGATGACGCGGCAGTGGTTCCTCTTTTCTTCTGCGATCTTCCGCTTTTCCACTTTCGCCTCAGCCTTAAGGCGCGCCATTCCTCCTTTGAAATCAAAGGGGCGCGCTCCCAGCTGCTGCTCTTCCCACTTTTTCTTTGCAGCGGCCTGCGTGGCCTCCATTTCCGCCTTCATGGCGGTCTTGAGGTCTTCAAGCTCGAACTTGAAGGCCTTCTTCCCGTTGTGGTAAAACGGGAAAGCTCCTTTGGCGATGAGCCGCCGGATCTCACCGTACTTATATCCGGTGAGCTTGGCGGCCTGCGAGATGTTTACCCACATATGAGCCTCCTTTCTACCTAAGCTCCGGGATCTGTCGCAGAATGTCCCAAAGCGCCGTGTGCGGGGCGTCCGTGCTGATGTCCGCATAGCGAACGCCCCAATGGCGAGCTCCATATTTGAACATTGCCTCGACCGTGCAGTCGCTGCCGTCCTCGATGATTTTCAGTGATAAGAGCGGCACGCCCGCCGCCTGCAGCGCCCGGCAAAGAAGGGCGACCGCATCTGCGCGGGCTTTCTTCTCGTCGACAATTTTCTTTTCCCGTTCTTCGTCCGTCATGGCTCCTCCTCCATCCTCTTTTCGATTTCCTGCATGGCCCATGCGGCGCGCTTGGCGAGGCCTTTCATGAACCAAGTGTCTCTGGGATTACGGTACTCGTGGTCTTTTTCTTTAGCGTCGTCAACGTATTCATAGACACACGCCATGTCTTCCACCCCGAAGTAGCCATGGTCCTCGATCGCGTGGCGAATGTGCCCCGCGATGTCGATGATCGCGACCTCCTGCCCGCTAATCTCCGAGGCTTCTTCTCCGTCCGCCTCGATGTATCTCTTGTGAAGCGCTTTCGTCTTTCTGTTCAGGATCTGCAGTACCTGGTCTGGATCTTTCAATACTTTCATATAGTCCTCCCCTGTTTTATTTCCCACTCTTGTTCCCCTCTCTTGCTATAATTTCTATAGGAAGGATGTGAGAAATATGAATCTTCGCTATACCTTGCGGAATTACCACTATCTGATTGACTGCACAGCTATGACGCCGGAAGGTGCGAGAAAGGTTTATGACCAACTGCATGCATCCTACGATTTCGTTGACATCGTTCTTCAGCAACCTCGCACCTATGCACTACTCGTCACCAATGGTGAACCCGAACTTTCCACGGTGTTCAGTCCGCCGGTTGGGTGTCAAGTGACACCGCTTCAACCTCGATAGAGTCCTTGGAAACCCAAACCCCAGTATCCTGTGCCAGCAGAATGCTGGGGTTTTCATTTCTTCGTTGTGCCACCAGGGTGAACCTTGCGGCATGGTGCAGCACTTTGGCTGCTATGTCCAGCGGTTCCCTTCTGATGTGCGTCTCTTTCAGCTTCTTGTCACCCTTTACGAGTTGCATTGTCAGGCCATCGCCTTCTTTGTAGTCCATGGTGATTTGAAAATCTCCTCCGCCGGAAAGGCCTTGCTGCAGGTATTCAGAAAGAAATAGATCCCACCCTGCCAGCTTTCCCATGCTGCGCGGCTTCAGTGTTATGATCATGCGCTTGTTTTTCATGCTTTCCTCCTATCCCGTTCTTCGTCCGTCATGATTCCTCCTTTAGGCAGTCTCATTCTTTCCTGAAGCCTCTTTTTGCAGCCGTTTGAGCTGGCTGCGGAAGTCGAACTCATTCCCGCGGTCGCCGCCTTTGATGATGCGGCAGTGATTCCTCTTTTCTTCGACGATCTTCCGCTTTTCCACTTTCGCCTCCGCCTTGAGGCGCGCCATTCCTCCTTTGAAATCAAAGGGGCGCGCTCCCAGCTGCTGCTCTTCCCACTTTTTCTTTGCAGCGGCCTGCGTGGCCTCCATTTCCGCCTTCATGGCGGTCTTGAGGTCTTCAAGCTCGAACTTGAAGGCCTTCTTCCCGTTGTGGTAAAACGGGAAAGCTCCTTTGGCGATGAGCCGCCGGATCTCACCGTACTTATATCCGGTGAGCTTGGCGGCCTGCGAGATGTTCACCCACATATGAGCCTCCTTCCATTTTCGTTAAGTGAGCTTAACTATCTAGGCAAAAAAATTTCTTCTACAGTAGTCCCTAATGCGTTCGACAAGCTGAGCATAGTGCTAATCTTTAAATCTGTGACTGCGCCACGTTCGATGTTAGCAATCGTTACTCTGGAAACTCCGGATTTCTCCGCTAATCCTTCCTGCGTTAAACCTTTGGTTTTTCGAACTTCTGAAAGATTATTATTGACCATCTCGCCCCCTCCTTTCTGTTAAGTAAACTTAACTTTCTAGGGCTATGATACATCTTTACTAACCGATTGTCAAGTATACTTTACATTTTCCGTTGCCTCATGTAAAATATAATTAACAAAGGAGGCTTAATAAAAATGTCACTATCTGAATTTCTGCGAAATTACCGTGCCGAGCACGAACTTTCTATGGATGATCTTGCAAAAAGATGCGGATTAAGTAAGCCATATATATCCATGCTTGAGAAGAATCGTAATTCTAAAAACGGGAAATCCATCACCCCATCTATTAGGACGTATGAAAAGATTGCGCATGGCGTTGGTTTAACCGTTGACTCGCTAATGAAGCTGATAAATGGGAATGAACGCGTGGCTCTTATGAGCAGCGACATTTCTTCCCTCAAAAACATTGTCCCCATTGAAAGACGCATGGTCCCCATTATCGGGCAGATCGCCGCCGGAAAGCCGATTCTCGCTGATGAGCATATAGAAGCCTTTCTGCCATGTGATACTGGCGTACACGCAGACTTCGGGCTTGTGGTAAGCGGGGACAGTATGATAGGCGCCGACATCCATGACGGTGACGTGGTATTCATCCGCAGCCAGCCCGTCGTGGATGACGGCCAGATCGCCGCCGTCCGTATCGACGACGATGCCACCCTGAAGCGCTTCTACAAAAATCCAGACGGCTGCACCCTCGTGTCCATGAATCCGCAATATCCGCCGATGATCTTTAACTCTGACAACTGCGACTCGATCCAGATCATCGGTCTGGCGGTGGCGAAGTATTCAGTGATTAAGCAGTGAGAAAGGGTATTTGACATGACAAAAGATATTGAATCTATCGATGAATCCTTATTTGAATCCATTAAGCATATCAATGAGTATGGCATGGAATATTGGACTGCGAGAGAATTATTAAAAGTTCTTCAGTATGGCGAATACAGATTTTTCTCTAAAGTAATAGATAAGGCAATAGATGCATGTATTGCTAGTAAAAACGATGCTCGTGACCATTTCGTGCGCGTGCACGAAATGGTTAACATTGGCAGTTCTGCTAAACGACGATTAGATGATTATCATCTTTCCCGTTATGCCTGCTATCTTATTGCTATGAATGGCGATCCAAGAAAAGAGGCTGTTGCATTGGCACAGACTTATTTCGCTGTGAAAACTCGCCAGCAGGAACTTTCAGAGAATTTCGAAAGGCTATCAGAAGAGCAGAAACGACTGGCTATTCGTGGAGAATTGAAACATCATAATAAGTCTCTCGCCGATGCCGCCCATGAGGCAGGGGTAGAGACTTCTCGCGACTATGCTATATTTCAAAACTTCGGCTATATGGGATTATATGGCGGTCTCAAGGCACAGGATATCGCTAAACGCAAAGGGCTGAAGAAAGGACAGGCTATCCTTGACCATATGGGCAGCACGGAACTGGCTGCGAATCTCTTCCGCGCTACGCAGACCGACGAGAAGCTGCGCCGTGACCATGTGAAAGGGAAAGCTGCCGCTAATACAACTCACTTCGCTGTCGGCAAGAAGGTTCGCGAAACAATCAAAGAACTCGGTGGTACTATGCCAGAGGATTTACCGACTCCTGATAAAAGTATCAAGCAGATCGAAAGTGAGCAGAAAAAACTTTTGAATAAGCCAAATAAATAATAATAGGTCATATCAATCGGGCTGGCGGTGGCGAAGTATTCAGTGATTAAGCAATAGAAAGACCATTTTCGTGAGGTCACGAAAATGGTCGAGGTGTGAGCACGCAAGAGGACTGGCGTGAACTCGCTCGCCTCCTCCGCCTCTTTTCTTGAGTTTCAAATTTGACAGCTTTCCCTGATGTGCTATAATAATAGCAGGTGAATTGGCCGTATCTCTTCGGAGGAGGGCCTAAAAGATGCCACTGCTATTTATAGCAGTGGCATTTTTTTCGTAAAATCTCATAGTGACTGCAAGTCTAACTAGACCTTGCATTAAATCGAGGAA
>OCPX01000315.1_pt1 | contig 51188 bp, 47 predicted proteins | sample 1538771 | NCBI WGS metagenome assembly OCPX01 (sample SAMN04571725, study PRJEB22368) | human gut metagenome | biome: human gut; material: stool | host: Homo sapiens | place: Luxembourg | collected 2012-11-01 | reverse complement strand
CACCTCCGATCATCGAATCTGAATTACTTCAGTCCAACAATCGGGGTGCGGTTCAGAATCAGGACCTTTTCGTATATGTTGTCGGTCTTACTCCGCCACGTCCACGGACAGAATCACGGCCGGCTCGAGCGGGCGATCCATCGGATCGGTGTCCAGTGCTTCGAGCTTATCGACGACCTTCTTGGAGTCGTCATCGGCGACCTCACCGAAGATGGTGTGGTGACCGTCCAGCCACGGGGTCGGCACGGTGGTGATGAAGAACTGGGAGCCGTTGGTGCCATGGACCTTACCGTCCATGCCGCGACGCAGACCGGCGTTGGCCATAGCCAACAGGTACGGCTTGTCGAACTTCAGGCTCGGGTCGATCTCATCGTCGAACTCGTAGCCAGGGCCGCCGGTACCGGTGCCCAGCGGGCAACCGCCCTGAATCATGAACTGCTTGATGATACGGTGGAAGGTCAGGCCGTTGTAGAACTTGCCGTGGGAAGGCTGGCCGGTGTACGGGTCCGCCCATTCCTTCTCGCCGGTGGCGAGGCCCAGGAAGTTGGCCACGGTGTTCGGAGCCTTGTCGTCGAACAGGTTGATGGTGATGCTGCCCTCAGAGGTGCGCATGATGATGGTAGTCATGGTCCCAAGTGTCTCATGGGCTTGAGACCGGCCGGAAACCCCAATCCCGTCATGCTTCGAGGGGCTGGACGGGGAACCCGAGCCGGACGGGACCCCGAACGGCACGAAACCGGCCAAGGCACCTTTAACTGCACCTGAGATTCCACCCTCGACCGGGGCGTCGGGGTTGAAGGGACTGACAAGGAACCTGGGGGAGCCGGCACCTACCAAAGCACCTGGCTTCTCGGCAAAAACTCCATACTCGGCCGATTTTGCATATCCAGCCTCGGCTTTGCTGAGAATTGTGTCATCCATTAGAGCGCTCGGCGTGACACCTAGAAAATCGGCGGTCGTTACAAGATCGCTTACTGACCATCCAACTTTGCCACACATTTTCATGGACATAGCACTCTTGGTAATGCCCAAAGCTTCTCCAAGTGCCTTTTGTGTTTTTCCGCTTAGTCCTAGATAAACTCTCACGTTGGTCGGGATCGCCGCTTCAGCACGCTGTCCTTTATCCAAAGGTGTTTCTGGTGAGACTTCCGATGTGGACATATGATCACTTCCCAAAATAGTTCAGAATTTCTTAATTAAGTGTCTCATACGATTTGCGTTCAGTCAAACTGTACGCTATAGTGAAGTACAGTAAAGATGAACCAAGTCAGAAAGAAAGAACTATGAATGGAGTGACCCAAAGGATAAGTGCTCTGGTAAAGAGTGAGGGACTTACTTGTGCCCAACTCGGTTCATTGCTTGGTTTATCGAAAACTTCGGCGAATGGAAAACTCTTGGGACGCATTGGCTGGACAACTTCAGACATCGTTGTGTTGTCCGAGCACTTCCGTGTGTCTACCGACTATTTGCTGGGGCTTGATGCTGATCATGAGGAGGTTGCGTGATGGCTGGTGGAATCTACGAACAGTCCGAATGGCCGGACAGCCGGTGGGATTGCGTCACGGTGTGCGATGGATGCCACACAGTGGTCTGGGGCACGTTCTGGGACGACTACGATTCGGCCGCCCGCGACGCTTATTTCGCCCGTAACGGCTGGCGCAACTACTGTGTCCCGGGCGACACGGAGATTTTGGAGCTCTGCCCGGCCTGCGCCGTGCGTGCCCTGCGCCGCGGCGAGACCCGCGGACTGGCCGACACCTGGCTCCACCCCACGCATGCCTACACGCATGCCTTCCGGGAGGTCGATGCACAGCTCTCCGCCCGCGAACGGGTGGTGGCAAACCTGCTGCTGACCGAGGGGAGAACGGCATGAGCGACGAAGCCGGAAGACTCGTCTTCTCCCGCGACCCGTCGGGAACATTCATCGACGGTATGGTCTTCGGAACTTCAGGAGGCGGCGAGAACGCCAATCTCGAAGTGCTGTGCGCGTTGCCCTACGAGCTTGTACGCCCACATGCTAGTGCCTCTGTCCTGGGTCCGCTGGTCGGCGTAGGGAATGTGAAGAGGCTGTTCCTGAGCGTCAAATACCTTGATGGTGAGATATCCGTCGGGCGGTACGACCGTGTATCCGGCTTTCTCGTTGAGCAGGCGCGCGCCCTCGTTGGTGGGGATGCTGAGTATCAGTTCAGCGCCGTGGTCTGCCGCCCAGGAGTCGCAGAACGCCTTGATCTGCGATCCGAAGCCTTCACGCCGATGCTTTCTGACGACCGCGATCCCTTCGATGATGGCTGCATGCTCGGCGAAAGCCTCTCGTATCTGTGCGGCATGGACCCCGCTCGTCCCGGTGCGGTATATGAGCGTCTCGGCTACGCAAAGGGCTGGCTGGATGAGGGCCGCGCCTATCAGACGGTCCTGTCCCCATACGCCTATGTACGTAGGCCTGATCGTTCCATCGTCGTGTCTGACGACTGCTGGGACGCTTTGATCGAAGTCTTTGATGTCCCTGATGAGCAGGCTCTTGATTGCCTTTGCCTCGCCATCCGTTGCGGCGGCGCGTGGCCCGTCGACGGCGAGGGAGGTGGTGCGATGGTCTGATCCCATTCGATTTTCTCTCTTTCTCTGCAACTAAAAGAAAAAACGCCCGTTCCCGATGCTGGAACGTCGGGGACGGGCGGTGCAACCAATATTCCGAGCGGCCGCGGATCCCGTATCTTGCCGGATCCCGGTCCGTGGCCGCCCAATGCATTGTCTTGGAGTAGTGATCACACATGAACGACTTTACTAAAGCATTCCGCATGTCTTGCTCTGTGTTTCCTGAGTGTAACCGGGATTTCCAGGCGCCGGTTTGGACGTTCCCGGTCGTGGTGGCATTCGCCCGCCACAACGGTCCGGGCTCCGTCGATTCCCGTCGCCTGGCGTCGATGATGGCGCACCCGTCCATGGAAGGGAGACTCGCGTGAACTGGCTTGCAATCGTATTGATCGTGTTAGTCGCGTTCTCATGGCTGATGACGCTGGCCCTGTGCAGGGCGGCCCGTCTCGGGGACGAGATGGCCGAACGGATGGCCGCCCGGAATCGCACGCGGGACGCCGGTGGGAGTGAGACGGAATGATGATGGATGAGCATGTCGTGGAATACGTGTCGGGCCTGCCGGCCGTCAAGTCCGTGACGAACGGCCGCATCAGGTACACGGATGAGTTCAAGCGCCGCGTCGCCGCGGGCTACCGTCGCGGCGAATCCCCGGTGGCGATGTTCCGCAAGGCGGGACTCGGTCCGGAGGTCATCGGATACAAGAGGATCGAACAGTGCGTCGCGCGCTGGCGCGACCTCGCCCCGGAAGGGGCCGGGGACGCCGGCGGGCCGGCGTCCCCGGCCGCGCGGCGCCATGGCGTCTCCTCCAGTGACCTCGCCCTGCTGGGCGTGGTCCTCGCGCAGGAGGAGCGCATCAACGCGCTCGAGCGGCGTCTCGGCCATGTGGCCGCCGTCCTCCAGGGAATGGGGATGGACGCATGAGCAACATCGCATTGTCATGGGCGTTCAAATGCCATGTCGGCAACGCGTCCGCGAAGGCCGTGCTCGTCTATTTGGCGGACCGTGCGGACGACGACGGCACCGCCGCCTATCCGAAGATCGCGACCATCGTCGCAGTCACCGAACTGTCCGAACGGACCGTGCGCACCGCGTTGAAGACGCTCCAGGAGCGCGGGTTCATCCGCCGCGGAGACCAACGGTACGCGCGTCTCGGCAAGGGCGGACGGAACCGCCTGCCCCAGTACTGCCAGATTGTGTGGGACCTCGCGGTGGAATCCGACCCGTCGACCCTCAAGTGGATCGGGGAGACGCACACCGCGGAACGGGATCCCGCGACCATGGGCAAGACCGTGGACCCGGAGGCCGGAACCGTGTTCGAGAACGGCGAATCCGAGGACGTGCTGCCGGAAAACGTTGGAACCAAGCCGATTCCCAGCACTGCAAATCTCGCAGGGCTGGAAAAAGGGCCGGAACCGGCACTGCAAATCCCGCAGGGCCAGCACTGCGAGAGCTGCACCCCCAGCACTGCAAATGCCGCACCCCCAGCACTGCAAATCTCGCAGAGCTGTATATATAAGGATAAAACCCTCCAGGTAAACCCTCCTAGTAAACCCTCCTTCCCCTCTGCCCCTACGGGGCATCTCCCCGCAAGCGGGGCGGCCGCCGCCGAAAAGAATAAAACCGAACAACTCGACGAGGACGACACCGAGATCGCCGAAGCGGCCGGACGGGTCCTCGCCTCGCTCGGTGGGCAGCGCTCGATGCTCGGCCTGGCCACGCCCTCACCGACCAAAGCCGACCGCAAGGCCATCATCGGCCTGTACCGCAGGCTCGTCGACCAGGGAGCGCAATGGCCCACCCTCGTGATGGTCGACGCGATCGGCTTTGCCATGAACGGCGATTGGTGGCCCAAACGCATCCGCACCGGCCGGGCCCTCGCCAGACACTGGGACGAACTCAACGACGACATGATCCTCGCAGCCGGCCGCACAGACGGCGACGCACACGCGCAGACGGTTCCGCCGGCCGAGTCCACGGAGCCGGATGCTGCGCCATGGCTGCCCGACTGGGCCGTGAAGACGCTGGCCGAATTGGACGGCCAGGACGCGACGGCCGGAGGGGAGGCGACGGCATGATCACGCGCATCGACTGTTCCGAGGCGGGTTTCAACGAATTCCTCCTCGCCAACCCGCAGCTCGACGGGCACGCGGACCTGATCTGGCAGCTGCACGCCGTCTACTGGCGCAACAAGCGCCTCGGCCATCCCAAGGCCGTCGGTCTGCTGATCCAATACGCCCGGGCATGGGCCGCCCGCAATCCCGGCGAAACCGCCATAGGACGCCTCCAGGCCCGCAAGACGCCGATGACGCAAGGACGGCGGCCATGAACGGGCGGGACATGATGCCGGCCTGCGCGAGGATCGCCGCGGCCGACCCGGCCATGGCGGATCGCATGTGGAACACGACGACCGACGACGATGGCCGGGACCTGGTCGACGAACGGATGCGCGGCAAGGGCCGCGTGCTGTGTGCCGCGTGCCCCATGCGCCTCGACTGCATCAGCCGCGCTCTCGTCAACGGCTGGAAGGACAAGGCCGTGTACGGCGGGCTCGACTATGCGAGCCGCTGGACCCTCGCCCGACTGATCGCCCGCGACCTCCACATCGCCGACGGCGGCCTGCACCGGATCCCACGGAGTCGGGTCCGTGACTGGCTGGCCGAACATCCGGACTGGGCCGAACGCATGCGCCGTGATGGCCGCGACTACTGGCGACGGGCCAAACGCCGCCAACGCTCGCGCCGCGAATACGCGACCGACGATCCGCTGTTCCTTCCGACCGAACCCGTGCCGAAGGGCCTGGTCCAGGGCAGCCTCTTCTGACCGCTTCCCGTCGCGATCCGCGTGGGACGCGGCATAAACCGAAATACCGAAAAACCAACTAACCGGAATACCGAAAAACCGGATACCGACATACCGAAATAAGGAGAAACCGATGAACGACAAGAAGAACCGCGAGCCGATGGTGATCGCGTTGGCGACCGGCAAGGGCGGCAGCATGAAGACCACATCGGCCGTGTTCCTGGCCTGCGCCCTCGTGGACCAGTCCCGGGGCGAGCAGCATGTGCTCGTCGCCGACGCGGACGTGCAGGGCGACGCGAAGGACTGGTGGTACAGGGCCGCCGAGCTGGACGACCCGCTGCCGTTCGACGTGATGTCCGCCGCGCCGGCCGACATCGCGCACCTGCACGGGATCAACGACCGTCTCGACGACCCCGTCGACTGGGTGCTGATCGACTCCGCCCCGTACGGGCGCGCGTTGGACGAATCGGTGAACAACGCGGACCTCGTGGTCATCCCGTCGAGCCCCAGCCGCATCGACCTCGACCAGGCCGTCGGGGTGAAGGACCTGTGCGACCGTCGCGGCGTCCCCGCCGCGATCCTCCTGTGCCGCACCGAGGCCAACACGACCGCCCTCCGCGACGCCCTAGCCTGGATCGACGCCGCGGACATCGCGTGCTTCGAGACGCTGATCCCGAAACGCCAGGACATCCTCAACGCGAAATCCACCCGCCCCCGCGGGTCCCGCCTGCACGAATACCGCGATCTGTCCGGCGAACTCAAGCAGACCATGCGACAGCTCAAGGACAAGGAGGAGGACCTGTGAGGAACATGAACCTGACGCCCCGCCCGCGCGACCTGACCGCGCTGCTCAACAGCGACCGGACGGACCCGGCGGATACCGGAAGACCGGAATCGGCGGAAACCGAAATACCGAAAAACCGGAAGACCGTGAAACCGAACGACGCGGAGGGCTGGGTGAAGACCAGCGTGAGCCTGCGCGCCTCGACCCGGCGCAGGCTCAAGACCTTCGCCGCCGAGCACGACATGCGGATCCAGGAAGTGGTCGACGCCGCCCTCGAAACGTACCTGGGCTTTGGAGGGGAACGATGAACCGCATCATGCTCCTCGGACTGCTGGTCTGCATCTCTCGCGTGGCATTGTGCGGAGTGATGGGCGTGATGGCCGAAACCGTCGCCCGGCGCGCTGGATCCAGCAGCCTTCGCGGCCTGTGCCGCCTGTGCGTCGTCGCCTACGCTCTCGTCCTCGTGGCGTCCTTCGCCCCGATGGACTCGGCCCAGACCGTCGTCCATCGGGCCGTCCCGCTGTTTTTCCTCGTCCCGAATCTTTTCATTTGGATCTCGATGCGGCCCTCCGGCGCGTCCATGCGCGGCACGCGCCGGAGGAACGATGCAGACGGCTCCGCCGATTCGATAAGCTGTGAACCTATGAACAAGGAGAACAAATGACAGAAAAAGAAAAGGCCATCGAAGATGAGACCATCGAACTTTCGAACGCGCCCACGGAAAAGAAAACAAAGAAGCCGCATCGCAGAAGGGCCATCGTCGTCACCGTCGTCGTACTCGCACTGCTCACGGCGGGAGGCATCGCCTGGAAGACGCACGCGGACCGCCTCATGACCGAGGCCAGGGCGGATTGCGCGGCCGCATCCGAACGCCTGCGCACCGCGACGAACGACTGGAACACGCTTCTGAACGGGTCCGCGGCGGACGCGGCGAAGACCGATAGGAAAAGCGTGAAGGACGCGAAGATGCTGGACGCCCTGTCCAAGACGATGAAGGCCACGATTCCGAAGACCGTCTCCTGCAAGGCGGATTCGAGGACCGGCGTGCAGGAGGCCGCAAAGGCCATCACGGCGAACACGGCATGGTACAAGACGCATGCGAAGACGCTGTCCAAGGCCGTGAAGGCGGTCGAATCGTCCAAACTCGACAAGACCGTGGACGACGCGCAGGCGCTCTACGACGCGACCTCCGGGAAGGTGCAGGACGACAAGACCCGCGCAAGCCTGCTGGACGCCATCAAAAAGCGTGACGCGGATGCCATCGGCAAGGCCGTGAAGACGGTGAACGAATCGAAGGCGGCGAAGGAGAAGGCCGACGCGGAGGCGAAGGCCAAGGCCGAACAGGAAGCCGCCGCGGCCGCTGCCGCCGCTGCCGCGCAGCAGCAGGCGCAGGCATCGCAATCTTATTCGGGCGGATCGTATTCGTACTCGAACAACAGCAGGAATTACTCGTATTCGGGCGGATCGTCCTCCGGCTCCACGTCCACGCCGGCGCAATCCAACGGCGGCGGCTCGTCTTCCCCGGGGTCCTCCGGCTCCGACCTGCACATCGTCATTGGCGGCAGCGGCACTCCAGCCCAGAACGGTCCCAGCCACGGAGAGCCCAACATCTGATGATCTGACGGCTTCTCCGCCGGTCGTCCAAATGTCCAAACTGGCCTGCCGGCAATCGGGTTTCAATGGTCTCGAATGGGGAGGAATCGAATCCCCATCCGAGACCATTAACGATGTAAGGAGAAACCAGTGAGGTTACCTAAGAAGAAAGCTGTGAAGGCTGCGGTGGCCGGCCTAGCGGCATCCGCGATGCTGTTCACGGCCATGCCGGCCTACGCCGGCATCGGTTCCGGCGGCAGCGGCGTCCACGGCGGCGGCAACGTCGGCCCGAGCGGGGACATTCTCTACCTCCAGGACGACAACAACTACACGGATTCACCGACCCAGGGATGGGGCCAGGCATCCATCGACTACGCGCTCCAGGCGATGCGCAATTCCGGTTACGCGATCCCCACCGATGACAGCTATGCCATCGTGTCCCGCATCAAGAGCTCCTGCACCGAGGCGATCAACCAGGCCGTCGCCGACAAGTCCGACGGCGACGCCACCCAGGCCCGCGTGATCGGCGTCGCCGCGACCATTGCGGACGGTTCCGGCGGCCTGGTCCCATGGGGCACCAACCCGACCGACTTCCGCAACCGTTTCGACGCCAACTGGAACGCCCTGGGTGACAAGAGCGACGACCTCAAGGGCTACGACTCCACCTGGGTCCAGAAAGTGTACAGCAAGTTCACGGACCAGATCACCACGACCGGCAACCAGTATCCGACCGGTGTGCAGGTCGTGTGCGTCGCGGTCAACAACCAGCAGCCGCCACGCGACTATGACCTGACCGTCACCACCAACCACAAGCAGAGGACCGACCTGAAGGTCGGCTCCACCGACCCGATCGGCGACACCCTGCACGCGAGCAACAACGGCAGCAGCATCAAAGAGAACCTGAACGGCACCGCCGTCATCCACTACGAGGGCCAGAAGAACGGCTACGTCGCGGCCAAGACGGTCAGCAAGCCGATCACCTTCGCCAACTCGGGCGACACACCGCTCGACAAGCTCGCCACTCCCGCGGACTTCGGCATGAGCCACTGGCAGGAGGGCCAGTACTGGATCGACGTCCAGGCCGCCAAACAGGGCAAGATGAAATCGGCCGTCGACACGACCGACAAGGACCCGTCCGAGACCTGGACCGTCAGCACCGAACCGCCGACCCCGCCGACCAAGACCATCGACGAGGGCGTGAGCGCCGACAGCATGACCAACCGCACCGTCATCACCTACGGCACCGGCAAGGGCGGCTACGAGATGACGCTCAAGGACAAGATCACGGCCAACGGCGTCGACTACACCGTCGACGACTACAAGCTCGTCGACAAGAGCGACAACGACCGCGACGTGTCCAACGAGTTCACCATCACCTGGGACCGCAAGACGGACACCGTCTCGGCGGTGCGCACGGCCGACAAGGGCGAGATGCCCTTGGACCACCAGTACGAGTTCAGCTTCGATGTCACCGTCAGCAGGCCGAAGGACTTCAGGAAGGTCAAGGACCACGCGACCGGCAAGTGGAACCAGGAACCCGAGGCCGACGCCGGCAGCAAGGAATTCGACACCTGGCAGCCCAACCCCGACAAGAGCTGGATCTTCGAGCAGGACGGCGAATGGCAGGCCGTCATCGACCCGCAGGAGACCAACAAGACCGGAGGCGACTCCCACACCTACCTCGACGGGGACAAGGTCGGCAGCGTCGTCAACGGCACCGTCGGCAGGAACCTGATCCAGGCGCCGAAACAGTTCACCCTCACCGATGACTGGACTGCCGCCGACTACCTGTTCGACGCCGACACCAAGAACATCCGCGTGTACGAGGCCACGGCCGGCACCGACCGCGAAAGCAGCGTGAGCGACATCGTCAACACCGGCAAGGACGTCACTTCCAAGTTCGATATCACAGTCCAGGGCACCAAGGCCACCGCCACCGCCAAGGCCTCCTACCTCAAGGGATTGAAGAAACTGAAGGACCCGAAGCAGGTCACGCTCCTCATCCCCGGCAGGATCAACTTCGCGGACGGCAAGGGCGCGGCCCAGGTGCGCGACGACTTCGGCAAGCAGGCGGGCGACGAACTCACCTTCTGCACCGCCCCGAACGGCAGGAACCTGACCAACGGCGGCTCCGAGACCGTGAACAACCACACCGAGCCGACCAACGAACCGCAGATCTGTGGCTACATCCCGCCGGTCAAGAAGGACGTCGTGTCCGAGGCGAGCCAGGGCGGCGACCAGGAGAGCGTGGACGGCAAGGTCGTCCAGCCCGGCCAGAAGGTCGAATACCAGCTCAACACCCAGCCGCAACTGCCGGCCGACCTCGCCTACGAGGTCAAGTCCGTGAGCTTCACCGACTCCTACGACGCCTATCTGAAACCGGACAAGCAGACCCTGGAGATGATGGACCTGAACACCGGCAAGCCGGTGTCCAAGAAGAAGTACACGACCACGTGGGATGATTCCAAGCACATGTTCACCCTGACCGTCACCGACCAGGAGACGATCAGCCAGTGGCGCGCCGGCACCAGCCCCCGCCTCCAGGTCCGCTTCGAGGGAACCGTCGCCGACGACGCCCCCACCGACCACAAGGTCGGCAACAAGTGGGTGCTGACCCTCAACAACAGCTTGACCCCATCCAACGAGGTGTTCAACATCCCGCCGAAGCTCGACCCCGTCAAGAAGGACACGCAGAAGGACCCGACGATCAGCATCGACGGCAAGACCGCCCTGCTGGGAGACGAGATCTACTACCAGGTCGCCCTCGACGCCAGGCAGGACAACCAGGCCTACAAGGTCTGGAGGCTCGGCATGACCGACGACTACGACGACGAGTACCTGAAACTCGACGCCACCAACGTGGAGATCACCGACGAGACCGGCAAGGACGTCACCGACAAGTTCAACATCCAGGACAAGGACGGCGTGCTCTACGCCTACGCCAAGCTGGTGGACACCGAGATCCCCGCGACGGGCGAGACCGTCAAGGGCGACCCGCAGCCGGAAGACCTCAAGGCCTACAGCGAGTCCGACGAGCATGACCCGCTCACCCAGCCAGCCATCGACCAGACGCTCCTCGGCCACACGTACACCGTGACCATGCCGATGACCGTCATCAAGGTCACCGACGGCTACACCGTGAAGAACAAGGCCACGCAGGTGCTCAACAAGATCCGCAAGGACACCAACGAGGTCACGAACCCCCTGAAGCCTATCAACCCGGCCAAGGACGTCACCGTGAAGGTCGGCGGCGCATCCGCCAACGGCAAGAGCATCTACAAGGGCCGCAGCTTCCTCTACCAGCTCGACAGCTCCATCCTGCCGGCCAACCGCGCCTACCCGCAGGTCGACAAGTGGGACATCGTCGACTCCCTCGATCCGGCCTTCGACGAATACACCGGCCAGTGGGCCGTGTACGCGACCCGCGACCTGCTTTCAGGCGGCGAGGTCCTCGCGTCCAAGGGCGACAGGATCGCCGGCTCCGGTTTCGACAGCTCGAAGCTCGGCGGCGACCTCTTCACCCTCTCCGCGGCCACCGTCGACGGCCGCAACGTCGTCACCATCGAAGCGACCGACCGCTACAGGGCCCTCGTGTCCGACGACTCCCATGAGGCCGGCTGGCGCGCCTACATCCAGTGCAAGCGCCTCGCCGTGACCGACCGCCACGAGAATCAGTTCACGGAGCACTACAACGACAAGACTCTCGAATCCAACGTCGTGTGGACCCGCACCCCGGACATGACCCCGAGCATCGACGTCCAGAAGTGGGACCGCAAGTCCGGCTGGCCGAACGGCGACCGCGACAATTCGAAGGACGCTTTGACCGTCTCCGGCGACACGGAGATCGTGTTCACCATCACGAACACGAGCAAGACCGACCCCGACACGAAGCAGGGCGCGGTGTTCCGCACCAAGGACATCAAGCTCGAGGACTCCACCATCGTCGGCGACGGCGAGGTCGTGGACCTCAAGTACCCGGCCGACTGGGACGACAAGGTGCTCAAGCCCGGCGAAAGCGTCGAGGTCACCGGCACGCTCAAGGGCGTCACCAAGACCCACACCGACCGGGCCAAGGTCACCGGCACCCCGTTGACCGAATGTCCGGTCGACACGTCGGCCCCGTTCGGTGACGGCACCTCGGACGACGAGTCCGGCTCCAAGCCCGAGGCCGAGACCGAGAGCAAGTCCGATGACGTCGTGACCATCGACGGCAAGGACTACTGCGCGGACACCAAGGTGGAGTCCGCCACCGACGACTGGAACGGCTACCGCAGGAGCCTCGCCCAGACCGGCGCGGGCATCGCGCTGATCGCGTTGTCCGCGGTCGTCGTGCTCGGTGGAGGCGCGGCCCTGCTGATCGCGTCCCGCCGACGCGAGGCGAAGGCCCCGGCCGACACCGAGGGCTCGGAGGAGTGATCCGACGAACCTGACCCCGGGCCCGTGCGGCGGACCGTTCCCCACGATCCGCCGCACGGGCCCACGGGCGCGCCCAGATCCTTTCCTTCCCGGACGCGTCCAAGCCCCCACCGGTACTCGACTCCCGGCGGGGGCACGCCGAAAGACCGAAAGAATCGGAGACAGTATGAGAGAAAACGAAAACAACAGGCGGATCTTCGCGGGCGCCGCCGCCATCGCCACCATCGCCGCACTCGCCATGTCGGGGACCGCGATGGCCGCCATGGCCGACACGGCTTCGGCCACGGACGCGTGCACCCCGTATAGCCGTTCGGAGGGGGTCTGCCCCACGGGCGCCCTGCCATCGCACTACCTGGACGATGAGGATATCCCGGACGCGTACAAGGGGTTCACGCTCAGCACTGAGAAATACCCGTGGGATAACGCCGTCTGGGACGGGAACTGGCCCGTCTGGGACGGGGACTGGCCAGGCGTAGCAGGGCGTGTGCCCGCCAAGGACGGCGCGAGCGTGCGACTGCCCAAGGTCGGCGTATGGACCGACCCGCAGGGCGTGAAGCACGACATCGACGCGACCTTCACCGTCATCGACCGCAACGGCGGCATGGCGTTCAGCTATGGCGGCATGTTCGGACTGTTCACCGGCGACAACAGGACCGATTACGCCCTGAGCTACGGTGCCACATGGAAAGTCTCGTTCACCTACTCGGATACCGGCGAGACGGTACCCGCGTCGTTCAAAGGCATGACCGGCTTCGGAGACCTGGACGGCACGGTGAACAACGACGCGGCGGGGCTTGCCCAGAACGTGCGCGAGGGCGTGGAGCTGCTGGACGGCTTCGATGCCGCATACACCGTCAGGGACGCGCATCTGGTCCGGTACGGCACCAACGGCTGGGGTGGGGCGAAGGATAGCAACAGAGCCCAGACCGACCTGTCCAGCGGGCACGCGCAGCAGCATATCCTCGATGCGGTCTTCTCGGGGCCAAGCATCACGTTCCGGTACACGAGCCTGTACAAGGAGTACGGCACCGTGTTCGGCGCGCCGTTGACCCAAGCCCAGCTCGTCTACGCCGTGACCGGCAAGGCGGTGGACCAGACGGGCGCGACCTTGAAGACCTGGGAGGTCGTCAAGGGCCTGCGCACCGGCGGCACCTATCAGGCGACCCACCCCGACATCGACGGCTACCGGTACGACGGGCTTGCGGACGGTTCCGCGCCCGAATCCGGCACCGTCACGGACGCGAGCCCAACCGTCACCTACCGGTACGTCAAGCAGTGCACCGTCACATGGAAGGACGGCCTGACCGGCGGCATCATCGGCTCGAAGACGTTGGACTGCGGTGCCGCCATGCCAGCGAACCCGGCCGCGCCAAGCCATGACGGCTACCAGCCGGGCGTGTGGGACAGGTCGGGCGGCACGCTCGACAAGGACACGACCATCACCGCCGGATACGAGAGGACCGTCCACCTGACCTACGACGGCAACGGCAACACGTCCGGCCACGTCGATGGCGTGACCGGCAGGCCGGGCGACGTGAAGGTCGCGGCCAACGGGTTCGCCTGCACCGGCCACACGTTCACCGGCTGGAACACCCGCGCGGACGGGTCGGGCACCGCGTACAAGGCGGGCGGCGCGCTCCATCTGGACGCGGATGCCACCCTGTACGCCCAGTGGCGCGCCAACGCCTACAAGGTCGCGTTCGACGCGAACAAGGGCACCGGCACCATGGTCGACGAGACGTTCGCGTACGACCGCCCCCAGGCGCTGACCGCGAACGGCTTCAAACGCGACGGGTACACGTTCACCGGGTGGAACACCAAGCCGGACGGGTCGGGCGACGGCTACGCGGACGGGCAGGAGGTGCTCAACCTGACCGCCAAGGATGGCGGGACCGTCACCCTGTACGCCCGGTGGACGGCCAAGCCCGCGAAGCTCGTCTACGACGGCAACGGCAACACGTCCGGCGCGACCGAACCGACCACGGGAACCACCGACCAGACGGTAGCGGTGCGCGACAACGGCTTCAGGCGCGACGGGTACACGTTCGCCGGGTGGAACACCCGGCCCGACCTGTCGGGCGACACCATCGCCCCCGGCGACCGGGCCACCCTGCGCGGCGAGACCCACCTGTACGCCATGTGGACGCGCGTGGCGGGCACGGTCGCATGGACGAAGACCGACGCGAAGACCGGGGACATCCTCTCCGGCAGCGAGTGGACGCTCCGCCGCGTGGCCGACGAGAACGGCGCGGCCGTGTCGGACGCCCCCATCACCGTGGCGGATAACGGCGACGCGGACACGGACGCGCGCGGCGGCGTGCTGACCGTCGACGACCTCGCGTGGGGCGACTGGCTACTGACCGAGACGAAGGCCCCGGCAGGCCACGACCCGTTGGGGCGGCCGGTGGCGTTCACCATTGACCAGACCCACACGACCGTCAACCTGGGCGACGTGGCGAACAACCGCACGCCCGCCAAGGTGCGCTACGACGCGAACGGCGGCAAGGGCGAAACCAAGGGGTACGACGGCGCAATCGGCGACACGCCCGCCGCCGCGACCAACGGGTTCTCCAAGGACTGCGCCACGTTCACCGGCTGGAACACCAAGCCGGACGGTTCGGGAGTGTCGGTGAGGGAGGGTGCGGCCCTGCCCATGCTCACCGGCGATGCCACCCTGTACGCCCAGTGGTCGGATGATGCCTGCCCCGCGCCGCTCGCCTCGACCGGCGCGAACACCGGCGTGGCCGCGCTGGCTGCGCTCGGCGCGGTCGGCGGCGCGGCCCTGCTGATCGCGTCCCGCCGACGCGCGGCGAAGGCCCCGGCCGACACCAAGGGTTCCCAGGAGTGATCCGACGAACCTGACCCCGGGCCCGCGGCGGACCGCCCCCACGATCCGCCGCACGGGCCCACGGGCGCGCCCAGATCCTTTCCCTTCCCGGACGCGCCCAAGCCCCCATCGGTACCGTCTTTGTTTTCTCCTTTGTGACGGCGCCGGGTTCGACTCCCGGCGGGGGCACGCCGCGGGAACCCCTTCCCGCGCACCATGGAAACCAGAACGGGGTGGCAGGCCGGATCCAATGAGGTCGGATCCGGTCGGCCACCCCTTTCCCTTGCGCACCGGACCGTCCGACTCCTTGAAAATCTCCTTGTGGCGGATCGGTCCGTCTTCCTTTCGCATGATGCCGTCCGTTTCCATGTTCCGCGGCCCGCGGAACGCCGGACGGGAACCATGGCACTCGAAACCCGGCGCGCGGCGGCGGGACCCGGCCCCACCGGCGAACGGTCGGCGGGTCCTTTTCCATACCATCGTCCGAGCCTCTTCGGGTTCGTCGGGAACGTCCAAACCGGAGCCTTCTCGACGGCCATACCGTGGTCATGTCATCCAAAACATCGAAAGGAAAACATCATGTACGGAATCACCATCGCGGCAGACAGCGGCAGCGTCGTCACCAGCGCGTTGCAGCTCTTCAGCCAGTTCGCCATCATCGGCGGCGGCCTGTGGGCCGTGTGGGGCGTCATCACCCTGGCCGGAGGACTGAAGGACCAGAACGGCCCCGCCACCCAGTCGGGCGTCTGGCAGGTCGTCGGCGGCGGCCTGATCATCGCGGCCGCGGCCCTGTTCTCCAACATCGCCCTGTAGACGGGGGCCGCGCATGGTCGATTTCATCGTCGGCATCCTCAACTCGATAGGGTCCGGCGTCGGCGACGACCTTGTGGCCGACCTGCTGAAGACCCCCGCCGAATACAACGCGGGCATGTACCAGCTGAGCCTGACCGTCGCCCGCTCGGCGGTCAAACCCATAGCCAGCACGATACTGGCGATCATGTGCGTCCTGGAACTCGCCAGGGTCAGCACCCGGGCGGACGGCGACCGAGAGCTGGGCGTCAAGCTCGTCGCCATGGCGATGTTCAAGCTCACGCTCGTGTTCACCGCGGCCCAGCACAGCGAGCTCATGCTCCAGGCCATCGACGAGATCGGCGACAGCGTGCTCGGCGGCATCCATTCGGCGGCGCCCACCACCGGCGCGTCGTCGGGCCTCGGCCTTGGCGACAGCATGCGCGACGCCATAGACTCCGCCGGTGTGATGGGCCAGATACCCTGCCTGATCCTGCTGCTCATCCCGTTCCTCGTCTCCAAGGGCGCGACCATCGTCGTCACCGTCGTCATCCTCCTGCGCTTCGTGCAGATATACATGCTCACTGCGTTCAACCCGCTGCCGATCGCTTTCATCGCCCAGGAGGAGACCCGCCAGTGGGGCATCAACTACTTCCGGCAGTACGCGTCTCTGGTGTTCCAGTGCGCGACCCTCTATCTGGCGATCCTCATGTACCGCACGCTCGCGGGCGGCACGCTCAACCCGAGCAAGTTCAAGGACGGCGACAGCCTCTCCGGCTGGGTGATGGACAACTTCACCGGCCTGCTCCTGGCGAGCGTCATGCTCATCGGCATCGTCATGGCGGCCAACTCCGTCGCCAAGAAGCTCTTCGGCGGCGAATGAAACACAACGCAATCCACGAAAGGAAGCAAACATCATGGCGTTGCAGATGCCCGTCTACAGGGAACTGACCACCATCGAGTCGAAGGTGTTCATGGGGATGAGCTGGCGGCAGTGCCTCGCCGCCGTCATCCTCGCCGTCGTGTGCGGGGGAGGGTACATAGGCCTGTGGTTCGGCCTGGGCATGGACCCCAACCTCGCCATGTACCTGATCTTCCCGCCCGGCCTGCCCGTGGCCATATGGGGATGGGTGAGGCCAAAGGGCCTCATGCCCGAGAAATACCTGAAATACATCCTGCGCCACTACACGCAGCGCGAGGTCTACCTGCTCGACGGTCCGGGCAGACCATACCGCACCGGCGCGAAACCAACGATCAAGGAAAGGTGAGGAATGTTCGGAAAGAAGAAACCCCAGGTCGCGCCGGACGAAGACGATGCCGAAGCCAGGGCGAAGGCGCGGAGAAAGAAGGCGACGCGTCTGCCGAAGGGCGTCAAGCAGCTCATCGGCTACGACGCGATGCTGCGCAACGGGATCGCCAGCCTGGGCGACGGACGGTGGAGCGCCACCATCCTCTTCCAGGACATCAACTACCAGCTGAGCCCGGAATCCCATCAGATGGAGATCATCGACCGGTGGGCCAAGCTCATCAACAGCTTCGAGGCCGGGCAAAGCGTGCAGATCGCCTCCTACACGCGCTCACGCGGCGTACGCGAGATCCTCGCCGACGTGATGATGGACGAGACCGGCGACAGCCTCGACCACTACCGGCTCGACTACAACCGCCTCGCCCAAGGCAAACTCGAATCCGTCAGCCGCAACACCAGCACCGTCAAGACCCTGACCGTCACCGTCCGCGAAAGCGACGAGCAGGCCGCCGTCGCGACCCTGAACGCCCTGTGCAACAACCTCGTCAGCCAGATGCGCTCCATCGACGCATGCAAGGCCACCCGACTCGACCGCGAGCACCGGCTGCGCCTCATGGCCGAGGTGCTCCGGCCCGGCGAGGAGTTCCGGTTCGACGAACGCCGGTTCGAGCATCAGCCCGGCAAGCCCGACACCAAGGACCTCGTGTGCCCGTGGAGCATCGACGCGCGCAACCCGACCATGCTCGACATCGAATCCCTGGACTCGAAATACCTGCACCGCACCATGTGGGTGTCCAGTCTGCCGCCGGAACTGTCCGACCAGCTGGTCAACGACCTGACCGGCCTGCGCGCCCGCGTCGACGTGAGCATCCACCTGGCGCCCATGGACCGCGGCGAAAGCATGACGCTCGTGCGCCGCAAGAACGCCGAGGTCAAGATGCAGATCATGGACCAGCGGCGCAAGAACCGCAAGCAGGGCCTCGACCCCGACGACCTTCCCGACGACCTCGCCGACCAGCAGGAACAGCTCGGCCAGCTGCGCGACGAGCTGCGCTCCACCAACCAGAGGCTCGTGGACTCGATCATCGTGATCGGCGTGTCCGCGGCAAGCCAGGAGGAGCTGGAGGTCGCGTGCAGGAACGTGAAGGCCAAGGTCAACGCGCAGTCCTGCACGGCCGAGAGCCTCAAGTTCATGCAGATGGAGGGACTGACGGCCGAACTGCCGCTGGGCAACAACCCTCTGCCCATGAAGCGGACCCTGACCACGAACAGCGCGGCCATCCTCATCCCGTTCACCACGCAGGAGGTGTTCGAGCCGCACGGCCTGTTCTACGGAAGCAACGCGAGGAGCGGCAACCCGATCCTCGCGGACCGGCGCAGCCACATGAACTCCAACGGATTCGTGCTCGGCACGTCCGGCGGCGGCAAATCCTTCACCGTCAAACAGGAGATCGCCGGCATGTTCCTCAACCGTGACGACGAGGTGATCGTCATCGACCCGGAACGCGAATACCTCGCACTCGCGGCCGCGTTCGGCGGACAGATCATCCAGATCAGCGCCGGCACCGGCACGCGCGTCAACCCGATGGACATCGTCCTGGAGGACGATTCGGCCTCCGACCCCGTCAAGGACAAGACCAACAACGTGGTCTCCATGATCGGCGCGCTCATCGGCGGCATCGACGGCCTCGACCCGCTCCAGAAGGGACTCGTCGACCAGTGCGTCAGCAACCTGTACACGCGTTACCGCAACCAGGGCGGGGGAGTGGTCCAGCCCACATTGCAGGACTTGCACGACGAATTGCAGGCGGGCGGCGACCAGGTGAGCCGGTACCTCGCCGACGCGCTCAACCCATACATCACCGGCTCCATGAGCGGCTTCAACGGCCAGACCAACGTGGACCTGTCCAACCGGTTCACCGTGTTCGACGTATCCGGCCTGTCCGGCGAGCTCAGGACGTTCGGCATGATGGTCGTCATCGACCAGGTTTGGAACCGCGTCATCCGCAACAAGGCCAACGGGCGGCGCACCTGGCTGTACGTCGACGAGTTCCACCGCTTCTTCTCCAACCAGTACGCCGCCGCCCAGTTCAAGGACATCTACAAGCGCGCCCGCAAATACGGGCTCGGCGTGACCGGCATCACGCAGAACGTCGAGGAGATCCTCGACCTCCAGGACGCGCGAGAGATGCTGTCCAACAGCGATTTCCTCATGCTCCTGAGCCAGAACAGCACCGATGCGGACGCGTTGTGCGAGCTGCTGACCCTGAGCGAGGAGCAGCGCCAGTACTTCACCGGCGTGCTGCCCGGCCAGGGATTGATGAAGATCGGCAGCGCCTACGTGCCGTTCGATGGGCGCATCCCCGCGGGCGGCGACCTCTACCGGCTGTACTCCACGACCTTCCAGGAAGGAAAGTAAACGCATGAGCGGAACCCAAGCCCACCACGCCGGAGGCACACGCGCCCGCATCGGACGCGCGGCCACCGGCGTGGTGTCCAGCGCCGCGCAGTTCGGCTCGGACCGGGCCGACATCGCCGATTCCATGGGCCACACCGCCGCCGAGATGGCGGGACGCGCCGGCATGTACGGCATGTCCTCCACCATGCACGGCGTGGGCTGGACGGCCGGCAAGGCGCGGCGCATCATGAACCGCGGCAAACGCGCCCTGCGGTCGGGCAGGGGAATGCGCAAGACGGCCGGCAAACCCAAGGCGCTATCCGAGGCGAAGCCCAGCGAGAAGATCGGCAAGTTCGCCGCGAAAGGCAAAGCGAGCAAGCGGATCGGCAAGCACATAGGCACAGGCATTGGGAAAGCCGGCCGTAGCGTCAAACGAATGGGATCCACCGGCATGGGCTGGATGGACGAAGCCGGCGCGAGGCTCACCGCTGCCGACGACGACTTCGCATCGAAGCTGGGAAGCACCACACGCGACCTGTCCTTCAAAGCGGCACGCGCGGGCGTGAAAGGCGTCAACTCGTCGGCCAAATTCATCTGGCGGCACCGCCGCGCGCCCGTCAAGGCGGCGCGCGACGTTCAAGCCACCGGACAGGCCGCCGTGCGTGCCGCCCGCGCCGCCGCGAACTTCGTGCGCATGGCCACGTCCCGCGTCATCGCGGGAGCCGCCTCCATCAGCCTTCCCATCCTGCCCGTCATCGCGGCCATGCTCGCGGTGCTCGGCGTGCTCCTGGCCGTCATGGGCGCGTTCCTGGGATCCAGCGCCAGCGAATCCACAGTCTCGGGCATGCCCGCGGAATACGAGGCCGACGTGATCCGCGCCGGATCCATCTGCCAGGTCGTCACGCCGAGCATCATCGCCGCCCAGATCGACCAGGAGTCCAATTGGAATCCGAAGGCCGGCAGCTCCGCCGGAGCACAGGGCATCGCACAGTTCATGCCGTCCACATGGGCGTCCGCGGGCAAGGACGGCGACGGCGACGGCAAGGCCGACATCTGGAACCCGCACGACGCGATCTGGAGCCAGGGCAACTACATGTGCAATCTCGCCTCGCAGGTCGAAACGGCCAAGAAGTCCGGGAAGCTGACCGGCGACACGCTCCAGCTGACCCTCGCCGCCTACAACGCCGGCCTCGGCAACGTCATGAAATACGGCGGCATACCGCCCTTCACGGAGACCAAGAACTACGTGACCCGCATCATCGGCCTGGCGCAGAGCAAGTACACCGCGTCGGTCGGCGGCGATTCGGGCCCGACCGTCGGCACGCTGAGCCCGAAACTCGTCATGAGCGACGGCTACCACGTGAACATCGAGGCCATGGGCCTGCACTACGCGCGCTTCCCCGACTACGACACCTACCAATGCACCTGGTGGGCCGCGATGCGGCGCAACCAGATCGGCAAACCCGTCGACGCGCACATGGGCAACGGCGCGCAATGGAACGACACCGCCGCGCGCCTCGGATACAAGGTGTCCAACAGCCCGAAGCCCGGCGACGTGATGTGCTTCGAGGGCGGCGTGCTCGGATCCGACGGATACTACGGGCACGTCGCGGTCGTCGAACAGGTCAACTCGGACGGCTCGATCCTCATCAGTCAGTCCGGCACCGGCTGGATGGCCGTCGTCACCCAGACCATCAGCGCCGCGCAGCTCAAGGCCAACGCAGCCGGAGTCAGCTTCATCCACTAGGAAGGAAAAGGAAATGGACGAGCGCAAAAGGCGCAAAAGGAACATCCTCATCATCGCGGCCACGACCGCGGCCGTCGTGCTCATGGTCGTCGCGAACATCGCCTTCATCCTCGTGCATCCCGGAACGGAAGACCAGGACAAAGCCGCGGCATCCGACGTCAAGGCGGAGACGTCAACGTCCACGCCGGCCGTGAGACACCAGAAACCATTGGAGGTATGCGAGAAGCTCGCCCCGAAGGCCGCCGCCGCATACACCTCCAAGGCCGCCGACCGCGACCGGCTCATCAAACGATACTTCGCATCCGACGCGCAGGGCCTGAACATCCCCATCGACCGGATCGCCGACCAGCCCGATGTGCAGGCGTCCGGCGGCATGAACGCCGGCACCTCCACGACCGCGACGTGCAGCGTCTGGACCGGCCTCGAATCGCCATGGACCCTCACATGGCGATGGACCGCCGACAAGGGCTGGAAATGCACCGGCATCAACGGGCCGCTCGAAGGCGCGTACACCGTCCTCGGCGACAAGGCGCCGGCGGAAGACAAGGACGACGAGAAATGATCAGGACCGACAGGAAGACCGGCGAGCCGATCCTCAGCCCCAAACTCACCGCCGACCAGCTGCACGCCATGGCCAACGACCCCGGCTGGCGCCCGTGGATGCGCCTCATAGCCGAACACCCGCACGCATGGCCGGCACTCATCGACTGGTGGCACAACGCACAGAGGCAGGGCTTCGACGCGGCTGGAGCGGTGCCGAAGCCTCCCGAATCCATGCGCCGTCGCCGCCGCGTCGCCATACCATCCGCGCCACTGCCGCCGGAAAGCGAACCGGAACCCGTACCGGCATCTATGGAATCTGTGGATGAGACCCGGACCGCCGAGCCGGAACAGTCCCATCCCGACGATTCCGCGGAGAAGGCCCTGAAGGACGCCGACGGCGATTTCGCGGCACTCGAACAGGTCGCCGACCCGGAGCCAACCACAATGAGCCTCCCGCCCATATCGGAACCGGAACCGACGGAAACCGGGAAAACCGAGAGACCAGGAGGGCTGTCGGCGGCCGTCACCTACTCGGCCGACCTCGACGATCTGAAGGTGCGCCGCGTCTTCCCGGTCGGGAAAGCGCTCGTCGCGATCGTCATGGCCGCGAGCCTCATAGCCGTGTCCTGGATGGGACTGCAAATCAAAAACCGCCACGCCGCCGCCATGCGGCAAGAGGCGCATGAGACCGCAATCAGCGCATGCGACTCGGCCGAAGCGACACGCAGGACCATCCAGTCCGACCTGGACAGGACCACGGCCAAAGCCTCCAAACTATTGAAGGACACCAGTCGCGGCCAGGTCGCGGATCCCAAGACCCTTGATGCGTTGAACCGGCTCCTGGGCGCAAAGACGACCACCATCAGCGGCGCCTGCGCGTCCGACGCCGCCACATCCGACCTGGACAGGACCACGGCGTCGCTGCACAGAACGACCAAAGAGCTCAAGAACCGTCTCACCGACCTCAAGGCCGCAACCAAGGCCGTCACCGACAGCAAGCTCGACAAGACCGTGGACGACGCGAACGCGCTGTACAAGGAGACCGACGGCAGGGTGGCGGACGACAAGACCCGGGAGACCCTGCTGAAGGCGGTCAAGACCCGTGACGCGGACGCGATCGCGAAAGCCGTGAAAGAGGTCAACGAATCGAAGGCGACGAAGGAGAAGGCCGACGCGGAGGCGAAGGCCAGGGCAGAACAGGAAGCGGCCGCGGCTGCCGCCGCCGCGCAGCAGCAGGCCCAGGCATCGCAATCCCAATCGGCTCCACAGCGGCAAACGCCCTCATATTCGGGAGGAAACCAATCGCAATCCCAAGGAAGTTCCGGATCCGGTTCCGGAACCGGATCCGGACGACGCCCGTCTTCGGGAAGCTCGTCGTCCTCCACCAATACGGGCGGAGCCTCGCCGGGATGGTCCGTGCCCACGCCATCAGACGGGGGCACCGGCTTGCCCGGCAGCGATCCGGGGCTCTGATTCGTGAACGGTGATGGGTGACGCGACTTCCTCAAAATCGCGTGGAACACCATGCCCCTCTCTCAAGAATCTGGCTTCGATGCCCTGCGCCCCCAGGATCGCGTGCAGCCGGCACACGAGTTCCCGGTCTACTTGTCTCTCGGCTCGATGCGGGCCGGTCAGGTCCATTCGGCGCGGACCGTGGCGGCTCCGCCGGTGCGGGTGTCCGAATAGTCCACGTCGCCGAACCGCCAGCCGTCGGACATGGCCAGGCGCAGCGCGTCCACGAAAAGGCCCACGTCGCCGGGGTCGCCGTCGATTCTGACCGTCACCGGACTGCGGGGCGCGTCCGTTTCGTCCGTGCCGGCGGATGTCGTATTTTCCGATGCGATCCTCCATTGCGCGGATGCGGTAATCGGCTCTGACGGCGATTCCTGGGGCGATGGAGACGAATGTCGGTCGCCCATGCGATCCAAAGGTGTAGCTGTTGGGCTTCATGCCGCTGCCTTCCATTCTTTGGAGTGCTTGAGCGTGGATTTCGGTTTGGCGATGGTGGTTCCGGGCCATGCCTTGCGGCTGAGGAACGGGTGGAGTCCTCGCAGGTTGTAGATGCATTTGTCGTTGTCCAGTTGCGCGAGCTCGTCTGGCGTGAGGAGTTCGCGGCCGGTGCGCTGGTAGTTGGTGGTGTGGCTGCCGGACACACCCTTCGAGTCGCTGGTGGTGCGGATGTCGATGGTCTCCTTGCCGAGCAGCTTGCTGAGCCATTCGGTGGTGGACTGCTCGTTGCCGCCGAGGAACAGCACCGAATCACAGTTGCCCACGATGGTCTCCCACGAGTCCTTGTACATGGTCTTCAATTGGGCGATGGTCTGGAGGATGATGCTGACGCTGACCTTGCGTGAGCGGATCGTGGCGATGAGCCTGTCGAAGTTGGGGATGCGTCCCACGTTGGCGAACTCGTCGAGGAAGCAGTGCAATGGCGTGGCGAGGCATTCGCCGGGGTAGGTGCGGCAGCGGCGGATGATGCTGTCGAACAGGCATTGGTAGCAGATCGCGGCCAAAAAGTTGAAAGTCGGGTCCTCGTCGGGCAGGGCGAGGAAGATGGCCGTCTTCCCGTTGGGATGCTTGTATCCGCCCTTGTGCTCGTCCTGGTATCCGCCGATCCGGTCGATGCCGAGGTTGTCGTCGGAGAGGATCTCGCGGACCGGGCCGACTGTCAATGGGGCGAGGCGCACGCCGAGGCTGATGATGATGCCCTTCTTGGTCTCTCCCGCGCCCTGAGCGAAGGGCCGGTACTGGCGGGCCGCGAACTTCAGGCCCTGGGCGAGACGCCATGCCTCGCGCAGGTCCGGGTCGTCGTGGTCCGCGTCCTCGCGCTCCCATTCGGCGCGGGTCTCCTCGTAGATCTCCGTGGCGGTCCGGGCGACGGCGTCGACCTGGCTTTCCTTGGTCTCGTCCTGTTCGCTGGCTTCGAGCAGGTCGCGCATGTCGGCCACGGCGTTGAGGGTCTGGCCGGCGTCGATGCGCAGGCAGTCCTTGAGGATGTCGTCGGGCAGGTAGTAGACGAACGCGGTGAGCGCGGTCAGCAGGCTGCGTTCGGATTTGGTCCAGAAGTCGTCGGTCTGGTGCTCCTTGGGTGTGGAGCCGTTGGTGTTGTCCATGATGTTGGTGACCAGGCGCATGATCGCCACGTCGGGCTTGTCGGGGTCGATGTAGCGCATGGGGTTGAATTTCGTCTCGCTGGTCAGGTCCACCAGGTCGAGCTGTTTGACCGTGTAGCCCATTTTCTCCAAGTCTCCGCCGGTCTTCGCGTAGAGCTCGCCCTTCGGGTCGGTGCAGGCGTAGTTCATGCTGCCCTTGAGGATGTTGGGGATGACGTGCGTGGCGGTCTTGCCTGAACCGGATCCGCCGATCACGGTGGTGTTGAGGTTGCGTCTCGTGGCCTGGGCGTCGAGGCTCAGGCCCTCGGTGGCCGTCATCTGGAGGTTCTGCCTGGTATCGCCGTCGGTGTATGGGGCCATCTCCCGGCTGGTGGACCAGCGTGCTGACCCGTACTCCTCGCCTTCGCGCCAGTTGCGTTGGCTCATGCTCCACCGGTAGAGGTGGAACAGGCCGACTGCACACGCGCCGCCCAGTCCGCATAGGAGGCTGGTCCGGTCGAATCCCAGGGCGTTCGGGTGCTGGAGCATGGTCGTCATGCCGTCCATGATCCGTTCCATGCTTTCACCGGCGGCGATGCCGGCCTGGATGCGTGCGGCCGCGAGGTCGGCGAGCCAGAATCCCGCGAGGATGGTCAGTGTCTTGATGGCGATTCCTCTTATTCGTTCCATGGTTGTTCCTTTCTATTGTTTTCTTTCGTCGAGGTTCTCGTTGAGCCGGGTCTTGAACCGCTCGTACAGCGTCTTCCTGCTGGTGATCCGCCCTTCGTCCGGGTCCGTTCCGGTCTTGGAGTCGTTCCCGCCGGCCGCTTCCGTGTCCGGGCCGGCTGCCGGGGGTGGGAGGGGCGTGACGATGGTCATGCCGGCCGGGTCGGCGTCGATGCTGAATGGTCGGCCGCCGGCCATGATCGTGGACATGAGCCGGCCGACGTGACTGTTGATGTCGATCCATTCGCCGGTGCCGGTCTTGTCCGGTCTGATGCCGCTGACGGTGGTCCGTGTCATTGCTCCCCGTCCGGCTCGTCGTGGCTGGGGTCGAATGCGAGGCTTGTGGCCTCGATATCGATGCCGGAGCCCTCGTCTCCGGCGGTGCCTTTGACCATGAGGCGAGATCCCTTGTGCGCGTTGTCGCGGATGTTCGCCGAGTGATCCTCGCCGCTGGCATGGATGGTGATCTTCGGCCCGTCGGCGTCGGCCAGTGTCTCGAGCAGCCAGTCGTCCTGTCCTCCGTGCGGCTGCGGATCCCTGATGAGAGTGCCCTCGAACCAGATGACGGGTTCCGGCCGGTCGTTTGCTTCTGTTGTCATGTGTGTCTTCTGTTCCTTCGTGCGGAATGAATGCGGGGCGGCGCGGAAGCGCGCCGCCCCGTGGCTGGAGAGGATCTACAGTCTTGGCCCGCGACGCTTCGTCGTGGATTCTGTCTGTGCGGGCGCTTCGCGATCCGGTTCCGGCCGGTCGCGGTCCAGGCTCTGGGCCGGCTGGGGCTCCTTCAGCTGGTCGAGCTGGTGGAGCGTCCACGTGGACAGTTCGCCGTCGTATGAGGCGCGGGCGAGGATCTCGTCGCGGTTGTCCCAGACGAGCTGGTCGGCCTGCTGCTGGGTGACGCCCGTCCAGTCGCCCTGCTCGTTGATGCGCATGAGCGGGTCCTTCCGCGGATCCCATCCGCCCATCTCGCGTTTCTCCGCGATGTCCGCTTCGGTGAGACCGTCGCCGGCGAGCTGGACCGCCTTGTCGGACGGGTAGGTGAGGTAGGCGGCGATGTCGTTCTCGGGGTCGTGAGCGTTGACCTCGCTTACGATGCCGTGGAGGATCCCGACCGCGGTCGGGTCGGGGGAGTCGTACCGTTCCAGGATGTGGCTCGCATGCAGGCAGGACGCCTTGCGGTGCCGCTCGTAGAGTATGGCCGGATCCTCCTCGACCTTCGTCACGAGGTATCCGGCGTTCTCCCTCGCCCTCATCGCCTGGTCGCGGTCGAAGGCGGTGCTCAGGTATGCGATGTGTCTGTCGGGGTCTCCGGGCTTCCGCCACCGGTAGGCGTATTCCTCCGGCGGCCGCGTGGCGGCCAGATGGCTCGTCTTCTCGGATGCGCGGGCCGCGTGGAGGCCACCCGCGCGTTCCCATCCCTCCACCGCCTTGGCGAGTGTTTTCTCGGCTGCGGGGTCGGCTGGATCGATGACGGTGTGTTCGCGGTCGGCCATGTCGTTGTCATCGTATTGCCATTCCGCCTGTGGGCGGTTGGCGTAGGACACCTCGATCCGGCCGGCCAGACGGTCCGTGTCCTTCCATGCGGGGTTGTCGTGGAAGTCGATCTGCACGGCGCGTCCGTCCGTGAGTCTCGCTTCGAGGTAGTGGCCCATGGCGTTGTCGCCCTGGGTGACTTCGGTGATGTCGGGGTCCTGTTCGAGCAGTCGTCTGGCGTTTTCCGTTGTCAATGGCATTCCTGCGCTCCTTTCCTTGGTTTCCTGGTCTCTACTTTCCGTCTCGCGGGGTTCGTCGGGTTTGGACGTCAGTCGTTCGAGTTCGGCCTGTTTTTGCCGGTATTCGTCCTCGTGGGCGAATGGTTCGGCCAGTGTCTCCTGCGCGGCGGCGAGTTCCCTTTCGGCATCGGCCAGCCGTTCCGTGAGCTTGCCGGGGTCGGTGGCCATGTTCCTGACGATCCGGTCGAGCTGGCTGACGATGCTGGATGGTCCGGTCAGGTAGGGGCCGGGCATCTCGGTGCCGGATTCGTGTTCGTGGATGGCCTTGACGGCCAGGGTGATCCGTCCGGTGGTTGCCGCCCTGCGTGCGATGACGGGCAGTCCGTCGTATTCGGCTATCGTGTCCCCGTCGTGCGCCTGGTGGGCGGCCTGGTGGAGGAGCCTGCATGCGGTCTGCCGGTCGCCGACCGGCTGGCCGTTGATGGTCATGCCCTCCCATCGGCCGTTCATGCGCGCGGTCTGGTGGATGCTCAGGGCTTTGGAGGCGAGCGGCTTGTCGTCGGTCTTCTCGCGGATCGCCTGGCGGATTCCCTCGATGCGTGGCTGGAGCTGCTGGCCGATGTCCCTGCGGGTGTCGGCCTTCTGCTGCGCCCATGAGGCGCGCAGGAGCTTCAGCTGGTTGATCTCGTTCTCCAATGTCATGCGGCGTTGGATGTCGGGGTCGCCGGTGGCCAGCGCCTTGATGTTGGCGAGGGTCACCACGTCGGCGTCGAGGTCCGCGGCCTCGCGGGCGGGGCTCTTCGAGCTCATGAGCTGGCTGATGAAACGCTGCTTGCGTTCCACGGTCTGATAGCTGTACGCGTCGAACGTGCCCTCGGTCACGTACCGGTAGTCGCGCACGTGGCCGTACGTGTTGCCCTGGCGTTGGATGCGGCCGAGACGCTGTTCCAGGTCGGCGGGACGCCAGGGGCAGTCGAGGTCGTGGATCGCGGCGAGGCGTTCCTGCACGTTGGTGCCGGTTCCGAGCTTCTGGGTGCTTCCCATCAGCACACGGATCTCGCCGGACCTGACCTTGGCGAACAGCCGTTCGCGTTTGGCGGGGTTGTCGCCCGCGTCGTGAACGAACGCGATCTGCTCGGCGGGCACGCCCAGTCGGATGAGCCGGTCCTTGAGGTCCTGATAGGCGTTCCATCCGCCCGACGCGGGCGTGCTCGAATCGCAGAAGACGAGCTGCGTGCCCAGGCGCGGCGTCTCCTCATGCCAGATCCGGGCGACGTTCTCGGCGCACGCCTGGATCTTGCCGTTCTCCAACGGCCGGTCGTTCTCGTGTCCTTTGAGGAGCTTGGGGTCGAGGGCGATCTTGCGTCCGTCGCCCGTGATCCGCAGGAGGTTGTCGATCTCAGGCGGCACGTCGCCGTCGCGTACGCGGTCCGCCCTGTCGGACAGTTCCTCCATCTCCTCCTTCTGCCGGTCGGTGATCGGCACGGGCACGGGCACCTGCTCCAGTTCAGGCAGCGGCAGCTGGATGTCGTCGTTGGTGATCATGTCGGTGAACTGCTTCACCGCGTTCATCAGCTCGGGGAGGTTCTGGAACCGCGCGAACCGCTGCTTGACCTGGAAGCCGTTGCCTTCGGGCTTCAATTCCACGGTGGGCACGACCTGGCCGTAGGCGCCCGCCCATGCGGCGAACGTGTCCAGTCCCTGCGCCTTGAGGGTTCCGGGCGCGAGGTAGCGCTGCATGTTGTACAGCTCGCTCATGCTGTTGGATACCGGCGTGCCGGTCATGAACGCGATGTTGCCTCCGTGCCCGGCCTCGCGCAGCCATTCGCATTTGTCGAGCAGGTCCTCGCATTTCGCGGCGGAAGACAATTGCATGCCCAGGTCCGCGGAGGCGACGGGCACGCCGAGGTTCTTGAAGTGGTGGGCCTCGTCGACGATGAGCATGTCCACGCCCAGCGATTCGAATTCGATGCCCGCCAACGCCTTGTCGTCGCGTGACTCCTTGCCGTCGCGCAGACGCTGCATGGCGGTCTCGGCGCTTTTGCGCGCGGCCTCCAGCCGTTTGACGGTCGGGTCCTTGTCGTCCCTGGCCTGGGCGGCTGCCTTGACGGCCAGGGTGAATTCTTCGACGCGGGCGCGCATGTTTCTCAGTCGGCGTTCCTTGCTGACATGCAGCTGGCTGAACCGGCTTTCCGGCACGATCACCGCGTCCCAGTCGCCGGTGGCGACCCGTCCCCAGAAGCGTCTCACCGATTCCGGGTTGCGCTGCGCGTCCTTGTCCATGACGAGGATTCGGCTGGCCGGATACAGCCTGAGCACGTCGCCGGCCCACTGGTTCACGAGGTGGTTGGGGACCACGAGCATCGGCTTGGACGCCTTGCCGAGGCGTTTCGCCTCGTGGGAGAGGGTGACGCCCTCGAACGTCTTGCCGGCTCCGACGACGTGGGCGATGAGGGTGCCCTCGTCGCTGCGCAGGGCGCGGGCCACCGCGTCCTTCTGGTGCGGACGCAGGGCGACGTCGTGGGCGATGCCGGGCGTGGTCAGGTAGGATCCGTCGACGTGGCGGGGCCGCAGGCCGTTGAATCTGCGGTTGTACAGGGCGGTGAGCCTTCGTGCGCGGGCGGGGTCCTTGAACACCCATTGGTTCCACGTGTCGCGGATCGCGTTGGCCTTCTCGATGGCGGCCATCGTGGCCTTCTGGTCCTTGACCCGTTTGGGCTTGCCGGCCGGCGTGGTCTCCGTGGGGGAGTCCTTGGTGACGGTGATCTGCGCGTTGTTCAGGCATGCTTCCAGCAGTTGGAACGGGTTGCGGTCCTCGGTGCCGTACGTCCTCGCGGCCTTGTAGTCGATGTCGCTGCCGCCGGAGTAGCCGACGCGCCATTGTCCGAGCTGGGGGATCCAGTCGGTTGAGTATTGGGCGAGCTTGCCGGGCGTGAGCCCTTGGCCTCGCACGTTGAACGTCTCCATCATGAAGTCGTGGATGTCCTTGGCGGGGATCCATGGGGCTCCCAGCGGCGCCTTGATCTGTTCGGTCTCCAGCGGGGTGGGCTGCACGCGTTCCAGCAGGTCGGCCACGTGTTCGAGCCGTTCCGCGTCCGTCTGGTCGGCGTGCGCGGCCTCGGCGTGCTCCGGCTGCTTACGCCATTGTCCGAGCTGCTCCTCGCGGCGCGCTTGGAACTTCCGGTAGTCGTCGGGGCGCGCGTCGATGGCGCGTGGCGGGACGCCGTAGGCGTTGTGCTCCCGCGCCTGGCGCAGTCCGTCTGGCAGTTCGCGGGCGATGCCCCAGATCCATTCGCTGAGGGACATGTCGGTGGCGAGCCGTTCGGCGAGCCGTGTGGGATCGGTGGTGTCGGGCATGAGCTGGCGTGCCATCGCGCCGATGGTCGTGTCCGTCCAGACGGGCCGGCCGTTCGCGTCGTCGGCGCGCCAGCTTTCGAACAGGTTGGAGAGGATCGCGGTCTTGTCGGCGGTGTCGAGCCGGTCGGTGTGGGCGATCTTGTGGACGAACAGGGCGAGGTCCCTGACGGACATGTCCCGGTCGGCGAGGATCGGCGCGTAGTGCTGCGGCGCGTCGCCGTCGCGCCATGTCCAGCACAGGGCGTCCCACAGTGGGCTGGTGCCGTGCGATTGGTGCCATGCCGGCGCGTGCCACGGTTTCCGCTCTCCGGTGTCGGATCGTTCGAGGGTGACGCGCGTGTGGCTCTCGGGAAGTTCCTCCACAGCCCGCCAGGCGAGGGCGAGGACAAGTTCCGGGTTGCGGTTCCAGCCCATGGTCCATGCGTCCCGGCCGTTGATGCGTTCGATGACCGGCGCTGGATCCCTGTAGGATTCGGCGGAGTACGGGTCCTTGAGGCTGCTCCACACGTCCGTTCCCGCGGCGTCGATCCATTCGCCTGCCCGCTCCGTGGCGGGCATGTCCTCCGGCGTCGCGTAGGTGGCTGCCACGAACTGTGTCATGGCTTCGGTGCCGGCGCGGCGCTTCAGGCGGTCGGCCATGGCCGTGACGCGGTCGAGTTTCGTCCCCACATCGCCGGTGAGGTAGTCCTCGGCGGGCATGACCGTGCCGGTATCGGGGTTGCGTATGATCCGGTCGCCCAGGCTGGCTTCGGCCTCATCGACGGTGGTGTCGGCCAGGCGTGCTATGAGTTCCAGGTCGACCCTGCTGGCGCGGTCGAGGCTGATGTTCAGCGCGTCGTCCAGGCTGTCGGCGTGGTCGGGCATGGGCGGTATGGGGCTGATGGTCCGTTGTGAGAGGCATTTCGCCTTGCCGACGAACCTTCCTTTTTCGTCGGTCTCCTCCAATGCCATGACGAGGTGGCGGCCGGATTCCTCGCTGTCGTAGGCGCGCCGGTTGACGCGGTCGTTCAGGCGTCCGAACTCGCCCGTGAACCGGTCGTATGCCTGGTCGAGCTCGACGCGCTTGGTCTCCACGGCGGGGTCGTCGACGCGGGCGGGGTCGAGTTCGAGGCGTTGGAGTTCCCGTGCCAGGTCTCGCAGGCGGATCATGCCGCGCAGGCGCCGCGCCTCGTCGCTCTGGCCGTGGGCGATCTCGGTGACGGTGGTCCCGTCGCCGTACCAGACCACTCCTCGCTGGTCGACCGAGTATTCGAACGGTGCCACGTGGTCCGGCCGGACCACGATCTCCGCGCGGGCCACGGGTCCCGTCGTTTCCGGCGTTAATGGTCCGGCCTGAGAGATTTGCATTTGCGATGAGAGCAGTCCGTGGAGTCGTTCGCCGACCTGTTCCGCGTCACCCTGGAAGACGACGTCGAAATCGCCGCCGAACCGTCCGATCACCGGTCTGATGTCGCCCACCGCGTGTGCTGGCATGTCGTCGGCGACCGCCTGGTTGACGTTGACGGTCACGTCCTGGTATCCGGGCACGGCGATCGGTGCGGAGTGGATCCATGCCTCGTCGGGCGTGCGGTCGAGCGTCCGTTCGCGCTTGCGCAGCACGAGCACGTCGGTGACGGCCTCGGTGCCGGCCTGGCGTGCGAACGTCGAGGACGGCAGGCGCACCACGCCGACGAGCTCGGCCTTCCTCGCGAGGTCGGCGCGCATGGTCTCGGAGCGTTTGTCGAGCGTGTACCTGCTGGTCAGCAGCATCGCGACGCCGCCGGGGCGCAGCGCGTCCACCGAGCGTTCGACGAAGTAGTCGTGCAGGGGGAGGCGGGATACGCCGCCGTCCATGGTCCGGTAGTCGAGGCTGATGTCGCCCGAATAGGGCACGTTGCCGATGGCGAGGTCGAATCCCGGGTGGATGGTGCAGTCCGCGAGGTCCGCGTTGAGGATCGTGGCGTCCGGGTTCAGCGCGGCCGCGATGCGCGCGCTGACCGGATCGAGTTCCACACCCGACACGTGCGCCTTGATGTTTTCGGGGATGCCGGCCATGAAATTGCCCGTGCCGCACCCGGGCTCCAGCACCTGTATGGGCGCGGACCCGATATCGAGCGCGTCCCACATGGCCTTGACCACTGGGCCGGGCGTGTAGTAGGCGGTCAGTGTGGAGGCGCGCGCCTGCGCGTACTCGTCGTCGTCGAGCAGTTCGCGGATCTCGGCGGCCAGGGCGGCCCATTCGGGCTTGTCGGAGAACGCGTCCGCGCATCCGCCCCATCCCGAGTATCCGCGCAGCGTGTCCGTCTGCTCCGTGGAGAGCGGCTCGTCGCCGTTCCCATCGAGCGCTTTGAGCGTCCGGATGGCGGCGATGTTCGCCTCGGCGCGTTCGCGGGGCGAACGCGCGCGTTGCGAGTCGAGGGATGCTAGAAGCTTTCCACGATCTCGTGAATCGCCATGCTCATCGACTCCGCCTGCGCCTCGTTCATCCCGTTGAGCCGGTCCAGGTCGGTCATCTGCGGTGCCGCCTTCAGGCAGTCCGTCCGGTTGAGCAGGTGCCTGGACTCCATCAGCCGGTCCATGATCTGCGCCTGGCGTTCCCTCGTGCGCCTCTCGATGTCCCGCAGATGCTCCTCGAGCACGTTGGCCATCATCATCTCCCTGAACCGCTGCGGATGGTTGTCCATCAGCCAGTTGATGCGCATGTTCTGGATTCCGTGCAGGCTGCTGCGGGTGAACACCTTGTACGGCACCGCCCACTTGTTGAACAGTTCCGGATGCGCCGCCCGGCGCTGCTCCATCGCCTTGAGGTGCCGCTCGTAGAGCGCCTTGAGCTGCGGGTCGGTCCATGTCATCTCGTCCATCGTCGTTCCTTTCTTCGATATTGTTTTCCGTGCCGGAGGATTGTGTGAAACGTTTTACCACAGGTTGCGGCGTGGTTTCGCCGGGCGTGGCGGCGCCGACGCCGAGCTTGTTCTCGGCGGCGATCCGCGCGTCCCGCCGGCCGAGTCCACGGAGCCGGTTCTCCCGGTATTCGGCCGCCACGGCGGCTATCGTCTCGTCGTCCGCGCCGCGTGCGCGGAGTCGTTGCACCGCGACGTGGCCCACCGTTATCTCGTATCCGCGCACCTGTTCCGCCGTCCTGTCGGCCTGCCGCTGCTCCTCCTCGAGAAGGCCGAACAGGTCCAGCTGCTCGTATTCGGCCGAGGCCGTCCGCTTCGCGTATAGGCGTTTTCTCACCATGGTTCTCTCCTTTCTTATAGGGTTTTCCGCTGCCCGCGGTTCTGGTCGAGGCCGGGTGCGGGCATGGCTGTGTTGAGTCCGTCGAGGTTCTCCCTGAGCCTGGTCCGGAACCGGTCAAGCGTTGACTTCAGGTCCGTGTGCCGTCGTTCCGATTTGTCGTGCCGCGTCGTCTCCGGTGATTCGGCTTTCGTCTCCGTGACGGCGGCCAGGGCCGGCGAGCCGGCTTCGTCGTGGTCCCGTCCCTGTTCCGTCGACGTGGTCGGCTCCGTTTTCCGTGGCGTGTCCGTCGCCTCCGCGTCCTGTTCGACGGTTGGCCGGCTCGCCGTCTTGCCTCTGTCCTGCGTCGGTTCCTGTGTGCCGGCGAGTTCCTGGATGAGCAGTCCGGCGGCCTGGCGGCGTTGGCGGTTGGTCCACCGTCCTTCGTCCGTTTCGGCGGTCCGGTCGACGAGTCGGCGCGCCCATTTCATTGCGACGGCCGGCTTGTACGTGCCGGCGCGCTGGTATTCCGTGAACCGGCCCTGCAAGCGGCTGATTTGCGGCCAGGATTCCTCCACGGTTTTCGAGGCGAGTTCCACCGATGCCGTGTCGAGCGTCTCCTCAGCGTCGCGGTTGCGTTTCTGCGCGTCGATGATCGCCTGGACGAGCGTCTGCGGGTCGACCTGCATGGTGCGGCGTTCCGTGCCGCGGCCGGTGAACAGTTCGACCGGGGTGTCTGGTTTGAATCTGAGGTTGACGGCCCGTCCCTCGTTCTTCTGCTTTTGGTTCTTTCCGCTCATGAACATGTCGGTGGCCCAGCCGGTCAGGTCCTGTCCGTCGATGGCGGTGCCGCGGGGGAGTCCGACGATCATCTTCGGCCAGTCGCGTCCGTCCTTCGCGCGCAATATATAGGTGTGCGCGAGCCTGTTCGCCACCCACGCGTTCGGCCAGACCTGTTTTGTCGTCGCGACCGTCCGAGCCGGTGTCTGTGTCGCGGCGGCGGGGTCGGTGGCCTGCGCTGGTTGTTCCTGTTGGGGGAGCGCTGGCGTCGGTGAGATGGGTCGGCCCTGGAGGATGGCTATGGCGGCCTGGTCGGTGAACTCGTCCCAGTCCGGGGCACGTCGACCGTCGTTCAGGTTCAGCAGTGGCTTCTGTTCCAGTCCTGGTTTGAGCAGTCCGCTGCGCATGACGCGGCCGGTCATGCCGTGGGTGACTGGCCCGCCGTCCTGTTCGCGCCAGTGCTGGTATTCGTCCCGGTAGATGCGGCTTTGGGTGAGCAGTTCGCCGTCGCTCATGGTTTTGGCGGGGAAGGACTCGCTCATGTCCTCGCTGTGGCTGATGGTGGTGACCTGCATGCTCAGGTCGTCGTATTGCAGGTGCTTGAAGCTCATCGCGTCGAACAGTCCCTGCTGGTTTCGATACCAGGAGAAGACCATGAGGTCGTATCCGTTGTCCTCCAGGAAGAACACGCAGGGGCGCGGCTCGTGCTCGACCGCGTTCTGTATGAGGCTGGCCTGGAGCAGGTCGGGATCGAGTCGGCCCGCTGCGGACGCGGCCGCGGCGAGGCTGGCGCTCCATCCCATCGGGAGAGGCCGTCCCGTCGTCGGATCCGTCATGCGGTACTGGCCCGGCGTGGTCACGGTGTCCCACCGGTCGGGATGGCGGTGGTTCCATTGTTCGATGCCCGCGAGCATCGCGTCCATCGGGCTTTGCCCGTCCGCCGGTCGGATGGCGAAGGATTCGGTGGCGCGGGTGGTGTCGCCGGCGATTGTGTTCCGGTGAACGATGGTGTCGCCAGGACCGTAGATCATGCCCACCGAGTCCTCGCCGGCAGTCCTCGCCGTGCCGGCCGTCCATATCGTGTCGCCGGACGAGGCCCACATGGTCACCGGCCATGGTGTCGGGGCGTTGGTTCCGTTGATGGTGTCCTGGAAGATCGCGGCGCTTTTCGTCGCCTGTTCCTGCTGGTTCATTGTGGTTTCCTTTCAGCGGCCCTTGCGGGGCGTGCGGTCCCTGTTCTGGGTGGGTGGCATGTGGTTCTTCTGCTCGGCGAGATTCTCGTTGAGCCGGGTCTTGAACCGTTCGAGCAGTGCCTTCTTCGACCGGATCGGCTTCGGCCTCCGCTCCTTGCCGGCCGGCATGGGATTGTCTGCTCTGGCCTGTGTCTGCTGTTGCTCGGCCTGCGCCCGGGCCTCGGCCGGCATGGGTTCCGGTTGGTTTTCCGGCTCCGTTGCCGGCGTCTCCCGGCTTGGCTCGGTCGTCTGCCTGCGTGTCTGCTCTTGGGTTTGCGCGCCCTGCCCGTAGTCGTCGCGCAGGATGGCGTCGAGCTCGTCGCGCAGGCTCGGGTCGGCGGCGGCCTTGCCGATGATCCGGTCCGCGAAGTCGCGGCCGTCCTGCTCATTCCATGTCGTGTCGCCCATGAGCTTGTCCCATGAGAGTTCGGGGTGGCGGGCGGCGAGGCTGTTCGCGGCCATCTCCATGACCTCCGGGTCCACGAAGTCCCATGCGATGCGTTGTGTCGGCATGGGCTTCGCGGCCGGTTCGACGGGCGTCTCCCGTGCCGGGGTTTCCGGTTCGTTGCGGGTCCGTTCCTGTTGCTCCGTCTGCTCGACGGCGAAGTCGTCGTCGGCGACGTCCAGTCCCATGTTCTTGAAAGCGCGTTGCACGGCGTGGCGGACGTGGTCCTCGTCCCTGCCGGCGAAGTGCAGGATGAACTGGCCTTGGTCGGCGCGTTCGAGGTGGTAGTCGATGCCGGCTTGCTTGAGGCTGCGCTGCACCTCGCGCATGGTCGAGTCGTCGAGTTGCAGCTCGTGCAGGTCGCCGTCCTTCTTCCTCTGCAATCGTTTCTCGGACATCTCGCCGCTGTCGATCCCGTCCTTCACGGCCGCGCCCGCGGCGTGCACGCCGGTCTTTGCGAGCTTCATACCGGAGCGGAGCATCGCCATGGCCACGCCCTTGGGGATTCTGAGCATGAGCTTCGCGCCTCCGGTGATGATGGTCTGGACGGCGTTCTGGATCTTCTCCTCAGCCTGTTCCTCGATTGGCATTGCGGTTCCCTTTCTGTTGTCGGTTGGTGTTTCCTGGGACGGTTCAGATGGACCGTCCACGCTTGTGCTGCTGCTGTTCGCGCTGCTCGGTCTCCGTCTGCTCGCGATCGCGGGTCGTGTGGATCTCCCGTTCGATGGCGGACAGCTCGTCCTCGTACCGGTCGCACAGGGCCTCGCGGCGTTCCATCTCGCCGCGCGTCTCGGCCACGAGGTCGGGGTCGCCGCGTTGGATCGCGTCGTGCAACGCGATGACGGCGGACTGGAGCTCGTCGTGCGATTCGCGGACCTTCCCGCGCAGCAGCCGGAGTCCCTTGGCGCTGTCGCCGCCCGCGAGGCGGGTCCAGCGGATCGCCGCGTTCAGCGCCTTCGCCTCGCCGGCGAGGCGGTCGAGGCGGCGCGCCTGCGCCTGGTAGAAGCGCTGCTGGGCGGGGCTGACCCCGTATCTGAGGGGCAGCCGTTCGGGCGAGGTCAGTGGTTCGAGTCGGCTCGTGGGCTCGCCGAACCACTGGTAGAGGCCGGTCGTCGGGGTCTTGCCGGCGTACCGGTTGGACGGGTCGAGGATGATCTGGTCGCGGTCGCGGGGAAGGAACGCGCGCAGCGTGGAGCCGCCGTCGTCCACGAGACGCTTCGCGTCGAACGTGATCTTCTTCCTTCGGTGGGTGCCTGGCAGCCACACGGTGATCGTCTTCCTGGTCTGTTTGGCGACGAGTCTGCGGTTGAACGTGATGGGGATGACGGGCGTGTGCGCGAGTCCGGCCATGATGTTCGTCATGTCGTATGCCTGGCCGAGTTTCGTGTCGCGGATCTTGAAGCCGGTGTCCTTGAGCGTGTATGTGAGGTGCCGGCCACGGACCTCGACACCGACGCCTCGGATGTCGAGCATGTCCCTCCAGTCCTCGAAGTTCTCCGCCGTGGACGAGGTCAGGTCGATCAGCATGCGGATCCGGTCCTTGACGCCCATGCCCTTCGCGGCCGCGTAGATCTCCTCCATCGACATGCCGTACCGGCGCTCCACCGGCTCCTCTTTCCGTCCCCGCCGCGTCGTTCGCGGCGTCGTCGCTGTGCTCGCTTCGGGAGTCTCTTCGACGCGCTTGGGATCGCGTTCCAGTGTCGTCGGCGCGTCGTCCGGCGTGGTCTCGTCGCCGCGCATCTTGCGGGCGACCTGCTCGGTGACGGGGTTGAGGATGACGCTCAGCCCCTCCCTCGCGCACATCTCGTTGGCGACCACGCGCCACTGCTCGATGATGTCCTTGGGCAGCTCGGCCTTCAGATGCTTCCCGTATCGGGAGGCGGCGCACACCATGATGTGGTCGTGCAGGTGGTGGCGGTCGGTGTGTGTGGCGACCACGAACTTGTATTCATCACTGGTGATGCGGTGCGCAAACTCCACACCGAGTTCGTGCACCCGCTCGGGCGTCACGGGGTCATCGGGACTGAAGCTCAGCTTGATGTGGTACGCCAGACGGCTGTTCTTTTGGATGCCTTTGGGTGAGTTCTCGTTGTCTTCGAGCATTGGATCAGCCAGCGCGTCGTAGTCCGTTCCGGTCCGCTCGTAGTTGGAGCTGACCAGTCTTCCGCCGTCGGTCTTGGCGGGGTCGATGATGTACGCCATCGCCCCGTTGGGGCCGCCGAGATTCGATTTCACGGGCTTGCCGAGCTTGACCACGGCCATGCTCACACGTCCTTCCCGGCGGTGCGTTTGTTGGCGAACAGGTCGCCGAGCAGACGCTCGATGCGGTCGAACGACGCGCGGAGCTCGGCCACCTGCTCGGCGGTGATGTGCTCGTTCGCGTTGGCCCAGTGGGCGATCTGGTTGACGTTCACGCCGATGCGGCCGATCTCTCTGGCGAGCGGCTCGGGGTCTGTCAGCGGCCTGATCTCGGTGACGCGGATCTCGCCATCGGTCAGCATTTTGCGTGCGAACACGGTGAACGAACGGTATCTTGTCGTGTACTTGTTCACCTTTTTGTGCAGCGAATTGACGCGTTCCCACTCGTCGGGAGTGAACGTGACGAGCTTCTGCACGGTGCGTCGACGCTTGTTCGCCCAGCTCATTTCGCACCTCCCGTGGAGGTGTGCGGACGGCACGTCCGTGATGCCGCGAAGCGGTCTGGAGAGCTTGCTCGACCATGGGGTCTGGGTCTCCCGAGCAAGCCGATTCGCGGTGCGAATCGAGTGAACGTATATACGTTCACGTCACTTGCTACTCCCATATCAATTTCATTGATTGGGAGTGATTTCGCACGGCATGATTGCGCAATGCCGTGAAGGATGATCGCGTTCACTCCTTGCTCCTTTCGCCCATGGCCTTGAGGGCACGGCCGGTGTCTTACGCCAATCGTCCGTCGTGGAAACGGCGATGGGTTTGGACACTTGGAGCAGGGAAACGAGAAGGCCCCGCGAAAAAATCGCGGGGCCGGTGGGTCGTTGGTGGCGCGTCATGTCCGTCATGCATACGGGCATGAAAAGGCCCCGGCCGTCTTGATGACGGTCGGGGCGGATGCGCGTGGGCTTCTAGATGATTTGCATGTCGGAGCGGACGCGTTCCGCGGCGATGTCGATGTCTCCGGGCCATGAGGGCACGCCGAACGCGAGTCGCACGCGGTCGAACGTCTGCGGGTCCTTGAGCGGTTTGAACATGCCGCGGTCGACGTATCGGGACATGTCGAAGATTCCGGTCGCGCCGTCGGAGCAGGTGACCTTGAGCTTGTAGCCGGGCATGGGCTCGCATTGGGTCACTTTGATTGAATAGTCGATGGTCATGTCCGTTGCCTCCTTGTCAGCGTAGCGGGTCGATTCTGAATGGGTGCTCGAGGTTGAAGGCCAGCTCCCAGTCGGCTTCCAGCTCTTCGGCATGCAGCAGCACCCATGCCTCGACCAGTTTGCGCTGCTTGCGCGGTAGGTCTCCCTTGAGCAGGTTGCCATCGAAGGTGAAGGACGCTTCATGTCCTTGGTATCTGGCGTGGATGTGCGGCGGAACATGGTCGTCCGCGTTCATGGTGATGATGATTCCGAAGAACATGCTGATGACCGGCATGTCCGCCTCCTTGTTTTCGTTGTCTTCCATTCTAGGATATTTTTCTTTTGACCGGATGGTCAAGCGAAAGCGCTAGCGGTGGTAGCGGGTTCCGTCATGAGAACGCGTCGAAACCACGGGTTTCGCTGCGCGGGCGTTGACGGGTTCCGCGTGCCGCTATGATCAAGGCGTCAGCCGGCCGGTCAAAAGAAAATCCTCGGGATGCGCGCGGCATCGGTGCCGTGCTCCGTTTCCCGTCGGCGAGACGTGGCCTCCGTGCCACGGCGACGCCCTGTCGGGTCCGGGAACGGTTCCCGGCGCGTGGAGTCCAGAGGACGGTAGTCGTCCTCTGGCCGCCGGAGGCGCCGCCCGCGTCATGCGGGCGGCAGCGGTCCCGGGGCGTCACTTGGCCGGGAACGGCGATGACGTTTTAGTCTTCGACGCTTGTCCAGTAGAGGCCGTCGTCAGGGATGTCGTCGACCTCGTCCCACATGGCTCGCGCCTGTTCATCCCACCATGCCGCGTCGGCCCAATGCGCGTCGGCCTCGTCGTATCCGACGCTGCCGTTCGCCAGAGTCGCGTACCGGTCGAAGTCGATGCCCGTCGGGCATATGGCCTCCATCTGTTCGGCGGTCGCATAGTGGAGGCTGTCCAGATGGTAGGCCTCCTGTCCGGGTTCCAAGTCGTGTGCGGCGAGGTTGGCCCGCGCCGTCCCGGCGAGCTCGTCGTGTTTGGCCCGGAACCATTCCTCGGCCCTGTTCTTCTCCTTCATGTCCATGTCTCCTTTCATTCCGCGCGCCCGAACGGCTCGTCGGTGAACCACCAGTCCCTGATGACGAGCATCCACCCGTTCCTTTCGAGCAGCGGGTCGAGGTCGTCGGGCGTGATGATGTCGCCCGCGTGGTTGACCCATACTGTTTTCTCGATGCTGCATGGCGGCCATCCACCGTCGCCGCCCCTGACGGCGTAGCAGTGCCATCCGTCGGGAATGTCGCCCGCGTGGAGACGCACGTCGCTCCACATCGCGTCGATTCGTCCCCCGTCGGTCTCGAAGACGGCGTGCTGCAATTCCATCGGTTCCATCTGCATGGTTCCACTCCTTAGTGTCCCGCCGGCGTTCCTGTTTTCCTTTCGCCGGACATGGGGCAGCCTCGCGGTCCCGCCGCGCGGTGGAGGACGCGTGGGCCGTGCCCGCTTCGGGATAATCGGGCGAAGCCCTCCCGGAGCGGAGCATGGAACACGCAGTTCCGAAGACGCGGGCGCGGGGCTGTGATGATGAACCATGGCCGGCCGACCGTTCCCTTCCAGGCGTCGACGCCTGGAAATCCCGGAAGGGTCGGCGAAGATAGCGCGCGGCCCAGGGCCGCGCTCCGTTTCCGGCGAAGCCAGGATCACAAGCGTGTGATCCTGGCGGAGCCCGACTGTCCAAACCGGCGCGTGTCCAATCGCGTGACCATGGTTCCAGCCGGATCAAAACCGGGAACCGATGAAAACAAGACTGGAAAGGAAACGGACCATGGCATCCGATTACGTGGACGACTTCCTGCGCGACGAACGCGAGTCGTTCAAACGCAAGGAGACGTCGGCGAAGAAGTTCGACAACCGCCTCGACAACTTCCGCAAAAGCGCGCAGGCGCTGCGCGACGCGGCGAGACAATTCGAGGAGGCGTTCCCCGGCATGAGCCGAACAATGATCGCGGACAAGCTGGCGATGACCGGAACGGAGAAGAACATCGCGTTCGACGCGAAGGGCGAACTCGTCGCCGCGCCGGCCGGAAGAAAAACCGTCTCCGCCGAACCCACCGTCGCGCCGGCGGCCGACGCCGCGACGGATCCGGAGACGACCGGATCCGACGTCCAGGAGGCGGACGACGAGCCCGCCCCGCAGGAGCCCGCAGCCGAACCCGACACCTCGGACGACGGACGGCCCGCATGGGCATCCGGCAACTACTGATGATCGGACGTGATGCGAGATGCGACTGATCATCGCCGAGAAGCATTCGGTCGGCCAGGCCATCGCCCAGGCGGTCGGCGGGCACATGGAAAAGCATGACGGCTATGTGCAGGTCGGCGACGACCTGGTCACCTGGGCGCAAGGACACCTCGTCGACCTGGCCGCGCCCGACGAATACAAGAACCACGACTGGGGAAAGTGGAGCCTCGACACGCTGCCCATCGACCCGACACCCGACTGGCAATGGAAGGTCAGCCGGGACAAGGGCGCAGACCGCCAGTACAAGGTCGTCGCAGGACTGATGCGCCGCGGCGACGTCGACATGCTTGTCGACGCATGCGACCCCGACCGTGAGGGCGAGGCCATCTTCCGTCGGATCGTGACGCATGTAGGAGTCTCCAAGCCGATGCGACGCCTATGGGTCGCGAGCCTGGAGGAGGACGCCATCCGCGACGCCCTCGCGTCCATGAAGGACGAGACGGAATACCGGGGGCTCGCCGATTCGGCGATGATCCGCGCGAAGGCCGACTGGCTCATCGGCATGAACGCGTCGCGTGCCTACAGCCTCGTCTACAACGCGAGGTTCACCGTCGGCCGCGTGCAGACGCCCACGCTCGCGATGATCGTGGACCGCGACCGGCAAATCGCCGGCCACGTGGCCCGACCGTACTGGAAGGTCGTCGCCCCGATGGGCGGATGGAAGCTGTCCGGCGAACGTTTGGACAAGCGGGAGGACGCCGAAACCCTGCTGCGGATCGTCAACTCGGACGACTTCGTCTTCTCGATCTTCAAGGCCGACCGCAAACAGCAGCACGACGCGCCGCCCCGCCTGTACGACCTGACCGGATTGCAGAAGGACATGAGCCGGCTGCACGGCCTGACCGCCGCCCGCACCCTGACCGCCTTGCAATCCCTGTATGAGAAAAAACTGGCGACGTATCCGCGCACCGACTCGCAGTACATCACGCACGACGACCTGGACACGCTGCGCGGCCTCACCGAAGGCGACCGCCTCGTCACCGGCTTCATCGAACCGGACGCGAAACCTGAACGGCCACATCTCGAACTGACCGTGAACGACGCGAAGGTGGCCGGCCACACCGCCGTCCTTCCCACCGTGCAGGCCGACAAGGCGGCGCTCGACGAACTCGGCGACGACGAACGCCTCGTGCTCGTCCGTGTTGCTCGCCGCATGTGGGAGGCCGTGGGCGACGACTACGTGCACGACGTGACGAACGTCGTCGCGAACATCGACCCGCATTGGTGCGAAAAGCATCCGGACGAAGGCCGCCTCCTGTCCGAAGGCGAATGCCGTTTCACCAGCCGTTCCGACCAGCCCGTCTCCCTCGGCTGGCACGCCATCGAACATGACGGGCCACAGGAAGATCAGGACGACAATGACGAGACTGCGGGCAACATCATCCCCGCGAACCTCGTCACCGGGGTCTCCATCGCGCCCGTCCCGCAATGCGGCGCGACATTGTCCGAGGGAAAGACGAAACCGCCGAAGCCGTTCAGCGAGGCGACGCTGCTCGCCGCGATGGAACACGCCAGCCGCTGGGTGGAGGACAAGGACCTCAAGGCCGCATTGGACGACGACGAATCCCACTCGGGAGGCATCGGCACCCCGGCCACGCGCGCCGACGTGATCGAGAAGCTGATCCGCACCGGATACGTGGACCGCAAGGGCAAGCAGCTGCGCTCCACGGACCAGGGCCGTTCCCTGATCGACGTGGTCGCCCCGAAGCTCAAGGACGTGGCATTGACCGCCGACATGGAACGACGCCTCTCGGAGGTCGAACACGGACAGGCGGACGCCTCGCAGGTCGAAACGGAGTTCCGCGACCTCGCCGCGCGCATACCGGCCGACGCGCAGACCACCGTCCGGCAGGACCATGTGCAGGCGAAGACGCGGAACACGGAATCGTTCGGCGGCTGCCCGCGCTGCGGCAAGCCCGTCGTCAAAACGGGCAAGGTGTTCCAATGCTCCACCAACCGGCGCGAGAAACAATCCGACGGTACATGGAGGACCACGGAGGGATGCGGCTGGCGCGCCTGGACGACCGTGGCCGGCAAGACCATCACCGACACGACCATGCGCGGCCTGCTCGCCGGCCGGAAGGTCAGTCTCAAGGGCTTCACCTCGAGGAAGGGCAGCGGGTTCGACGCCGCGATCCTCATCGACAAGGACAAGGGCATCGCATTCGACTTCAACGACAACAAGGAAAGGAAAAGGAAATGACCGAATTCACCTACGCGACGGGGGAGACCGGCATCGTCGTCAATCGGCTCGTCACCGAACTCACGCTCGTGGAACCATCCCACCCATAGAAAGGCCGACAGTCCCATGAACGAGGACAAATCCGAAACCACGGGCCAGCGCACGGACGATCCGATGCTCGACCACGCATGCACCATGCGCATCGCCCTCGCGATCGCACGACGCCAGAACGAACTCGACCTACGGCTGCACCGCATCGAACAAGCCCTCAAACTGGGCGGACACGCAAACTTCCCGTCAACCGACAGAAACCAAGGGTTAAGGGTCAAAAAGTGTGTCCGGAATCGCGGATTTTCACGGATTGACCTGTAGGTTTCCGGAAAGTATATGCTCCGGAAGCATATATCTAGCCCCCGACGGGAAATCCTCGGTGTGGCAGCCGTGATGTGCTATGCGCGGCGTGGTGTGGTGTCGCAATGTCGAAGAACCAACCACGCTGCCACTGCGGCGGTGAAATGAAACGCAACGGCACCACCAGCAAAGGCACCACCAGATGGCGCTGCAAACAATGCGGCGCCTCCAGCGTCAAACGTCGAAACGACATCACCAACGCGGCAGTGTTCACCCAGTTCATCGAGCATTGCACCACCGCAATATCACTCGACGACCTAGCCAAACGAAACGGTGTTAGCCGCGCCACCATGAAGCGGCGCTTCAAGTGGTGCTGGCTCGTTGATGTGCCTGACCCCACCGCCGGCCACCACAAGCGGATCTACGACCAGGTATTTCTCGATGGCACCTACACCGCCGGTGGCTGCCTGATCGTCGCGGCGACCATCGACCACGTGATCGCCTGGCACTGGTGCAAACACGAAACCACCCGCGACTACCAACTGCTGCTTGAACGCATCGAAGCCCCACTCATCGCCGTCATCGACGGCGGCCAAGGCGCATACAGCGCAATCAAAAAGTGCTGGCCGACTACGAAAATTCAACGCTGCCTCGTCCACGCCCAACGCGTGGTCCGCCGCTACACCACCACCAACCCACGCACCGATGCCGGGCGCACCATCTACCGACTTGCGCTGAAACTGACCCGGATCACCACACTGGATGAAGCCGCCGCGTGGGGTGTGCAACTGCACGAGTTTTCAACGATCTACCGGGAATGGATGAACGAGAAAACCATGATCAAAGACCCCAAAACAGGTGCATGGACCCGCGTGTGGACCCACCACAACGTGCGCAAGGCCTACAACAGCCTCAACCATCTTTGGCGGTCCGAGATGCTGTTTGTCTACCTCAACCCGCCAGCAGGAGTCCTTGCGCCCGAGCGGATCAAATCCACCACCAACAGCTTAGAAGGCGGCATCAACGCCCAGCTCAAACTGCTCGCCAGAACCCACCGCGGCAGATCAGGCGAACGACAACGCCGCATGCTGGATTGGTGGCTCTACTTAAAAACGGAACTGCCTGACGATCCAGTACGAATCGCCAGGCAGTCCGACTGGGGCCAGGGCCAACTCGCCAAAGTATCCACCCTGACCCAAACCGAGAACCAAGCCGACCACGAAACAGGACGCCCAGCCCTCTACGACAACGCTATCGACACCGACTACACCCACTCAATCGGCATTCAAAAAGGCCAAATCTAACCCCCGCGACACGCCGAGCCAGACACACATTTTGACCCTTAACCCGAAACCAACCAACAACACAGAAAAACAAGGAGAGAACGGACAATGGCCGAAACACAGCAGACCATGACCGAATTCACGTTCGCGCCAGGCGAGAAGAACATCATCGGGGACCGTTTCAGTCCCAGCGTGATCATCTTCTGGCTCAAGACCAGCATCGCCGCAAGCTCGACCCGCATCCAATACACGACCCCGAACACCCTGTTCGGCCTGATCCCGCTCGGCGTGGACACGAAGACCATCCCGTTGCGCAACGTCGCATCGGTCGACACGAGCACGAAGTTCAACCTCGGAAGCCTCGTCTGGGGCGTCGTGTTCCTGCTCATCGGACTCGGATGCCTCGACAGCAGCGTGGCCGTCGCGCTCGTCCTGATCCTCGTCGCGGCCGCGAACCTCGCGAACACGATGAGCGCGCAGCTTGACTTCGTCAACCAGGCCGGCGGCAGGAACAGCGTCAAGGTGTCCATCCTCGAAAAGGACAAGCTCATGCAGCTCGCGCAGAACATCCAGCGGCTCGTCTTCGCCGACGTCGAGGGACAACGCCACCAGGAAAGCATGGACATGGCCCAGAAGCAGTACACGGCACAGACCAACAGCGTGCTCATCCAGCAGCAGATGCTCGACCAGCAGCGCAAGGCCACGGCCGACGATAATCCATCGATGCCGACCGAGTGACGAAACCGGGGCGCAGCCACGGCCGCGTCCCGGGAAACGCCGGGTCCGCCCTGTAGAAAACCTCGATTATACTAAAAGTATAATCACGGTTCGCGCAGGCGGATTCGGCTTTCTTATATCCAGGAGGGGCCATGGCAAAAGAGGATTGGAGCGAGGCCAAGGCGTGGATGCGCGCGACGCGCGAACGCATCGGCATGACCCAGCACGACGCGGCCGTGCTTGCGAACCTCACCGTGGACATGGTCAAGAAATACGAGTCGGAGAAATACCGGATCCAACCATCGGAGAGGATGAGGAAGATGCTTGAACACTATCTCGCCGAGCACAGGCGCGCCGTCGTGGCCATCGTGGAACGGCACAGGGGAGATGAGCGGGCCGTGCTCTCGTTCTCCCGCGTCTCCGACCTGCCCGAGGGGCTGCCCGACTGGGTCCGGGCCGAGGAATCCGTGAAGCGCCGCGCCGCCGCCGTGCGCGAGGCCGCCGTGCTGCTTGAGGCGGAGGGCGTCGCCGTCGACTACACCTACATGCCCGAAGAAACGGAATAGGAGAGGGAAGGAAGGCCGATCATGTTCGGACTCTACATGCTCGCGATATACCTGGGCGTCGCCGTCATCGCCGCCGGCTTCGTCGCACTGCTCGTCGTCGTCGCGCTGGCGGTGGGACTGGTCACGCATCCCATCCGCACGCTCGCCCTCGTGTTCCACAAGCTCGCCGCCCTGTCCGCCGGCCTGGCGTTGATCCTCGCGTTGATCGCCTGGTTCTGGACCGACCATACAAAGCCGGACTTCGTCCCGTGCTTCTGGGGATCCATCGGCGTGATCGTCGCGTCCATCCTTATCCGCGCGTTCGCCGAGTGGATTCTCGAACGGCCCACCAGGGCCGAACGCCGAGCCATGAAACGTGCCGCCGCGCAGGAAACCGGCCGGGTGACGATGCGCATGCCGGTATCGAAAGAAGTGGCCGCGGCGTTCGAATCGACCCGGGACGGCCGGCGCGCCTCCCTATGACATGCAGGCCGCAGGACGGAACGAACCGCGGCTGGAATAATGGACTTTGCAACCGGAACACGAAAAGAGGGACATGATGGCCAATCCCGAGCTATCGCAGCGCATACAGGAACTGCCCGAGGAACTGCTCGGCCTTGAACGCGAGCCGGGAATCGTCGAACGCCTGCGACGAATCGACGCGCTGAAGGACCGTGCCCGCGCACTGGACCCCCTGGACGGCGTCGAGGACATGGCGCTGGCGGATTACGACCGCGACTGGCTGGTGCGCTACACCTACAATTCAAACGCCATAGAGGGATCCACGCTGACCCTGGAGGACACGTCCCTGGTTTTGGAGGGCGAGTTCGTCCCGTCGGATTCGCCGGCACGGTACGTGTTCGCCGCGCGCGGCGTCGCGGACGGCATGGCCTACGTGCGCGAATACGCCCGGGAGGGGAGGAGACTGGATGAGGAACTGGTCCGGCGCGTCCATGAGGTGACGGCGCTGGACCTCCAGCCGTTCGCCCGCGGCACGTTTCGCCCCTACGGTTATCTGGCGAGGATCACCGCGACCCGCGTCAAGACCGCCGACCCGCTGGAGATCCGCGACGACCTGCGGGCCCTGATCGACGGGCTGGACGCGAGCGGCGCTCATCCGCTGCTCAGGGCCGCCGGCTTCCATGCGATGTTCGAGAACATCCACCCGTTCATGGACGGCAACGGGCGGACCGGCCGCCAGCTGCTTAATTTCATGCTGCTGAAGCACGGCTATCGTCCCGTGGCGATCAAGTATGACGCCAAGCGCGACTATGCCCGCAGTCTGGAGACCTGGCAGGTGGACGGCGATCCCGTGGCGTTCTGTTCTGTGTTCCTCGACTGCGTGGAACAGGAGGAACACGCGTTCATCGATCTGGTCGAGGGATTGCGTCGGAAGCCGGACGCCATTCGCAGCAAAACGGATCTGCTGGACAGATTCGGCGACACGCTGCGGAAGAATCTTGCTCGGCAAGACGGGGATGGCAAGAGCATCGGGACCGATCGCAAAGGCCCTGCACGCCATATGGGGCGCTGATTCCAGGATGCCCATCGGGAAGTCTTATTCAGAACCATATCTAAGCGAGGCTTAATGGCTGACATCATCGGGAAATTCATCGAACGCCACGGAGAGGACGTGCTCGAAGCCTTGCTCGTCGATCAGACTACGCGCCGCAACATTATCTGGGCCGACAGCGAGTACTCCGATCATGGTTACGGTTTCGACTGCATGGACGAGATTGCCATTCCGCAACTCACCGGCAAGTATGCGGGGCTGATACGCACACGTGCCGACAAGGCCTTGGAATCCCAGTCCCACCGCAAGCGCGACGACGACGAGCAGGGCGACGAAGCCGGCGGCGATGACGGCGACGCCCCCACGTTCGATTCTCGCCTGTAGAATTTATTCTCTGTAACGCCGAGTCGGAAAGGAAGGGAAGCATGCCGCGCAAGCTGATCATGTGCGGGGACCATCCGGTCCTCGCGTTCGAATACGAGCCCGCGTCTGGCCGCGCGTGCTCCTCGGGCGAGGTCCTCGATCCTAGGCGGTTGCCCCTGGAGTTCACCACGCACGGCAAGAGCGCGCTGTATGCCAGGAGGATCGACGAATGGTGGAAGTCCCGCGCCATTCCCTCCACCCGAGATGGTATCCGCCGTGTGCTCGATTCGCTCGGCGCCTCATCGACCGGCGAACTGCTCGACAGGACCTACGGATTGAGCCTGTCGGACCAGTACTGGGTCAAGCGCGAGGACGACCCGGCCGAATGGAAGGACATCAACTTCTTCGACAATCCCTTCGACGAGGCGCTGGGCGAGATCCTGCTCACCTCGTACTCGTCATCCCATGACATCAGCCTCAACGCGCCCGACGTGTCCACGGGCGGCGACCTTCCCAAACGCTGGACGATCGACAAAAACACCGGCAGGAGGCTGCTCGTCAAGTCGGGACGCACGGGCCAGGAGCCGATGAACGAGGTCATCGCCTCGAGGCTCTGCGCGCGGCTGGGCGTTCCCGCCGTCCCGTATTCGCTGGCGCGCAGCGGCAACCGCTTGGTCTGCACGTGCGAGGACATGCTCACCAACCACGAGGAGCTGGTCTCCGCCTGGCAAGTGCTCCAATCCGCCAAAACCACCAATGGACTCAACTCACATGACCAGTGGATCCACGCCGCCACCGGCTTCGGAGCCGACGGGCGCGCCGTGCGCGACGCCACGGACGACTGGCTCGTGGTCGATTACCTCATGCGCAACACCGACCGGCACTACAACAACTTCGGTCTGATCCGCGACATCGAGACGCTTGCGGTCCGGCCGGCCCCGATCTACGACACGGGCGCGAGCCTGTGGAGCGGCGAGCTCGATGTGGACGGCCGAGACTGGTTCGCCAAGCCGTTCTATTCGGCGACCGGCCGCCCCTCGGCCTTGCGGCAGCTCAAACTGGTGGAGGACTGGAGCCGGTTCGACCTGGACGCCCTGTCGGACTGGCCGGACGAGGTGGCGCACGAACTGTCGCGCATGCGCATGTTCGCGCCCGAACGCCTCGATGCCATCCGGGTACAGTTGGTAAAGCGTATCGGGATGCTCCGCAGGATCAGGGAAGGTGAGGTCCTTCGTGTTTCTGGCCCGATCCGCAATAAAACGGATTTGATGGACAGGTTCGGCGAGACGTTGCGGAAGAACCTTGGACAACGGGACGGGGATGCCAGAAGCGTCGGAACCGGACCGGATGCGTTGAGCCGTCATCTGAACCGCTAGCGCAACGAATCACTACTGGAATAATGGACTTTGCAACCGGAACACGAAAAGAGGGACATGATGGCCAATCCCGAGCTATCGCAGCGCATACAGGAACTGCCCGAGGAACTGCTCGGCCTTGAACGCGAGCCGGGAATCGTCGAACGCCTGCGACGAATCGACGCGCTGAAGGACCGTGCCCGCGCACTGGACCCCCTGGACGGCGTCGAGGACATGGCGCTGGCGGATTACGACCGCGACTGGCTGGTGCGCTACACCTACAATTCAAACGCCATAGAGGGATCCACGCTGACCCTGGAGGACACGTCCCTGGTTTTGGAGGGCGAGTTCGTCCCGTCGGATTCGCCGGCACGGTACGTGTTCGCCGCGCGCGGCGTCGCGGACGGCATGGCCTACGTGCGCGAATACGCCCGGGAGGGGAGGAGACTGGATGAGGAACTGGTCCGGCGCGTCCATGAGGTGACGGCGCTGGACCTCCAGCCGTTCGCCCGCGGCACGTTTCGCCCCTACGGTTATCTGGCGAGGATCACCGCGACCCGCGTCAAGACCGCCGACCCGCTGGAGATCCGCGACGACCTGCGGGCCCTGATCGACGGGCTGGACGCGAGCGGCGCTCATCCGCTGCTCAGGGCCGCCGGCTTCCATGCGATGTTCGAGAACATCCACCCGTTCATGGACGGCAACGGGCGGACCGGCCGCCAGCTGCTTAATTTCATGCTGCTGAAGCACGGCTATCGTCCCGTGGCGATCAAGTATGACGCCAAGCGCGACTATGCCCGCAGTCTGGAGACCTGGCAGGTGGACGGCGATCCCGTGGCGTTCTGTTCTGTGTTCCTCGACTGCGTGGAACAGGAGGAACACGCGTTCATCGATCTGGTCGAGGGATTGCGTCGGAAGCCGGACGCCATTCGCAGCAAAACGGATCTGCTGGACAGATTCGGCGACACGCTGCGGAAGAATCTTGCTCGGCAAGACGGGGATGGCAAGAG
>OCPX01000291.1_pt1 | contig 54066 bp, 66 predicted proteins | sample 1538771 | NCBI WGS metagenome assembly OCPX01 (sample SAMN04571725, study PRJEB22368) | human gut metagenome | biome: human gut; material: stool | host: Homo sapiens | place: Luxembourg | collected 2012-11-01 | reverse complement strand
TGATGTGTTGGTCTATCTCTGATCATATATCTCCTTTCTGGGCTATACTCCACTTTAAAATCCGCAATAAAATATGTTGATTATACGGTAGTACTGACAGCAAACGGTTATGTGACACCATTCTCATATTATGCAAATGAATACTTACCAACTTCTGATGTCGAAAAATATGGAACGCCAATTTCTGCAACTTTAATGACATCCAGTGGACAAGCGCATCCAGTAGCTTTGACTCTGAATAGCAATGGAAAATATCATTATACTTGTGTTGCTACTGCTGCAAAAGCGGTTATGACTGTAGTTTTTTTAAAAATCTAATTTAATTTCAGAAACGTAACAATAACGCTAGTTTCAGCCTGATCGGAACATACAATATATTGCCAAACTGATCTACCGGTATGCCATCTAAGTGCAGCAGCTCCTGGTGCGGATGATTTTTGAATTGCGCAGATTGCAATAGGGAAACCATATTTCTTTATGTCTGCATCTGGAATTGTACCCTCACCAAACATACTAAATGGTGGCACATAGTTGTTCGCCGTTAACGTCATTGAATATGTTTTTGTGCGTATTGCACCAGTTAAAGTGGAGTTTAGTGCAAGAAGCTGCTCCGCTACTGTTGTATCTGTTCCATCTGCTTTTGTATGAGTCACCTGAGTACTGTCCGTTTCCAGATGATATTTGTTCCAGGTATTTGCTGCTTTGTTAAATATTTTAAAAGGTTTCTTTATTGTAGCCATTATTTTCTCCTCATCCTATCCATATAGTTCCATCAGGTACTCCAGTCGGGGCAGTATCCTGAATATATATCTTTGTTCCATCGGCTCCTTTGGGTCCAGTTGCACCGGTATTTCCTTTCGGTCCTTGTGGTCCAGTCGCTCCGGTCGGTCCTGTTGCTCCCGTTGCACCTTTTGCACCGGTCGCACCTTTGATACATCCGGTATATACCCATTTTGCCGTAGCGGCGTTTCCTGCCACCGTGCAGCGGTATGTGTTCCCAGTAGATGTGTTTAGATAATTATCATTTACCAATGCATCTGTGATTCCACTTCCGGTAAATATCGTTGCAGTCGTGGAAGTTCCTGTTATTGCAGTTCCCTGGTTCCAACGGCTGCCGCGCGTTCCGGTAGCTCCAGTTGCGCCTTTTGGACCAGTCGCTCCGGTGGCTCCTTTCTCTCCCTGGGGACCGGTAGCTCCCGTGGCTCCTCTTGGTCCAGTCGCTCCGGTGGCTCCCTTCGGTCCGATTACACTCCCTAAGTCAACTCTTGTACTCATCTCGTCACCTCCTATGGATAGATAGCGATCAGATGACCATTGTCATCAATCTGAAGCGTTGGACTATCGCCTTTCACGCCTTGTGGTCCCTGTGGACCCGTAGCTCCGGTTTTCCCCTGTGGGCCGGTAGCACCGGTATCTCCTTTTTCGCCCTGTGGTCCCTGCGGACCGGTCGGACCGATTGCTCCGGTGGCACCTTTTGCTCCTGTCACTCCTTTGATGCATCCGGTAAAGATCCATTTTGCTGTGGAAGCGTTTCCTGCTACAGTGCAGCGATACGTATTCCCTGTAGATGTGTTTAGATAATTATCATTTACCAACGCATCTGTGATTCCACTTCCGCTAAATATCGTGGCAGTTGTGGATGTACCGGTAATAGCAGTTCCCTGGTTCCAACGGCTGCCGCGCGTTCCGGTAGCTCCAGTTGCGCCTTTTGGACCAGTCGCTCCGGTGGCTCCTTTCTCTCCCTGGATTCCCTGGGGACCTTGTGGGCCGGTTGCACCCGTCGGTCCCTGTGGACCCGTAGCGCCAGTTGCGCCTTTTGCGCCGGTATTTCCCTTTTCACCTTTTGGTCCCTGAGCTCCGGTATCTCCCTTTGGTCCCTGCAGATCAACAACCATCTGATACCCTTCAACAAACACGTAATCCCCGGCAGACAGTGCTGCTTTTAATTTAAAGCCTTTGCCGTCTGTATGTTCCGTAAATGCACCGCCGCTCTGGCGAATCCCCATCACATACAGGCTCAGGGCGTTGACTCCTACCGGGAACTTGTAATCTGTCCACGAAAAATCCGTCTGTCCTTCGGTTGCCGTGAATTCTTTTTGGAAAACAATATAACTCTGTGTGCTTCCCGCCGGTCCCTGAACACCCTGTGGACCTTGTGGGCCTGCAGGACCTCGTGGTCCGGTTGGACCTGTATCACCTTTTTGTCCCTGGATACCCTGGATTCCCTGGGGACCGGTTGGTCCCTGCGGACCAGTATCTCCTTTTGGTCCCTGGATGCCCTGTACACCAGACAGATCCACGATGTAGGTATAGGCTTTTTCACCCTTGCAGTACAGTTTTCCGGTGTCCGCGTCCTGTACGCTTCCAGTGTCAATCATAACAAAGCTACCAATACTCAATCCGTCCGTTGCATATCCGGAATTCATCGCTGATACACTTTTATAGATTTTTTTGATCTGAAACGGTTCCCCGGTAGCCCCTTTTTCTCCTTTCGGTCCCTGAACACCCTGTGGACCTTGTGGGCCTGCAGGACCCTGAGGGCCGATAACTTTTCCTAAATCAACTACACTCATGCTTCAACTCCTTAATCTTCATCGTATATGGCAATCAGATGCCCGTCACTGTTAATCATCATTCGTGGAGTTTTTCCATCCGCTCCCCGGATGCCTTCCACGGTAGCCTGTCCACTGGAAGATGTCGACTCCTGGGCTTTTTCCAAGATCGTTTTCTGCGTGGTTCCAAAAGTCGGGGCTACCGTATAGCCATTTTCGTCAAACGTTTCTGTGGTCTCCACGATCCGCTCGTTCATATTTACACCATATTCCCGGTCTATTGTCACCACCACGTCTCCCAGATCCCATTTTGTCTGGTATTCGGAAGCATCCACCTCGGAAGAATACGTGTCACTGCAGGTATAATCTGCCAGTTTGCTTTTTCCTCTGTCCGGAAGTGCTGACTCGTCCTCAATGTCCCGCGCATCCACGAACATCTCGTACCGTCCCATACCAGTATTCTCATCGCCTACCGTTGTGATCTTGCGGTCAGCACCTTCCCCCTGTCCTCCTACGATTGCCGTGTTCTTATACTCTGTCGTATCCGAGACATATTCCCGGCTGATCACATTGTCGTAGTCCACATTGAAGATCATCGGCGGACGTTCTGTCTGGTTCGCTGACCGGTCTGTCCCTTCCAGGACTTCAAAGATTAGCTTCTGTTCTTCCGGATTCATCGTGATACAGACACCCAGCCCGGAGACTTCACACAGGGATGTGATTTCTTCATCCAGGTTTTCATACCTCGTCTGGAAATACACCTTGTCGCCCCGCTTCCGAGACGGCTTTACTTCCAGATATGGGATGTTTCTCTTTTTATCCGCTGCATTCACAGCATTTGCTGTAACCAGATTGCAGATAATATCCTCTGCAGGCTCGTAGAAGCTGTGATATGCCAGACCAGCAGGCGGGTAGGTGATCCGCTGCGTCAAAAGATGGAGCAGTGTGTATCCGCTGATCGTAATCGGAACACCGGACTCTTCCTCGTCAGAGCATTCGATCCGTTTGATGATTCCTGTCTTTTTCCAGTCGTTATCCAGCATGATATAATTTCCGGCTTTCATCTGTTTGGTCAGCTTGTCCACAAAGATCTGGAACGTGCCGTATTTTGTCCATCGGCTGACGAATTCCAGTCCCTGGTAGGCATCCTCTTCCCCGATAAATTTCAGATCCGGATCAAAAAACCGGATCTCTATTCTCCTCCGATCCATATGCTTCCATCCACCGCCCCTTCTGGCTCTGTATCCTGAATGTAGATATTTCTCCATCCGATTCCCTGCTGTCTGGCAAACCACTCTTCAAACCGGCGCTGGTTGTCCTTCATCGCTGTGTCATATTCGCTGACCGTCTTTGGCCGGATCACACCGCACACGGTTACATCCGGACGTTCATCCTTTACCAGGCTGACTGCCCCGGACTTCTCCACCTGATACTGTGCCAGGGACAGTTCGTATATGCTTTCATTTCTGGTCAATGCCGGCGGTGTGGGGCTGCTCGCCGCGGATCCGGCTCTTGTAACCAACGTCACCGTTCGATTCGCAATATTAAGTTGCAGGAAAATGCGGTAGATTTTCGGAAGGTTCGTATCCGGTGTCAGCGTCAGCTCTTTAACGGAATCGTTATAATGAAAAAAGCCTCTCACGATGGAGAAACCAATTCCTACCTGTACCTTTCCGGAACTGATGCCAAGCGGGTACTGCAGGCTCTGATCCGAATTTGCAGCAATCCCGGATTCATAGATATTGTCAAAATACCGGTTAAATTCTTCCTGTCCGTATTCCGCATCTCCATTAAAAAATCCATAATGTTCCATGTTATACTCCTATGTATCTGTTTCTGTACCTAATCTCCACGTTCTGCGGATCCAATCCGTTTTCTGATGCGTACTCAATCACATTGTCCCCTACCTGTAGAGAGAAGAACTGGGAAGCCAGATCGATATAGTCAAATGCATCTGTCCTGGTGTCGTTCCGGATGATCTCCACTTTTTTCTTTCCAAACGCCGTACTGATATACAGCACATCGTCTGTGGTCAACTCCCGTTTGATCCGGATACTTTCACCCGTGGAAAGATTGGTGATCTTGGGATTGACCGCGGGTCCGTGGAAATAGATCTCTACCGGTGTTTCTACGTGACCGGTATTGATGATATTCTTCTGTGGTTCGCCCCGCTCTTTCAGCTTGAAAGGCAGAGTGAACTTCCATTTCCAGCCACGCACCCAGGTAGCAATCGTTTCCCCGGTTTCCAGGACATCCTGGAACATCGGATCCATACAGATCAGATCCACCTGAAAATCCAGTATTTCATGAAGACTTACCGTATTGATTTTAAAAGCCTCCACTTCGTACGCAATCGTACGCTCCACCCCCATATAATTGACTGTAAGTGTTCCTGAAGAGAACGGTGAGAAGAATGCGATCAGCCCCTGGCGTTTCGCTGATTTCTCCTCATCCCGTCCCAGCCAGTCTGCAGATATGGAGATCGGCCGGGACAGGATCTTCTTTCGTTTCAGACGTTCCCCGATATAGTTGGTGTTGACCGTTTTTTCCAGATCGTAATCCGTGGCTTCCAGGCCTGAATAATCGGTCACCCCGTACTCCGGTTCGTCTAAAATAAGTGTTTTTCCATTTCTGGTCAGTGAAAAAATAGGTTCTATCATTGCTGTGCCATCCTCCTTGCTTCCCTTCGGAGTGCTCTGCTGGTTTCTATCGGTGATTTGACCGGCTGATAAATGTTTATCGTCTGGTTGATTTCTTTTACTCTTGGTGCATCATTGCTTCTTTTGTCTTCATTCCTTCCGGTTTCTCGATAGCTCGAATACTGTGCAATTTGCCGTTGCACCACAAAATCTGCCGTTCCCATCAGTTCTTCAATATCAAATCCATCTCCGATAACCGTCTGGAACTCATGAACAGCACTTTTCCCCATCTGTCCGACCGCTTTCATCACGTCAGCCGTTCTTCTGGTAACTGCATTGATGAACCCCTGATCAAAGTCGCTTCCCAATTTATCTGTTTTTCTAGACGGCGAATGGGAATCTAACGCTCTTTTTGCTGCGTTCAGTGCATTTGCCGCGAAATTCGCTGCTGCATTAATAGCACCGCCCATCATAGAGCCGATACCATTGATAAATCCCTGTCCAAAATTGCGTCCAAGATCCGTGGATCCATTTGCTGCAAGTCCGGAGCGTGCCGCACCGCTCAAACCACTACCGGCGTTTCTCGCTCCTGACGTATTAGCCTGGACTCCCGCTGTATATCGATTTCCAAAAGTATTTCCTTCAGGAGTGGGGTTTGCATATCCTGCTCCGGATTTTGCACTTGAACCTAACGCTGCTCCCGCGCTGTTAGCATTTCCGCGTTTTCCCTGAATTCCCGTTGCATACTGGTTTCCAAATGCTGTACCGCTCGCCAGTGCTTTGATCAGTTCAATTCCCGTCTTTGCTGCTTTTGCCACACCATTTGCTGCAATATTATTTTTACCTGTTGTCGCTTTGATGCCAGTAGCGTACTGAGTTCCGAATAATGTGCCAGATTGTGTGGCATCCACAGATTCCGCACCACTCTTTACACTTTCAGCTGTATCCTGCCCTACCTGTGTAAGTTGAATTTTCCCGCTTGCCAAACCACCGGTTAGACTGTTAAGAAATTCCTGTGCCAAAGAAGTTCCTTTTTCCAGAAGACTGCTTTTTCCTTCCTCCACTCCCTCTTGTGCTCCCGGATTAACCTGTGAAAAGATTCTCCGGACCGCTGCCGATGGTGAATGTACTTCCAACGTAGTTGCAAGTGCTTCTAGGAATGAAGTTCCATTTTCTTCTGCCTTGGCTTTGATTTCATCAAATCCTTCCAGACCCTCCAGGGCTCCTTCCACAGCCTTTTCAAACTTATCCCGCGTCTTGGAATCAAGACCATCCAAGCCGTCTAGTAATGCTTTCAGATCTTTCTTTCCTTCATTTCCGAGTTTTCCCTGCAGGTTTGCCTGCGCCAGAACACTCATCACTGCAGGATCCAGCTTAGCAATTTCTTTCGATGCATTCGGAGCAACTTTCGCATATTCCGCGGTTGCCTCCGCAACCATAATAGCAGCCTCATCCACCATGTTCTGTGTTACGCCCGGTGCTCCGGATTTCACAGCGTCCTGAAGAGCCGTATAATTATCTGTCATGTTCTGAACCTGTTTTTTCAGGCTTTTTTCTGTTCCTGTTTCTGCAGTTTCAAAGCTGTTTACTGCTCTCCGCATGGCTTCGTCAATTTGGTCTGCTTCTCCGGATGCAATCGCTCCCGCTACGCCTTCATAATTCTGAATCGTTGTTACATACCCGATATAAGTATTCTCTGACTCTTTTAATGTTTTCTTCTGGTCTTTCTGTTTTTCTTCCAGCGCTTCTACATCTTTTTTCGCATTTTGCAATTCCCTGCCATATGTGACAAATGCTGCTCGCGATGTCGAAGTATCAATTTTATTCTGGATTTCCTGTTGTTTTTCCTGTGCTTCTTTTAATTCTTTCGATGTCTTTTTCACATCTTTTTGTGCTTGTGCATAATCCTGATAAGCCTGTGTCTGGTTTTTGATAGCATCCGTATAGCTGTCTTCCATGGCGCTCTGGATCGCTTCTGCTTTTTTCGTCTGGATCACTTCATTAATCGTCTGTTTCAGTTCTCCATACTTCTGGATTACGCCATCTGTCACGTCAATTTCAATGCCAAGTGCATTACTCAGAATTCCGACAATCACGTTTGCACGCTCTTCATAGCCTTTTTTGATTTTTCCATTTTCATCTACAATCGTGGAAAGTTCATTCGCAAGTGCCTGAGTATTCGCATATTCGGCGCCGATCTTGCCCATCTGGTCTTCCCTGGCATCCTTCAGACGTTTATAAGAGTCTGCCTGTTCTTCTACTCTGTTTTTTAACTTCTCTTCTTCTTCAGACAAGGCTCCGACTTTATCTTTGCTTTCTCCTGTGGCTAAATTGTACGCTACCAGAGCCGCTCCTGCCGCTACAACACCGGTTACAAGGAGTGCAATAGGATTTGCATTCAGTACGGCGTTCCATGCTGCTGTCGCTGCTGTTGCAAGAGTGATTTTCCCTGTCAGTACACCGACCACCATCTCTTTTGCTGTCAGTGCTCCAGTAGATGCTGCAAGCTGCAGTGCATTTGCCTTTTCCATTGTTGTCAGTGTTGCTGTGACTGCCGTAAGACTTTTCAGACCACTAGTTACGCCAGAAACTACGCTATACGTTTTAAATGCTGTTGCACCTGCAACCACAAGTGGAATCAGCGTGTCCATGTTGTCAGCTGCTTTATCAACTGCTTTCGTAAATGGTGGCAATACTGTTTTTGTCACCTTGGAAACTACTTTAAAACCATTTTCAAAGATTTTCTCAAACGTCTGGGCACCTCTTTTGATTCCTCCACCAGTGAAGCTGTCTACAATATCATTTACTGCCTCTTTTACCGGTTTTTGCAGTTCTGTCGGTAATATTTTAACTGCTGCTCCAGCCAGAGTTTTTACCATATCTGCACCGGCTTCTACCAGTTCTCCTTTATGCGCAGCCAGTCCATCCACGGTATTTTCCACAAAATCAACCGCTGCTTCCACCATTCTTGGTGCCTCTGCTGCTGCCTTTACAGAAATTTCCGCAAACACCTCACCAGCTTCGTCCAGTAATCCGTTCACCCCGTGATTTTCATATGCATCTGCCAACTGATTAATATATCCGATAGCTGCATCTGTGGCACTGGAAATTGCTGGCATGATATCCTCCGAAATCGGGAGCAACAGGGAAACCTGTGTTTTTCTTTTCAAAGCTTCCAAGGCACTTTTAGCATCATCGTATTTCACATCATTGATTTTGTCCATGGTTCCGGATACATCGTCATATGCTCCTTCCAGAACTGCCAGCTCGGCAACAACTTCTGGTCCCAGATCTTCCCACATTGTTCCGAACAGATTGACGCCGGCGATGTTTCTTGCCTGCTGATCATCCATATCTGCAAGTTTGTCTACTACTTGCTTATATGTCTTCTTAGCAGTTTCACCGCCTTTTGACATCTTCTTCGCCACTTCATCTGCATTCATCCCGATGGCTTCCAAACCTGCTTTTGTGGTATCTGATCCATCCACCAGGCGGATATTCAGTTCCTTTACCGCATCACCGATTTTGTCCAGATTCCAGGATCCTGCATCGTATCCGGCTGCCATGATATTGAACATCTCATTTGCAGACAGTCCGGCTTTCGCGAACTGTACAGAATACTCATCGATGTTATCAATCAGTTCTCCCGAATAATCCAGACCATTCTGCGCACCTTTCGCCATCAGATCATAAGCCGTTTTTGCATCTACGCCAAAATGTTTGATCAGCGCGCTCGCCGCTCTGGTAGATTCCGGCACTTCATATCCGAAAGTATCTCGAAAGGCAATTGCTTCTTCTGTTGCCTGCCGGATCTCATCGTCTGTCCCGCCAATGTTCTTTTTTACCGTTGCAATCGCTTCGGCAACATCATTCATGTCTTCGCCAAAATTATCAGCATATACCTGTTTCATGGCATCCGACAGACCTTCCATTTCTTCTTTTGTGGCTCCTGTCTGTGCCTGAATGTCATTACTCGCTTTTTTATATTCAATCCCGAAACTGGTTGCCGCACCGGTTCCTGCAGCAATTGCTCCAAATGCTGTCGCTGCCACTGTTACTACACCGGCAATCGCCAGTTTTACCGCGCTTCCCCAGTTTATGAAGCTCTTCTGTGAACGTTCTACGCTCTGGTTGGTTTTTTCAGTGCTTTCCCGTAATTCTTCCAGTGATCGGGCAGAATCAGATGTATCCTCTCCCATCTGTCTGGCAGATTCTCCCATATCTTCGAAATTTTCACCGGCATTTCTGGTCGTATCCTCAATTTCTTTTCCGGTCTGTTTCGTCTCATGCCCGCTCTCTTCAATGGAATGCGTAGCTTTATCCATAGCTTCAACAACTGTTCCGGCATTTTTCTTTGCCTCTTTCGCCATAGACTGCAGATCTTTTTTTACGTTTTTGTCATTCAGTGTAATATCAATTTCTACCTGGCTTTTCTTGCTCACACATTCCCACCTCCTCGTAACGTTTCTGAACATACTCCTGCATCTTCTGATTTCTCAGTTCCAGGGAGATCTTTTCTTCTACGCTCTCTTCATCCACCAGTTTATATCGTTCTTTCAGTTCATTTAACCGTTCCACTTCTTTTCTTGGCAGTCCGCTGGTGCTGCAAGTTCTCCAGTACATAATCTTCATGATCTTACTGTCGTCCGGCAGGCTGTCAAACAATGCCAGAAATTCCCACCAGTGTAATTCTTCATTTTTTATCTTCTGAAGATTGATTCCATATTCTTTGCGGAATGCTGCATAAATGTACGGTGCGTCCTGTTCAAAGCTGTAGGCTGTCTGATTCTTCCGGAATGATTTTCTTGTTCTGTTTTTTTCTTCCTTTTTTTGTTTTGCTTCTTTTCCTCCAGCGTAAAACCACAGAATCTTTTTTACCGCCTCTTCTCGATCCGGTGGTATCACTGGGTAATAGATCTGCAGCATCTGCCGGATCTTCTCATGCGGTCGTAATTCCCTGCTGCGCATCATCGTTTCAAACAAAATAGAGGTTCGGAAATCAGAATAGATTTTGTATTCCTTTCCCCTCACCTCTACGCTTTCCGGAAGCCCGTCCAGAATGATATTAGTGTTCAATTCTCTGGCGGCTGTATTTTTCTGACTTTTTCTCGATCAGTGGCACTACCTGTTTCGGATACAGGTTCATGTATTCCTCAAAAACATCCAGACACTTGAACAGATTTGTGTGCTCTCCGAAGATCTTATTTTTGATATCTTCCCCGAACACGTTCTGGATCGCCATCATTACCGCTTCGCACTGCATCCGGATTCCATCTGAGCCCCGTTCCTTCAGTTTTGCCTCTGACATCTTCTCCAGAATCTCATTGATACTGTCCTCATATGCTTTTGCAACATCCGGATCTGTCAATGTATCCAGTTCTACTGCCACCCCGGCTAATTTTCCCTTCATATATCTCTCCTTTTATGCTGCTACCGCAGAATAAGTGTATTCTGACGGAATAGAACCGTTTTTCTTCAGCTCGATATCCACCGCTGAAGATTCTCCTGCATTTCCGGAACCATCTGAGTTTACGATGATGGATACTCTTCCTTTTTCCCCTTTTCCATTCAGGATGTTGAAATAGATGTAATCTGTAACAACAGAATTACCGGTTCCATATTTCATTCCGTGGCTGAGCATATAATCCTGAGCCTCATCTCCCACATAACGATCGCCAGAAACTTTAAACGAACGCTGTGTTCCGGTTTTCATAGTAGACTGTCCTGCACGGATGTAAGTTTTGTCCGTTGTAATCGGGTTCATCTGGGAGTCCAGACCAGATACACCGATTTCTACCACCTGATAGTCCTCTTCTTTCACATTTTCTCCACCTGTATTGATTGCTAAAACGTAATCATCATTAGTGACATAGCCTTCATAATCCGGATTTGGATTATATTTTTTCATTAATTCTTTTACTGTCATGTTCTTTCTCCTTTAATAAATCGTGTAAGTGATAATTGCTGAATAGACCACCTGTAGATCTTCCGTTCTCCCTGTTTTATGTGTTCCGGAAGTAACGCCCGCAGAAAAAGCCCGATAGCTTTTACCTGCTGGTGGTTTTTTGAGTTCCCGATAGTGTTGGCAGATTTTTTCCAATGTTTCAATAGCTTTCGGCTCATCTGCCTGTTTGCACATAAACAGTACCGGAACTATGCGTTTGCATTGCGCATTCCTGATATAGTTTTTTTCTGTCACAATGCCAACTTCCAGATAAATCCCTCCATTTTGTGGAAGCTCAGAAAGGTTGGCATCCAGCTGCAGGTTTTCCTTCAAGTCCCTTTTGATATTCAGCATTAATTCTTCAATTGGTTTCATCATTTCCTCACAATACCTTTTCCAGCATCTCAGACCACTGTTCTCCATGGCGTTCTGCTGCATATTTGGTCCATTCTTCTTTTGCTGCTGCGGAAGTGTATTTCAGATGCTGCGGACCGTAGCTCCGGTTTGTTGGAGTGCCATGCATTACAAGTCCTCCATGCTGATACTGGGCATACGGCGTATCCCATCGTACTACCAGTTCTCCGTCTTTCGCTTCCTGATCCGAATGTATGAAGGCGCTGTTTTGCAGAGACCCGCCACCTCCGTTATGTTTTTCAGACCCCTGAACCGGAACATATTGGTTACAGTCTTCGATGATCTCATCGCGGATCAGCGTTAGCGCACGGTCACCATCCTCCAGGATCTCCCTGGCTATCAGTTCGGTTTGAAAGCTGATCTTCATCTTTGCCGGCATATCGTATCATCCCCATTTCATAGTGATGTAGTTTCTTTTCATCATACAGCGGCTCTATCGATATAATCCGGTGTAAACTTCCGTGGAAATCAATGATGTCATCTTCCCGAAATTTCTGATTAAAAGGCTGACTGTTTTTGCAGTCAAAGAACAGAGTAGCTGCAAGCTGGTATTCCACGTTATTTTTATCCCTGGTGATCCTGCTGGATGGCTCTATTCGGATTCTTGACAGTTCTGTGACTGTTTCCAGCGCCCCAGATCCCCATTCATTCTTCTTTTCCCGTTTCAGGACTGCATCATGGATCAATAGCTTCTTGGGAATCGCTCTCATCATCCATTCCCCCTGTACAGCAGACCTGTAGGATACAGCAGGCGCAGTGCTTTCGGTGAACAGATCTCCTGTTCTGCTTCCTGCGTGCCTGAAAATGAGAATTTCCCCAGGGAACCGCTCGCCAGCATACCGCTTTCAGCCTCTGTTCCGCCCAGCTGATCCAGATGTTCGATCTGTGCACATACCGCTTTCTTTATTGCCGTCTGCGATACCTCCGGCATCTGTTCAAACGTTTCCTTTCGCAAGCGGTACATAGTCTGCTCTTCTATAATTTCAGATGCGCGATCTGCCAGATAAGGGAAGCCATTTACCGACTCCCCTTTATACACCTCCAGATAATAAGTTTCATCCACATATGCCATCATACCGCCTCCTTATGCGATATCTCCCGCCTTTACCATATAGTATCCAACACTTGCAACTTTTGAAGATGTCATTTTCACCACTTCGATAATATCATCGTCTGCTGCTGCAATCTCTGTCGTACCACTTGTCAGGGCAGTTCCACCATACTGTGCCGTTGTCATATTGTATACGGCACGTTCTGGTGGGTTTTTCTTATACAGGAATGTTCCGGTCTCTGATACGGTGATCTTTGTTTTTCCGATTTCAGTTCCTTTCTCAGCACTCAAAAGCAGTGCTGCAGGCGAATATATCGCGCGGATTGCTACGCTTCTCAATACTTTATGGTCATATACTTTACGTCCCTGTATTGCAGAAGCTCCGATATATTTTCCGGATCCATTCAGATCCTGCAGATGGATTTTCACTGCGAATGCCGTCGCTCTCGTAGCAAATCGTGGATGACCTGCCAGCATCTGCAGATTTGCCGTATTATCGTTCCATTCAATGACCAAAAATCCCGCGATCTTTCCGATTGCCCCAGTCTGTTTTACCGCATCTCCCAGAGAAGAAGCTGCGATAAATTCCGGAGATTTCAGAATCAGTGCCATTGCATCTGCCGTTACCAGTAGATAGCGTTTCCCATCATTTGGAATATTTGCTTTGTTCATTCTTGCTCGGATATCTACAATCACACTGTAAATATTATCCTTCGTAAGTAACACTTCATTGTCTGTAGTAGCCGCCGCAAGTAATGTAGTCCCGGCATCTTTGTCGATCTGTCTTGCCATGGAATAACCGGCAGAATCCAGACGGTCAGCGACCAGATTATCCGGTACTGACTGTGCATCGTATCCATCAATCACCTCATTAACCGCTTTGTCTTTTGTGATCAGCATTCTTTCGTATCCTGTGGATCCGTGTGTTCCATCGATTCCATTCGCCTTATCGTAATCAGATACTTTTACTTCTTCGTCTCGTTTTGGAATCTTAACCGCACCGCTGGCGGCATCCCCTTCATAATCGTTGTTGAAGATAACACCATCCTTCAGTACCAGCTCTTCTCTGATCTTCGCCAGAACCAGATTAGAATATCTTTCTTCGTGTTCATGTGCGAACAGCTGTAAAAACATCGTAAATTTCTTAAAGTTCATCTTTTTCTCCTTTTCGTTTTAATCTACCTTTAATCCAGGATTTTTCTTCAGAAAAGCTTTGGTTACACCGTCAACCTCTTTCCCGCCTTTTCCTTTCTGTCTTTTTCCCCAGTTCTTTCCTTCTGGCTCTTCCTCATCGGCTTTGCCTTTTGTAAACTGCGGATATTTTTTTACTACTTTTGCAACCGCCTCTTCCAGACTCAGTTCTTCGTCTGCTGCCATATAGGATCTGGCCAGAGCTGTCACATCTTCCACAGATTCTTTCTGTACCCCCGCATCGTAGCATGCCAGTTTGGCTTCCATTCTGGAGAGCTTCTTTTTATCTTCGGATGATGTTTCTGTTTCTTTTGTGGTCTCCTGAGTCTGTTTTGATGTCTTTTCCTTTTCCCGTTTCCACTTTCTCTTTTCTCTTGCCAGACGCTTTTCTACTGCCGCATCCACATCTTTTTGTGAAAATTTCTTCTCGTTGGAATCTTCCTGATCATCATCTTCTGCATCATCCTCAGAATCCTCTTCCTGATCCTGTTCCTGGTCTTCCGAATCTTCTGCAAGCAACTGCAGGTTCATTACCCAGTATCTTTTTTTCATGTTCATCTTTTTCATGATGTTCTCCTTTCCGTTTTACGCCCGTCCGGCGACCGTAATCTTCACGTACTCTTCTCCGTAAGTCAGCTGTATATCACTTACTGCAAGAAAAAAGGAATCAATCAGAAGTTTTCCTCTCTCTGACAGATCCCTGTAGTTTATATCGATATGACCATCCACCAGTCGGTAACTGATTGTATCATCCGTTAAGGCATCTAACGAATGGATCAGTCCCTGTGCCAGTGCCGATACAGCCGCACATATGATATCATTTCCGGTTTTTGCATATCCTGCATGGCCGTCTACCGTAAGACCATGTGGTGAAATATCAATTTTTATCATATTCCCCTTTCCCGGTTGCACCGGTGCAATTAAAAATACCACCGACCGTTCTGGCTGGTGGTATTCACTGTTCATTATTTGTATAAATTTCATCCCGGATTCGCTCAATTTCCAATCCCAACTCAGTCGGTTCATCATCTGATCCGAATCCTTCATACAGCATCAGATAATCCAATGCATCCAGTATCTCCCAGGTATCCTGCCTGTGAAGCAGTTTTTCTCCATCTTTCAGATGTTTTTCTATAAATTTTTTATGTTCTTCTGTTAAGATCATTTCTTCTTTCCCCCTGGCGATACCTGAATGACAACCTTTTCCTCCGGATTATAGGAAACCTGACAGTTTTTTCCATAAAACAGCTGTCCGAGCCGTCCATCTTTCCTTTTGATGATAGGTCCTGCTTCTCCATTACAGATAGCCTCCACAACGTCTTCCAGTTTTACGCCTTTCCGTTTTCCTTTGCGTGGTTCTTCGGAGTCTTCATATTGTCCTATGATTCTGTCTGCAAGATGAATAGTAATTCCTTTGATCTCCTGCCCCTGTGCTGTCTTTTTCCCTGTCAGTTCTTTTTCTGCCTGCTGTGCTACCTTCTGATAAGTATCATACCCTACTAATGGTGATACGCTTCCGTTTTTAACAGCTTTCAGGTAGCCTTTGTATAATCGACTTTCCTTATCGTCATTGTACTTCATTTTGTAGTATCCCGCAAGAGTTTCGGGACCACTCTCAGCCCCAACAGACTTTGCCCACTCCTTATAATGTTTCCGGGCTTTTGCATTGGCACTGGCTGCCGTTTTCTTTTCGAATCCTATAACTTCTTCCCGGTCTCTTCTCCTGGTCAGATCCTGTTTGGTAACAAAATCATCCAGTTTTGCTTCATGGCGCTTCAATACTTCCGAAGTTCCCTGAAATGCCGCTTCATCATCAGATTCTTTATACATCATCAGAAGACGTTTGTCCTTCCTGATCTGCCGTTCGTAGGCTCTCTGGGTCTGCATCTTTTTATACAATTCCTCATTTTTCTTCTCGTCCTCCGTTGGAAAATAACGTTCTGAAGATACACCTGGAATCCACGGTGTTCCGTGGTGTCCACAGTTAATCCCAAACATTCCATCCGGCTCCCCATACGATGAGGAATTCAACGGATAGTATCGAATACGGTTTCCCTTCAGATCCGTGGTATAACCGTTTCCATTGTTCCTGTCAAAAATCTTTCCCTGATCTTTTGCACATTTTGGTCTGGATCCCGGATGAGTGCTCATCTTAAACAGGGAAAGATTACGATCCTGCATCCGGGCAAACATCGCTTCCGTTCCCATATTCCCGGAGGTTGTCCGCAGTGTCATGGATACATAGGCTTCCGGTGTCCATTTCCTCCCTCTTTTATCGATAAACCCCGGAATCCCTTTCTCGTTAAATTCCCGGATTGCTTCCCGGATCGCCTGCTGCCGTGCTTCCGATCCGGTTGCTTCTGCGACCGCATGTTTATTCAGGATGTTTAGATATTTCTGCTGTTTCCGGTATTCCTGCTCTTTCTCAGCAACGCTTGTCACAAGAGTTTTGTAAGCTTCCCGGGACATATAAAGCATATGCGTATTGCACAGGTTCAGTGCATCTTTTGCCTGTGCGTATAGTGCTTTCATGGCTTCCTGGATATTTTTACTCTTTTTCGGAATCACTGCTTTCCGGATGATCTTTTCCTTTTCCAGTTTTTCCATTCCCGGTTCTATCCGATCCATGACCGTATCTACCGCTTTATCAAGCATCTCCTGTAAAAACGGCTGGTTCTTGCCGGCTGCCTCTGCAATCAGCTTTATGTTCTCCTGATTCAGTTTCCCGATCTCAGCAAGTTTCTGTAACAGCCAATCATCAGAAGCGATCAGTTGATCATATTTCACCACATGTCGGATGATATTTCTCATCAGCAGGGCTTCCAGTTCCTGATAAGCATGCTCCAGAGGTTCTGCCAGTAGCATTTTTTCTATCTGTTCCAGCATTTTTTAATTATCCCTTTCAGAAATTCCAGGATCCTGCTTTTTTTTCTCGGTCTCTTCCGGATTTTCTTTTTCTTCGGATGGATCATCCTTCTGTTCCTGTTCATCCTTATCCTCCAAATCTGTCCAATCGATGTTTTCTCCGGTAATCTGTTCTTCTTTTGCGATCCGTTCCAGTTCTTTCTGGGCTTCCTCTTCACTGCACTTATTAATTTCCATGATCGCTGTGAGCTTTGAGCGTAAACCTGCATTTACCAGTTTTATGTTTTTATCTATGGTTGCACTGGAATCTTCCATAATGGAATCATCAAAGTCTACTGTTACCTCTACTTCTTCCTTCCCATCAAGAAACGCAATGGCTTTTCCCATTGCGATCACCGCTGCCTTTACCGGAATCTCGTTTTTTCTCAGGTTCTGGTACAAGTCTGACTTGTCGCTGATAACCTCTGTTGCCGTCTTTACCCCGCCGCTTGCATCAAACTGGTAGCGGCCTGTGCCCATTCCTACTTTCAAAGATAAAAGATCCAGTGCTCTCTGTATTCCCAGTTCATGTTCCTGTGCTCTGATCTGCATGTTGTTCTCTGTAATCTTATTGTCGTCATTGCGATCCGTTGGCATGGCGTAATAAACAGTATCGTTCGGATCAAAAATTGGTTGTATGTCACCATCCTGACTCATTTCTATCTTTGCCATGCTCTGTGGTACAATGATCCGTTTTTTCCCAAGGACAAATTCATTCAGGTAGGAGTCATATATCAGGTCACATCCTTTCAACTGGTCAATAGCGTTTGCATAAACTGATATTCCCATTGGACTGTCCAGTTCAATGTTATTCTGGATGTTCGGCACAATGATCTGAAATAGTGGAAACTCTGCCCTTGTATCAATAATCTCTTCCGTATCTCCCAGTTCCAGTTTTTCTCCCGTTTTCGCATCGATCAGATGATTTTCTATGTAATATGCATCCGAATTTTCTCCCTCTTCACTACCCAGCCTATGAATCTGCAGATAGATGCTCTCCCTTCCGGTATCCGTTCGGTAAGATCCAAATGCACATTCCGTAATCTCCCCGTTATCCCAGGAAATCGGATAGATCATATCTGCCCGGATGTAATCCACAACAATTTCTCCATCTGCAAGATATTCCACAAAAGCACCGGTTCCAAGTGCGTAAGTCAGTTCTACCAACTGATTTCCTCTCACGCGGAAATTATTCCGATCGAGAATTTCCTGCAGACGTTCGCTGTATTTTCCGGCTTTAATTGCTACCTTTTCATTCAGGATCAGGTTTGCCCAATCTTCCGCCACCTTTTTCGCCATTCCCATCGTCATTCTTTTTTGTGTAATCCGGTTCATTCCGTTGTATACCGAATAACTATGAAATTGTTTCACATATCCCTGGTACCATTCCAGCCATTCATCGATATGAGAAAAAGTTTCATCTGGAACGGTGTGGTATCCCAGTTGTTCCAGATATCCTTTAATCGTTATCATGTTCTCTCCTTATGCCGCCAGATATAGAATCTCATTCTGTATGCTTTCGGTGCTGTATTCTGTACTGTCCAGGCTGTCCACGTTCATTTCCCCGTCATCTAGCCGGACATCCATATTCTTTTTCTTTTCGTCATAGACCGCTTCTTCGAATGCCGCTATGATATGTGTACAGTGGCTCATGATCTTCCAGCGGCTCTGTGCAATCAGACTGTTATAGAATGCGATCCGGTCATTGATCGGCCCTTTTATCGCATTCCTGATATCTATTGCCACATGTTCTTTTACGCAGGCGGTTTCCAGTCCGGCGATCAATGTCTGCTCTGCACTGTCACAATACGCTTCCATTACACGGAACCGTGATTTCGCCCTTCTGACAAAATCAACAAAGTCACTGGTCAGCTGCTTCGGATTGATCCGTTTCTTGCAGTAATACTCATCTAGCACTACAACCTGCTGGTATCCTCTGGTAAATCCAGTCAAAGTAAAAGAATGAGCCGACTTCGTTCCTCCGAAATCGACTCCTATCACAGCATATAAAATTTCATGTTCTTCTAACCATTTCCGGTCAATCAGATATTGTTCTGTGTGATCTGCGAACTGCTGGTAGATCAAGCCGTCTGCCGCCACCCATTTTCCAAGGATAAAGCGTTTATAGAAGACGCTGCCATGTGGCCACGCATTCTTATAGGCTTCCTTTCTCTTCTGGGATAACGACAGGTTATCGTCCATGGTGAAATGCAGGTGGTAAACCTTTTTCTTTTTCATCAGTTCCTGATCCAGGTATTCTTCCCGGATATAATGGTGCGGTCCAGCCGGATTGCAGTTCATCCAGAACTTCCAACCATCTACGGAGCATCGTCCGACTGCCTGATCTACAAAGCTCTTCGGAAACAGGGCTGCTTCGTCCAGATAGGCTCCTGCTGCCGTTAATCCCTGCAAGGCATCCTGCGATGCTTCTGTATTTGCTCCGTACAGGTAATAGGTATTGCTACCAATTTCTAATCGCGCTTCTGACCCTGACCGGATATATTCGTAAGGCCATCCCCATGCTTCCAGAATCTGTTGCATCGGTCTTACTACGTTTCTTTTCAAGGCAGACATGGTTTTTCCTGCCAGAATAAAAGACTGTCCACTGAACATTTCCTGTGACCATGTTAGGAATCCTATAATGCAGGCAATCGTCTTTCCAGAACGGATAGATCCATCTGCAACTATGTAATTGTTTTCCGCTGTTCTCAGCCCCGAACGCCACCAATGGATTAGCCGTCTCTGTTGCTCCGAAAACGGTGCGAAATTAAACTTCGCCGGTCTCTTCTTCCTGGCTGGCATCTGTTTCCTCCTCAAATAAATTCTTCAGTTCCTCCGGATCCGGATTCATTGCTTTCAGAAAATTTCGGATATTTTCGTTTTTATCATCCGTATCCCCAACTTCCTGATCCCTGGCTCTACGCGCACGATCAGTTCTTATCCGCTGCTCCTCATCGTCAGCTTTAGTCTGTCCGCTCTGTCCGGCATACTGTGCAACAAAATACGCTGCTTTGGTGTCTCCGTTCATCGCTGCCTTGATCTGCGCTGCCAGCATAGCCGTCTCCAGTGTGCATTCCACTCCAAGAGCCTCCAAAATTGGCTTCCATTCTTCGTTATCAATCTCTGCTGTCAGGAGCTTATTCAGGGTCTTCCGGAAGTTCGCTTTCCGGCGTCTTGTTTCACCGCTCTTTTTTCCACCTTTTGAAGATATTTCTCGTAGTTCGTTCGTGGTTCGTTTGTCAAATCCTTTGTCTTTTATGTTTTCATAGTTGGCCACTCACCTCACCTTCCTGTCTCTTTGAATTTTAGTATAGAAAAAGCACCCCGGAGGGTGCCTTTTACTGTGGAAATTTCTGTTTTATCGTCATACTCTTCACATAGTACTAAATTAATTTTTCTTTGAAATAAATCAATTCCCAATCTTTATCTGAGTTGAGTTTTCTATTCATCAGTTGAGTTTTCTCATCACTGAACTGAGTTTTCTCATCATTAAATTGACTTTCAGAATATAAATCTAAATCTTATAAAAACGCCCGGCATCTCTGCCAGGCGCATACGCATCTGCAGGTCTCAGTCTGGTATGACCTGCTGCCAGATCAGCTCTGACGGGCTCCTGAACTACTTTTGCCTGTCCAGGTAGGCGGGCTGTTGTACCGCCATTATCGGCGATTGGAATACCAGGATTCGAACCTGCGGCTCGCTTTTACGGCTCTTGCTCCCTCCCGATCGGGGAGATATTCCGAAATGGGTGACGGTTCTTGGACTGGCTGACCGTCTGAGCCATCCGGTTATCTTTCAGCACTTCGATAACCGGATCAAGGAGGTGATTTGTTGTTCATCTACTAAACCCATTTACACTATACCACAGGTAGAGTGTGCATTTCTATGAACACTTTATCTATTTTATTTCAAAATTTTCAAGTGCTCTTCCATGGATTTTTAATACTCCCCGGTAGCTATATTTCATTTTTTCAGCTACTCCTTCCCATTTCATCCCCTTTATGTACCTCATCCTCAGTACTTCCTGCTCGTCCTCGTCTTTCATACAGCGGATCCGCATTTCTATCTCCCGGTAGATCTTTATCTTTTTCAGGCGTTCTTCCTTCAGATCTTCGATCGCTGCATCAATCTCTGCCATATAATCCGACAGATCTGTCTGACTGCTGCCTCGTGGCATCCCATCGTTGCACACGCTTGGAAACATTTTATCTGCCCGGAGTCTTTGTATCTCGTCCAGGATCTCCTGTTCTCTTCTTACTGCTCTCCGGTACCTTCTCAGGAATTCCTTTTTCTTTTCGTTTTCCGTCATCTCCTGCAACGGTATCACCTCCCCACAAAATATGTATATCAGATATATTCTTCCATCAGCCATCTCAGTACTTCTATTAGATGTTCTTTTGATATCGCTGTATGCCTTTCCGCATCCAATTCTTCCTGAATGGCTGTTATCTTATCCGCTACTTCTGTCTCTTCGTCATAGATGTTTCTTATGATTCTTCTTGCTCTGCCTAAATCCATATCCTCACCCGCATTTCCGCTTCTTAAACTTTTCTCACTCTTTTAAGTTCTGTCTGGTGGATCCGTTTCTTTAAAACCGAATATTCGCTTCTTGCTATGTAATTTTCATTCAATGGCATTGTCAGGCAAAATGGCGCACACTCGGATAGCTCATCTGTTTTCAGGGTATGTGTATGCCATCCAACTACTTTATCGACTCTGTTGTAAGTTTCAATGTCAATCACGAAAAATTCTCCGTATTCCACCACAACAAGGTCATCTTTGTTTTCATGTCCCATAAGGATATCTCCTTCATAGATTTCTATTCCATGAATGTCTTTCATACCGGTGAACGCTTCAACTATGAATCTGTTTTTATACTTATTTTCCGTTTTATCGATCAGATCCAAATAGATCTCGCTTTGTTTAGGCATCTTTCCCGGGCAAATACCGATAAACACTTTTCCTGCTGACAGATATTCCTTTCTTTCCTTATCCCATACACGATATTTTGTTTCCATGCTTCTCCTTTCCTGTTCGCTCAATTTATTCAGAGCATCTTTCACAATCCCCTGCTGCCGCTCCTCAGCATGCAAAACAACAATTCTGTCATGGATTTCTTTCTTGGTCCTGTTATACATTTTCTTACACTCTTTAGTCTCCATCTCTGATCTGCATCTATAAGTGTAGGATTCTCAAATTCTTCTTCCAATTCTCGAAAATACGGTATTGCCACAAGAATTCCGTAATGGTGAGAGGAATCTGGATTACATTCCAACATATGGTTCGTAAATTTCCCACCGTTAAGATCCGGAATCAGCTTTTTGTAACACTCCATCGTTGTTACGATATAATTCTTTTCTCCCAGAAAATTCAGCCCATTTCCGCTATACACATCCTGCACACAACTTTTCACTTCATAGCATATAAAGATTCCCTTTTCTATCGCCGCTATTGAGCATTGGTTTTCTGGAACAAACTGCATATAATCTATCCTTTTTGGCTTTCCTTTCGCTGCCCATGGGTCTATACTCACTTCTTTTGCCCAGTATTTTCCAATTCCGCTCAATCTGTCTCTTTCCAGGACTTTGTTTAAAAATTGTGTTGTTGTTTTCCTGTCCATTTATTGCAATCCGCACCTCCCACAATCATTGCCGGCTGCTCCGAAGCAATCCGGTCTACATTTTGGTCTGTGCAGAAATACCTGCATCATACGCTGCTGCCATTTCGGACTTTCCTGTTTCCGAGTATATCCCTTGATTTCTTCCTCTGTTGCATCCCTTGGTTCTCCGATAATCTCTATCATTTCTCCGCCTCCTGTCTATCTGGTCTTCCTGTATGAATACATGATCTATGGATCCACATTTCTGTTCTTCTTCTGGTTCGGACGTGCTCATACTTTTCTTCTGGCTCTATCAACTTTCCGCAAAGATAACAAATATGCGTTTCCGGCTTCTTCTCTTTCTGCCTTTTCATGTTTTATCCCTCTTCTCCATGCAGCCGGTCAATCTCATGGAACACACACCAGATCAGCTCCCGCATCAGGTCGCACGGATATTTCTGGTAGATCAGTTCCCCGGCTGTCATTAATCGCAATCTATCTTCATCACTTTCTGCAGCGTGATAGGCCCGAAACAACTTCCACGCTGCCGTGAATATTTCATAATACTTTCTTAGTTCCTCATTTTTCATCTATGTATCACTCCAAAACCTTATTCGTAACACATTTTTATAAAAAGTAACCTCTGACAGTTACAAATTGTGTTACGCCACAAACCACTATAAATACGGCATTTTTTAATGTTTTTTCGTTTTTGTAACACTGTAACACTCGATTTCTACCTATATATGAGAAAAATATAAGCATATTTCTTATTTTTTTTCTTCTTTTATACACTGAAAAAGTGGATGTTACAGGTGTTACAGTGTTACTTAAAAGGCAAATGATCCATTTTATCCATCGGAATAAATCCTTCCTTCGGTTCATCTTCTTCTATTTTCAGGAAGATACAACGCTTTACATTTCCATCGATCCGCTTTGTCCGACTGGTCTTTCCGGCCTGCGTAAGCAGCAAGCCTTTCCGATCTGCCCAGGAAAGGAACGACTTTTTGGCGAATCCTCCGGCCCTGCACAGTTCATCAAACGCCTGATTGATAAACACCGCATACTCCTTGTCGATACTTCCCCATTTTTCTACATTAGAGTCCAGATCGAAACGCTGCGGGTTCATCGCTACCTTATCGACCAGATACCGGTAACAGCGTTCATTATCTGAAAGTTCGTTCCTGTCTATAAGGGTCTCTTTTGCATCATTCATGGAAATCTTCTGCCCGTCCTTAAACAGATAATCTGTCACCAGTTTGTCCGCCGTCAGGACAATTGATAATGACAGGCTCTGTTTCTGCATCTTTTCATCATCCTGCAGCTCCTGAAGGATATCCTCCTGGATTCCCCGGATTGTATCAATTCCCATGGTTTCTATTAGTTCAATAAAATCCTTTCCGGCAAATCCATAGTTCTTCTTTACAATGTCCGCACTCCGGCCAGGATCCGCATATACGTTTTCTCCACACTCCACCTCCAAAATTCGGTTCATCGCACCACCCTGCGACACATAGGAATTTAACGGACGCTCTCCATTGGTCAGAATACAGTTCTTCCACCGGTTTTCTCTGTTGATTCCCAGATCTTTATTTGATCGACTCTTTCCTTTTCCGGAGCACAGATCATAGACTACACCCTCAAAATTATCCCGGATTCGGCTGCTGGTTTTACTTGTATCGTCCAATATCATTGGCAGGTTGTTGAGAACATCCGCTTTTGCTTCCAGCGCAACATCCGTAGTCTTAAAGTCTCCGATAAACCTGCTCTCATCCGGATTTGCCCAGACAGATGCTGCAATCATCAGCGTCACCGTTTTTCCACCTTCCGTCTCGCCCCACAGATCAACAAAGAATGGTAGCCCGCCCAGCACTTTTACCAACACACTTGCAAAGGAAGCTGCCAGCAAAAATTTTATCTCCATCCTGTCAGACTTCCGGAGCTGCCTCATATGTTCATACCAGGTCTGTCTGGATCCATGTTCTTCTACGCTTTCGAACAACTGTCGAAATCGACTGTCCCCATCAAATATAATGTCCGTATCGTATGGCATAAAGCCATTTCCGATCCATCCCAGCTTACTGGATGAATACTGTACTTTAATAGCATCCTCGTTCGCATTTTCCACATCAGCCAGATACCGCACCAGGAACTTGGCATTTTCACTGGTGACAGCGATTCCTCTTCCTGATAACGATACGATTTTACTGGCAGAAGTAACCATTGTCTTTGGAACGATAATCTCACTCCAAATCCCGTTTCTCTTATATGCAATCTTCAACTGCTCCTCTCCTGTTTCCAGATTCTTCAGACGTTCGATTGGAAGAATCGGGTGATAACAGGCAAGAATATCGGTAAAATCTGTGGTTGGATTCTTCAGGTAAACTCCGTCTTCCGAGGCGATCCATTGTCGGCACCGCTGATTGTCATACGGTCCTTCAAAATTTGTCCAGTTATCCAGAAGTGCCGGCTGCTTCATCCGGTTGCGTTTCATTTCCCGGTCTACACGCTTATATGCTTTCAGGATTTCTTCAAACTTTGCTTTTACACCAAGCTCCGCTGCACGATCCTGCAGGGATAAAATCAGCCTTGCTTTATATATCTCGTCCTCCTGTTCAAAGATCTCTTCGAAGATTTTATCCTCCAGGATGCTTTTTGTCGTAAGCTGCCCCAACGGCACCATACTGCTCACCTTCTTTCGTTATTTCCTCTCGCACATACAATTGATACTGCAGCTTATTATAATTTTCACACCAGGCATCTGTCAGAGGTTTATTTAGCCGCACGCCGATCCGGTATGCCGTGATCAGTTGATTACATTTCTGCAGTTCCTCTTTCAGGCTCTGGCGTTTTTTCTGCTGCATCGCTGCACGCTTCTTAGCCCGATATAATACCATATTGGAACGGAAGGTTGGTTTTTCATAGTTTCCTCCCAGGATCCGGAACGCTTCTTTAAATCCAACATTTTCCATTCTTTCCACAAAACTGAAGATGTCCCCTGTTGCTCCACAGCCAAAACAATGGAAATCTTTATCATAGATTTTCATGGATGGCTCCCGGTCTCCCCGGTGAAATGGGCACTGGATAAATCCAGCCCTGTTTGGCTCCGGAAGTCCATACCTGCCCAGTATATCTCTCATTCTGTAAGTTTCTTTAATTTCTTCGCTTGTCACTTTCTCCACCTTCAGACAGAATCCGGATGATCTCTGCCCCGGTATTCTTTTTCTCACAGAACAGAAACCGGCATCCATACTTTCGTTCCTGTGTACACAAGATCTTATACAGCGTTTCTCCCGTCATGGCTTTTGTTTCTATTTCTTCCCATTTTCCTGTTTCCGGATTTTTCCTGCGTTTCCAGCGTCTGGGATTTTCCCACCAGATCACATCTTCCAGACGTTCAACGCCTTTTCCATGTTCTATCAGGAAAATCATTTGAATACCATTTTCGTTGGCCCGAATCAGTTCTTTCCGAAACCGCTCATGATCCTGACATACATTGCTGCATAATTCCGAAAGGTTCTGCTTTCTGTCGATAATCAGCCGGGGATTATCATAATTCATATAATCCCCGACCATGAGTTTCGATACTGGATGTTTGATATTGTTCTGATTAAAAGTCTCTACAATTTTTGTAATCGCCCTGGCTTTTTCCCGGCTGTCTATCTGTATCACCATATGTATCACCGCCTGATCAGAATGGCAATTCTTCATCAATGCCTTCCGGAACATTCATAAATCCATCATTATCTGCCTGATTGAGTCCTCCCGCATCCTGAGATGACTGCTGTGCGCTCTTGGACTCAACAAACTCGCAGCTTTCCACAACCACATCTGTGGTATAGACCTTCTGTCCTTCGTTGTTCGTATAGGATCCTGTCTGGATACGTTCCTGCAGTCCGATCTTCATGCCTTTGTGAAAATATTTTTCGATAAACTCCGCAGTCTTCCCAAATGCCACGCAATTAGGAAAATCTGCAGTCGGTCCGTTCTCACTTTTGAATCTGCGATCCACTGCAAGGGAAAATCTCGCGATCGTCGACCCGCCATCTGTATATCGCACCTCCGGGTCTCTCGTAAATCGCCCTACAAGCTGTACGCTATTCATTCTTATCAGCCTCCTTCTTCAGGTCCGGTGTCTTCTGAAACCGGTTCATGACACTCTTATATTCCGTCACTGTCATATCCTCGATCTTCTTCGCTTTTACCGTATGCATAGACAGGATCTGGTTATCCGTGACACCAGTTCTGGCCTGTTCACTGCGGATCGTATCGATCATCGCCTGTGTGATCTGCTGTTCCGTCTGCACATCTGTTTCTGCCTGAGGTGATGATTTTCTTGTTTCTTTTCTTCCTGCCGACTTTTTCGCATCCGCGAGTTCTCCTTCCAGGCTTTCCGCATCCGGGTCCGTCATTTCTTCTGTCGGGATGCAAAAAACCTGGAAACAGAGGTATTTATAGGCAATCGCCATTGCCTTATTGGTCGCTTTATCTCCCATGTCCATTCCTTCTCCGTAAATAATAGAAGATACACGGGATCCGTCTTCCGCACAGATATCATATTTCACTTTGCAGATAACTTTAATAATGGCAGCACCGTTTTTGCTTCTTCCAACCTCTTCACATTTACGTTCCAGTACCGTCGGAACGATCACTACCTTATTCTTTGCTAACGCTGGATGAAGTGCATTAAACACATCATCCACACTTCTGTACTTAAATCCCTGCTGCTTATTGACCTTATCCTTACCAACATGTCCACAATCTGCGATTACACCGGCAATCGCAGCATAAATCTTTGGATTTTCAATGGTTCTTCTTTCTTCGCTCATATTACTCCTTATCAAATACTACTCGATCTGCAGCTTCTACGATCAGAAGGCTGGCAATCTGGCTCAGTGACAGGGTGGATTCATTATAGATATCCACCAAAACGTTATATGCTTCCGGAGAAAGCCGCACGACAGCCTGTTCCTCTGTCCGCTGCTTCTTTCTCGCCGGAATATGTATTTTTCCATCTGCCATATTTGCCTCCTATCTGATTCTCAGCGACTCACCCTGTACCAGTTCCGCATATTCCGTAGCACCGTTTTCCTTCAGATAATTTTTCAGTGCCGCCCGATCCAACTCCGGTGCTTTCTGCTTCCAGAAATATCCTGGAATCTTTGATTCGTCTTTTACTCTGACAGTCGGTGGATTCTTCTGGATTCCAAAGCTGAACAGATCTGTTTTAATTTTTTTCTTTCCTGTCTGGATCATGCTGCGCTCCAAATTACTTTTGATGGAATCAATACTGTTTTTCACAGTTTTCTTTTTAGATTGCAGTCTGGAAATCTCAGCATCGATGGTATCGACCTGTCCTTCCAGTGTGCGGATGACTTTGGCATAATTGTCTGCCTTGTCTTCGATTTCTCCCTCGATGCCTTCCAGTGTATCTCTCAACACATCCGGATCCGCTTCTTCTGCCATCTCCATCAGATCCATATACTGACCGGTTAATTCATATAACGTTGACATTTACTTTTCCTCCTTTAAAATCATTGAGACCGAAGCCTCACTGCACGCCATCTCGTCCGCGATCTTCTTATTCGACCAGCCAGCCCGATGCAGCGCCAGTACTTTTCCACGGTCTATTTTCTTTCTGCCCGATTTCTTCTCGGGCTCTGCGGGGGGGGGGATTGCTTTTCCTCCTCAGCTTCTTCCATTGCTGGAACAGGAAGCGGAATATCTGCAGTTACCGTCTCCGACTCCGGTTCTGGATCCCATCCTGGCGGCAGTTCACACTCCGATTTCTGGATACCCAGAAGCAGACAGATTGTTGAATCAATTATCCAGCTCTGCTCCTGGACATATCCTGTCAGTAGCTCCACCGTGTGCTGATCACGGATCAGGTCCTTATATTCATCCTTGGTCACCTGGACCATTCTTTCTTTACTCATCTTCATCCTCCAGACACTTGTATTCATCTTTTCCGCATTCCATCCGATCCAGTGCTTTCTCGAACCGGATAGAGAAAATCGTCACCAATACCAGCCAGATCAGCGCCGGTAAGGCCGAATGGCAGGTAAATAATCCAAAAATGGATGCGATTGTTCCTATTAATTCTCCTGTACTCATTGCTTTTCTCCTCTACTTGTCGTACAATAAAAATGGTTATGTTTTTCAAGTGCCGGAACGGGTGGCAGCCCTAACGGCACTTATTTTTATTCATCCGCCAGGGCAAAGATTCTTTTCAGCTGCTCTGATGTGTATATCTGCTTTATTGGAGCAGTCACCCAGCCGATCAGAAACCTGAGTTTCGAGGTTCGGTTTCCGTCCTTTCCATACTGTTCAGTCATGGCATCTTTTGCCCTTTCTAAATACAGCTGGAGCTCTTCTTCTGGTATGATTCTCTCCGTTTCTTTCTGACTTTCTTTCTTAATGCTCAGATTCCGGAGTTTTCCTATCTGCTCCGGTGAATATTCTTCTTCCGGATGTGCTGCAATCATCCCATACAGCAGATATGCAATGTCTGAATCTTCAACTCCCAGAAGTCTCTGCCGGCTGGCTGTTCCTTCACACAGGCTGTAGAATTCTTCAAATTTCTTCATTTCCATGAATTTGTCCTCCTGTCTCTTTGTATTGTTCCAGAAGGTTTCTGTAGATGTAATAGGTCCATCTGCTCTTTCCTTCTTTCTTTACTGCTATCCCGATCGGCAGCCTCTGCTGCCGCATTAGATGCTGCAGGGAAACTACATCCATGCATAATTCCCCAGCAGCTTTTCTGGTTGAAACTCTTTCCATTTTCATGGATTGTTCACCTCCTACTGAATGCATCTCCATATTTGTTTCTATGCGTTCTTTTAATCCGGATCTTTTTCTTTCTGTTCTTCCTTGGATCACCACATTTAGTTTTTCCGGTAAAATGATTGATGTTATATCCTGGCATTATCCTTTTCTCCACTTTTTCTTGCTTTTTCCAGTTTTCTCTCCTATACTTTGCCTACAGGGTATTGCAGTACCCGAGTACGAACGAAAGAAGAATCCTCATGAATTTCAATCCTGATTCACTTGCAAAAGCTATTGATGCTGTCTTTTCAAGATTTTCTATCATTCCACAAATTGATCTTTTACAAATTGTTGATCTACTGCTTAATCCATTCGTATCGGTGCTGATAGGAATATTAACTATCTGGATCACTCGCAATGCCAACCGTAGTTCCACCGCCCGGGAACGAGTGGAAAAAGTGTATCATCCACTCTTTATAGCGATTGAACCATACTTATATAAAAAGGGATTGTCTTATGAAAATGTCGCTCCCTTTTTAGCGGTCTACTACGAGATGGAAAGCAAGTATTCACTTCTTATCGCTCCTGCCCTGCGCCAAGAAATACATCATCTTAATGATGACGAGTCTTGTTTTACAACCGACAAGTACGGATACAATCTCTGGTTTCAGGTATGTACACATGTTTCAAAAGAATATGATAAATTATGTCGACAGTCATATCTTCCGACTCGAAGTATTTCTTATCGGCTTAGTAATAAACAATATCGTTCCAGAATTTCCATGATATTTGTCTCTATCTGGTTGCAATTACCTGCTATCATACTCGTTACTTTAATATTGGGAATTATTTCTCCTTACATATTGTTCATATCATATTGTCTGTTTTTTATCTTTTTATTAAATGCAATTATTAATGAACTGTAATGTTGCAATTATGTCGACTACTATGACAGCGACAGTCCTTTCGGGATATTCGTATATCGTGTATCCCGAAAGGATTATCATAAATACCGCCAGTATTACTGCTGCTATTGCTTTTTCCATCTTTTTCTCCTTCCTACTCATCTGTTGCGAACATATACTTGCTTTTTCCAGTTTTCTCTCCTATACTTTGCCTACAGGGTATTGCCGTACCCGAGTATAAAAGAAAGGAGAATTCATATGGTAAAAATCTACGCTTGCCTCGCAGGAAACTGGGTATGCTTGAACGATGATCCCAACTGTACAATAGGTGAATACAGAAAGTCGCCTTACCTTTGGTGGAAAGAAGGTGCTCCTGTCTACGCTCCCGAAAAGCGACCCGAAGACATTCTTGACAGCTTCTATGGGCTTAACTATGTACATATTTACTATAAGGGCGATGATTGGCGAATTAATCCTATCTACCTCCAAATTGTGAACGGATGATCTTTTTTACATTTTCAGGATCGGTGAGTTTAAGGCTTTTCTTAGACTCATCGATTTTTCGGTTAAATTCCTGATCTATACTTTCTCTTAATCTGATCCAGTCGTAATACGAGATGCCTTTTAAATCTTCAATATATTTTTCCATCCCTTTCCCTCCTTTTAGTTTTCTTTGCCAGCTATCACTTTAAGTGGATTTAATCGGCATAGAAATATAATCTATCGGAATATTATATAGTATAGCTAACGTCTGCATTACTGCAAAAGATGGCAACGCTTTACCCTTCTCCCAATTCACCACTGTATTTTTAGACACATGCATCTCGCTAGCCACAGCTTCTTGTGTCATTCCTGCATTAACCCGTGCAGCTGCAAGCGAAATTTGTATTTTTTCCAATGTCACCACTCTCCCTTCGTGAATTACATATCTTTGTTACACCCACATAATACCATCACTTAAAGTGTGTGTCAATACTTAAAGTGAAATATTTTTGCCTTTTGAATTGATTTATTCTCACTTTTAGAGTATACTATAGTAAAACGAGAGGTGATAAAATGTCAGAACGTGAATTTAATAAAATTTTTTCAGAACGTTTAAGATACTACTTGGGTAAATACGAAATCACTCAGCTTGAGCTTTCTAAACGTTTGGGTGTAGGTACTACTTCTGTTTATAATTGGTGCAATGGAATCAAAACGCCACGAATGGATAAAGTTGACGCAATGTGTGAGATTTTCCATTGTAAACGATCCGATCTTATGGAAGACAAATCTTCGACCGTCAGTCATAATCTCATCAAAGTCCTCGGTCGTGTTGCAGCTGGTATACCAATCGAAGCTATTACAGATGTAGTGGATGAGGAGGAAATTTCAGATGTACTTGCCAAGACAGGTGAGTTTTTTGGATTGAAAATAAGCGGTAATAGCATGGAACCTGATATACATGATGGTGATACCGTGATTGTTCGCAAACAGGACGATGCGGACTCCGATGAGATCGTTATTGCACTTGTGAATGGATATGATGGTGTTTGCAAAAGATTGAAAAAATATTCCGATAGCATTGCCTTGATATCTCTGAATCCTAGTTATGAACCTATGTATTTTAGTAGTAAGGAAGTCGAAGAGAAACCTGTAAGGATTGTAGGTAAGGTTGTAGAGTTGAGGAGAAAATTCTAAATACGCAATCATTTAAAGTTCAAAATAAAAAACCGCTCCTGTGCCAACAAGAACGGTTTCCTCATAATCCATATGAGGTCGTATATAGTGTATATATCCGAAGAGATACATACAACACTCGCAAAATTATTGTATCATCTTCGGAGCAGCTATGCAAGCGGAACACCCGTTCCTCGCTGGCTGTTATTTTTATACCCATTTTTAAGGAGGATGGTATTATGAGAAATCCTAACGGTTATGGATCTGTTGTATATCTTGGGAAAAAGCGCCGTAAACCCTATGCTGTCCGTGTGACTTCCGGATACAAAGAGATAAACGGACGCTTCATCCAGCAATACAAATACCTGGGATATTTTGAAAAATCGAAAGACGCAAATATGTTTCTGGCAAATTATAATTCCGGAAAGCCGGTGAAGGAACATATCTCCTATATCAAAGAGCCAACCTTTGCCGAAGTCTATGAAGCCTGGATCGCGTTCAAGCGGAGCCGGAATAATCCTCCCGGTGAAAGCACGTTCCGCAATTACGGGATTGTATACAAATACTATGTCGATGTCCATCAGAAGAAAATCTGTAATATCCGTGTAGATGATATCCAGAAAGTAGCTGACGCAATATCCGACAAATCGAATTCTACTGTTACTATGGCAAAAACAGTTGCTACTCAAATGTTCGACTTCGCCATCCGCCGGCAGTATGTAGACATCAATATTCCGCAGCTGTGCGACTGGGATTATACGAAGTCAGAAGAAGAGGCACACATACCATTTTCCGATGCTGAACTGGAGCTCCTGTGGAGCAAGCGTAACGTGCTCTATGTGGATATCATCCTGATCATGATCTATACCGGACTCCGGGCTTCTGAATTTTTGGAAATTAAAAATGAAAATATTAATTTCGATGAGCAGTATATCATCTGCGGGAAAAAGACCGATGCCGGCAGGAACCGTGTGGTCCCGATCCACGATGCTATCCTGCCTTTCATCCGGAGATACTATAAAGAGACTAACAAATATCTCTTCCCCAATACCAAGGGGCACGCCTATTACTATACGCTTTTCCGGAATACCGTATGGAAAAACCTGATGAATGAATTAAAGATGGATCACACACCTCACGATACCAGGCACACGTTCGCAACACTGGCGGACCGGTACAGGATGGATGATCTGTGTCTGAAGCTGATCATCGGACATACCGTAAAGGATCTGACAAAGGGTACTTACACTCACAAACTCCCTTCTGAATTGCTGGCAGAAATGCAAAAAATCCAGATCCCGGAAAGCTGATGTGTGTATATTGCGCGTATATTGTGTGTATATTACGGCAGAAAAACAGTACCATTTTTTCCAAATCTGAACATAAAGAAACCCCGGAAAATAAGGCTTTCCGGGGTTTCGAAATTTTATTAAGCTAATTTGCTTTTAGCCAGCTCTGCCAGTGTAGCAAATCCTTCTGCATCGTTGATTGCCATATCAGCCAGAACTTTTCTGTTCAGTTCAACACCAGCCAGTTTCAGGCCGTACATAAATTTGCTGTAAGACAGTCCGTTCATTCTTGCTGCTGCGTTGATACGAGCGATCCACAGCTGTCTGAACTGACGTTTTTTCTGTTTTCTTCCAGCGTATGCACTTGTCAGAGCACGCATTACAGACTGTTTTGCTACTCTGTACTGTTTGGATCTTGCTCCTCTGTAACCTTTAGCCAGTTTCAGAACTCTATTGTGTTTTTTCTTTGCGTTTAATCCGCCTTTAATTCTTGCCATCTCTTATATTCCTCCTTCAAACTCAATCTTATAAATACGGTAAGATTTTTTTCATGTTCTTAACGTTGCTCTGATCCAGCACGGTAGCTTTTCTCAGATTTCTTTTTCTCTTCTGAGTTTTCTTTGTTAAGATATGGCTTTTATAAGCTTTATTTCTTACGATTTTACCTGTACCTGTAGTTTTGAAACGTTTAGCAGCTGCTCTGCTTGTTTTGATTTTTGGCATTTTATAGTCCTCCTTAGATTTACTCTGTTATTTTAACGTTTTTCAGTTAAAAACATAGTCATGCTTCTGCCTTCCACTTTTGGTGCTTTCTCTACCACTGCAATGTCAGCCAGTTTTTCTGCGAAATCATCCAGAATATATTTGCTGTTGTGCATGTGTGCCATCTCTCTTCCACGGAAACGAAGAGTAACTTTTACCTTGTCACCTTTGGAAATGAACTTTCTTGCAGCACCTACTTTAGTGTTCAGATCGTTTGTATCGATATTGGGAGACAGACGAACTTCTTTAACATCAATTGTACGCTGTTTTTTCTTTGCTTCTTTTTCTTTTCTGGCCATCTCATATCGATATTTTCCGTAATCGATAATCTTGCAAACCGGTGGCTTAGCCGTCGGTGCAATCTTCACCAGATCCAGTCCTGCTTCCTGAGCATGTTTGTATGCATCTCTGGAAGACATGATTCCCAACTGTTCCCCATTCTCGCCAATCAGACGAACTTCTCTGTCTCTGATCTGCTCATTAATCATTAAATCGCTAATAGTAGTGCACCTCCATTATTCTTAGATAACCTTTCCATATGATTCGCATTCACTGCCCTGCAGCATAGCCGCATAAAAAAAGCAGATAGACCGACTATCCGCAAATTTCCCCTAAGATTACTCTTTCCACTTAAGTATTAACCATAGTCACTCTTGTGCTAAGGTGAGAGCGGATACTCTTCTTTGTTTTCATACTTGCATAGGATAGCATAGATTCTTTTTTCTGTCAATATATTTTTGATATTTTTCCTGTTTTTCTATTTTATTATTTTTACTCTTATAAAATCTCTTCTTTGTATATACTGTAGTACTTCTGACATTTTCCTTACGCTTCCCTGTATTTTTCTCTCTCTGTCTTGTATCTGCCGTAAAATCTGGTATAATGACCATGAGTTTAAATCAGAATGCATGTTCCGATAGAGATGCATCTGGCTTTTTCTAATCTAAGGAGGGGAATATTTATGAAAAAAAAATGGATGGCTTCCACGGCTCTCGCCTGTTCCTGTATGTTATTAATCAGTGGCTGCTCCGGAAATAAAGCAGATGATTTTGATGCTGTTGCTTATACAACTGCATATCTCGACGGTATGATCCGTGGAAATGTGGATACGCTTTCTTCCTTGTCAGGAGTTTCTTCTGATGATCTTACAGCCACCTTCAATTCCATGATCGATGATCTGGTGTCTTCTTCCATTGGTGGCGACGGAAGTAGTCCCGGAAGTACACAGATTTCTCCACAGCTGCGTCAGGACTATACTGATTTCTGGAAACAGGCTTTCAGTAACACAAAATACGATGTAAAAAAAGCAGATAAAAAAGAGAACACCTATCAGATAACTGTAGATACCCAACAAATGCAACTTTACACTGCCATGGAACCGATTTATGATGAGAAACTTGCCGATTATCTAAAGGATAACAGCGTAGACAGTGACCAGTATATCGAAGATGTATACTCTCTGATGCTGGAAGCTTATCAAACCGCCCTTGACAAAGCAGAGTACAACGATCCGGAATCTGTTACTGTAACTCTTCAGAAAGATGATTCCGAACAGTGGAGTATTTCTTCTGACGATATGACCACTCTGAAAAATGCTCTGATTGATCTTGCCTCTCTGAATCCTTCTGCTGATGGAACCACCGGAACACCTGCCCAGGTAACCGCAGAAGATATCGCTAACAGCCAGTCTGAGGGGGCTCCGAATATGGAATATCCGAAGGATCTGGAAAGTACACCAGCTTATAAAGTGGGCGATGCGATAACTATTCAAAGTGACGGAAAAGACGTTGCTACATTTACGATTGACAAAGTAGAAGTTACGGATGACCGCAGTGAATATGATACTTCTAATCCTGATAAAGTTATTGTCATTACATACACATATAAAAATCTGGCATTTGATGATCCTCTCTTATATGATCAGATGAGTTTTCGTGTGCTTGACGGTGATACTGTATGTCTTCCTTATTATCTGGCAGATCTGACTTCACCGGATCTTGCCACTACCGGTGGCGATGCAGTAACTGCTACCGCAGCTTACGGCATCAGTGCTTCCTGTAATGAAGTGACCATCTATGTGGATGGAGCTCAGATCGCATTCCCATTCCAGGTTTCCGCATCTGTTTCATAATGTTATCTTTTTTAAAAAACTCTCCGTCTTTGTGTTTTGCCTCAAAGACCGGAGAGTTTTTCTTATCTTATTGCAGAATCATCTTGCTTTATTCACACCGGAACGTTCCACAGCAGGTTTCTTCACAGATACAGGCCTGGCTTCCATCGATGTGCACATGATCCGCCTGGCATACCTCCTGTCTGTTATAGGTACAATCATGGGCTGCACATCCGACCTGAATAGAGCTGCAGCCGCCTCCGCATGTATAAGCATTGGACATTCCGGTCTTTTCCACAAAACTTGAACACCAGGTTTCATTTTCCGTAGCTGCATGATCTCCTTTTACCTGGATATCTCCTTTGGAACAAAGATTATCCTTATTATACATACATTTTACCGCTGAACACTGTAATGCTGGCATTGCACATACCTCCTTCTTCTTAATAATAAAGAGCATGTCCGGACTGCTTTCTAATCCGGGCATGCTCTAGTATGTGCACATGTTCTGTTTTTATACCTAACATCACTATCTTAAACAAGTGCTTTTTCCAGTTTTTCGATCATCTCGTCGACATCTGCTTCCGTAATCACAAGCGGAGGTACCATACGAAGCACGTTCGTCCCTGCGGAAATAACCAGCAGACCGTTTTCAATTGCTTTCGTAACCACTTCTCCTACCGGTTTTCCTTCCAGTACCAGTCCCTGCATCAGACCTTTTCCACGTCTTGTGGTAATAAAATCATATTTTTCCACCAACTGATCCAGTTTTTTCTCCAGATACGGTGCAACTTTATTGACATGTTCCACAATTTTTTCAGATTCAAACAAGTCAAATACTTTACTGACTGCCGCACATGCCAGAGGGTTGCCACCGTATGTGGTTCCGTGGTCGCCAGGTACTAAAGATGCGTTGGCTGTCTTTTCATTCAGGACAAAGGCTCCTACCGGAACACCGCAGCCCAGGGCTTTCGCGCAGGTCATAACATCTGGCTGTACGCCGTAAGCCTGGCAGGCAAACATGTTTCCGGTACGTCCCATACCGCACTGGATCTCATCGAGGATCAGCAGAATATCATGCTCATCGCACAGTTTCCGTACGCCCTGAAGGAATTCCGGCTCTGCCGGATAGATACCGCCCTCACCCTGTACGGTTTCCATGATGATCGCACAGGTCTTGTCGGTAATCTGTGCTTTTACGCTTTCAAGATCATTGAAATCTGCAAATTTGATTCCTCCGATCAGTGGTTTGAATGGATCCTGATAGTGGGTATTACCGGTTACGGATAAAGCTCCCAGACTTCTTCCATGGAAAGAATGGTTCATCGCAATGATCTCATGATCGTTGGAGCCGTCTTTCAGGTAAGCGTATTTTCTTGCTACTTTGATCGCACCCTCGATGGCCTCAGTTCCGCTGTTTGTGAAAAACACTTTGGAAAGTCCGGTTGCTTTTACCAGTTTCTCTGCTGCTTCCATCATTGGTACATTGTAATACAGGTTGGAGGTATGGATCACTTTATCGATCTGATCCTTCAGTGCCTGATTGTATGCCTGATTATTGTATCCCAGGGCAAATACAGCGATTCCTGCTGCAAAGTCCAGATATTCTTTGCCATCTACGTCATACAGATGGACACCGTTTCCTTTGTCCAGAACGATCTGGAAACGATTATAGGTATGCAGAATGACTTCTTCTGCCCGATCGATATATTCTTTACTGTACGTCATAATCTTTGATCTCATCCTTTCTCAGAATTGCGGTTCCGATTCCTTTATTTGTAAAGATTTCCAGCAGCAGACAGTGCGGGATTCTTCCGTCCAGAATATGTACTCTTGAAACACCTTCTTCGATCGCATCGATGCAGTTTTGTAATTTCGGGATCATGCCACCGCCTACATTGCCGTTATCGATCAGTTCTTTTGCTTCTTTTACAAATAATTTGGACAGCAGGGTGGACGGATCATTCGGATCCAGATATACGCCTTCGATATCGGTCAGGAATGCCAGTTTTTCTGCATGGACTGCCTTCGCGATCGCACATGCCGCATCGTCTGCATTGATATTGTAAGTATCAAAGTTTTTATCCAGACCAATCGGACAGATAATTGGAAGAAAATCCTTTTCCAGCAGATCTTCGATGATCTTCGGATTCACGGAAGTTACATTTCCCACATATCCGATATCTTCCCCGTTGGAATATTTCTTTTCTACATTTAACAGGGCACCGTCTTTTCCGCTGATACCCACTGCCTTTACACCGAGAGATTCTACCAGTGTTACCAGTTCTTTGTTGACTTTGCCAAGAACCATCTCTGCAACTTCCATGGTATCTTTATCGGTTACGCGAAGACCGTTGACAAATCTTGGTTCCATACCGACTTTTCCTACCCAGCGGCTGATCTCTTTTCCACCACCGTGTACAATGATCGGCTTGAATCCTACCAGTTTCAGAAGTACCACATCCTGGATGACCTGACGTTTCAGATTTTCATCCACCATTGCGCTTCCGCCGTATTTTACCACAATAATTTTCCGGTTAAACCGCTGAATATAAGGCAGTGCTTCGATTAACACCTGTGCTTTTTCCAGATATTCTGTCTTTACCATTTTCTTTTGTTCTCCTCTTTCTGGTTCTCGTATGTCTATTTATGAACGATAGTCCGCGTTGATCTTTACATAATCATAGGTCAGATCGCAGCCCCATGCGGTAGCTGTCGTCTCTCCCATCTTCACATCTGCAATCGCTGTTACTTCTTTTTCGGAAAGAATCTTTGTCGCTTCCTCTTCACTGTAATCGGTCGCTACACCGTCTTTGATGATCTGCAGTTTTCCTGCTTTACTCTCAAAATACAGATCTACTTTTTCCGGATCAAACTGTGCCCCGGAGTATCCCATCGCACACAGGATTCGTCCCCAGTTCGCATCATGACCAAAGATGGCTGCCTTGGTCAGATTGGAAGTGATGATGGATTTACTTAAAGTTACCGCCTGTTCTTTGCTCTCAGCGCCAACTACTTTTACTTCAAATAATGCGGTTGCTCCCTCTCCGTCTCCGGCAATTTTCTTTGCCAGACAGGTATTGACATAGAGCAGCGCATCCAGGAAGGTCTGATAGTCTTCATTTTCTTCTGTAAGCTCATCATTGCCTGCAGCTCCGTTTGCCAGAAGCAGTACGGTGTCGTTTGTGGAGGTATCTCCGTCTACCGAAACCATATTATAAGTATCTTTTACTACGGTACTCAGTGCTTTCTGCAGCAGTTCCTTGGAAATTGCCACATCGGTGGTCAGAAAACCCAGCATCGTACACATATTCGGATGGATCATACCGGATCCCTTGCACATACCGCCAAGTGTTACGGTCTTTCCTCCGATCTCCATGGTCACTGCCACTTCTTTCGATACGGTATCTGTGGTCATGATTGACTGTGCTGCCAGTTTTCCTGCCTCTCTTGTATGAGATAACAGCGGTACCAGATTCTTTATGCCTGCACCCAGAAGATCCATCGGAAGCTGTTTCCCGATGACACCAGTGGATGCCACCAGTACAGAATCTTCCGGAATCTGTAGGCTTTCAGCTGCGATCTTTGCGGTTTCTTTGCAGTAACCATATCCCTCTTCACCGGTACATGCATTTGCCACACCACTGTTGCATACGATTGCCTGTGCTGTCGGTGCATCGTATACAATATGCTGATCCCATTTTACCGGGGCTGCCTTCACCACATTAGTCGTGAAAGTTCCTGCTGCCACACACGGTTTCTCGCTGTATACCAGTGCCATATCTTTTGTATTTCCTTTTTTGATCCCGGCTGCCAGTCCTGCTGCCTGAAATCCTTCTGCTGCGGTAACACCGCCGTCAATAATCTTCATCATGTCAACTCTCCTTTGAGACTCTTTCGTTCTGTAGTTTTTTCTCTCCTACGGGAACATTGGAACCAGTTCAAGTCCTTCACTCTCTTTCAACCCAAACATCAGGTTCATGTTTTGTACGGCCTGTCCAGCCGCTCCTTTTACCAGGTTATCAATGGCTCCCATCATGATGATCCGGTTGGTTCTCGGATCGATCTTGAAGTTTACATCCACATAGTTGCTGCCTTCCACCCATTTTGTCTGCGGGCAGACATCTTTTTCCAGTACACGGACGAATTTTTCATCTGCGTAATATTTATCATAAATTGCCTTTACCTCTTCATACGTCACATCTTTTTTCAGGCTTGCATAGGCCGTTGCCAGAATCCCACGGTTCATCGGTACCAGATGCGGAGTGAAGTTGATCGTGATCTTTTCGCCGCATGCATAACCCAGCTGTTCTTCAATCTCCGGGGTATGACGGTGGGTCGCCACACCATACGCTTTCATATTTTCATTGACTTCGCAGAACAGATTGTCCACTTTCGCACCGCGTCCTGCACCGGAGGTACCGGATTTTGCATCTACGATAATCGTGTTCGGATCGATGATGCCTTCTTTTACCAGCGGATAGCAAGTCAGGATACTGCAGGTTGTATAGCATCCCGGATTGGCTACCAGACGGGCTTTCTTTACATCCTCACGGTTGATCTCACACAGTCCGTACACAGCTTCTTCGATAAACTGCGGTGATTTGTGCTCCAGTTTGTACCATTCTTCATATACCTTTACATCTTTGATACGGAAATCCGCACTCAGATCGATGATCTTTACTTTCGAAAGAATCTCTTCATTGACTAAAGATGCACACAGCCCCTGCGGCGTTGCTGTGAAAATCACATCCACCTGATCTGCCAGAACTTCCATATTATCATCCATGCAGTTTGCATCTACCAGCTGGAAGAAGTTCTGATAAATGGACGCATATTTTTTATCAATGTAACTTCTCGATCCGTACCACTTGATTTCCACATCCTTATGCCCCAGAAGAATACGAACCAGTTCCGACCCTGCATATCCGGTTGCTCCAATAATACCAACTTTAATCATTTCTTCAATCTCCTCTTTCTTTCATAACGTTAATTTATTCTACTCTCTTCCACTGCCAAAGTAAAGTGCCTGAGATGAGATCTTTCTTTTTTTCTCTTTACAGTTGCATAATTATACAATATCGGTGAATAATATGCAAGTTTTTTTATTTTTTTCCATTTCTCTCTTGCTTTTTCTATTTATATGATGTATATTATGCCTTGTAAAATTCATCTGAATTTGATTTTGTCCCGATAAGATATACAATCAAATGCATAAAAATACATTGTATACCGATAAACGGGACTGAACAATAACATATATCTGTAAGGAGGATATTATAATGAAAGAAAAAGTAATCTTAGCGTATTCCGGCGGACTGGATACTACCGCACTGATCCCGTGGTTAAAAGAAACTTTTGATTATGAAGTTATCTGCTGCTGTGTAAACTGTGGTCAGGGTGCCGAACTGGACGGGCTGGATAAGAGAGCTGCCATGTCCGGAGCTTCTAAATTATATATCGAAGATATCGTAGACGAGTTCTGTGATGAATATATCGTGCCTTGTGTACAGGCAGGTGCCGTATACGAACACAAATATCTGCTGGGTACTTCCATGGCTCGTCCGGCTATCGCCAAACGTTTGGTGGAAATTGCCAGAAAAGAAGGTGCTACCGCGATCTGCCACGGTGCTACCGGTAAAGGAAATGACCAGATCCGTTTTGAACTGGGTATCAAAGCACTGGCTCCTGATCTGAAAATTATCGCTCCATGGCGTATGACTGATGTATGGACTATGCAGTCCCGTGAAGACGAGCTGGAATTCGTAAAACAGCACGGCATCGATCTGCCATTCGATGCAAAACACAGCTACAGCCGTGACCGTAACCTGTGGCACATCAGCCATGAAGGTCTGGAACTGGAAGATCCGGCAAATGAGCCAAACTACAAAGATCTGCTGGTTCTCGGTGTTTCCCCGGAAGATGCTCCGGATCAGCCGGAATATGTAACCATGACGTTTGAAGCCGGTGTTCCGAAAACACTGAACGGAAAAGCAATGAAAGTTTCTGAGATCATCACCGAGCTGAATGCACTGGGTGGAAAACATGGTATCGGTATCATCGATATCGTAGAAAACCGTGTCGTTGGTATGAAATCTCGTGGTGTATACGAAACTCCTGGCGGAACTATCCTGATGGAAGCTCACGATCAGCTGGAAGAACTGATTCTGGATCGTGAAACCATGGAAACTAAGAAAAAACTGGGCAGCCAGTTCGCACAGGTTGTATATGAAGGAAAATGGTTCACACCACTGCGTGAAGCGATCCAGGCTTTCGTAGAATCCACACAGAAATATGTAACCGGTGAAGTAAAATTCAAACTGTACAAAGGCAACATCATCAAAGCCGGTACAACTTCTCCATATAGCCTGTACAACGAGTCTCTGGCATCCTTCACAACCGGTGATATGTATGATCACCACGATGCTGACGGATTCATCACTCTGTTCGGACTTCCGCTGAAGGTTCGTGCACTGATGATGCAGGAAGTAAAAAACAATAATAAATAATGCAAAACAGTTATCCCCGGCAGAATGATTTCTGCCGGGGATTTTTTATATCTTTGTCTGTGGTTTTCAGGATTTTCTCGTTACCACACTTATTTCTATTTTTACTCGTTCTCTTCCACATACTTCTGAATATTCGAAGCATTTACATATTTCTTTGTCTCGTCTCCTTCGATGACTACCAGTGTCGGTGCCTGCATGATGCCGTATCTTGATACCAGTTCCGGGTTTTTCTCGGCATCGATCAGCTGATACTCTTCTTCCGCTTCTGCAAGCATCTGTTTCGCGATCTTACAGTTCGGACAGGTACTTGTGGTAAACAGATATTTCACACTGTCCGGATGCTGGATCTTCACATCGTCTTTTGTCATAGTTACCATCGTTCTGGTAGGATGTTTTCCGCCCATCACCGGCCGCTCCTCTTTCACTGCTTCCACCGGTTTTTCTGCCGGTGCACCGGAGTGAAGGATATCATACACGGTTCTGTTCTTGTATTCCTGCGCTTTTCCGTCATTCCAGTTCTGTACCGGACGGTAATATCCTGTAATTCGACTGTAGACCTCTGCCTTCTTGCCACAGGTCGGACAAGTGAAATGTTCTCCCGCAATATAACCATGTTCTTTACATACCGAATAAGTCGGTGACAGGGTATAATAAGGCAGACGATAATTTTCTGCAATCTTTCTTACCAGTGTGGCTGCCGCCTTCCAGTCCGGAAGTTTTTCTCCCAGAAACGCATGAAAGACCGTACCGGACGTATACAGGGTCTGCAGTTCATCCTGCACATCCAATGCATCAAAGATATCAGAAGTATAGTCTACCGGCAGGTGAGAGCTGTTGGTATAGTACGGGGTATCTCCTTCATGACCTGCAGTAATAATATCCGGATAATGTTTCTTATCATGTTTTGCCAGACGATATGCGGTGGATTCTGCCGGTGTTGCTTCCAGGTTATACAGTTCTCCGTATTCTTCCTGATAATCGGACAACCGTTCTCTCATATGATTCAGAACATCTTTTGTAAACTTCTGTGTCTTCTCATCAGCCATGTCTGCACGAAGCCATCTTGCATTCAGTCCTGCTTCATTCATGCCAACCAGACCGATGGTGGAAAAATGATTGTCAAAGCTTCCCAGATAGCGCTTGGTATACGGATACAGCCCCTCATCCAGCAGTTTTCCGATCACTTCTCTCTTGATATGCAGGGAACGTGCGGAAATATCCATCAGGCGGTCCAGACGCTGATAAAATTCATCCTCATCCTGAGACAGATAAGCGATCCGTGGCATATTGATGGTTACCACGCCCACAGAACCGGTGCTTTCGCCGGAACCGAAGTATCCTCCGGTCTTTTTACGCAGTTCTCGCAGATCCAGACGCAGACGACAGCACATACTTCTTACATCGCTTGGCTGCATATCGCTGTTAATATAGTTGGAAAAATACGGAGTTCCGTATTTGGATGTCATCTCAAAGAGCAGACGGTTGTTTTCTGTATCGGACCAGTCAAATTCTTTTGTGATGGAGTAAGTCGGAATCGGATACTGGAAACCTCTGCCATTGGCATCTCCTTCGATCATGGTCTCGATAAACGCCTTGTTAACCATATCCATCTCCTGTTTACAGTCTTTATACTTAAAGTCCATCTCTTTTCCGCCAACGATTGCCGGAAGTTCTGCCAGATCATCCGGTACAGTCCAGTCCAGTGTGATATTGGAAAATGGAGCCTGTGTTCCCCAGCGACTTGGTGTGTTCACACCATAGATAAAGGCTTCGATACATTTTTTCACTTCCGGATAAGTCAGATGGTCTGTCTTTACGAAAGGTGCCAGATAAGTATCAAAAGAAGAAAAAGCCTGTGCACCTGCCCATTCATTCTGCATGATGCCAAGGAAATTGACCATCTGGTTACACAGAACACTCAGGTGTTTCGCCGGAGCGGAAGTAATCTTGCCTTCTATTCCTCCTAACCCTTCTTTAATCAACTGTTTTAATGACCAGCCGGCACAATATCCGGTCAGCATGGAAAGATCGTGAATATGGATATCTGCGTTTCGGTGCGCATCTGCAATCTCTTTGTCATAGATTTCAGACAACCAGTAATTTGCCGTTACTGCTCCGGAATTGCTTAAGATCAGTCCGCCTACGGAATAGGTAACCGTAGAATTTTCTTTTACACGCCAGTCTTCTACTTTCACATAACTGTTTACGATTTCTTTATAATCCAGGATCGTGGACTTCATATTTCTTACTTTTTCTCTCTGCTTGCGATACAGGATATAGGCTTTCGCCACCTCAGAATATCCGCACTGGATCAGCACATTTTCCACGCTGTCCTGAATATCCTCCACAGATACCTGATCTTTTTTTATCTTTTTCTGGAAATCTGCGGTTACCCGTAGTCCCAGCATCTCCATCATATCCGGTGTATACTGTTTTTCCTGTGCCTGGAAAGCTTTCTCGATCGCCTGGGTAATCTTACTCAGCTGAAATGCTGCAACTTCTCCATCACGTTTTATCACATTAAACATTATTCCATCCTCTTTTCCTGTTGCTTTTACAGGCTGTATTTTATACGTTCACCTGCTTTTTGACCCTCTCGCAATTATTCCTTTACGGATGTGTCGATTACTATAGTAGCAAACCAATTATCCTCTGTCAATACAAAAAACTACCATATATTGTGTCTCAATTTCTACTTGCACAATATATGGTATGAACGTTATGTAACCTTATAAAGAGGGAAAAGCACCTTACCATAAGGGTTTGCCCTCTTTTTTCTTCTTTTCTCAGATCTGACTGTAAACCTCCATCGGCACATAAGCCTTCACAGAAATTCCTTCTGCCAGAAATTCTTCCTGCACCACCTGTCCATATTTTCGGATCCTGGCAATACTTCCTGCCTGATCATACGGAACCAGACGTTCAATATAAATCTGTCCTTCCCGCAAAACATCCGCAAGAAGTTCTTTCAGTTCCTCAAGTCCCTGTCCATTCTTTGCCGAAATCTGAAGTACATGATCTGCCTGAAAATCTCTCAGCTGTTCTTTATCCGTACACAGGTCCTGTTTGTTAAACAGAGTGATCATTTTCTTATCCGACACCCCCAGCTGGCGCAATGTATCATAAACTACCTGCATATGTTCATCCATCTGGGGATTGGAAGCGTCTACCACATGGAGGATCATATCTGCATATTTGGCTTCCTCCAATGTACTTTTAAAGGCCTCGATCAGATGATGCGGCAGTTTTCGAATAAATCCTACCGTATCTGTCAGAAGAATCTGCTGTTTGCCCGGAAGATCCAGCGCCCTTGTCGTTGGATCCAGCGTGGCAAATAACTGGTTTTCCTCAAGAACCCCTGCCTGCGTCATTGTATTGAGCAGTGTGGATTTTCCTGCGTTAGTATATCCCACGATTGCCGCCACCTTCACCTGACTCTTATCCCGCTGGCTGCGGATCAGTTCCCTGTGCTTCTGCACCTGCTCCAGCTGTTCTTTCAGCTGACCGATCCGGCTGTGGATCAGTCGACGGTCCATCTCTAGCTTTTTCTCACCCGGGCCACGGGTACCAATGCCACCTCCGAGACGGGACAGCGAGGCACGCATACCGACCAGTCTTGCCGCCCGGTACTTTAATTGTGCAAGTTCTACCTGGATCTTTCCTTCGCTGGTCTTTGCACGCTGCGCAAAGATGTCCAGAATCACCATGGTTCTGTCCATCACCTTACATTCCAGTTCCTGCTCCAGATTATTTAGCTGTGCCGGTGAGAGTTCATCATCACAGATCACACCAGTGGCATCCAAATCATACAACAACTCTTTCAGTTCTTCCAGCTTTCCTTTTCCCAGATAGGTTGCCGGATGAATGGTCTCTCTGCTTTGCATGATCGTCCCAACAGTTACGGCCCCGGCTGTCTCAGCCAGTTCTCTCAATTCATATAAAGATTGTACGGTATCATCAGACTCATATGTCTGTACGCCTGCCAGAATCACCCGTTCCAGCTGTTCCCCCATCTCATACATGCTTTTTCCTCCTATCTTGTAGAAAGAAACTCGTTCTCCCGAAGAGCCGCCTCATCTTCCGGATACTGTTCCAGATATATCTTCATCTTTTCTTTTGCTGTAGCAAAATCCCGTTTATATTCATAGGCCACAATTTCATTATAAAGCAGACCCTGTTCGTCCTCTTTGGAATTTTCCTTCAGACCCTGTGCGATATTCTCCAGTGCGCTATCATATGCACCATCATAAATATCACACATTGCCAGTCCGTTGTAGGCCTTGGCACCCTGCTCACTCTTTTGCAGATATTCCTGATACATCGATCTGGCACTTGCCGGATCTTCCATCTCCAGATATACCCGGCCCAAAAGCAGCATGGCATCCTCATATCCCTGTTCCATCGCTGTTTTCAGTTCATCTCTGGCTGCCTCATAATTTTTTTCATATTCGTAGATTCTTCCTCTGTGATAGCAATCTTCTCCGTCCTGAGGTTCTAACTCCAGAGCCATCTTCAGATAGGCATCACCATCTACTGCCTTGTTGTGATCCACATAAATCTGATAAATATTGATATACAGATTATAATCTTCACAGCCTTCCAGTGCTCTCTGAAAGTCTTTTTCGGCATTTTTATAATCTTCCATGGAAATATATGCCTTTCCTCTCAGAAAGAATGCCTGTTCGTCTTCCCCGGCCTTCAGTATCTCGCTGTACACTTCAATCGCTTTATCTACCTCGCCATAATCCATGCGTGCCTGGGCAAGATAAAACTGTACATCTTTTTTAAATTCCTTATCCGGATCATCCATATTGTTCAGACTTCTCGAAAAAGCAGCAATCGCCTCCGGATAGGCTTTTTCCGAATAATAGGCAATTCCTTCTGCCCGGTAACTTTCTGCCAGTTTGCTGTTTTGATCGATCACCTGCTGAAATTCGTTTACTGCAGTAGTGTAATCTTTTTTTTCCATCGCCGCCCAGCCGCTTTCATAATGTTGTGCCGCATTATTTTTTCCACAGCCGCAGAACACCATCAGCCCACATCCAACCGCCAGTACCTCTTTTCTCATGACAAAATCAGTCCCTCTTTGTCCATCACTTCAATCACGCGCTGTACCATTTCACGACAGATCGCATCTTTTTTCGCTTCTACCATAACACGAATGACCGGTTCAGTGCCACTCTCCCGCACAAGAATTCTTCCGTCTTCTCCTAATTCTTTCTCCACCGAGGCAACTGCCTTCTTTACTTCTTCGTTGTTTCTTGCAGCTGTTTTATTGGCAACACGAACATTTTCCAGAAGCTGAGGATAAATGGAAACTTCTGATGCAAGAGTATTTAATAACTGTTTTTTTTCAATAATAACTTCCATCAGCATCAAAGATGTCAGGATACCATCTCCGGTAGTAGCATGTTTGCTGAAAATAATATGTCCGGACTGTTCACCGCCGAGACTGTGTCCGTTTGCCATCATGTTTTCACAGACATATTTATCTCCTACTGCTGTTTTTTCGTACCGAATGCCTTCCCTGTCACAGGCTTTATAAAGACCAAGGTTGGACATAATCGTAGTGACGATCGTATTATTTTCCAGTTTTCCGGTCTCTTTCATATATTTTCCACAGATATACAGGATCAGATCTCCGTCGACTACATTTCCCAGATGATCCACAGCGATACACCGATCCGCATCTCCGTCATATGCAAATCCCACATCCAGATGTTTTTCTTTGACAAATTGCTGCAGCACTTCGATATGTGTTGATCCGCAGTTCGTATTGATGTTCGTTCCATCCGGCTCATTATTGATGACATAGGTTTTTGCTCCCAGTGCATCAAACACACTCTTGGCTACAGAGGAAGCACTTCCATTAGAACAGTCCAGTCCTACTCTGTAGTTTTTGAACGAACGGGTAGGAATGGAAATCAGATAACCGATGTACCGGTTTCGTCCGGCCGCAAAATCCACCGTCCGACCAATCTTTTCTTTTGTTGCAAACGGAATCTTCGGAACATCATCATCAATATATCCTTCAATCATAGCTTCCACTTCCGCATCCATCTTTTGTCCGTTTCCGCCAATGATCTTGATGCCGTTATCATAAAATGGATTGTGACTGGCAGAAATCATAATTCCACAGTCAAAATTTTCCGTCCGCACTACATAGGAAACGCTTGGTGTGGTGGTTACATGAAGCAGATACGCATCCGCACCGGAAGCAGTCAGTCCTGCAACCAGAGAATACTCAAACATGTAGCTGCTTCTTCTTGTATCTTTTCCGATCACAATCTGTGCTTTGTGTTCTCTTCCGTAATACCATCCAAGGAATCTTCCTACTTTATAAGCATGTTCCACAGTCAGATCCACATTCGCTTCTCCACGAAAGCCATCGGTACCAAAATATTTTCCCATGATGTTTCCTCCGATCCTTTTATTTACATATTTTGTTTATTGGTTCATTTTTGCCAGCTTGGCTGTCTGGTCTGCTGCGATCAGGCTGTCAATGATCTCATCAAGATCACCATTTAAGATTGTATCCAGACGATGCAGGGTCAGTTTGATTCTGTGATCTGTCACACGGCCCTGCGGAAAGTTATAGGTACGGATCTTCTCGGAACGGTCTCCCGTACCTACCTGGCTTCTTCTTGCTTCCGCTTCTTCGTCATGACGTTTCTGCAACTCCATATCATACAGACGGGAGCGCAGAACACGCAGTGCCTTATCTCTGTTTTTGAGCTGTGATTTTTCATCCTGGCAGGAAATTACAATACCGGTCGGGATATGAGTCAGACGTACCGCGGAGTCTGTGGTGTTGACACACTGTCCACCGTTACCGGATGCACGGAATACATCAAACTTACAGTCATTCAGATCCAGCTGGAAATCAATTTCTTCTGCTTCCGGCATGATTGCTACAGTAATCGTAGAAGTATGGATACGTCCACCGGACTCTGTCTCCGGTACACGCTGTACACGGTGCACACCACTTTCGTACTTCAGACGGGAATATGCTCCTGCACCATTGATCATAAAAGTAACTTCCTTGAAACCGCCGATCCCGTTTTCATTCAGAGACATCAGCTCGGTTTTCCATCTGCGGGACTCTGCATATTTTACATACATACGATAGATTTCAGCGGCAAATAAAGCAGCCTCGTCACCACCAGCGCCGGCGCGTATCTCAACGATAACATTTTTACTGTCATTCGGATCTTTAGGTAGCAACAGGATCTTCAGTTCTGTCTCCAGTTCTTCAATTCTGCTTTTTGCATCTGCCAGCTCTTCTTTCAGCATCTCACGCATCTCTTCGTCAGATTCTTCATCCAGCATCATCAGACTCTCTTCCACCGTCTGCTGACACGCTTTATATTCTTTGTATGCATCCACAATTGGCTGCAGTTCGCTCTGTTCCTTCATCAGCTTCTGAAAACGTGCAGGATCATTTGCAACTCCCGGCTCGTTTAATTCACTTAAAATTTCTTCCAGACGAACCAGCAGATCTTCTAATTTATCAAACATTTCTCTTCCTCCTGGTATATTTCGTAACTGCTCAGTACCTTCACAGTTACGATTCAAAATGCATTCCAATTATTGTTTTTCTGTCCAATGGCTACCCGGTCAAGTCCTGCCAGATCTTTGATGATCTTTACCTGTCCATAACCGGCTTCTGTCATCATCTCTTTCAGTGCCTCTCCCTGATCATATCCGATTTCAAAGCAGAGCCATCCGCCCTGTTCCAGATATTCACCTGCCTGCGCCACAATCTTCCGGTAAAAATATAACCCGTCTTCCATCCCGTCAAGTGCCAGTATCGGCTCATGATCCCGTACCTCCGGCATCAGTCCCTCCAGTTCTTTCGTGGCAATATACGGTGGATTCGACACGATCACATCATAAACTCCCTCAACATCCGAAAACAGATCACTCTCTCTGAAATCCGCTGTGAGTCCCATCCTGTTTCTGTTTGCAATTGCAACCTGCAGTGCATCTTTGGAAATATCTACACCTGTTGCCGCGCTGATCCTGCCCTTACATTCTTCCAGCAAGCTCAGCAAAATACAGCCGCTTCCGGTACATACATCTAATAACCGACATCCCGGCATAATATGTTTTATTGTCTCCTCCACCAGAACTTCCGTATCAAATCGTGGAATCAGCACACTGGAATTAACCAGAAATTCATACCCCATAAACCAGGCTTTTCCGGTCAGATATTGTACCGGAATCCGTTTTGCCCGGTCCCGGATCATCTCTTCATATCTTTTTTGTACATCCGGATCTATTTTATCAGTTCCGTGAAGAAAATAATAGCTTTTTTCTATTCCGAAGACTTCTTCCATCAACATCCATGCATCCTGTCCGCTGTCCGGTACTTCGGCTTTCTCCAGTGTTTCGCTTCCCCATGAAAGCAATTGTCTCAATGTACTCATGACTTTTCTCCGTATTGTTCCGGAAAGTTTTCTTTCAGATAACTTCTCCAGTCAAATACCGCTTCTACCGCTGCGATAGCAACCTCTGCCATCTCCGGTTCCGGCTCTCTCGTTGTCAGATGCTGTAACATCAACCCCGGTTTACTCAACAATGCTACAATTTTGTTATCACTTTTTCCTGCCAGCCGGATGATCTCATAAGATACTCCGGCGATAACCGGCATCAGAAGCAGACGGATCACTACCCGCAGTACCGGTGAAGACACCCGGATAAACAAAAAGAAAATAATGCTGACGATCATGACAAACAGCAAAAAGCTGGTTCCGCAGCGTTTGTGTTCTCTGGAACTTTTCATTACATTTTCCACATTCAGTTCCAGTCCGTGTTCCACACAGTTAATACACTTATGTTCCGCTCCGTGATACATAAATACTCTCTGAATATCTTTCATTCTGGAAATCAGCACCAGATAACCGAGAAACAGAATCATGCGTACACATGCTTCTGCAACAGCGATCACGCCTTCCGACGTCGTCACATTCCGAAGAAAGCCTGCCAGGAAATACGGCAGCATGATAAACAGGGCTATGGAAAATATCACAGAAAATGTCATTGTCCCATACATCAGCCATTTTTCTTCTTTTTCTTTCTGTTCTTCTGTCTTTTCTTTCCCTGGTTTCTTCGCATCCTCTTCTTCGTCCTCAATAAAACTTGCCGAATACATCAGACACCGGATCCCCACAACCAAAGATTCAAAAAAAGAAGCCACACCCCGGAAAACAGGCAGTTTCCAAATGCTACTGTCTTTTGCCCAGCTCCTGTATGGCTCCACCTTCACCTCGATCTCACCGTCCGGTTTTCTGACACCAATGGAATACTGATCTCCACTGCGCATCATGATACCTTCCATGACAGCCTGACCACCTATATTTGAAGATTTCATCGTTTCTCCCTTACATTCCTATAGAGAAAAACAGGTTGAGATTTGTAAAAACCTCAACCCGCTTGTCTTTTCTTATTGTCTTATGCGTTAATGCCGTATTTTTTGTTGAACTTATCAATACGTCCACGAGCTGCAGCAGCTTTCTGCTGACCTGTGTAGAATGGATGACATTTGGAGCAGATTTCTACGTGGATATCTTTCTTTGTAGAACCTGTTACGAATGTGTTACCACAGTTGCAGGTTACTGTTGCCTGATAATAATCTGGATGGATTCCTTCTCTCATTTCTTTCACCTCTTCCAATTTTCTTATATATATTTTACTATTTTCTCAAATTTAAACAGCTTGTAAAGTATAACATATGCTCTATAAAAAAGCAAGTGCTTTTAGATAAATTTCTGATTCTTTACCTGATTTACCAGTTCCTGATTGTTTCTGGTTTTTGTAAACATGTTCAGTATGTTCTCCACCGCCTCATCTGCTTTCATACCATTCAACGCTTTTCGCATAATATAGACAGCTTCCTGTTCATCCTGACTCAGTAAGAGATCCTCTCTTCTTGTTCCGGATTTTGCAATATCAATGGCCGGGAACACTCTCTTTTCCTGCAGTTTCCGATCCAGTACCAGCTCCATATTGCCAGTGCCCTTAAATTCTTCATATACCACATCATCCATCTTACTTCCGGTATCCACAAGTGCTGTGGCAAGGATAGTAAGGCTTCCGCCCTCTCTCATATTTCTTGCCGCACCGAAGAATCGTTTCGGCATATGCAGAGCTGCCGGATCAAGACCACCGGAAAGTGTTCTTCCGCTTGGTGGAACAGTCAGATTGTATGCCCTTGCCAGTCGTGTGATACTGTCAATAAAGATTGTAACATCTTTTTTATGTTCTACCAGACGTTTTGCCCGTTCAATAGTCATCTCAGACACCCGTTTGTGATGTTCCGGCTGCTCATCAAACGTAGAATAGATGACTTCTACGTTATCCCCGCGAATCGCTTCCCTGATATCCGTTACTTCCTCCGGGCGTTCATCAATTAGAAGAATGATCAGATGCATATCCGGGCTGTTTCGAAGGATGGACTGTGCAGCCTCTTTCAACAGGGTCGTTTTACCTGCCTTCGGCTGAGATACGATCATACCTCTCTGACCTTTTCCGATCGGACTGATCAGATCTACGATCCGCATCGCCATACTTCCGCCAGGGCGTTCCAGGCGAAGACGGGAATCCGGAAAGATCGGGGTCATATCTTCAAAGCTATATCGTTTCGTATTTTCATTCGGTGACATGCCGTTGATAGAAGTCACATACAGCAGTGCTCCAAACTTTTCATTTTCTTTTCTTACTCTTGTACTTCCCCGTACAATATCTCCCGTTTTCAGATTAAAGCGGCGGATCTGTGAAGGGGATACATACACATCATTCTCACCCGGCATATAATTATCACTGCGGATGAATCCATAACCGTCAGCAAGTACTTCCAGAATACCGTTTGCCTCGATTCCACTGTCCAGCTGTCCAAATTCTGCTTTTTTATCCTCGATCTGTTTTTCCTGCTCTTTCGCATCCTCCTCCAGCATCCGCTGTACCAGTTCATCTTTTCTCAGAGCAGAGATTCCTTTCAGTCCTCTTGCTTTGGCTACTTCCCGAAGCTCTCCTGCTGATAATGATTCGTATTTTTCTCTCATCGCATGATTCCTTTCTATATGTCTGATCTGACACCTGAGATGGTTCTAGCCTACCATCGTGTCTGTGGTTTGTCAACTTATGCCTCTGCTTTACCTAGGAAAATTTCCCCAGAAATAATGCAGGCGGATATTCTTCCCCTTCTCTGATCGTTTTTGTCTGAAAATCACTACACGGACACATCTCGATTCCCATGTCCTGGTGTGCTGCCGGATATACTGCTGCACCCCCTGCAAGATCCACCAGCCATTTTCTTTTATCATACAATGGCCTCCTTTTTCATTTTTCTATCATGTTTTATTATCCGGGAAATCAATGAGAATCTAAGATATGAACATCAGCAATTTCTATAAAATGCGGTTAGTGGGACTCGAACCCACACGGTTGCCCACTGGCACCTAAAACCAGCGCGTCTGCCAATTCCGCCATAACCGCCTGTGTATCTGGTCTGCACAGAAAACGAAAAAAGGACAAGCACTAGGCTTGTCCGATGAGACATCGGGGATTCGAACCCCGGACAACTTGATTAAAAGTCAAGTGCTCTACCAACTGAGCTAATATCCCATAACCTGGGCTAGGCAGATTCGAACTGCCGAATGCAGGAGTCAAAGTCCTGTGCCTTACCGCTTGGCGATAGCCCAACGTACGCCTTACGGCAGGGTGGATACAGGGATTCGAACCCTGGGCCTCCAGAGCCACAATCTGGCGCGCT
>OCPX01000275.1_pt1 | contig 55930 bp, 50 predicted proteins | sample 1538771 | NCBI WGS metagenome assembly OCPX01 (sample SAMN04571725, study PRJEB22368) | human gut metagenome | biome: human gut; material: stool | host: Homo sapiens | place: Luxembourg | collected 2012-11-01 | reverse complement strand
TTTGCAGGACTGCCGCAGCCGTCAGGGATCCGACTGCTTCCGGCTCTCCCTGTCCCGTGAGGAGATGGCGGCGTATCTGGCGGTGAACCGCAGCGCCCTGTCCCGTGAGCTGAGCAGGCTCCAGCAGGAGGGGCTCATCGAGTTCTACCGCAATTCCTTCCGGCTGCACTTTTCCCCGGAGCAGCTGTCGGTGACGGAAATGTAATGGATTTTTCGCCAGACGTCTGGTATACTTCTCCCCAACAAGGAGGGATGACGGATGGAAAAGCGATACTCCGGCCGCAGACGGCGGCACCTTCGGTGGCTGTGGCTGCTGATGATCCCGGTGCTGGCGGCGGGCTATACCCTGTGGCGCTTCGGACCGCAGCGGTCCTATACCGCCCGGCAGCTGGGACTGACGGACCTGCAAAGCCCCAACGACGCCGACGGCGACGGCGTGGACGATTGGACGGATGTGGTGCTGGGCGCACGGGCCTACATCGCCACGGATCCCCACTATCAGAGCAAGTACTATGCCGGGGGCTATCCCGATGACGGACTGGGCGTCTGCACCGACGTCATCTGGCAGGCTCTTCAGGCGGCAGGCTATGACCTGAAGGCGCTGGTGGATGCGGACATCGCCGCCTGTCCGGAGGCGTATCCCCACATCACCGCCCCCGACTCCAATATCGACTTCCGCCGGGTCAACACCTTGGATACCTTCTTCCGCCGCCATGCGCAGGTGCTGACCTGCGACCTGTCGGATGGGCAGCAGTGGCAGCCGGGGGACATCGTGGTGTTCGGTGATCGGGTTCATATCGGGCTGTGCTCGGATCGGCGGAACCGGCAGGGTATCCCCTTCCTGATCCACCACGGAAACCCCATCGACGAGGCGGTGGAGCGCAACGACATCCCCCGCATGACGGTGACAGGACATTTCCGCTGGCTGGGCTGACGGGAAAGGAACAAAACTGTAACAAAAAAGACATTGCGGAGCGAAATTTTCCGTCAGATTTTTTCGCTCTGTAATGTCTTTGTCATTGCTTTTAGAAAAAATTGTGGTATACTATGTTGTGTATCCCTCGTGAAAAGCCGAGGGTATCCTTATGTTAAAACGCTTCCGGCCGCGGCCGTATGAAGCTTACCGTCTCCGGGCAAGCTACCCTTGTCCCGGCTATATGTAAAAAGAGAGGATGCCTGTTTTGAACAAGTATATCATTCACGGTGGCCGTCCCCTGTTTGGTGAGGTCACGATCAGCGGTGCCAAGAACGCCGCCGTTGCCATCATCCCTGCCGCCCTGCTGGTGGACGGCGTATGCCGCATCGAGAACATCCCCCAGATCAGCGACGTGACCCTGTTTTTCTCCATTCTGGATGAACTGGGCGCACGGGTGCGGGTGCTGAATCAGCACGCCGTGGAGATCGACTGCCGCACCGTCCGCAGCACCCATCCCTCCTATGATATGGCACGGCGCATCCGGGCGTCCTACTATCTGCTGGGCGCGCTGCTGGGCCGCTTCGGCGAGGCCACCGTGGCCATGCCCGGCGGCTGCAACTTCGGCGTGCGGCCCATTGACCAGCACGTCAAGGGCTTCCGGGCCATGGGCGCCGAGGTGACGGAGGGCAACTTCGTCCATGCCGCAGCCAGAGGCGGCCGGCTCTCCGGTGCCAACGTCTACATGGATGTGGTATCCGTGGGCGCCACGATGAACATCATGATGGCCGCCGTGCTGGCCGACGGCACCACCACCATCGAAAACGCCGCCAAGGAGCCACACATCGTGGATCTGGCCAACTTCCTCAACTCCATGGGTGCCGACATCAAGGGCGCCGGTACGGACTCCATCCGCATCAAGGGCGTGGAGCGCCTCAGCGGCGGCACCTACTGCATCATCCCCGACCAGATCGAGGCGGGTACCTATATGGCCGCTGTGGCCGCCACAGGCGGACAGCTGCTGATCCGCAACATCATTCCCAAGCACATGGACTGCATCTCCGCCAAGCTCATGGAAATGGGCGTCACGGTGGAGGAGCAGGACGACACCATGCTCATCCGCCGCAGCGGGCCGCTGCAGCGGGCCAACGTCAAGACCCTCCCCTACCCCGGCTTCCCCACGGATATGCAGCCCCAGATCACGGTGGCGCTGTGTCTGGCCCAAGGCACCAGTCTGGTGACGGAGGGCGTATGGAACAACCGCTTCAAGTATGTGGAGGAACTGCGGCGCATGGGCGCTCAGATCCAAGTGGACGGCCGGGTGGCCGTGGTGGAGGGCGTCACACAACTCACCGGTGCGCCGGTGCAGGCCTGTGATCTACGGGCCGGTGCGGCTCTGGTCATCGCCGGTCTGGCCGCTCAGGGCGAAACGGAGCTGACGCAGGTACAGTATATCGAGCGTGGCTACGAGGATCTGGTGGGCAAGCTCCGCCAGTTGGGCGCCGATATCCGGGTGGAGGAGATCCCGGAGCCGGAGGAGACCGAGGCTCACATCTGCTGATAGGACATAAGCTTTCCGCCGCAGGCTGTTGGCAGTCTGCGGCGGAAAGTCGGTTTATTGCGAGGAAAGACACATTGATGACCATACATACACTGGCCAGCGGCTCCGAGGGGAACTGCCTGCTGCTGTCGGACGGGGGCGTGCATCTGCTGCTGGACGCCGGAATTTCCACACGCCGCATCAAGGCGGGGCTTTTGCAGCTGGGGCTGACCATGGCGGACGTGGACGGCGTACTCATCACCCATGAGCATTCGGATCACGTCAGCGGCCTGCAAACCATGGTGAAGCACCACCGCATCCCCATTTACACAAGTCCCGGCACCGCCCGGCAGCTGGCCTACCGCATTGCCGGCATCGAGTCCCTGCTGCGTCCGGTGGAGCCGGGGACGGTGTTTTCCGTGGGAGACTGCCGGGTGACGGTGTTCCGCACCTCCCATGACGCCGCCCAGAGCGTGGACTACCGGGTGGACGGCAGCGCCGCCGTGGGCTTTCTCACGGATACGGGCTTTGTGACCCCGGAGGCGGAAGCCGCTCTGGCGGGAGTGGATACGCTGGTGCTGGAGAGCAACCACGACGTGGAGTGGCTCCGCAGCGGGCCGTATCCCTATTCCCTGAAGGCCCGTATCCTGGGGGACGAGGGGCATCTGTCCAACGATGCGGCGGCGGAGTTCGCTGCCCGAATGGCCCGGTGCGGCACACGGTGCATCATTCTGGCCCACCTGAGCCGGGAGAACAACACTCCCCAGCGGGCTTGGGACACGGTGCAGCAACGCCTGAATACGGTGGAGGCGGAGGTACTGCTGGAGGTGGCCCCCCGCAGCGAGGTCAGTCCCCCCTATGGGATGGAGGTGCTGGTATGCAGCGAGTGACGGTGCTGTGCGTAGGCAAGCTGAAGGAGAAATTCTATCTGGAGGCGGCGGCAGAGTACGTCAAGCGGCTCCAGCGCTTCTGCAAGCTGGAGTTGGTGGAGCTGACGGAGAGCCGTCTGCCGGAGTCTCCCTCCCCGGCGGAGGTACAGCGGGCGCTGGCGGCGGAGGCGGCAGCCATCCGGGAAAGGCTCCCCAAGGGCGGGGCAGTCATCGCCCTGTGCATCGAGGGAAAGCCCTGTTCCAGCGTGGAGCTGAGCCGTCGGATGGAGGAACTGGCCGTGGCCGGTAAGACGCAGCTGACCTTCCTCATCGGCGGCAGCGTGGGGCTGGACGAGAGCCTGAAGCGGCAGGCGGACTGGCGGCTGTCCATGTCCCCCATGACCTTCCCCCACCATCTGGCCCGGATCATGCTGCTGGAGCAGATCTATCGGGCGTATCAAATCTCCGCCGGAACAAAATATCACAAATGAAACACTTCCCTTTTAAGAAAATTCGTGATATAATACAAGGACATATATAAAGGAGGCCTATCCATGGAACTGAGTTACTGGGGTATCTCCCCCAATATCCCCGCTTGGCCCACTGACGAAAACGGTGAGCGGGAGCAGGCAGTCCTGCTTGCCCACACCTTCGATTCCCCTGCCGACGCAGACGTGACCATCTCCCTGCTGACGGCTTACGGGATCCCATGTTTCAAATACTACGACAAGGAGGGCGGCGCCGGAAAGGTCATCAACGGCTTCTCCGGCTTCGGCGTGGGATTGTACGTCCCGGCCTCCATGGCGGAGGACGCCCAGAATCTGCTGGCCTCCATGCCCATGCCCAACGAGGCAGGCGAGTAAACCGAAAGGAGCATCCATCATGTCTTATATGCAGGAATATGAAAAGTGGCTGGCATCCCCTGCCCTGAACGAGCAGGAGCACGCCGAGCTGGAGAGCATCCGGGACGATGAGAAGGAGATCCGGGAGCGGTTCTATGGGCCGCTGGAATTCGGTACCGCCGGTCTGCGTGGCACCATGAAGGTGGGCCTGCACCAGATGAACATCCACGTCATCCGCTGGGCCACTCAGGGCTTTGCCAACGTCATCTGCGCTGAGGGCGAGGAGGCCAAGCGCCGGGGCGTGGCCCTGTGCATGGACTGCCGCAACCACTCTATGGAGTTTGCCAGAGCCGCCGCAGAGGTCTGCGCCGCCAACGGCATCCATGTGCGTATCTTCGAGTCGCTGCGGCCCACGCCGGAGCTGAGCTTCGCCGTGCGGGAATACGACTGTCAGGCGGGCATCAATGTCACCGCCAGCCACAATCCCAAGGAGTATAACGGCTATAAGGTCTACTGGTCCGACGGCGCCCAGCTGCCGCCCCAGCACGCTGCCGCCATTGCCCGTGAGCTGGAGCAGATCGACATTTTCACCGGCATCCGCCGGATGGAGTTTGACGATGCCAAGGCCCAGGGCCTCATCGAGATCATGGGCGCCGAGACGGACGAACGGTTCATGTCCCACGTCATGGCCATGGTCAACGACCGGGAGTCCATGGCCAAGGTGGCCGATACCTTCCATATGGTCTATACCCCCTTCCACGGCTGCGGCTGGAAGCTGGTGCCGGAGGCTCTGCGGGGTCTGGGCGTGAAGCATCTGCACTGTGTTCCGGAGCAGATGGTGCTGGACGGCAGCTTCCCCACGGTGGTCTCCCCCAATCCGGAGAATCCGGAGGGCTTTTATCTGGCCATCCAGCTGGCGGACAAGGTGGGCGCCGACTTCATTCTGGGCACCGACCCGGACAGCGACCGGGTGGGCATCATGGTCCGCAGCCGGGACGGCTCCTTCATCCCCGTCACCGGCAACCAGACGGGCGTTCTGATGCTGGATTACCTCATCGGGGCCATGCGCCGGGCAGGCAAGCTGCCGGAGCATCCCTACTTCCTCAAGACCATCGTCACCACGGAGATGGCCCGGAAGGTGGCCGAGGCCAACGGCGTCACCTGCTGCGATACCTTCACCGGCTTCAAGTTCATGGCGGAGAAGAAGAACCAGCTGGAGTCTCAGGGGCTGGGCCATGTCATCATGAGCTATGAAGAGAGCTATGGCTATATGCTGGGCGACTATGTCCGGGATAAGGACGCCGTTACCGCCTCCCTGATCCTGACGGAGATGGCGGCATGGTATGCCGTGCAGGGCATGACCCTGTTCGATGCGCTGGAGGCCCTGTACCGGAAGTACGGCTTCTACGGCGAAAAGACCCACAATCTGGTGATGCCGGGTCTGGACGGATTGGAGAAGATGGCGGCACTGATGAAGTCCCTGCGGGCCGCTCCCCCCACCCGCATCGCCGGGGTAGAGGTGCTGCGCCGCAAGGACTACACCGACGGCAGCGTCATCGACTGCCGCACCGGTGAAAAGACCGCTATGGAACTCTCCGGCAGCAATGTGCTGCGGTATGAGCTGGCGGACGGCACTACTATTCTGGTGCGGCCCTCCGGCACGGAGCCTAAGATCAAGGTCTACATCCTCACCATCGGCAAGGATGAGGCGGAGCGGGACGAGAATCTGGCCAAGTACAGCCAGTGGGTCGCCACGCTGGCAAAGTAACAGGAACGATAAAAAGAGGCGGTGCGGCTATGTCCCCCCCCCCTCACAGGGGGAACAAGTGATCCCCAGGATACCCCGGCAGGTCATCGTGTTTACGATGCCTGCCGGGGTTTCTCTGCGTCCTGGGGTTCTGGTGCTTCCAGTGCTTCCTCCATATCCTGCTGACCACTGCCGACATAGCCAATGCCGTTGTAGTAAATCTCCACGGTCTGGGGCGCGTGTTTAGACCACTTTACCTCTTTCTTGTGGACCACGATCCTCTCAATGAACAGCCGCAGCAACTCTGGCGGCAGCTCCGTGATATCCGTGTACCGCTTTGCTTTATCAAGGAGGCTGTCCGTCCCGTTCACGGTTTCCCGCAGGCGCTGGATCTCTCTTTCTGTGGAATACCGGTGGCGTTTCCCGCCCCACACGGGTGTTCTCCCACTCCGGCGGGCAAGGGATGCCAGCAGGTGTGAAAGAAGGCTGCACGGGGCCCGACTTTGCCAAAAAGTAATATCGGGTTCGGTGAATTCAGCGAACCCGATATTTTATGCTTTGCACGGGAAGAAATACTTTAGAATGCGAGGCATCGTTTTTTGAGAACGGGTTTTGCAACATTGTCAAACCCGTTTTTCGGCGGCTACCGCTTGTGACAAGATCGTCTGCAGCGCTTTGTGCAGTCCGCTGTGATCGGGTTTGGCAATATGGCCGAACCCGATTCTGCCCCCTCACCTTCTGGCAACGTTGCCGAGAAGTTTCCGCCCGCAGGCGGCATGGGTGACTGGGGATTTCCCCAGCAAGCGCATTTGTCATACAAACGCTATGCTTGCGCCAGCGAAAGCAAACCCGGTATGGGAGTTTTTCATTTTACACCGACAGATAATTCATCAGAAATTGCAATAAGCCTGTAGGATAGATTGTTTTGAAACTGCAATAAGCCGGAGAGCAGTTTGCTGACTTTACAAAAAGCTGATGGGATCAAGGCAGACAATCAATTACTGAGCTTCTAACTTGCTCACATCCAAAATCCTGTAGCGGCTGCGGCCAACGTGCTCCAAGATACCTCTATCGCAGAAAGAACGAAGCGTCCGCAGCAGATGCCGTTGACTGGTTTCCAGCACATCAGCGCAAAGTCTGGTGTTGTAGCCGAAGTAACCATCTTTTTGCTCCCGCAGAATAAACTGAGCTAATCTGGTTGGCAGCTGTTCATAGTGAATGAAATTTTTCCTGATATGCTCTGCCAGATACGAGCAGGCGTAGTTGAGAAACTTTGTATCTTGGTGAAGCGCCTCCCCGTATAGATCCACGGAAAGACTCAGACACAGGCAGGGGGTCAGCGTTTCAATGGTGTTAATGGCAGGCTTATTCCAAAGAGCAGAAGTAAGTCCTAAAATGTTAGGACTCTGATACTGCAGCTCGCAGTGCAGTTTTCCGCTTTTAGAAACGCTGGAGGCTATGAGTGCCCCATCCGCCAACAGCTGGATCTCCGGATAGACCTCACCGCTGTGGCACAGGGTTTCTCCTGCCTCACAACGCAGCAGGACAGAGCATTCCTCCAGATCAAGCGAGAAATACTCTTGAAAATGGTGTTTTTCTATCAGTGCGCGTTTCAGCGCAGGATCGTTCAACTGGATCATAGCAAACATTCCTTTAGAAGGTGCAAAAGTAATCGTTTTCTTCTTGTGCAGCCATATTTCTTAGTAATAGTAAAGATAACATAGGTTTATAAAAAAGTAAAGGGATGACAAAACATTATCTCTGGAGAAACAAAAAGGGGACGTTTGTCCTTGAGGAAAAAACAAATTTTGGGAAGTCCTTTTGTTTGCACGGCCGCATCAAAAATTCCGGGGAAACCGCAAAAAAGTTCGGCGAAAAGAACGTGACATATGTCATTTATTTTTAGCCGTCAAAGAACTATGATAGCAAAAATTAATTTTAAGTTTAGTGTTGCAAAGCAGTAAAGTGTTAAAGCGTTTGAAACCTCAAGCGCGAGGCTGAAATGCATTGATTCCGCTTAGAAGTGGAAATGCACAGAGGAAAGGTGGGTATCAACCATGTCAACACAGGTACAATTCAAGGATTACAGCATGGGTTTTAAGGACGATGACGGAAAGGTCTACAACCTGATCGACCATCTGAATATGCAGTTGGACGAAGGAAAGGCTTTGGGAATCGTAGGCGAATCCGGCTGCGGTAAAAGCATGACCAGCCTTTCTCTGATGCGGCTTCTGCCGGCTGCGGCCTCTGTACAGGGAGGAGAGATCCTGCTCAATGGAGAGGATCTGCTGAAAAAGTCTGAGCCGGAGATGGAAAAGATCCGGGGAAAGCAGATCGCAATGATCTTTCAGGAGCCAATGACAGCGCTGAATCCAGTCATGACGATCGGCAAGCAGATCGGCGAATGTCTGAAGCTGCACCATCCGGAAATGAAGGAAGATGAGATTCGGAAACAGGTCTGTGAGGCGCTGAATGATGTGGGCATTGCCAATCCAGAGACCCGGATCGATCAATATCCGCATGAGTTTTCCGGCGGTATGCGCCAGCGGGTAATGATCGCCATGGCCATTATCAACCATCCCGCCATACTGATTGCCGACGAACCGACCACCGCATTGGATGTAACGATCCAGGCGCAGATCCTGGATATCATGCGCCGCCTGAAGGGATCCTCCGGCAGTCTGATGCTGATTACGCACAATCTGGGGATCGTGGCAGAGATCTGCGAGGAGGTGGTGGTGATGTATGCGGGCCGTGCCATTGAGCGTGGCACACTGAAAGCGATTTTCGACAACCCGCTGCATCCCTACACTCAGGGGCTGATGGCCTCCGTACCTACTATGCGCAGTGAAAAGAAGCCGCTCTACACCATACCCGGCACTGTGCCTACTGTGTATGATTTTAAGGAGGGATGTCGGTTTGCGGATCGCTGCCAACACTGCACGGAGGAGTGCCGCACCAAAATTCCACCGGTAAAGCGGGTGGGAGAAGACCATATCGTTCAATGCTGGATGAACTTTGAAGGGGAGGAACCGTACCATGAGTGAAAAAAAGGAAACCCCCATTTTGAAAGCGGAACATCTGACGAAGATGTTCCCTGTGAAAAAGCGAAAGCTGATTGAAAAACAGAAATACGTGCACGCCGCAGAGGATGTCAGTTTCGAAGTCTATCCCGGCGAGGTGCTGGGAATCGTGGGAGAATCCGGTTCCGGCAAGTCCACGTTGGCCCGAACGATCCTTGCGCTGACGCCCTCCACCTCCGGGCAGGTGTTTTATCAGGGAGAGGACATTACGGACTTCAAAGTATCTGCCGGCGAAAAGCGTCGCCTGCGCAGCGAAATACAGATGATCTTTCAGGATCCCTACGCCAGCCTGAACCCAAAAATCAAGATCGGCAATGCGATCGCCGAGCCAATGCTGCTTCACGGTCAGGCATCCAGCTATGCTGAGGCAAAGGAAAAAATCCAGCACCTGCTGGAAGTCGTGGGGCTGCAGCCTGCGGTATTCGACCGATATCCCCATGAGTTCTCAGGCGGTCAGCGGCAGCGTATCGGCATCGTCCGGGCCTTGGCGGTGAATCCAAAGCTGATTTTTTGCGATGAGTCCGTTTCCGCACTGGATGTTTCCGTACAGGCGCAGATTTTGAACCTGTTTCAAAGTCTGAAGGAGCAGTTTCATCTGACTTATGTGTTCATTGGCCACGATTTGGCGGTGGTTCGCTATATCAGCGACCGGGTCATGGTGATGTACTTGGGCAAGGTCATGGAGATCGCCCCGTACAGTGAACTGACGGGGGACAATATCCACCCATATACCCGGGCTCTGCTTTCCGCTGTACCGGAGCCCAGCATTGCGCTCCACAAGGAGCGGATCCTGCTGGAGGGAGATATTCCCAGCGCGGTAGATCCTCCGGCAGGCTGCCGATTCTGCCAACGCTGCTTCATGGCAAAGCCCATTTGTTTCGAGCAGGAGCCGGACATGAAAACGGTGGGGCCTGATCACTGCGTGCGCTGTCACTTTGCAAAGGAGGGTTGATCGATGGTTCGTTATCTTCTGAAACGTCTCGGGCGGGGTATTCTGACGATCCTGCTCTCCGTGACGCTGGTATTCTTTATTGTCCGCGCTATGCCCTCCAATCCCGTAGATCTGATGGTCAGTCCCCAGATGTCCGAGGAGGCGCAGCAGGCGCTGATCGAGGAGTTCGGTCTGGACCAGTCGAAGCTGACCCAGTACGGCCTCTATATGAAGGAATTGCTTCATGGCAATCTGGGAAGCAGCTTTGCCAAGCGAATTCCGGTTTCCCAGTATATTGCGGAAAAGCTGCCTTGGACGCTGCTGCTTTTGGCGGCAGTCATGCTGATCGTCATTCTGGTTGGCATCAGCGTGGGCTTGTACGCAGCAGCCCACAAAGGAAAAATTTCGGACCGGGTCATCAGCGTGCTGGTGACGATGGGAATATCTGTGTTCATTCCATTTATGGCGTTCCTACTGTTGTACATTTTTTCCTTTAAGCTGAAGCTGCTGCCTACCGGCGGTGCGTATACGCCGCCCAAGGGCACCGGCTGGTCTTATTACGGCGATGTCGCCAAGCATCTGATCCTTCCCGCCATCGCCCTGTCCATCACCAACCTTGCCAATGCGGTGCTGTATACCCGCAACAGCATGATCGATGTGCTGCATGAGGACTATATTCGCACCGCTTACGCCAAGGGAAATAACAAGGGGCGTGTACTTCGTGTCCATGCGCTGAAAAACGCACTGATCCCCACTGTGACGGTCATCGGTATGCAGATCGGATTCATGGTAGGCGGCGCCACGGTAACGGAAACGGTATTCTCCTGGCCGGGCATCGGTCGGATGGTCTATGACGCTGTGAATGCACTGGATTACCCGGTGCTTCAGGGTGCGTTTCTTGTGATGGCGGTAGCCGTGGTAATCATGAGCTTTCTCACTGACCTTGTGGTCGCTTGGCTGGATCCCCGAATCAAGCTAGGAGGTTGATTATGAAAGAACGAAAAGGCTTCCTCTATTATTTTGTACGTAATCGCAACGGTATGATCGGCATGATCGGCGTCTTGCTGATTCTGCTGATCGGTCTGGTGGGGCCGATGCTGATCGCCAAACCAGATGGCTACACGCAGGATATTCTTCAGGCTCCCAGCGCTCTGCACTGGCTGGGGACCGACAACATTGGTCTGGATATTTTTGCAGAACTGGTCTGGGGTGCTCGCACCTCGCTGTACGTTTCCGTTATGGCTATGCTCATTGCCGGCGTGATCGGCATACCGGTGGGCCTGCTGTGCGGCTATAATACCGGCTGGCTCCGGGAAGTGATCGACGGCTTCATTGACATTTTTATGACGCTGCCCATGCTGCCGCTGATGATTATTATTGCGGCGGTAATGGGAACCTCTATTACCAACGTGGCGATCATCTTAGGTATATTCTCCTGGCCGCAGTTGGCCCGTGTAACGAAGAACAGCACCATGAAGATCCGGGAGATGCAGTATATTGAGGCCTGCACCTGTCTGGGACTCTCCAAGCCCCGGATCCTCTTCAAACACATACTCATCAACGCTACCGGCCCGGTGTTCGTCAATATGACACTGGTGATGGCCTCCGCCGTGTTGACGGAAGCCAGCCTGAGCTTTCTTGGCTTGGGTGATCCGACCACTTGGAGCTGGGGGACCATGCTCAAGCGGGCGTGGGGGCAGAACGCCGTGATCAGCTCCCCCAATCCCTGGTGGTGGTGGCTGCTGCCCAGCTTGTGCATCGTCGTGTATGTGGTTTGCTTCAATTTGCTGGGAACGGCCATCAATGACAGTCTCAGCCCTAAATCCAGAGAGTGATTAGAAAGGAGTAGAAACGTATGTATGATTATCTGATTAAAAACGGCTTGGTAGTGGATGGCTCCGGAAAGCCTGCTGTTAAAGCGGATGTTGCGGTAAAGGGTGACAAGGTAGCCCGTATTGCCCCTGATATTCAGGAGCCTGCTGCCGAGGTATACGATGCCGCCGGCAAATACGTGATTCCCGGCCTTATCGACCCCCACGTTCACGAGGAATGGTATTGCTTTGACGATGGGCGCTATGAGTCCTATATCCGTCAGGGCGTGACCACGCTGGTGAACGGCAATTGCAGCCACAGCATTACACCCGGACATAAAAAGGAAGTATTGGACTATTATCTGGGAAACGGCCTTGTGGGACTGAAGCAGTATCAGCGCTATCTGCGGGACTGGCCCGACTGGCATGATTTTGAGGGGTATGCTCAGGCCGTGGAACAGGTGGGAACCAACTGCAACTTTGTCACCCTGTTGGGCCACGGCAGTATCCGCCAGTATGTGATGCATGGTGCCTATAACCGGGCGCCGGACGAGCTGGAGCAGGCACAAATCGAAAATATCATCCGCCACAACATGGATCAGGGCGCTTGGGGTATTTCCTTCGGTCTGGACTATGTCCCCAGCCGGTATGCCTCTATGGAGGAACTGTGCAATGTAGTCAGTCAGATCAAACGATATGACGCAGTTTCCGCAGCCCATCTCCGCCACCAGATCGGTATTCCCGAGTCTACTGCGGAATTCTGCGAGGTGGGCCGCCGCACCGGTGCCAAGATCCAGATCTCCCATCTGGCTTCCGCCGTGCCCGAGGCATATGACATTGCTCTGAAAGCCATCGAAGAAGACGGCGTTCGCGCCCGGATCGATGTGATTCCCAGCAGTGTGGGACACTGCACCGGCAAGGAGCGGATGCTGCTGTTCACCATGGCCCTCAGTGACGAGCTGTTCAGTCAGGGCATTGAGGGTGTTAAGAGGGCGCTGCATACGCCTGAGGGCCGGGCAATGATCAAGAAGGACAACTATACCTTTGCCGGTCCTAAGGACAAGGTCTATATCGTCAACTCCGATGATCCCCATCTGGAAAACCGATCTGTCCGGGATATTGCGCAGGAGCGGGGCATCGACGAGGATGAGTGCATGCTGGATCTGCTGGGGGATGAGAAGAACTATGTGTTCTGGCTCAACGCACCCGCCGCCAATGTGCCCAGCAACTTCATCGACCACTGTGAATCCATCGTGAAGAATCCCTATGTTTCCGTAGGCAGCGACACCATCATGGGAGATCCCGCGGATCCTTACGATTGGTACGAGATCCGGCGCCGGGGCGGGTTCGCCATCTTCGCCCAGATGTATGTGGGCAAGGGCGTTCCCTATGAAGAGGTTGTCCGCAGAAATACCAGCATGGTGGCCGATCACTTCGGCATCTATAAGCGGGGCCGTCTGGTGGAAGGCAATTACGCCGATATCGCCGTGATCGATCTGCCCAACTACCGGTATCCGGAGATGGATCAGATGCAGTACAAAACACCGCAGATGAATGCCACCGGCTGTGATCTGGTGCTATGCAACGGCAAGGTCGAACTGAAAGACGGTGACCTGCTGAGAACCTACGCAGGTCGTGTCCTTCGGAAAAATGCCCAGGGCTGAGTGTCAGCCCAATCAATTTCAAACGTTGCAGTGAAGCTGTGATGAAATATTACTGGAGGTAACAATATGAAAAAATTTCTTGCACTCGTGCTGTCTCTCTGCCTGGTGCTTTCCCTGGCAGCCTGCGGCGGAAAGCCGGCGGATGATGACACTGCCGAAGGTTCCAAGACCGGCGGCACCATACAGGTGGGCCTGAACAGTGCTCCCGTGAGCATGAATATCTGGTGCCAGAATGACCTGAATTCTGCAACCATCATGAATCTGGTCTGCCCCAACCTCGTTGCCATTGATGATGACGGCAACAAGTATGACTATTTGACTGAGTCCTCCGAGGCCAACGAGGACTGCACCGTCTGGACCATCAAGCTGAAGGAGCTCTACTGGAATGATGGTACCCCCGTCACTTCTGCGGATCTGCTGTTCACCGCCAAGTACGGTGTGGAGCATCACATCGGCTTCTTCGACAGCTACTATGGTCTGGTGGATTTTGAAAAGTCCTCCTGCCCGGATGAGCGCACCGTGGAATTTGCTCTGACTTCCGGAAACGTGAACTTCTGGAAGGGCGCCGGCAACTGGATACCCGTGATGCGTGAGAGCGAGTGGTCCTCTGTGGAAGAGCCCACTACCTATTCTTACTCCGGCGCTGGTTACGGTCCCTACTATGTTTCCGAGTGGGTGGACGGCGAGTATGTCACTCTGAAGCGCAACCCCTATTTCACTCAGGCCAATGACGGTGCCGGAGCCTGCATTGATGAAGTGGTATTCCGCGTGTACACCGACGAGAATGCTATGGTGCTGGCCTTGCAGAACGGCGAGGTCGATGTCTGTGCCAACTTCCTCAGCGCATCTTCTATTTCTCAGCTGCAGAGCAACTCCAACTATCAGATCGAATCTGTTGGCTCCCTTGGTTATACGCTCCTCACCTTCTCTCAGTCCAACGAACTGCTGCAGGATGTGAACGTTCGTAAGGCCCTGGCCGCCAGCTGCGACCGTGAGGCTCTGGTAAGCGTGGCCATGTCCGGCGCTGCAACGCCGATGTACACGCCTATCAGCCCCGTTTACAGTGACTTTACCGCTTCCAACATCCGCCAGCCTGAGTTTGATACCGCTGCCGCCGCCTCCATTTTGGAGAACGCCGGTTATGTGGATACCAACGGCGACGGCATCCGTGAAAGCGCCGATGGCAAGCCTCTGAGCTTCACCATTACCTACAAGGGCACGATGGCCAATGTGGACGGCGTCATGTCTATTCTGTCCTCTGACTTTGCCAAGGCCGGCGTGGAATTGAAGCTGCAGCCTGTGGACGCTGCAACTTTCTCCGCCAACGTGACTCAGGGCCACAAGTATGACATCAGCTACAGCAGCTGGGGAACCATCGACGATGTGGATACCACCCTGCTGACGGTCTTCGGCATCGGCCAGACTCTGAACTTCATGGAGTTCAACAGCCAGGAGCAGGAGGATCTGCTCAATGCCATGCAGAGTGAAACCGACTACAACAAGCGTGTGGAGCTGCTGAACCAATGGCAGTCGTGGTTTGTGGAGAACCTGCCCTGCTGCCACCTGTTCGTGCCCAACAACACCTATGCCGCTGACACCACCAACTTCACCGGCTGGCACCTATCCCCCGGCAATAGCGCGTTCCTGGCCTGCGCCAACTTTGTCAACGTCCATGCGAAATAAAGCACCCCTGCTGATTCGTATGTAATGGTTGCATGGAGAGAGGGGGGCTCCTGCGGGAGCCCCCCTCTTTTCAAAAAAGATTATGAAGAAAGGTGTTTGAACTGATGAACTTTGTACAAAAACCTGCTTATAAGGGTTATAAGGCTTATGAATATCTGGAAGAGGGTAAGGACTATCCAAAGATCGAATGGGCACAGTGGGACTGGGCCGGACGCCATGTTGTAGAGCTGGAGCCGGATCAGGAAGCCATGGTGCAGGAGATCCTGAAGAAGCATCCTTACATCAGCCTTCACGATCACCCTACATTTTACCCAAAGGATATGTCCAGCATTGACCACATTTATGATTCCATGCGGCAGGGCCGTGCTGTCTGCGGTTATGAAGCACTGTCCTATTCCAATATTGACTGTATCTTCGACAATATGATGGACGGTGTGAATATCATCTCCAGTCCCGGCGGCTGGAAGTGGATCGACATTATTCATGATCTGGGAATGCGGCTGTGCGACCTTGCTCATCAGGATTTTCTGATCCAGTGCAAGACGGTTGATGACATTTTTGCTGCCAAGAAGGCTGGCAAGATCGCCTGGGTGCCTTGCATTGAGGGCGCAGCTCCCATTGAAAATGAAGTGGATCGCATCGATATTCTCTACGGTCTGGGCGTCCGTCAGTTGGGCGTGACCTATTCTGAGAGCAACGCTTTGGGTAATGGCATGAAGGAGGATCACGACGGTGGCTTGACCATGTTCGGCAAGCAGTGCGTGGAGCGGATGAACAAGGTGGGTATGCTTATTGATGTGTCCCACTGCGGCCAGCAAACAGCCTATGATGCGGTCATGTATTCCAAGAAACCCATTATCATGAGCCACGTGGGCGCCAAGGGCGTATGGGACATTAAGCGTATGGCCGGCGATGATCTCATTAAAGCCATCGGTTCCAAGGGCGGCGTGGTCGGTATTGAATCTGCCCCCCACACGACCATGTCCAAAACCAAGATGACCCATGATCTGGACAGCGTGATGGAGCACTTCGAGTATGTGAAGAACCTGATCGGCATCGACCACGTTGGTTTTGGCGTGGACTGCCTGTACGGCGACCATGTGGGCGTACACCACGCCTTTGCCGCCGCCCTGTCTACAGCGGAAACTGCGAATACCTCTTACGAGGAAGTGCCCTTCGTCTGGGGCCTGGAGAATCCCACAGAAGCCAGCTGGAACATCATCCGCTGGCTGGTAAAGCACAATTACAGCGAAGAGGATATCGGCAAGGTCATCGGCGGCAACGCCATCCGGGTGCTGCGGGAAGTCTGGGCCTGACCGTTCTGCTGAACAGGAGCAAATTGTATGGAATTTCAACTGAAGAAAGGGTATCGCCCCTATGAGGCGTATCAGTATCTTGAGCCGGGAAGGGATTTTAAGGTCATTGACTGGGCGGACTGGGACTGGGCCGGTCGAAACATCCTGCCCCTGAATCCGGAAGAAGAGATCCGGTGCAGGGAACTGCTGGAAAGGACGCCCTACGTCAGCCTCCACGATCATCCGGACTTTACCACACGGGATATGTCCACCTGTGAACCGCTGTTTGACGCCATGCGGACTGGCCGGGATCGCTGCGGATATGAGGCGCTGGCCTATTCCAACATCGACTGTATCTTCGATAATATGATGGACGGCACCAACATTATTTCCAGTCCTAACGGTTGGAAGTGGATCGACATCATTCATGATCTGGGGATGCGGCTGTGTGACCTGGCCCATCAGGATTTTATTGTCCATTGTAAAACCGTGGACGATATCTTTGCCGCAAAAAAAGAGGGCAAGATCGCCATGGTGTTTGTGATCGAGGGAGCTGCTCCCATTGAAAACGAGGTGGACCGCATTGACATCCTGTATGGATTGGGTGTCCGCCAACTGGGCGTGACTTATTCCGAGAGCAATGCATTGGGGAGCGGCTGCAAGGAGGACCACGACGGCGGGCTGACCATGTTCGGCAAGCAATGTGTGGAGCGAATGAACAAAGTGGGTATGCTTATTGATGTGTCCCACTGCGGTTCTCAGACCGCTTATGACGCGGTGGTCCATTCCACCAAGCCCATTATTATGAGCCATACCGGAGCGAAGGGTGTTTGGAACACAAAGCGCCTTGCAAGCGACGAATTGATTCAGGCCATTGCTGCCAAAGGCGGTGTGGTCGGTATCGAGGCCGCCCCACACACCACCATGTCAAAGACCCGTATGACCCACGATATTGACAGTTACATGGAGCACTTCGAATATGTAAAGAATCTGGTGGGCATCGACCATGTGGGATTCGGCGTGGACTGTATGTACGGCGACCACGTGGGTCTGCATCACGCTTTTGCCGCAGCCCTGTCTACCGGGGATACTTCCAAAACCACGGTGCCTTATCAGGAGGTTCCCTTTGTGAAGTATCTGGAAAATCCGACTGAGGCAAGCTGGAATATTCCCAGATGGCTCATCAAACACGGTTATACGGATGAGGAAATTATCAAGGTGCTGGGCGGCAATGCCATCCGGGTGCTGCGAGAAGTCTGGTCCTAATTAAAAACAGAAAGGAAACCATGCAATGGAGTACAAAATGAAGCCTGCCTATAAAGGCTACAAAGCATATGAGTATCTGGAGGAGGGAAAGGATTTCCCCAAATTTGAGTGGGCTGACTGGGACTGGGCCGGCCGCCATGTAGTAGAGCTGGAACCGGAGCAGGAGGCTCGTGTTGCGGAGCTTCTGGCAAAATATCCCTATGTCAGTGTCCATGATCATCCGACTCTGTTCCCGAAGGACGTTACCAGCAAGCAGAATATCGACAATGTGATGCGCAACGGCCGGGAGATGACCGCTTATGAAGCACTGGCCTATTCAAATATCGACTGCGTATTCGATAACCAGCTGGACGGTGTGAATATCATCTCCAGTCCCGGCGGCTGGAAGTGGATCGACATCATTCACGATCTGGGTATGCGGCTGTGTGATCTGGCTCATCAGGATTTTATTATCCATTGTAAGACCGTGGATGACATTTTTGCCGCCAAGAAGGCCGGAAAGATTGCCATGGTATTTGTGGTGGAGGGAGCCGCTCCTATTGAAAACGAGGTAGACCGCATCGATATTCTCTACGGCTTGGGCGTCCGCCAGCTGGGTGTGACCTATTCCGAAAGCAATGCGCTGGGCAACGGCTGCAAGGAGGTCCATGACGGCGGCCTGACCATGTTCGGCAAGCAGTGCGTAGAGCGAATGAACAAGGTGGGTATGCTCATTGACGTATCCCACTGCGGCCCTCAGACTGCTTATGATGCAATCACCTATTCCAAGAAGCCGATCATTATGAGCCATGTGGGGGCAAAAGGCGTGTGGAACACCAAGCGGATGGCCAGCGACGAGATGATTCAGGCCGTTGCTGCCAAGGGCGGCGTGGTCGGCATTGAGGCCGCTCCCCACACCACTATGTCCAAAACCAAGATGACCCACGATCTGGACAGCTTTATGGAGCACTTTGAATATGTGAAAAACATGGTGGGCATCGACCATGTGGGCTTTGGCGTGGATTGCCTGTACGGTGATCACGTGGGCGTGCATCATGCCTTTGCACAGGCACTGTCCATCGCCGCCACCTCCAAGACCGGTGCGGAGTATGAAGAGGTCCCCTATGTGAAGTATCTGGAGAACCCCACCGAATCCAGCTGGAACATTATCCGCTGGCTGGTAAAGCACAACTACAGCGATGAGGATATTGCCAAGGTCATCGGCGGTAACGCCATCCGGGTGCTGCAGGAAGTCTGGGCCTGATGCGAAAACGGATGCAGGCAGCAGACTGTTTTTAGAAATATCCGAGTCGATCATTTCCCACGTTGACCGCTATTCGTGTGTCTGCCATAAGGAATCGAAATTGATAAAATGCTAACCTGAAAGCTGCAAGTCCTTTATTGATCGAATCGGCGGCAATATACCTAATCAGGTATATTGCCGCCGATTTATATGCTCTGAACGCAATTCATGTTGTCCTTGTGCGTGGATAACTTATGCCGCACCGTCTCTTTTTATCTTGTAGGAAGCCTTCCTTATCCCGGTCACAGGGCCTGTGGGCGGGACTCCAGCAGCTCACGGGCGCAGGAGCGGACCGTCTCCTCTTCGTCGTAGGGGATCTTCTTCCCCTGCACCAGCTGGTATCCCTCCCGGCCCTTGCCGCATAGCAGCAGCATATCGCCGGGACACAGCTGCTCCAGCGCATAGCGCACCGCCTCCCGGCGGTCCACAATACCCACATGGGGGCAGCTGCCGGGGCCGAAGCAGGTGGCAATGTCCGCAATGACCTCCGCCGGGTCGTCCCGATCCGGGTCGTCGGTGGTAATAATGGCCAAATCGGCCCCCTTGGCCACTGCCTCCCCCAGCTGGTGGCGGCGCACTCTGGTGCGGCCGCCGGTGCCGAACACGGCGATGATGCGAGCCGGGTCGTAGCTGCGGGCCGTTTGCAGCAGGGCGTTCATGCTGATGGAGTTATGGGCAAAATCCAGCACCACGGTACATCCCGGCATCACGTCCGGCAGCACCTCGAACCGGCCCGGCACCGTCACATAGCTGAGGGCCTCCGCCAACTCGCAGGTGCGGTCCGTATAACGCCCCACCAGTGCCACCACCGCCAGAGCGTTGTAGACGTTGTACTCCCCCGGCATCCGAATGTGGTAGGTGGTGCCGGCCGCCGTGAACTCCATACCGAACAGGTCCCCGGCCTTCAGGATGTTCACTCCCTCCGCCCGGAGATCCGCCGGACGGTGAATGGCATAGGTGCTCTTTTCGCAGGGACTGCCCGCCATCATGTACTCCGCCTCCGGGTCGTCGGCATTGAAGATGCCGTGGCGGCACTGGGCGAACAGCCGCTTCTTGCTGTCCCGGTAGTGGGCATAGTCCGGATGCTCCTCGGTGCCGATGTGGTCCGGGGAGAGGTTGGTGAACACCGCCGTATCGAAGGTGATGCCGTCCACCCGGTGGCGGGCCAGCGCCTGAGAGGACACCTCCATCACCACATACCGGACGCCCTCGTCCCGCATGGCCCGAAACAGCCGCATCAGCTCGTAGCTCTCCGGTGTGGTATTGCTGGTTCCCACGTGCTTCCCGGCGTAGGCGGCCCCGTTGGAGCCGATGACGCCGCAGGCCAGGCCCATGCGGTTCATGACGGAGCAGGCCGTCTCCGCCACGGTGGTCTTGCCCTTGGTGCCGGTGACGCCGATGATGGTCACATCCCGCTGGGGAAAGCCGAAAAACGCCGCCGAGATCTGCGCCAGCGCCTGACGGGCATCCGATACCCGCACCACGTCCGCATCCTCCGGCACGTCCAGCGTCCCCTCGCTGACGAAACAGCGGCAGCCCTGTGCATAGGCCGCCGGCGCAAAGTCCTCTCCGTTGGAACGGGCGCCCCGCAGACAGAAAAACAGGCTCCCGGTCTGCGCCTTCCGGGAGTCGTAGGCCAGCGCCGTGATCTCCTCTTCTCCGCAGCCGCCGGATAGTAACTGCACGCCGGAGCGCTCCAGCAGGTCCTTTATCTTCATGGGAAGGTCCCCCCTTTTATACAAGATAGGCGGCAGGACAAGACATCCCGCCGCCTATATTATACCAATAATTGTGCCGGATGCAACCTCTCCGGCGCAGAAAATCCGGCCTTATCGCCAGACCTCGCCGAAGAAGAACAGCGCCACCGTGCCGGGACCCACATGGCCACCGGTGACCGGCTCATAGCACACCGAGAGGATCTCACCGGTCTGACCGGCATCCCGCAGCTTGGCCTGCAGCCGCAGCGCCCCGTCCGGACAGTCGGCATGGGCGATGCCCACCGTCCGGGTGCCGTCCACAGCGTACTCCTTGTACAACTCCGCCAGCGTCTCCATGGCCTTCAGCTGACCACGAACCTTGCTGTGCTGGATGATGTGGCCCTCCGGGTCGGACTGAAGGATGGGCTTGATCTTCAGCAGAGAGCCCGCCACCTGCGCCGCAGCGCTGATGCGGCCGCCCCGGCGCAGATACTTCAGGTCGTCCACCATGAAGAACTGGCGCATCCGCCCGCAATTTTCCTCGGCCTGCCGGATGATTTCATCTGCCGTACAGCCCTTCTCCAGCATTTTGGCTGCCTCCAGCACCACGAGGCCCTCTCCCAACGAAGCGCCGCAGGTATTCAGTACCCGGATCATGCGGTCAGGATACTCGCCCCGCAGCTCCTCCGCCATGAGCTCGGCGCTCCAGCAGGTGCCGCTGATGCCGCCGGAGATGGCAATATACAGCACGTCGTCCCCGTCCTTGAGGGCGCTCTCCATGGTGTCCCGGATCAGGGCCGGGCTCACCAGTGAGGTCTTGACCTCGGCGCCCTTCCGCATGGCCTCGTAGTAGTCGTGACCCACCAACTCCGTGGGTTGGCCATCCAGCAGATACGTCAGAGGCATAGCGGTGATGTGATACTGCTCCAGCAGATGGGGCGGGATGTTGGCCGCCGTATCGGTGACAATTCTCAGCATAGCTTTCTACTCCTTCCTATACCCGCACCCGCAGCCAGTCCGCCAGTGTGTCGAACAGCCGCTCATAGCCGGGCATGGTCAAATGGATGCCGTCTGCGGCGATGAGCCGCATCAGCTTGTGGTCGTTGAGGAACTCCTCCCGCACCGGGATCAGGGGCAGGTCTTCGGCATAGGCCAGTTGGGTCACCGCATCGGAGTACATCTCCTGATGCCGGTAGATCATCTGCACGTCCCCCAGCCAGTCCATGATCCGCTCCTTCCGCAGTCCGTCCCGGCAGATGAAGGCCAGATACCGGGTGGCATCAATGGGCGGCAGACTCATGAGCACCGGCTGGATGCCCTTCTCCCGCAGCATGGTCACCGTGTGACGGAGCTTCTCCCGAAAGGCAGACAACTCTGTCCGGGGATGATGGTTCCCCGCCGGGTCTGCGTCGATGGCCGCCCAGTCGTAGTCACTGTCGTTGCCGCCGTAGGCCACCAGTGCATAGTCGGCCTCCAGCCCCCGGTCCAGATCGTGCTGCACCAGCGACTCGCCCTTGGAGATGGTGGCTCCCATTTTGGAGCGGTTCACCACCTGCGTCTGGCGCTCCGGATAGCGCTGCAGTACCTCGTCGTAATGGAAATGATAGTGATACCCCTCATCCGGCATGGTGGCCTTCAGTAAGGAGTCACCATAAATATACACCTGCTTGGGCATAATAGCAAGCCCCCTATCTTCCTTTTTTCTAATATAGCATATTAGATTCTGGAAGTCAACAGGTTACCTGCTATTTACCCTTGCAAAAAACAAGTTTTTCTGATATTATATAGTAGTTATATCAAGGCTGTTAAGAAAAGCAGCCGACTTCCACGCTGCCGGTGCGCCGACGGCGCCTGCACAGGAGGTTCGCCATGTCATACGATAAGGAACTCATCATTCATAAGCTGGAGCGCTGGGACCGGTTCATCACCAATTACCATCTGCCGGACTGGGATTCCATCCCCGATCTGGGACTCTACATGGATCAGGTGGTGGTGCTGCTGGTGCAGTATCTCAGCTTCATCCCGTCCATCCCCGGCGGCAAGGAGAGCTTCGTCACCTCCTCCGCCATCAACAACTATGTGCGCCTGAAGATCATGCCTGCCCCGGTGAAGCGGAAGTACTACCGGGTACACATCGCCTACCTCATTATGATCCTCACCATGAAGCAGAGCATCAGCATCAGCGACGTGCAGAAAATTTTGCCCGCCGACAGCAGCGAGGACTGCGTGCGGTCGGTATACGAGGCCTACTCCGAAAAATTCCGGCAGCTGGCCCTGTTCTTCAACCAGCAGGTCCAAAGCGCCGCCACCGACATCCGCACCCCCTCCGGAAACGAGGAGGGGGCCGTGGGGCGGCTGGTCATCGAGTGCGGACTCATCGCCGGGTTCTCCAAAATTCTGGCGGAGAAGCTGATCCGCCTGTGCGACGCCGATACGGAGGCCGTTCTGGCCGCCGAGCAGCCCCATGAGTAACGCCGTCTGTCCCGCCCGCCGCCTGACGGAGGCGGATGCAGCGCAGGTCTGTGCGCTGATGCAGGGCAATCCCCTGTTCTACCGGTATCACCCGCCGCAGCCCACGCCGGAGAGCATCCGGACCGATATGACCGCCCTGCCGCCGGGAAAAGCTATGGAGGATAAGTGGTTCGTGGGCTTTTACGACGGGGACTGCCTGATTGCCGTGATGGATCTGATCTTGAACTATCCTGCCGCCGACACCGCCTTCATCGGCCTGTTCATGACGGCTCATGACCGTCAGGGCTGCGGACTGGGCAGCCGCATCCTCCGGGACTGCATGGCCCGGCTGTCTGCCGCCGGGTATCACCGGCTGCGACTGGCGGTGGATGAGGGCAATCCTCAGAGCCTGGCCTTCTGGACCAAGAACGGCTTCACCCTCACCGGTGAGGTCCACCCCAATGATTTTTCCGCCTATCTCCCTATGGAACGCAGTATTTGAAGCAGCAAGCCCTCCGGCCAAGGCCGGAGGGCTTGCTGCTTCATTTTTCCCTTATCGCAGCATCTGCCCCACCACGCAGCGACCGTCGGACCAGACAGCGGTGATGTTGTGGCGGTGGAGCATATATATGGCCCGCTCGAACCGCTCCCGCACTGTCAGGGGATGGCTGGCCTCCGTGAAGTCACCGTCATCCACCACGATGGCGTGGAGCCGATTGCCTGGGGCGAAGCCGTCCCCGTCCCCGAAATAACGGTGGCCTGAGCTGGTAGCCAGATAGTAGGCCTCCGGCACCGTCAGGAAGTCCTCGGACCAGTCGGTCTCGATGCGCTTGATCTTGGAGGCCCGGATGCTCATGGTAGCCACCTTATACATGGGCAGGCAGGCGCCGCCGGCAATGTCGGACCCCAGCGTCACCCAAATGCCCTGCTGGAGCATCTCCCGCACCGGCGACACGCCGCTGCACAGATTGATGTTGGAACCGGCGCAGTGAGCCACCACCACCCCAGCCCGGCGCATGGCGTCGCACTCCCGCCGGTCGGAGTGTACACAGTGAGCCATGATGGTGTGCTCCTTCCACAGGCCGTACTTATCATAGGTCTCCCAGTACTGCTGACAGTCCGGGTGCAGCTCCTTTACCCACTGGATCTCCCCCAGATTCTCCGACAGGTGAGACTGGACATACAGCCCCTTCTCCTGCGCCAGACGGCCCAGCGCCGCCATCAGCTCATCAGTGCAGCTGGGGGTGAAGCGGGGGGTCAGAATGGGCTTGACGTGGTCGAAATGACATCCCTCCAGCCACCGCAGCGTCTCCCGGACAGATTCCTCCGTGGTCTCCTGCAAGATGCCGGGCAGGCCGTTGCGGTCCATGTTCACCTTGCCCACATAGCCGGTGACGCCGGCCCGCTCCAGCTCCTCCATGAGGATCCACGTGGCGTCGGTGTGGAGGGAGGAGAACATACACACACGGGTGGTGCCGTTGGTGATGAGGTCCGTGGCCAGACGGCGATAGATGCGGCGGGCGTAGTCCGTGTCGGCAAACCGTGCCTCCGTGGGGAAGGTGTAGGTGTCCAGCCACTCCAGCAGCGGTAGGTCCATGCCCATGCCCAGCATGGGGTATTGAGGGGCGTGGAGGTGCATATCCGCAAAGGACTGCATCACCAGTGCCTGACCGTAATCCACCAGCGGCGCCGTAGCATATTCCAGTGGCAGCCGGTCATAGACGCCCCGGATCACGCCGTCCTCCAGCACCAGATAGCCCTGCTCCGTGATCTGCAGCTCCCCCAGCGCCGGGGCCTGCACGATGTTTCCCTTCAAAACCTGCACCATATCCGTTTCCTTCCTTTCCGCAAAAAATAGGCACCCCGCCGCTTTTCCGGCAGAGCACCCATAGTAGAGCCTTCGGCGGCTCCGTAGAAACGCCTTGCACCATTTCCGCAAGGCTATATGAGCTTCCCTATCACGGGCCGCAGCCCGTTTTTCTGTTCAGCCGTTCAGGTCACCTGACTGCTCTCACTCTCCCGGTTATACGGTGTCTCTCCCTGTGCCAGCATAGCCTGATGCTCTTCGGCTGACAGGAGCAGGTCGTCTACCTGTATATCGCCCACTTCCACGATCTCATAGCTGTCCGCATCGTTCTCCAGCAGCTGCTCCAAGGCCGGGGAGCGCTCATAGACCTCGATCCGCACCTTATTGGTCATTTCATCAGCGTCCAGAGAAAAGATACCATAGTCGTTCATATAGGGGACCAACGCATCCTTCATGTCCTCCAATTCAGCCATAGAACGTTCCACTTGCTGTAGCCGGACTCCGCTGCTTTCTCCTCCGGTTTTTCATACCGGGCAGCAACGGGCCTACACTCTATGGTGATTTTACCATATATCCCTCCTCTTTGCAAGGGTGGATTTGTTTATATTTCCGTCAGTGCCTGACTCTCACCGGGAAAATATTTCCCGCCGTGGTTGAAAACTTCATAATTTCCGTTTAAGATAAAGCCAGTCTCCCTCGGAGACAACTACAAGCGAGGTATTTCTATGAAAACGAGCGGCAACATCCTCTGGTTTCTCTTCGGCGGACTCATCGGCGGACTGAGTTGGGTGCTGGCGGGCTGCCTGTGGTGCGTCACCATTGTGGGCATCCCTGTGGGCCTTCAGTGCTTCAAATTCGCCTCTCTGGCCTTTTTCCCCTTCGGCAAGGAGGTAGTCTACGGCGGCGGGAGCTTCTCACTGCTGGTGAACATTCTCTGGCTGCTGTTCTCCGGAATGGAGATGGCCTTGGGCTATGTCATTCTGGGATGCCTGTGGTGCGTCACCATTGTCGGGGTCCCTGTGGGCCTCCAGTGCTTCAAAATGGCCCGTCTGGCCCTGATGCCCTTTGGGGCGTCGGTTGTGTAACTTTTTGTTGCCATGATCCCCACTTTTTTATGAAAAACACTTGCATTGTACCACTTGTTGTGCTATGATTCTTCCACGGATCGGAGCACTTCGATCTCAGGAGCTGCGCCTGTTTCAGCGCAGCAATCGCAATTTACAGGAGGCAATTTATCATGAAACACATTGGTTTGTTCGCCGCCGGTCTGCTGTTCGGCACGGCCGGCCTGAAGATCCTCACCAGCAAGGACGCTAAGAAGGTCTATGCCCACACCACCGCCGCCGCTCTGCGTGCCAAGGACTGCATCATGCACACCGTCACCTCTGTCCGTGAGGGCGCCGACGACATCTACGCCGACGCCAAGGCCATCAATGACCACCGGGCCGCTGAGGCCGAGGCCGAGACCATTGAGGACACTTCCGCACAAGAGGCTTAAGTTCAGCACTGCGTTATAGGAAGAGCCGCATTCTGCGGTTCTTCTTTCGTTTGGAGGTTCAAACTGATCTATGAAATGCAACATTCTCCACGAGTCCCCCAACCGCCTGCGGGTACATCTGCATTGCGCCCGAATGTCGTTGCATGAGGCGGATCTGCTGGAATACTATCTTCGCAGCGTAGACGGTGTCACAGAGGTCACGGTCTATGACCGCACACAGGATGCCGTGGTGCGCTACACCGGTCAGCGCAGCGCCGTGATCGGCGCACTGGCTTCCTTCTCCTTCGCCAAGGCCGAGGCCATGGAGCTGGTGCCGGAGCACACCTCCCGTGCTCTGAACCGGGAGTTCGAGGACAAGCTGGCCATGACGGTGATGCGCCGTATCTTCTCCAAGCTGTTCCTCCCCGCCCCCATCACCACGGCCATGGCCCTGTACCGCTCCGTGAAGTACATCCGGGAGGGGCTGACGGCCCTGTGGCACGGTGAGCTCTCCGTGGCGGTGCTGGACGCCACCGCCGTCACCGTCTCTATGGTTCGGGGCGACTTCTCCACCGCCGGCTCCGTCATGTTCATGCTGCGGCTGGGCGAAATTCTGGAGGAGTGGACCCACAAGAAGTCTGTGGCCGATCTGGCCGGGGCCATGTCCCTGAATGTGGACAAGGTATGGCTGCAAAGGGGCGATACGGAGGTACTGGTTCCCATCGGTGACGTGCAGCTGGGCGACCGGATACTGGTCCGCACCGGCAACCTTATCCCGCTGGACGGTCAGGTGGTCAGCGGCGAGGCCATGGTGAATCAGGCCTCCATCACCGGCGAGTCCATGCCCGTGGTCAAGCGCCCCGGCAGTCCGGTATACGCCGGAACAGTGGCCGAGGAGGGCCAATGCGTGGTGGAGGTTCAGAAGGTGCAGGGCAGCGGCCGCTACGACCGCATCGTCCGGATGATCGAGGAGTCCGAGAAGCTGAAATCCACCACCGAGGACAAGGCCGCCCGTCTGGCGGACCGGCTGGTACCGTATACGCTGGGCGGCACGGTGCTGACGTACCTGCTGACCCGGAACGTCACCAAAATGCTGGCGGTGCTGATGGTGGACTTCTCCTGCGCTCTGAAGCTCTCCATGCCCATCGCCGTGCTCTCCGCCATGCGGGAGTGCAGCAGCTATCACATCTCCGTCAAGGGTGGCCGCTTCCTGGAGGCCGTGGCCCAGGCGGATACCGTGGTGTTCGACAAGACCGGTACCCTCACCTACGCCGTCCCCACGGTGCAGGACGTGGTCCCCTTCGGGGGTCACGACGCTCAAGAGATGCTGCGTCTGGCGGCGTGTCTGGAGGAGCACTATCCCCACTCCATGGCCACCGCCGTGGTGGAGGAGGCCAAGCGCCGGGGCCTGTCCCACGAGGAGTACCACTCTCAGGTGCAGTACATCGTGGCCCACGGCATCTCCAGCATGGTAAACGGCGAAAAGACCCTCATCGGCAGCGCCCACTTCGTTTTCGAGGACGAGGGCTGCACCATCCCCGCCGGGGAGCAGGAGAGGTTCGATGCCCTGCCCACCCAGTACTCCCACCTCTATTTGTGTCTGGCCGGGCAGCTGGCGGCGGTGATCTGTATCCACGATCCCCTGCGGGCCGAGGCCAAGGACGCCATCCGTGCGCTCCACGACTGCGGCATCCGCAAGGTGGTCATGATGACCGGCGACAACCGCCGTACCGCCGCCTGTGTGGCGGAGGAGGTAGGGGTGGACGAGTTCCACGCCGAGGTCCTGCCGGAGGATAAGGCAGACTTCATCCGCCGGGAGCGTGCCGCCGGACACACGGTCATCATGATCGGTGACGGCGTCAACGACTCCCCTGCCCTGTCGGAGGCCGATGCCGGTATCGCCATCTCCACCGGCGCCGCCATCGCACGGGAGATCTCCGATATCACCATCACCTCCGAGGATCTGTTCCAGCTGGTGACGCTGCGGCGCATCAGTCAGAGCCTTATGGATCGCATCCATCGGAACTACCGCTTCATTGTGGGCTTCAATCTGGGCCTGATTCTTCTGGGCGTGGCGGGCATCCTGCCCCCCACCACCTCTGCGTTGCTGCACAATGCCTCCACGCTGGGCATCAGCCTCAAGAGCATGACGGATCTGCTGCCGGAGCCTGAAGCAGCGGCAACCGTCCCGGAGAGATCCGGCGAGTGACTCCGCAGCCGGTAATCGTGATCTGGCGGCCGGTGATTTTGCAGCGACATATCTGCTGCTGTTCCGATGGAACATCTGAAAAGGAAGGAAGCCCTGCGGCAAAGCCGCAGGGCTTCCTTCCTTGTTTATTTTTCCCTCACCGGGGCAAACTACCTCAAATACGAAACACGAGGTGAAGTCTATGCAGACCAAACGAGCGGGCCGCCAGACGGTGCAGCTCTCCCATCCTCCCAGCGTGGTGTCCTTCGCCAACATCGGCGGCCGCATGGAGGGGCAAGGCCCACTCTCCGACTATTTCGACGAGCTATCCCCCGACACCTTCTTTGGGAAAAAGACATGGGAACAGGGAGAATCCGCCATGCAGGAGCGGGTCCTGCGCCGGGCGCTGGAAAAGGGTGGCCTCACCGCCGGTGAACTGGACTACGTGCTGGCTGGGGACCTGCTGAACCAGTGCATCGGCACCTCCTTCGGCCTGCGGAGCTTCCATATCCCCTTCTACGGGCTGTACGGCGCCTGCTCCACCATGGGAGAGAGCCTGTCTCTGGCGGCGCTGCTGATTGACGGGGGCTTCGCCCGGCTGGCCGCCGCCATGACCTCCTCCCACTACTGTACCGCCGAGCGCCAGTACCGGATGCCGGTCCCCTACGGCAGCCAGCGCACCCCCACCGCCCAGTGGACGGCCACTGCCTCCGGCTGCTGTATTCTGGGCGCTCAGGGGGACGGCCCCTATATCACCCACGTCACCTGCGGCCGCATCGTGGACTGGGGCATCACCGATGCCAACAACATGGGGGCCGCCATGGCCCCCGCCGCCTACGACACCCTGCGGGCGCACTTCACTGCTACCGCCACCGACCCGGAGGACTACGACCTCATCGTCACCGGCGATCTGGGGCTGCTGGGTCAACAGATCGTCACCGATCTCTTCCGGCAGGACGGTGTGGACATGACGAAAAACTACACCGACTGCGGGCTGCTGCTGTACCATCTGGAAAAGCAGGATATGCACGCCGGAGGCTCCGGCTGCGGATGCTCCGCCGCCGTGTTCAACGGCTACCTGCTCCGGGGCCTGCGGGAGGGCCGCTGGAAGCGCCTGCTCTTCGCCCCCACCGGGGCGCTGCTGAGCCCCACCTCCTCCTTTCAGGGGGAGTCCATCCCCGGCATCTGTCATGCGGTGGCACTTTCCGCCGCAAAGGAAGGAGTGTAAGCCTTGGATTACCTGAACGCATTTCTCTGCGGCGGCGTCCTCTGCGCCGCCGGCCAGCTGTTCATCGACCGCACCCAACTGACCCCCGCCCGCATCCTCACCGGCTATGTGGTGGCCGGAGTGCTTTTGCAGGCGGTGGGCGTCTATCAGTATCTGGTGGACTGGGGCGGCGCCGGCGCCACCGTCCCCCTCACCGGCTTCGGATACAGTCTTGCCAAGGGCGTGGCCAAGGCCGTGGCGGAAAAGGGGCCGCTGGGCATCCTCACCGGCGGCCTCACCGCTACCTCCGGCGGCATCGCCGCAGCGGTGGTCTTTGCCGTGCTGGCAGCCATTTTCTTCAAGCCCAAAGAAAAACGTTGACAAATACCCACAGGGGGTATATAATGCCACCATGAAGTTATACCCCATGGAGGTATTTGTATGGACTGCTGCTGCCATAAGACAAAGCACCGCTCCGACGAGGAGCAAAAGAAACTCACCCATCGCCTCAACCGCATCGAGGGACAGGTCCGTGGCCTGCGGGAGATGCTGCAAAAGGATGCCTACTGCCCGGATATCCTGATCCAGGTCTCCGCCGTCAGCGCCGCCCTCAACAGCTTCAGCAAGGAGCTGCTGGCCACCCACATCCGTACCTGCGTGGCCGATGGCATCCGTCAGGGGGATGACGCCGTCATTGACGAGTTGGTCACTACCCTGCAAAAGCTCATGAAGTAAGGGGGTGGCGATGATGACCGAACAATTTGCCGTGACCGGCATGACCTGCGCCGCCTGCTCGGCTCATGTGGAAAAGGCGGTCTCCAGGCTCAGCGGCGTGCAGAGCGCCCCGGTGAACCTGATGCTGGGTAGTATGACCGTCACCTACGACGAGAAGGCGGTCACCGAAGGCGATATCATCGCCGCCGTAAAGGCGGCGGGCTACGGAGCCTCTCCCGCCTCTCAGACGGATCAGGGCCAGCTGCGCCGGGAGCAGGACGCCGCCCTCCGCCGCCGGAAGAAGCACCTCATCTGGTCGGTGGTATTTCTGGTGCCGCTGTTCTACCTGAGCATGGGCCACATGATGGGCCTGCCCTTGCCGCAGGTGCTGCATACGCACCCTCTGCTGCTGGCCTGTCTGCAGCTGGCGCTGGTGATTCCCATTCTCATTCTCAACCGCAATTATTTTACCGTAGGTTTCTCCCGTCTGGTGAAGCTTAGCCCCAATATGGACTCGCTGGTGGCCGTCGGCGCTGCGGCGGGCCTTGTGTATAGTCTCATCGAAATGGGCCTGCTGGCCGCCGGACAGGTATCCGGTATGCCGGACCTGTACTTCGAGTCCGCCGGCATGATCCTGACGCTGGTGACGGTGGGCAAGTATCTGGAGGAGCGCTCCCGCGGCAAGACCACCGGTGCCATCTCCGCTCTGCTGGCTCTGGCCCCGGAGAGTGCCGTGGTGCGCCGTCAGGGACAGGAGCTCACCATCCCCACGGAGGAGATCGTGGTCGGTGACACCGTCATCGTCCGTCAGGGCGGCCGCATCCCCGTGGACGGTGTCATCACCGACGGCCACGCCGCCGTGGACGAGTCCGCCATCACCGGTGAGAGCCTGCCGGTGGAGAAGGTCCCCGGCGACGCCGTCACCTCTGCCACTGTCACCAGCTCCGGTTATCTGGAGCTGCGGGCCACCCGTGTAGGCGGCGACACCACCCTCTCCCAGATCATCCGGCTCATGGAGGAGGCCGCCTCCTCCAAGGCCCCCATCTCCCGGCTGGCAGACCGCATCAGCGGCATCTTTGTGCCGGCGGTCATGGCCATCTCCCTGACGGCGGCCCTGCTGTGGGCCTTCGTGGGGGGCATGGATGTCCGCTTCTGCCTCTCCATCGCCATCGCCGTGCTGGTGATCTCCTGCCCCTGCGCTTTAGGTCTGGCCACCCCCGTGGCCATCATGGTGGGCACGGGACAGGCCGCCCAGCAGGGCATCCTCATCAAGTCCGCCGAAAGTCTGGAGCTGCTGCACAAGGTGCAGACGGTGGTGCTGGATAAGACCGGCACCGTCACCATGGGCCAACCCCGTGTCACGGATATCCTCTGTGCCCCCGGCGTCACGGAGGAGGAGCTCCTCTGCGTGGCCGCCTCGGCGGAAAAGCCCTCGGAGCACCCGCTGGCCCACGCCATCGTGGAGGAGTCTCAAGCCCGCCACATCCCCCTCTGCCCCGTGTCCGGCTTCCGCTCCGTCCCCGGCGGCGGGATCCAGGCCACCCTCTCCGGCGAAGCGGTGCTGGCCGGCAATGCCGGTTATCTGGCGCAGAACGGTGTCTCGCTGGCGGCCATGGAGGCCGACGTTCACCAGCTGGCCGAGGACGGCAAAACGCCCCTGTTCTTCGCCGAGAGCGGCCGTCTGCTGGGTTGCGTGGCCGTGGCAGATGTGGTGAAGCCCGACAGTGCCAAGGCCATTGCGGCTCTGCGGCGCATGGGCCGCAGAGTGGTGCTGCTCACCGGCGACAACCAGCGCACCGCCAACGCCATTGCCCGCCAGATCGGCGTAGATCAGGTCATCGCACAGGTATTGCCGCAGGATAAGGCCAAATGCGTGGCCCAGCTCCAGCAGCAGGGTCAGCGGGTGGCCATGGTGGGCGACGGCGTCAACGATGCCCCGGCGCTGGCGCAGGCCGATGTGGGCCTTGCCATCGGCGCCGGTACGGACATCGCCATCGAGTCGGCGGATGTGGTGCTGATGAAGAGCAGCCTGCTGGACATCCCCGCTGCCATGGACCTCTCCCGTGCCGTGCTGCGGAACATTAAGCAGAACCTGTTCTGGGCCTTCTTCTATAACTCCATCGGCATCCCTGTGGCCGCCGGTGTCCTGTATCCGGCCCTGCACCTGACCCTGAATCCCATGCTGGCCGCCGCCGCCATGAGCCTCAGCTCCGTGTGCGTGGTGTCCAACGCCCTGCGTCTGCGGGGCTGGAAGCCCCCGGTCTTTCCCGATCAGCCTGCACCCACCGCTCCTCTGCCGGAGAGCGCCGTGTTCCAGTCTCAAGGAAAGGAGGAGAATACCGTGAACAAGACCATCCATATTGACGGCATGATGTGCACCCACTGCACCGGCCGTGTGGAAAAGGCCCTCAATGACCTGCCCGGCGTAGAGGCCACCGTGGATCTGGACTCCAAGTCCGCCGCCGTCACCTGCACCCCCGACGTGTCCGATGACACCCTGCGTCAGGCCGTGGAGGACGCCGGCTACCACGTTACCGACATCCGGTAATTGCCGCCTCCCACCACGGGGCTTTCCTCCCGGGAGGACGCCCCATCCCATGGCATTTTCCCAAGAAAAAGAGCATCCTATGAAGGTTATTCCCTTCACAGGATGCTCTTTCTGTTATCCGTTGTTCTGCTGAACCACATAGGAGAAGTAGTACCCGCCGATGCCGTCCGTCAGCAGCCCTGTGTAGGCGCTGCTGAGCCGGCTGCTCTGGCCGGTAAAATACAAGGGGCATACATACCCCGTCTCCAGCAGCAGACGCTCGGCATCCTCCAAATAGGCGTCCCGTACCTCTACCTCGCCGCAGTCCGCCGCCACACCCATCAGCATATCGTAGGCGTGGGAGTAGAAGAACTCCCCCTCCTTGCTGCCGCTGGCCCACTGCCGCAGCAGGCCCATGGCGTCGTTGCGGTCGCTTTTCAGCGTCACCATGGCGATGGTAAACTCGCCGCTGGCCACATCCCGCTGTACCTCCTCGCCGGTAACGCCCTTCAGCGTCACCACAAGGCCCAGCTGATCCCGCCACGTATCCCGCAGCAGCTGGGCGAGCTTGGCGTTGATGTCGTTCTCCTCGTACAGCAGCGTCACCTGCCCCAATCCCGCCAGACTGCTGGGGTCCGTCAGACCGGCCTGCTGCATCAGCTCCGCCGCCTTCTCACGGGCAGCCGTCAGCGCCTCTGGGTCGTTGTTCATGAGGTCGCCGCTCTCCGTGCGGAAGTCTCCGCCCATGGTGTTGCGTATCCCTCCGGGGATCAGTCCGGTCGCCAGAGTCACCAGACGGCTCTCTGTCAGCGCCGCCAAGGCGTTCCGGTCGATGACCAGCGACATGGCCTGCCGCAGTTCCTCGCTGGCCAGACTCTGGGCCATCTGGTTCACCAGCAGCGTCGTCACCTGGGGATAGCTGTCCGGTGTCCATGTCTCCGGCTCATCCGCCAGCTCCTCTTGGGACAGGCCCAGTACGAAATCCACCTCGTTCTTTTTCAGCAGCTCCGTCCTCATCGCCGCATCCGTCTCGAACCGGAACACCAGCGTGCTCATTTGCAGCCGCCGCTGGTCGTAGTAGTTCTCCGGTACCGTGGCGGTCAGCAGACCGTTCTTCCATTCGCTGATGCGGTAGGCCCCGTTGGTACACAGGGCCGTGGGATCCGCCTGCCAGTCCTTCGGCTGCTCGCTGCGTACCGGCATGGTGGCCGCCGCCGTACACACGGCGCTTAAAAAGTAGGCGCACCGATTGCTGAGGGTCACCACAAAGGTGTTCTCTTCCGGAGCCGACACCTGCAGCTTGCTGACATCACCGCTGCTGCGAACCTGCCGATACCCCGCCACCATCTCCAGCAGCGCCGCATTGGGGGAGGCCGTGGCCGGGTCCGCCAGCCGCTGCCAGGCGTAGACAAAATCCGCCGCCGTCACCTTCTGCCCGTCGGACCACTTCATGTCCCGCAGGGTGAAGGTATAGGTCTGTGTACCGTCGCTGTTGTCGGTGCAGACATATTTCCGGGCAGCCCCGGCCTCCACCCGGCTGCCGCCCTGCCCGTCGGAGGACAGCTTCATGAGATTCTCATACAGATGGCTCACCACGATGCGCTCGGAGTCCGTGGTGACCATAGCCGGGTCCAGCGTCCCCGGCAGCTCCGGCAGGCATACCCGCAGCGTCTGCGGCTCCCGCCGGGTGCCGCAGCCCGCCAGCGCCGCCGCCATCACCAGCGTCAGCAACAGGCAAACGCCCCGTTTCCAAATATTCATAGCCCCACCTCTTACTTCTCCAGCGGAACCACCGTGCCATCCTCCTCCAGCTTGGCGGAGACGATCTGGCTGCGGGTGTTGCGGGCGATATCGTCCAGCCGCATCCGGCTGGGGAAATCCGACAGCAGCGTATAGGCCACGCCGTGGCGCTTGGCCCGCCCCGTCCGGCCGATGCGGTGTACGTAGTACTCATTCTCCTCCGGCACGTCGAAGTTGAAGACGGCGTCCACATCGTCCACGTCGATGCCCCGGCTGGCCACGTCCGTGGCCACAAACACATGGAGCTTGCCCTCCCGGAACTGGGCCATGACCTCCTCCCGCTTCTTCTGGGGGATATCTCCGTGGATGCACTGGGCGTCCAGCCCACGCATCTGCAAAAACTTCGTCAGCCGCTCCGTGGAGCCCTTGGTGTTGCAGAAGCAGATGACCCGCTCCAGCCCCTGCTTCTTGATGATGGCGGCAATGGCGTCCACCTTGGCGTCGGAGTCCACATCGAGGCGGTACTGCAAAATATCGGGCTTATTCTCCTGCGTGGCCTGCACCGTGATCTCCTCCGGATCCCGCTGATAGATCCACGAGATATCCATCACCTCACGGGAGATGGTGGCGGAGAACATCCCCAGATTCTTCCGGTTGGGGATCTTGTCCAATATCCGCCGCACATCGTGGATAAAGCCCATATCCAGCATCCGGTCCGCCTCATCCAGCACCACGGTGGACACCTCGTTCAGCACCACCGTCCGCCGCTTCATGTGGTCGGAGAGCCGTCCCGGCGTGGCCACCACGATCTGGGGCCGCCGCTTCAGGGCGTTGATCTGCTTGCCGATAGGCTGACCTCCGTACAGGCACACCAGCCGCACCCCCTCGTGGCACACCGCCACCTCCCGCATCTCCTCGGTGATCTGCATGGCCAGCTCACGGGTGGGGGCCAGGATCACCGCCTGCACCGCCTCGTTCTCCGGGTCGATGCGCTCGATGATGGGGATGCCGAAGGCCATGGTCTTACCGGTGCCGGTAGGGGCCTTGGCGATCACGTCCTTCCCCGCCAGCATGGGGGGGATGCACCCGGCCTGTACGGGGGTGCTCACTTCATATCCCTTGTTCTGAATGGCACGCATGGTCGCCTCCGACAGCCCGAAGCTCTCGAAGGGTGCGCCCTGTGTAATGTCCATAGTGTTGTCCTCGTTTTCGTATATTTTCAGCCATAATAGATTATACCACCGCTGTCAATAGAGCGGCGCACCCTCCTGCCGGAGAATACGCCGCTCATCATCTCTTACTCCGCCCGTTGGCGCTGCACCTGCTCCACCGTGTGCCGGTACTGCTCCGCCGCCGTCTCGGCGCTCACCCTTTCCGGAGAGCCCATCAGCCGGAAGCTCCCGTCCTCCAGTCTTACGCCGTAGGAGATGCCGCCGAAAAAGTACAGCCGTTCCTCCGAAGCCGTCCCGCCGCCCTCCTCGGCCAGCCCCTCATAGGCCGGGATACCGGTAAAGGAGTAAGCACCGGTGCAAAGCTCCCCGCCCAGCGCATCCACTTGAAGATACCCCGTCTCCATGCCGCCGGTGGTCAGCCTGCACACATACCCGTTGCACCGGTCGTCGGGGCCGTAAAGGGGCCTGCCCAGGAGGATCACCGTGGTATCGTCCCATGTGCAGTCCGGCCCACCTTCCCCTGCGATGCGGCGGATTTCACCCTCTGCGAAGGTCATGGCCTGCTCTTCCGTCACGGATATCTCCGTCTTCTCCGGTTCTCTGCCGCCCCGGCCTATCCAGAGCAGCACAAGCACTGCCAGCAAGGATACCGCAAGCACCGCTATGTTCCTTCCCGTTTTCATGATAGAGCCTCCCTTCATCGCCCATTCGACTGCCGTCTGTTTTCTTACTTTTACCATACCCCCACGGCAAAGTCAATAGATTCGTCCCTCATTTTTTGTGCAAAGTGCATATTTTCCGTTTCGCCACTGGCCCGGCCGACCGTGTCCCGTGCCGCCGCCTACATCCCCCAGCGGCAGGAGGACGGCCTGCAATTCTATACCGGTGCCGCCTATGCCACCTACCGGCAGAACGGAACCCTCTGGGTGACAAACCTCCGCACGGGAGATACCCACGACACCGGCGTCTCCGCCGATGCCCCATACCACATCTGCACCGTCGGTGAGGACATCGCCGTGGTACAGGAGCAGTAACCACCATAAAGGACAGGGCAGGGTCGACAAAATGTCGGCCCTGCCCTATCCTTTTCTTATTCTGACAGCGGAACCGCCCTCCTGCGAAGGCTCTCTGTCATGCGTTTCCCCTTTACAGTGCCTGTTCAATGGCCGCCAGCAGATCGTCGTACTCCTCAAAGGCCGGATACTGGGGATAGTCCGCCCTGATCTGCTCCGTGGTGCGGAACAGGAAGCCCGCCTTGCTGGCCCGGATCATCTCCAGATCGTTGTAGCTGTCGCCGGAGGCGATAGTATCGTAGCCCATGGACTGGAAGGCCCGGACGGTGGTGAGCTTGGAGTGACTGCACCGCATCCGGAAGCCGGAGATCATACCGTCCTCCCCCACCTCCAGCGTGTTGCACAGCAGGGTGGGCCAGTTGAGCTTCTCCATCAGCGGCAGGCCGAACTGCTCGAAGGTGTCGCTGAGGATCACCACCTGCGCCTTAGTCCGCAGCCGATCCAGAAACTCTCTGGCTCCCGGCAGCGGGTCAATGCGGCGGATGGTGTTCTGAATGTCCGTCAGCCCCAGTCCATGCTGGCGCAGAGTGTCGATGCGCCAGCGCATCAGCTTGTCATAGTCCGGCTCGTCACGGGTAGTACGCCGCAGCTCCGGGATACCGCTCTCCTCAGCGAAGGCGATCCAGATCTCCGGCACCAGCACCCCCTCCATATCCAAACAAACGATGTTCATAGTCCGCTCCTTTCAGCTCCTCATGACCTCTGCCAGCACATAGTCCAGCATCTGCTCCTTGTCGATGACGTCCCGATGGCGCACCGGCCGGCCCTGCAAACCGGCGAGATTCCTCGGCACCTCTGTGCCGGTGAGCCGGTGCAGCCGCTCCATCATGGCGAACTCGTCGCCGTCGCAGCCGCCCTCCAGCGCCCCCAGCACCGCCGCCGGGAACTTGTAGGGTGATGCCGTGGAGAGCACCATCACCGGAGCCCCGTCCTCCAGCCGCACCTGCTCTGCCGCCGACCACGCCACCGCCGTGTGGGGGTCGCAGAGATAGTGCTGCTCCTGCCACAGCCGACGGATGACCTCCGCCGCCCCGGCATCGTCGCAGCAGGCACAGTCGAACTCCGCCTGCAAGCGCTCCAGCAGCTGGGGCGACACCTGATAGTGTCCCTCCCGGTTCAGCTGCTCCATCAGCCCCGCCACATAGCCGCAGTCCCCCTCCGACAGCAGGTACAGCAGCCGCTCCAGATTGCTGGACACCAGAATGTCCATGGAGGGCGACGTGGTCTTATAGAAGGGCCGCCGCCGGTCGTATACACCGGTGGAGATGAACTCCGTCAGCACATCGTTGGCGTTGCTGGCGCACACCAGCCGCCCCACCGGCAGCCCCATGCGCTTGGCGAAATACCCTGCCAGAATATCTCCGAAGTTGCCGGTAGGCACCACGAAGTGGACCTTCTCCCCCACCCGGATGCGCCCCGCCTGCACCAGATCGGCATAGGCCCGGAAGTAGTATACCACCTGCGGGGCCAGCCGCCCGATGTTGATGGAGTTGGCAGAGGATAGCACCGCACCGTGAAGGTCTTTCCCTTTACAGGCTGCAAAGACATTCTTCACGCCGGTCTGGGCATCGTCGAAGTTCCCCCGGATGGCGCACACCCGGACGTTGCTGCCCTCCTGCGTCACCATCTGTGCCTCCTGCACCGGCGACACGCCCCCGGCGGGATAGAACACCATGATCCGGGTGCCGGGCACATCGTGGAAACCCTCCAGCGCCGCCTTACCGGTATCGCCGGAGGTGGCGGTAAGGATCACCACATCCCCGGCCCCCTCCTGCTTGGCGGCGGCGCTCACCAGCCGGGGCAGCACCGACAGGGCCACGTCCTTGAAGGCGCTGGTGGGCCCGTGGTACAGCTCCAGCACATACCGCTCCCCCACCGGCACCAGCGGCGTCAGGTCATCGCTGGCGAATTTTCCGGCATAGCTGGCCCGCACCAGTTCGTTCATATCCTGAAAGTCCGGCAGCAGTGCACCCAGAATGTCCGCCGCCATGGACATGGTATCCTTCTGCAAGGTCCCCTGCCAGTCAAAATCCAGCTTCCCCGGATCGCAGACATACAGTCCTCCGTCCGGTGCGATGCCCTCTAAAACGGCTCTGGTCGGGGCCGCCGTCAGCTTTTCATCCCTCGTGCTGTGGTAGATCATAAAAACGCTCCTTTTGCCACTTGCTTTTTCTGAAACAGTATGATACACTGTCTCCAGCAAAAAAGCAAGTGTTTTTATTCCGGGGACATAAATTCTCTGTCCGCTGCGGAACAAACGGCACTGCATCCATGAAAGAAAGGCGATTCTCCTATGTTAAAGGTATTGAAATTCGGCGGCTCCTCTATGGCCGACGCCCATCAGTTTGCCAAGGTGAAGGCCATTGTGGACTCTGACCCCAGCCGCCGTGTGGTGGTGGTCAGCGCCGCCGGAAAGCGCAGTCGGGACGACCACAAACTGACGGACCTGCTGTATCTGTGCTACGCCCACCTGCAATACGGCGTCAGCTGCGACGCCGTGTTCGACATGATCCGCAGCCGCTATCTCTCCATCCGGGACGAGCTGCACCTGTCCACACCGCTGGAGGCGGAGTTCGCCGCCCTGCGGGAGAAAATGGACCGTGGCATCAGTCAGGACGAGCTGGTGAGCCGGGGCGAGTACTTCGCCGCCCGCCTCATGGCGGACTATCTGGGCTACGATTTTCTGGACAGCACCTGCTGGCTTCGCTTCCGGCTGGACGGTACCGTGGATCAGCCCGCCAGCTACGAGGCCCTGCGCCGCACCGCCTCCGGCCGCCGGGTGGTGATCCCCGGCTTCTACGGGGCCATGCCCGACGGCAGCGTCAAGACCTTCACCCGCGGCGGCAGCGACATCACCGGCGCTCTGGCGGCGGCGGCGCTGGACGCCGACGTCTACGAAAACTGGACTGACGTCTCCGGCTTCCTCATGGCCGACCCCAAGATCGTGCAGGACCCCCGCCCCATCGAGCGCATCACCTACGCCGAGCTGCGGGAGCTCAGCTATATCGGAGCGCAGGTGCTCCACGAGGGGACCGTCTCCCCGGTGCGGGAGAAGAACATCCCCCTGAACATCCGCAACACCAACCAGCCCGACCACCCCGGCACCATGATCCGGGAGCGCTTCGACGAGCCGGAGCTGGCAGACGAGAACCTCATCACCGGCATCGCCGGCCGCAAGGATTTCTCCGTCATCACCATTACCAAAAACGGAATGTCCTCACAGGCCGGTGTCCTGCGGCAGATCCTGGAGGTGCTGGAGCGCTACGGCATCAACGTGGACTATCTGCCCTCCGGCATCGACACGGTATCGCTGGTGGTGTCGGCCCAGAAGGTGGCTCCGTGCCTGTATCCCATGCTGGGCGACCTGCAAAAGGAGCTGAAGCCCGACAGCATCCATGTGACAGACAATATGGCCATCGTGGCCGCCGTAGGCCGGAAAATGGCCTATAAGCCCGGCACCTCCGGCCGCATCTTCGCCAAGCTGGGTGAAAACGGCATCAACATCCGCATGATCACCCAAGGACCGGAGGAACTGAATATCATCGTTGGCGTGGACGGCAGCGACTTTGAGCGTGCCATCCGTGTCCTGTACGACAGCTTTGTAAAATAAGGAGGAACAAACTATGAACGTTGCCATTCTGGGCGCCACCGGTGCGGTGGGCCGTGAAATGATGAAAATACTGGCCGAGCGCAGCTTTCCCGTGGAGGAGCTGCGGTTGCTGGCCTCCCCCCGCTCCGCCGGGCAAAAGCTGCTCTGGCAGGGCCGGGAGCTGACGGTGCAGCCCGCTGAGGACAGTGCCTTCGAGGGTATGGACATCGTGCTGGGCGCTGCGGAGAACGACATCGCCAAGCGTTTCGCCCCGGCCATCGTTAAGGCGGGCGCCGTGTTCGTGGATAATTCCAGTGCCTTCCGCATGGACCCCAATGTGCCGCTGGTGATCCCGGAGATCAACCCGGAGGATGCCCGCCGCCACAAGGGCATCATCGCCAATCCCAACTGCACCACCATCGTCTCGTTGGTGGCCATCAATGCCCTGAACCAGGACAGCCCCATCCAGAGCATCATCGCCTCCTCCTATCAAGCGGTGTCCGGTGCCGGAGCCGGCGGTCCCCGTGAGCTTATGGAGGAGGTGGAGCTGCTGCGGGAGGGCAAGCCCGTCCACCCGCAGGTGTTCCAGTACCAGATCGCCTACAACGTCATCCCCCAGATCGGCGGTGAGGCCTATGAGGGCTACACCTCCGAGGAGATGAAGATGCAGAACGAGGGCCGCAAGATCATGCATCTGCCGGATCTGCGGGTCAGCTGCACCTGCGTCCGGGTGCCGGTGGTGCGGAGCCACAGCGTCTCGCTGGTGGTCCGCACCCGTGAGAAGATCTCCGTCCGGCGAGCCAGAGAACTCATCGCCGCCGCCCCCGGCTGCCGTCTGGTGGACGATCTGTCCAGCCGCCGGTACCCCATGCCGCTGGACACCAGCGATCAGGACACCGTATTCGTGGGCCGCATCCGGGAGGATCTGACCTGCGATAACGGCCTGAACATCTGGTGCTGCGGCGATCAGGTCCGCAAGGGCGCCGCCACCAACGCCGTGCAGATCGCCCAGCTGCTGCTCCCCTGATAGCCCCCTGATAACCGGATATGTAAAGCATCCCTGCTTCATAGGAAGCAGGGATGCTTTTTTCACGTTTTTCCCTTATTCGATGGATTTCAGAGACTCCGCCATGCTGATGCGCCGCAGCTTGAAGTACATCACCACGTCCACGATGGCGGCAAACACCGCCGTCAGCAGCATGGAGAACACCACGCTCTGCCATGCGATCCGTACGTCGAAGGCGATGGTATCGATGCGGATCTGGCTCATCACATAGGCGTGGAGCCACTTGCCCAGCGGCAGACCCACCAGCATCCCCAAAAACGTCAGGGTGTTGTTCTCCCGGAACACATAGGACGCCGTCTCGCCGGGATAGAAGCCCAGCACCTTGATGGTAGCGATCTCCCGGATGCGCTCGTTGATATTGATATTGGTGAGATTATACAGCACAATAAAGGCCAGCGCCCCGGCGCACACCGTCACCATCCACACGACGTAATCCAGCACCGACATCATGGTCCCCACCCGCTGGCGGGTGTCCAGATTCACCGATACCGCCGAGACGTTCTCCAGATCCAAAATCCGGGCCGAGGCGGCGTGGACACCTGCGTCGGAGTCATCCGCCACCCGGATGAAGGCGGTCTTCACCGGCGGCACGCTGCCCCACTGCTCCCGGCAGGTCTCCGGCGATACGATGGCGTAGTTGGCCACGTAGTTGTCAAAGATGCCGCTGACCGTCACCGTCAGGGTGTTCATGTCGCTGTCCCGCAGGGTCACGGTGTCCCCCACGGACACGCCCAGCGCCTCCGCCAGAGCGTCGTTGAGCAGTGTCTCCCCCGTTCCGGGCATGGACAGCTTCTCGCCGCCCCGGTGGAGGTCCATCATGCCCTCCAGACTGCTCTGAGGCACCAGCAGATTCACCGTCTTGGCCCCGCCGCCTGCCTCCACCGTCACGGAGCCGTCGTGGAGGAACACCACCTCCGACACATCGGCGGCCTGCCGGGAAAACGCCTGCTGCGTCTGCGCATCCATCTCCTCTGTGAAGGACACCGCCGCATCGTACAGGGTAATTTCCTCGAACTGATAGTCCACCACATTGGCGATGGAGTCCTTGATGCCGAAGCCCGCCAGCAGCAGCGCTGTGCAGCCGCCGATGCCCAGCACCATCATGAAGAACCGCTGCTTGTACCGCAGCACGTTCCGCAGGGATACCTTGGTCAAAAAGCCCAGCCGCTTCCATAGGAAGGTGATGCGCTCCAGCAGCACCCGCTTGCCCTCCTTGGGGGCCTTGGGCCGGATCAGTTCCGCCGGCACCTCCCGCAAGAAGCCACGGCACACCAGATAGGTGGCCCCCAGAGCGCACAGCAGATAGGTGGCTACGGAGATGGCCGCCAGCTTCCCATCCAGCACAAATTCAATGGGGATCCCGAAGCCGTACATGATGTTATAGGCGTGCCAGAGGATCTTGGGAAAGATGTAGGAGCCTCCCACAAAGCCGATGGCGCACCCCAGCAGCGAAGCGCTGCCGGAGTAAAAGAAGTACTTGAACAGGATGGCCCCCCGGCCATAGCCCATGGCCATCAGTACGCCCAGTTGGGTGCGCTGCTCCTCCACCATGCGGGTCATGGTGGTGATGCACACCAGCGCCGCCAGCAGGAAGAAGAACAGCGGGAACACACGGGAAACTCCCGCCACAATGTTGGTGTCGCTCTCGAAGCATACATAGCCCACGTTGGTGTCCCGGCCCAGCACATAGGTGTCCGGCTCTTTCAGATCCTCCAGCTTCTGCCGGGCATCGTCCAGTTCCCCCTCATGGTCGGACAATTCCCTTTCGCCGTCCTCCAGCTCCTGCCGGGCGCTCTCCAGCTTGGGACCTGTCTCCTCCAGCTGGGCCTTGGCCGCCGCCAGCTGCCGGGCCGACTCCTCCAGCTTCTCCTGTGCCTGTGCCAGCTGCTGCTCCGTGGTATCCAGCGCCGCACCCGCCGCATCCAGCTGGGCCTTGCTCTGGGCCAGCTGCACCGCCATTGCCTCCAGCTGAGCCTGATTCTGAGAAAGCTGCGCCGCTGTGGCGTCCAGCTGCTCCTTCATGGCCGCCAGCTTGGCCTGCAGGACCGGCAGCTCCGGGCTATCCTCCGGCAGGGCCGCCGCCTGCTGCTCCAGCAGCTGATACTGCGCCAGCGCCGCCTGATACTGCTGCTGTGCCGCCTGATACTGCCGCTGGCCCTCCTCATAGGCGGCCTGCCCCTGATCGTATTGGCTCACGCCGTTTTCATAGTCCTTCCGGGCCGCCTCATAGGCCGCCCGGCCACTGTCATATTCTGCCAGTCCATCCCGGTACTGACCGGCGCCCTCCACATAGGATGCCTGTCCGTCTTGGTACTGGGCAAGGCCGTCATAGTATTCCGCCCAGCCCGTTTCCAGCTGCTTCCGGGCATCGTCCAACTGCTGCTGAGCGTCCGTCAGCTTCTCCTGTGCCTCGCTGCGGAGAGAGTCGTACCGCAGCTGCGCCCGCTGGGCCGCCAAGTCCTTCAAAGGCTGCTCCATGGCCTCCACGGCATCGTCATAGGCCGCCGTATAGATGCGGCCATCTGCCCCGGCGAGGGTCACGTCGATCTCCGTGTAGTAGTCCATCGCAAAGCCCTCCGGCAGCAGATAGACAAACGCCGCCACGGTGCCGTTTCCCAGCGCCGTGCCGCCCCGCTCATAGTTGATGTACATAGGACTGGCAGCCACGCCCACCACCGTATATTCCCGGCTGGCGAAGCTATCCATCGTATCGGCGGAGTTGTTGTCCGACAGCCGGATGACGCTGCCCAGTGCGCTCTCATCGTAGCGCCATGCGTCCACCACGCACTCGTCAGCCTTCTCCGGCAGCCGTCCCGCCTGTAAGCTCAGGCGGTTCACCTGCTGCGTCAGGGAGTGGGCCTTCAGCACCATGTCGGAGCCGTCCTCCCCCACGCACAGCACGTCGGCGGAACGGGCGCCCTCGGCGGCGGATACGCCATCCAGCTTCCGGAAGGCATCCACATCCTCCTCCGTCCAGCCCAGAGTGGAGAGGATCCGGTCATCGAACATGGCCAGATCCTTCAAATAGTGATCGGCGGTGGAGATCATAGCGGTGCGGGTCACCCGCAGTCCGGCAAAAAAGCCCACACCCAGCGCAATAATGGCCAGAATGGCCAGATACCGGCCCAAGCTGGTTTTGATCTCCCGAAAAGCAGTTTTCAGCAGCATATCCTCACCACTCGATCTCTTCCACAGGGGTGACGTGTTCATTCTTCCGCATAGACTGGATGGTGCCGCTCTTGATGGAGATGACCCGATCCGCCATGGCCGTCAGAGCGGAGTTGTGGGTGATGATGACCACCGTCATTCCCGTCCGGCGGCAGGTATCCTGCAGCAGCTTCAGAATGTTCTTGCCGGTAACATAGTCCAGCGCACCGGTTGGCTCGTCGCACAGCAGCAGCTTGGGGTTCTTGGCCAGTGCCCGTGCAATGGCCACCCGCTGCTGCTCGCCGCCGGAGAGCTGGGCCGGGAAGTTCTTCATCCGCTCCCCCAGTCCCACCTCCCGCAGCACCTCTGCCGCATCCAGCGGATGGGGGCAGAGCTGGGCGGCGATCTCCACGTTCTCCAGCGCCGTGAGGTTCTGAATGAGGTTATAAAACTGGAACACAAAGCCCACGTCGCGGCGTCGGTACTCCGTCAGCTGCCGCCGGTCGTAGCGGGAGATATCCCGGCCATCCAGCTTCACCGTGCCGCCGGTGAGGGTATCCATGCCCCCCAAAATATTCAGCAGCGTGGTCTTTCCGGCACCGGAGGCCCCTACGATGACGCAGATCTCCCCCTTCTCCACCTGAAAGGTGGCGTCCCGCAGCGCCGGGATCTCCACCGCTCCGGTGTGGTAGATCTTGCTGACCTTTTCAAATTCCACAAAAGCCATTGTGACCTCCTCGCTTCTCCAGAATTTTTTCTATTATCCAATTCCGATTATACAATTCCGATTCCGGATTATCAATGAACAATCTCTGAACTTTTAGAGAAAATACGCAAAAATTGGACACCTCCCCCATTTTCCTGACAGTCTATGGACATCGTATGGACCTGCAAGGGAGCCGCTTTCCGTCCGCTTTCCTCCTCTGGACGCCCCGATTGCTTCCGGGGTGCCATCTCCCTTCGGGAACAGACATCTTTTCTTAGGCCGCACGGGGGAAGCACGGGGGACGCACGGGCAGGATATGTATATTCTGCATAAAATCCATCTGCATCTATCCATCTATTTTTACATATGTGCATCTTTACACTACTTCGCTAAAGTGTTAAAATATATCCATCGTCAGCGGGACGACCAGTCGCTGGGACAACCAGTCGCTGGGACAACCAGTCGCTGTGAATAAGCAACCGGGAGCATATGGTCAATCGGAACCGCAACTACGGGAGCGGCTGCCCGGTGCCATGCGATAGACCGCAGAAAGACGAGAGAGACAGCTTTGATCCATGCGGTTTCGTCAGAAATGAGGTTTTGGTATGGAGCGACACCATCGATAACAGATAGAAAGCACAGGCACCCCAAAAGTGGGGCAGCCTCCGGCGGGGCAGCTTCCATAGCACCCTCGTTGCCCCAAGGGAACCGGTGAAGATCTCGGCGGCGGTTCTTGATAAAGGCCCGCAGAGAGGAAACCTGCGAAAATCCCAATCGGGCGACGGCGAAGGCGGCTGGGATCTGCCGACGGAAACAACAACGGAAGCCAGCAACAGAAACGGCGCTGCGATGAGGGTTGCCGAAAACCACCTACGAAAATCGGCGGCATAGGTCATCGGCAGAAGGGCCGGTAGGGTTGTGGTAAGGACAGGCGGAAAGCCGCAGAAAACGGTGGCGGGAATCTGCGGCGGGGCTTGCAAGTTCCGGAAAAGTAAGCGATAATAGCGGCAGGGCTTATGCCACTCAGCGTAGGGCTTGTGCTGCCCGGCACAGTGCATTGCAGCCTATCGCGGCTCGATCCGGACCATGCAGGCCAACGTGACCAAACGTAGTGCATCACCATCTAACACAATACAAACACAAAACAAGCACAACACATCTGTTACAACACATCCGTGTACCATATCAAGGAGGATATTCCCATGAAAAAGTTCAAGCAGCTTCTGTGTCTGGCGCTGGCACTGACCATCAGCGCCTCCCTGCTGGCCGCCTGCGGCCAAAAGGACAACAGCAACGACGGAGACAAGGATTCCGACGAAAAGGTCCTGACCTACGCCGTGGAGGGCGGCTCCGCCGGTGAAGAGATCGCTCTGGAGAAGGGCTGGAAGGTCACCACGCTGGAGGATCAGGCCGCCGCCCTGATGGAGGTGGCCTCCGGCACCTCCGACGCCGCCATCATTGATCTGCTGATGGCCGGGGCCATGATCGGTGAGGGTACCAGCTACCCCGATCTCACCTACACCGACAGGCTCACCGAAGAGGAGTACGGCATCGGCTGCCGCAAGGGCTCCGATCTGGCGCAGTACATCAACTGCGTGCTGGGCGATGCCTATCAGAGCGGAACCATGCAGAAGCTGGCCCAGCAGTACGGCATCACCGAGGAGCTGCTGGTCCCACAACAGGAGAGCACCTTCACCACCGGAGAGGACAGTGACGTCAGCTATATCCAGCAGAAGGGTACGCTGGTGGTGGGCATCACGGAGTTCGCCCCCATGGACTATAAGGATGAAAATGGCCAGTGGATCGGCTTTGACGCAGACCTTGCCAAGCTGGTGGCGGAGCGTCTGGGTGTGGAAATTCAGTTCGTGGTCATCGACTGGGGCCAGAAGATCAATGAGCTGGACAGCAAGGCCATCGACGTGGTGTGGAACGGCATGACCCTCACCGACGGCGTTATGAGCGCCATGGCCTGCACCAACGCCTACTGCAAGAACGCACAGGTCGTGGTGGTGCGTGGTCAGTAAATAACGGCCAGAATGCCGCTGCGGGGGCTGTCCGCCGCAGCGGCATTTTTTATGGCGGCCCGTGAAAAGGGCGGCCTGTGAAATCTGAGTGTAAGGAGTTCTTCCCATGTTCTGGTCTGTGACACTGTCCCTGCTGGAGGGGCTGCGCGAGGTGGTGAAGCTGTTCGCCCTGACGCTGATATTCTCTCTGCCGCTGGGGCTGGCGGTGACCTTCGGCTCCATGAGCAAGTGCCGTCCGGTCAGCTGGTTTTTTAACGTTCTGGTGTGGATCGTCCGGGGAACGCCCCTGATGCTGCAGCTGATCCTGATTTTCTACGGCCCCGGCATCTGGCTGGGCCACAACATCTGGGGCAGCCAGCGGATGCTGGCGTGTACCGTGGCCTTCGTGCTGAACTACGCCTGCTACTTCTCCGTCATCTACCGGGGCGGCATTGAGGGCGTGCCTGCCGGGCAGCGGGAGGCGGGAGAGGTACTGGGCCTCACCCGCAGGCAGATCTTCTTTAAGATCACCCTGCTGCAGATGGTGAAGCGCATTGTGCCGCCTATGTCCAATGAGATCATCACGCTGGTGAAGGACACCTCGCTGGCCCGCATCATCTCCATCATGGAGCTGACAAAGGTGGGCGAGAGCTACATCAAGGCGCAGGGCATCACATGGCCCCTGTTTTACACGGGGGTATTCTATCTGGCCTTTGTGGGGCTGCTGACACTGCTGTTCCGGTACATCGAGCGCAGGCTCAGCTATTTTCGGTAAGGAGGGGGTACTATGGCGATCCTGGAGGTGGCGCAGCTGGAGAAAAGCTTCGGCGGTACCAAGGTCCTGCGGGACATCAGCTTTTCGCTGGAGGAGGGACAGGCTCTGTCCATCATCGGCTCCTCCGGCAGCGGAAAGACCACGCTGCTGCGGTGCCTGAACTTTTTGGAAACACCGGACAGCGGCCGCATCGCCGTCCGGGGACGGGATCTGCTGGACGGGAGCCTGTCCCCTCAGGAGCGGCGGCGGAACCGGCTGCACTTCGGGCTGGTGTTTCAGGATTTTAATCTGTTTCCCCAATATACGGCGCTGGAGAATGTGACGCTGGCCCGGCGGCTGCTGGCCAAGTCCGAGAGAACCGGGGAGGCCCCGGAGGCCATCCGCCGGGAGGGCGAAGCCCTGCTGGAACAGATGGGTCTGGGAGATCGGATGGGACACTATCCCCACCAGCTCTCCGGCGGACAGAAGCAGCGGGTGGCCATTGCCCGTGCGCTGGCCATGAAGCCGGACATTCTGTGCTTCGATGAGCCCACCTCGGCGCTGGACCCGGAGCTTACCGGGGAGGTGCTGAAGGTCATCCGGCAGCTGGCCCGGCAGCGCACCACCATGGTCATCGTCACCCACGAGATGGCCTTTGCCCGTGATGTGGCGGATCAGGTCATCTTCATGGACGGCGGCGTCATCGTGGAGCAGGGGGAGCCACGCATGGTGATGGATCACCCCAAGGAGGAGCGCACCCGGCAGTTTCTGGCCCGGTACGCACAGGGATAAGGCTTTCTACGAAAAAAGAGCGCAGGCATCCCTCGCCTCCTAATAAGAAAACATAAGAAAGTCAGTAAAATCAATGTTTTCAAAGGCAGGGAACACGGTACGAAGTCAAAAAATCTCATACTGACAGGCACGAAGGGCGCTGATTTTCACATCAGCGCCCTTTTCCTGTCCCCACGCCATAGGCAGCCGCCCTATGGCGTTTTTTCATATCCGTACCTATGCCCACCCGAAAAATGTATCAATTAGGGTGCGAAAACCTCTGTTTTTTCCTCTCAGAGCGCCGCTTGAAAGGCGGCGTGGGTGTTTTCCCATGGGAAGCGTCCGAGAGGCATGACAGGGGCTTTTTTGCGCCAAAATCAACACTATTCAAAACCAGAGAAAGGAGGCACCGGATATGGCAGTTTTCCGCATCGAAAAGACCAGAGATTACACGGTCATGTCCAACTACCACCTGCGGGACAGGTCGCTGTCCCTGAAAGCGAAGGGGCTGTTGTCCCTCATGCTGTCGCTGCCGGAGGACTGGGACTACACCATGAAGGGGCTTGCCCGCATCTGCAAGGACGGCATCGACAGCATCAGCGGCGGGATCCGGGAGCTGGAGGCGCACGGCTATCTCGTCCGGGCGCGCGTCCGCAACGAGAACGGGCAGCTTGGCTCCATCGAGTACACCATTTTGGAGCAGCCGAAGGAACCGGCACAGACGCCCGCGCCTATCCGGGAAAAACCTATACGGGAAAATCCAATACAGGTAAAGCCAATGTTGGATGCCCCTATTCAGGAGAACCCCGCCCAATTAAATACTAAAGAACAAAATAAAGAATTATCAATTACGCAAGGATCAAGTCCTATCCCATCAAGTCCCCCTACCCCCAGAGAAAAAAGCAGGATCGGACAGGATAAGATGCGGGAGCGCGAGAGCTACCGGGAGATCATTTTGGAGAATATCGACTACGATATCCTCACCCAGGATGAAAAGCTGGACAGGGACCGTCTGGACGAGCTGGTGGAGCTCATGGTGGATACCGTCTGTTCTAACCGGGAGATGATCCGTATCGCCGGGGACGACTACCCCGCCGAGGTGGTGAAGTCCCGGTTCTTGAAGATCGACAGCTCCCACATCGAGTATGTGCTGGAACGGATGCGGGAGAACACCACCTATGTCCGCAATATCAAGAAATATCTGCTGGCGGCGCTGTATAACGCGCCGGTCACGATGGACAGCTACTACACATCCCTCGTCAACCATGACCTGTACGGCAGCGGAGATCGGAGGTGAACGCCTTGCAGGAAGAAATCACGCAGAAAACCCTTGCGCTTTGTGTGGAGACCGGTAAAATGACCGCCCAGCTCTTGCAGCAGGCCATAAAGAAGGTGCTGGCGGATATGGAAAAGCACAAGACGAATCCCCAGCTCCATCACGGAAAGCAGACCATCCGGCAGCTTATGAAGCATGGGGCCGGCGTGTCCAATATCGAGATCACAGACCAGAATATCAAGGCGTTCTCCGCCACGGCGAAGAAGTACGGCATTGACTTTGCCCTGAAAAAAGATACCACCGGGGAGATCCCCCGCTACCTGGTGTTCTTCAAGGGCAGGGACGCCGACGCGGTGACGGCGGCCTTCCGCGAGTTCTCCGCAAAGAATCTGGCGAAGGAGAAAAAGCCCTCCATCCGCAGGCGGCTGACCAAGGCCAAGGATCAGGCGAAGCGGCAGGAGCTGGAGCGGGGCGAGAAGGTCAAAAACAGGGACCGGGGGCTGGAACGATGACGGGAAAGCTGAAAAAGGTCCTGCTGCCGAACCTTCCGTATCTGCTGTTTGCCTGGCTCTTTGACAAGCTCTGCCAGGCGGTGCGGCTGGCGCCGGGGCTCAACGCTTCGGAAAAGCTGCTTCGTATCGCCCAGGGCTTCACCGGGGCCTTTGCCTCCCTCTGGCTCAGCCTGCATCCTCCGGACCTGCTGCTGGGCGTGGCCGGGGCGGCGCTTGTCCGGCTGGCGGTGTATCTGAAAGCAAAAAACGCGAAGAAATATCGCCGTGGCGTGGAGTACGGCAGCGCGAGATGGGGCCGGCCGGAGGATATCGCGCCCTACATAGACCCCGTTCCCGATTGGAACATCCCTCTGACCCGGACGGAAAGCCTCACCATGACCAGCCGCCCGAAGGATCCAAAAACGGCAAGAAATAAAAATATCCTGGTCATCGGCGGCTCCGGCAGCGGCAAGACAAGGTTTTTTGTCAAGCCGTCCCTGCTCCAAATGCACAGCTCCTATGTGGTCACTGATCCCAAAGGACAGCTCCTTCGGGAGACGGGAAAACTCCTGGCGCACGGTGGGCCGAAGCGGGACGAGAACGGAAAGCCGGTGCGGGATAAGCACGGCAAGGTCGTCTATGAGCCATACCGCATCAAGGTCCTGAACACCATCAACTTTTCCAAAAGCATGAAATATAACCCGCTGGCCTATGTGCGCTCCGAGAAGGATATCCTCAAGCTGGTCAATGTCATCATCGCCAACACGAAGGGCGACGGCGAAAAATCCTCCGAAGATTTTTGGATCAAGGCCGAGCGCCTTTTATACTGCGCCCTGATCGGCTACATCTGGTATGAGGCGGAGCCGGAGGAAAAAAACTTCATCACCCTGCTGGAGCTTATCAATGCCTGCGAGGCCAGAGAGGACGACGAGACCTATAAAAGCCCCGTGGATATCCTCTTTGACGAGCTGGCGCAGGCACAGCCGGAGCACTTCGCCGTCAAGCAATATGTCAAATTCAAAATGGCGGCCGGCAAGACACTCAAAAGTATTTTGGTGAGCTGCGGCGCCCGCCTGTCTCCCTTCGATATCAAGGAGCTGCGGGACATTATGACGGAGGACGAATTGGAGCTTGACACGATGGGCGACCGGAAAACGGCGCTGTTCCTCATTATGAGCGATACCGATACCACCTTCAATTTTGTCATCGCCATGCTGCAAAGCCAGCTTTTCAACCTGCTCTGCGACAAGGCGGATGATCTCTATAACGGGCGGCTGCCTGTCCATGTGCGGTGCCTTTTGGACGAATTTGCCAACATCGGCCAGATACCAAACTTTGACAAGCTGATCGCCACCATCCGAAGCCGTGAGATATCGGCTTCTATTATTTTGCAGTCGCAAAGCCAGTTAAAGACCATCTACAAGGACGCGGCAGATACCATTGTCGGCAACTGCGACGTCACCTTGTTTTTGGGAGGCAAGGAGAAGTCAACGCTGAAAGAGATTTCGGAGCTGCTGGGCAAGGAGACCATCGACAGCCTGAGCCAGTCTGAAAATCGCGGCGCGCAGACCTCTCACGGCCTCAGCTATCAGAAATTGGGAAAGGAGTTGATGACCCAGGACGAGATTGCGGTCATGGACGGCGGCAAGTGTATTTTGCAGCTTCGGGGCGTGCGCCCGTTTTTCAGCGACAAGTACGACCTGACAAAGCACCCCCGCTACAAATACCTGTCCGACGCCGACAAGAAGAACGTCTTTGACGTAGAACGGTACATGAAGCGCAGACCGGCCATCGTGAAGCCGGACGAGCCTTTCGATATGTACGAATTGAGCGCAAAAGAACTGGAACCCGACAACAATTCTACAAAACGAAAGGAAACATGATTTATGGATTTCTTCAACAGTGCCATCGACGTATTGCAGACCCTGGTCATCGCCCTGGGCGGCGGCCTTTGCGTGTGGGGCGGCATCAACCTTCTGGAAGGCTACGGCCAGGACAACCCCGCGGCCAAATCGCAGGGCGTCAAGCAGCTTGTCGCGGGCGGCGGCGTCGCCCTGATCGGCGTGACCCTGATCCCCCTGCTGTCCGGCCTGCTTGGCTGAGCGGCGGCAGGACCATCCCACCCGGAGGCTCCCGTTTCACGGCGGGAGCCCCCGAAAGGAGGTGTGACCACCCGTGATAATTGAAATGATCCAGGAGTGGTTCAAGGAGCTGCTGATCGACGGCATCATCTCCAACCTCTCCGGGACCTTTGACACCGTGAATACGAAGGTGGGCGAGATCGCCGGCGAGGTGGGCATGACGCCGGCCGGCTGGAATGGCGGCATCTTCAACATGATCCGCGGCCTGTCCGAAACGGTCATCGTTCCCATCGCCGGCATCATCCTCACCTTCGTCATGTGCTATGAGCTGATCCAGCTCATCGTGGAAAAGAATAATCTCCACGATTTTGACACCTGGCTTTTCTGGAAGTGGATCTTCAAGACCTTCTGCGCGGTGCTCATCGTCACCAACACCTGGAATATCGTCATGGCGGTATTCGATATGGCGCAGAGCGTGGTCAATCAGAGCGCCGGCGTCATCATCTCCGACGCGGGGATCGATATTTCCGGCGTGGTCGGCAATTTGGAAACGACCCTGGCGGACTGGAGCATCGGTTCTTTGCTGGGCCTGTGGTTTCAGAGTATTTTTGTGGGCCTCTGCTCCCATATCCTCACCATCGCCATCTTCCTTGTGATCTACGGAAGAATGATTGAGGTGTATTTGACCGTATCCGTGGGGCCGATCCCCTTTGCCACAATGGTCAACCGTGAGTGGGGCCAGACGGGGCAGAACTATTTGAAGTCCCTGCTGGCCCTGGGCTTTCAGGCGTTTCTCATTATGGTCTGCGTGGGCATCTACGCGGTGCTGGTGCAGAATATCGCCGTGGGGGATGATATCACCGTGGCGATTTGGGAGTGCCTGGGCTATACGGTGCTGCTGTGCTACACGCTGTTTCGCACCGGCAGCCTTGCAAAGAGCCTGTTCGGGGCGCATTGACGGGAGGCGGCCATGAAAAAATACAAGGTCATTTATGCGGATCCGCCCTGGGCCTATAAGGTCTGGAGCAAGAAGGGCGCGGGGCGCAGCGCCGAGAGCCATTACCCCACCATGGACATAGCGGCCATCAAGGCCCTGCCAGTGGGGGAGCTGGCGGACAAGGACTGCGCCCTGTTCCTCTGGATCACCTTCCCTATGCTGCGGGAGGCCTGGGGCGTCATGGACGCCTGGGGCTTTACCTTCAAGACCGTGGCCTTCGTCTGGATCAAGCAGTGCCGGAAGTCGGACGGCCTGTTCACCGGCATGGGCTACTGGACGCGGGCCAACGCGGAGATCTGCCTGCTGGCGACCCGCGGACGTCCGAAGCGGGCGGCGCGGGATGTGAAGCAGGTCATCCTCTCCCACGTGGAGCGGCACAGCCAGAAGCCGGAGGAGGTGCGGCGGCGGATCGAAGCCCTCATGGGGGACGTGCCCCGTATTGAGCTGTTCGCAAGAGCCTCACCGCCCGGCTGGGATGTGTGGGGAAATGAAGTTGCAAGCGATATCCGGCTTGCGGAAAGGATGTGAACCATTGGCATACGTAACGGTCCCGAAGGACCTGACAAAAATCAAGAGCAAGATGCTGTTCGGCCTGACGAAGCGGCAGCTTGTGTGTTTCGGATCGGCGGCGCTTGTTGGAGTGCCGCTTTTCTTTTTGAGCAAGGGCAGTATGGGCACGACGCCGGCGGCGCTGTGCATGATCCTTGTGATGCTGCCCTTTTTCCTGTTTGCCCTGTATGAGAAGAACGGGCAGACCCCGGAGGCGCTGCTGGGCAATCTGATCCAGTGCAAATTCACCCGTCCGAAAAAGCGTGTCTATCAGACAAACAATGCCTATTCCGCTTTGGAAAGGCAGGCGGAGCTGGAGCGGACGGTGGGGCGGATCGCCTCCGGCGCGGGGAAAAGAGGCAAGGGCCGGCGCAGGCTCACCCGGCAGGAGCGAAAGCAGATCGAGGCCGTCATCCGGCAGGCCAGGGGGGACGGCAAGAACCACACCGTACAGGCAAGCCTCCCCTTCCGCAATATGCACCCGGACGGCCTGTGCCGTCTGGACGACCGGCATTTTTCCAAAACCATCGCCTACGCCGACGTCAGCTACCGTCTGGCGGGGCCGGACGATCAGCGGGATATCTTTGAACGCCTCTGCGACTTCTATAACGGCTATGATCCCTCCATCGGCGTGCAAATGACCCTGAGCAGCAGCCACAAGGCCGGCGGCGGGGACCTGTTCCGCATGGCGGCCCAGGGGGACGATCTGGACGGGATCCGCGCCGAGGCCTCCGGCATCCTGCAAACACAGTATGAGCGCGGCAGCAACGGCTATGTGAAAAGCAAGTATGTCACGCTGACCATTGAGGCGGAGAGCGTCCAGGCGGCGCGGGCAAGGTTTTCCCGCATCGAGGCGGACACCCTGAACCGCTTCAAGGTCATGGGTGCGGCGGCAAAGGTGCTGGACGGCAAGGAGCGTCTGGCACTGCTGCACGGCCTTCTCCATCCCAGAGGGGAACCCTTCGCCTTTGAATGGGACTGGCTGGCGCCCTCCGGCCTGTCCGTGAAGGATTTTATCGTGCCTTCTTCTTTCGAGTTTGGGGAGACGCGGCGCTTCCGCATGGGCGAAATGTACGGCGCGGTGTCCTTCTTGCAGATATTGGCCCCGGAGATCCAGGACCGTATCCTCACGGACTTCATGGATGTGGAGGGAAACCTTCTCGTCACCATGCACGTGCGCGGCATCAACCAGAACGAGGCCATCAAGATGGTCAAGCGCAAGATCACCGATTTGGACGCCATGAAGATCCAGGAGCAGAAGAAGGCCGCCCGCAGCGGCTACGATCTGGATATCCTCCCGTCCGACCTCTCTACCTACGGCGGCGCGGCGAAAAATCTCTTGCAGGATTTACAGAGCCGCAACGAGCGAATGTTCAATATGACCTTCCTCATGCTGCATCTGGCGCCCACGAAGCAAAAGCTGGAGATCGCCGTTTCCCAGTCGGCCAGCATCGCCCAGACCCACAACTGCATCCTGACCCGGCTGGACTTCCAGCAGGAGGACGGCCTTGTGTCCTCGCT
>OCPX01000251.1_pt1 | contig 58400 bp, 45 predicted proteins | sample 1538771 | NCBI WGS metagenome assembly OCPX01 (sample SAMN04571725, study PRJEB22368) | human gut metagenome | biome: human gut; material: stool | host: Homo sapiens | place: Luxembourg | collected 2012-11-01 | reverse complement strand
GAGCCGGTGTTTGTGTGAAGTGCGGGGATATCAGCCCCAGAGGGCGGTGAGCATGGGGATGATCTGCTTTTTCCGGCTCATGACCTTGGGCAGGAACAGGCTGTTGTCCTTGGGCTCGGCGGAGAAGGCGTTGCGGATGACGTCATCGCTGCCCACATACAGCAGCTGCGTACCCTCCATCAGCACGTCCGTCAGCATCAGGATCACCATGTCGTAGTGGTGATCCTCCTGATCGTGGCGCATGGCCTCCAGAAACTCCTCCCGGCGCTGGAGCATATCCTCGGAATCCAGACAGGTGATCTGCCCCACACCCAGATTCTGCTCAGCAATGTGGAACTCCTTGAAGTCGCTGTGCAGCAGATCTTCGGCGGATTTGCCGTCGAAGCTGCTGTCGAAGAGGAGCTTGCCCAGTTCGTTGAGGGAGACGTTGGCGATGCGAGCCATGCGCTCGGCCATGGCTATATCCCGCTTGGTGCAGGTGGGGGACTTGAACATGACGGTATCGGACAGAATGGCCGCCGCCATCAGGCCCGCCATGGCCGGGGAGGGCATGACGCCGTGTTCCTGATACATTTCGGTGATGATGGTATTGGTGCTGCCCACCGGCTCGTTGCGGACCCGGATGGGCTGAGTGGTCTGGATATCCGCCAGACGGTGGTGGTCGATGATCTCCAGAATCTCCGCCTGATCCAGACCCTGCACGGCCTGCGCCCGCTCATTGTGGTCCACCAGCACCACACGCTTGCGCCGGGGGCGCAGCAGGTGATACCGGGACAGGGTGCCAACGACCTTTTCGTTCTGGTCCAGCACCGGGTAGCAGCGATAGCGGCTCTTCAGCACCACCTCCCGCACGTCGTCAATATAGTCCGACAGATGGAAGCAGACGATGTCGTCAGTGTGGCAAGGGCGGGAGATGGGGATGGCCTGATAGATGAGACGGGCCACCCGGCTGGCATCGTAGGGACTGGAGATGATGCAGGTGTTCCTGGCGTCGGCCAGCAGCTCCTGATCCACCTCCGTCTGGCAGAGGATCAGGCAGCACACGTTGGTTTCCAGCGCACGGCGGATCATATCCGGCTGGTCACCGCACAGGACGATATGGTCCTTGCCGTTCCACAGCAGATTCTCGCAGCTTTGAGGCAGGGCGATGACCACATCGCCGGTGACGGAATCCACCAGATCACCGGTGTCGTTGAGGACACGGCCCTCGATGACGCTCAGGAGGTTGAACAGAGGCAGGGCCTCCACACGGGGCTCACTGATGGTGTTCATGCTGTAGGTGGCGATGTCGCCGGCGGACAGAGTCCCATACAGAGTACCATCCTCGTTGACCACGGGGATGGCGGAGATGCGCTGCTCCCGCATGATGTGCCAGGCCCGGTCCATGGTGACGGTGGCGTTCAGGGCGGGAGGTGTGTCGTAATCCAGATCTGACACCTGCGTGCGGACGTTCTGGATCAGCTGAGGGGGCTGGAAACCGAAGCGGTTCAGCAGGCGCTGGGTCTCATCGCTGACGTGGCCCAGATAGGCCGCTACGTAGTCCCGGTCGCCCAGAGCGTTCCGCAGGGCGGCATAGGACATGGCAGCCACGATGGAATCCGTGTCGGGGTTCCGATGCCCGACCACATAGATCTCGTTCATACAATAGCTCCTTTTTTGTTCCGTGGGAGTGATTCATGTACTGATTATAATTATTATACGGCGTAAGGGAAATTTGTCAATGCGGGGATATGCCGGAAAAGAGGAGAAAAAAGGCTTCCAAATCCGGCAAAGCGGCGAAAACTGAGGAAAAGCGGCACTGTGCGTCGGTTGTATACAATATGCGGGGATGTGTCGCTGTCTCTTGACCTTTTGAAAAAGCGGCGGTATAATAAACAGACGATAAAGAAATTTTATCCAAAGGAGAGGGGTCCTGAATTGAAGAGCAGAAACCAGAGCGTGGACATGACGCAGGGCGTCATTTGGAAGCAACTGGCGTATTTCGCCCTGCCGCTGTTTTTAGGCAATCTCTGTCAGCAGTTGTATAACACGGCGGACAGCGTCATCGTGGGAAAATTTGTGGGCAAGGACGCTCTGGCGGCGGTGTCCAGCAGCGGGAACCTCATCTTTATGATGACGGGCTTTTTTATGGGCCTGTTTGTGGGGGCCGGCGTCATCATCAGCCGCTATTTCGGCGCCAAGTGCTATGATCGGCTGGAGGCGGCGGTGCATACCGATCTGGCCTTCGCCATGGTCTGCGGCGTTTTGCTGACGCTGGTGGGCATCTTCCTGACCCCCCAGATCCTGGTGTGGATGCGGACGCCGGAGGACGTGCTGCCCCAGTCCATCCAATATTTCCGATTGTACTTCATGGGCAGCCTCTTTATGATCGTCTACAACGCCTGTATGGGCATTTTGCAGGCGGTGGGCGACAGCCGCAGTCCCCTGCGCTACCTCATCATCTCCTCCATCACCAATGTGACGTTGGATCTGATCTTCGTGGGAGCGCTGAAATGGGGTGTCAACGGCGCCGCCATCGCCACGGTGGTGAGCCAGATGGTCAGTGCTGTGCTGTGCTTCCGGAAGCTGATGCAGGCGGACGGCCCCTATCGGCTGGTCCCCAAGCGCATCCGCTTCGAGCTGCCGATGCTCAAGCAGATCACGGCGCAGGGCATTCCCTCCGGTGTGCAGAACTCCATCATCGCCATCGCCAACGTGGTGGTGCAGTCCAACATCAACACCTTCGGCTCCGATGCCATGGCGGGCTGCGGCTCCTACGCCAAGGTGGAGGGCTTTGTGTTCCTGCCCATCACCTCCTTTGCCATGGCACTGACTACCTTCACGGGACAGAATCTGGGTGCAGGGCAGTATGACCGGGCCAAGAGGGGGGCACGGGTGGGCTTCACCTGCTCCATGCTGCTGGCGGAGCTTATCGGACTGACACTACTGCTGGTGGCCCCCTATGCCATCGCCCTGTTCAACGATGACCCGGCGGTCATCGCCATCGGCGTACGGCAGACCCGGACGGAGGCGCTGTTCTACTTTGCACTGGCCTTCGCCCACAGCATCTCCGCCGTGATGCGGGGAGCGGGCCGGGCCAAGATGCCCATGTACACCATGCTGGTGTGCTGGTGCGTCATCCGTGTGACGTATATCACGCTGGCGCTGAAGGTGTGGCCGGATATTACCACCATCTTCTGGGCATACCCCATTACGTGGTGTCTCAGCTGCGTGGTGTTTCTGCTGTATTATCTGAAGGCCGACTGGGTCCATTCGTTCCAGAAGATGCACTGAAGAGGCTCCGGCGAGTACGATATTTTGCCCCCGGCGGGTAACCTTCGTTCAATAGCGGCAGAGAGAATGCCTGCACACAAGGACATATAAAAAGAGGACGTCTGTGGGACGTCCTCTTTTTATATGCAGTTTACAGGTTATCTACCCGCAGGGCACGGATGGCATTCAGCACGGCGATGACCATGACACCCACGTCGGCAAAGATGGCCGCCCACATATTGGCGATGCCCATGGCGCCCAGTACCAGACACAGACCCTTGATGCCCAGCGCAAACACGATGTTCTCGTACACGATCCGCAGGCACTTGCGGGAGATGCGGATGGCCTTGGAGATCTTCAGGGGGTCGTCGTCCATCAGCACCACGTCCGCCGCCTCAATGGCGGCATCGGAGCCCATGGCACCCATGGCGATGCCGATATCGGCACGGGACAGCACCGGGGCATCGTTGATGCCGTCGCCTACGAAGGCCAGCTTGCCGTCGGCGGTGCTCAGCAGGCGCTCCACCTGCGCCACCTTATCCGCAGGCAGCAGCTCACTGTGCACCTCGTCCACGCACAGTTCTCCGGCCACGTGGTCGGCCACCCGCCGGATATCGCCGGTGAGCATGACGGTCTTTTCCACGCCCGCCTGCTTCAGGGCGGCAATGGCCTCCTTGGCGTGGGGCTTCACCACGTCGGAAATGACGATGTGGCCGGCGTACTGACCGTCGATGGCCAGATGGATGATGGTGCCGACGCTATGGCAGTCGTGCCACGCAATGCCCAGCCGATCCATGAGCTTGCTGTTGCCCACGGCTACGTCGGTGCCGTCCACCTTGGCGGTGATGCCATTGCCGCTGATCTCCTGCACGTCCGTGACACGGTGGCGGTCGATCTCGCCGCCGTAGGCCCGCTGGAGGCTCTTGCTGATGGGATGGGAGGAGGCGCACTCCGCCAGAGCGGCGTACTCCAGAACCTTCTTCTGGGGCATGGTGTTGTGGTGAACGCCGGTGACGTCAAAGACGCCCTGGGTCAGGGTGCCGGTCTTGTCAAAGACCACCACACGGGTTTTAGAGAGGGTCTCCAGATAGTTGGAGCCCTTCACCAGCACGCCGGCCCGGCTGGCACCGCCCAATCCGGCGAAGAAGCTCAGGGGGATGCTGATGACCAGCGCACAGGGGCAGCTGATGACCAGGAAGGTCAGGGCACGGTAGACCCAAGTGCCCCAGTCGCCGCTGAGACCCATGACCAGCCGCACCACCGGCGGCAGCACCGCCAGCACCAGAGCGCCGATGCAGACGGCGGGGGTGTAGATGCGGGCAAATTTGGAGATGAAGTTCTCGGAGCGGGATTTGTGGGAGCTGGAGTTCTCCACCAGCTCCAGAATTTTGGAGACGGTAGATTCACCGAAGGCCTTGGTGGTGCGGATCTTCAGCACGCCCGTCATATTGACGCAGCCGCTGATGACCTCGTCACCGGCGGCGGCATCACGGGGCAGGCTCTCGCCGGTGAGGGCGGCGGTGTTCAGGGTAGAGCTGCCCTCCGTCACTACGCCGTCCAGCGGGACCTTCTCGCCGGGCTGCACCACGATGATGCTGCCCACAGCCACGTCGTCCGGATCCACCTGCACCAGCTTGCCGTCCTGCTCAATGTTGGCATAATCCGGGCGGATATCCATCAGGGCAGTGATGCTGCGGCGGCTCTTGCCCACGGCGTAGCTCTGGAACAGCTCGCCGATCTGATAGAACAGCATCACGGCCACGGCCTCCAGATAGTCGCCGCTTTTCTCGTAGACGGCCAGTGCAATGGCACCCACGGTGGCCACCGCCATCAGGAAGTTCTCGTCGAACACCTGCCCCTTGATGATGCCCCGGAAGGCCTTGCGGAGAATATCATAGCCGATGATGAGATAGGCAGCCAAATACAGCACCGTCCCGGCCACGCCGCCGATGGAGAAGAGCTTCACCACGGCCACCAGCACCGCCGTGGCAATGATGCGCCAGAGAACCTTCTGCTGCTTCTTTGTCATGTTGGTCACTTCCTTCCATAAAACGCGCCGGAGGACCTCCGGCACGTTTCGCTTCTTACAGATAGATCTCGCAGTCGTCCTCGACCTTTTTGCAGTTTTTCAGTACCGCTTTCATGACGGTCTTGGGGTCGCTGCCCTCAGAGAACTCCACGATCATCTTCTGGGTCATGAAGTTCACCACGGCGTCCTGCACGCCCTCGGTCTTTTTGGTGGCCTCCTCCATGAGGTTGGCGCAGTTGGCACAGTCCACTTCGATCTGATAAGTCTTTTTCATAAAAATGCTCCTTTCGTGCGGCGGCTTTCAACCATTAAGCACTTGTTTAATCTTGATGATCGTACTATAATAGATGCCGACGAGAAAGTCAATGCGGAAAGACGCTTCCCTTCCAAACGGGCGAAAAGTCCTTCCAAACGGAACAGAAAGGCGGGAGAACCATGGGAGAATTGCCCCATCATCATGAGGACCGGAAGCGACTGGAGCGGCTGCGAAGCTTCATTCAGGAGCCGGAGAGCTTTCAGGAGGTGGCCAATCTCTGCCGCCTGCTGTCGGATAACAGCCGGGTGCGGATCTTCTGGCTACTGTGCCACTGTGAGGAGTGCGTCATGAATCTGTCGGCGCTGGTGGGTATGAGCAGCCCCGCCGCCTCCCACCATCTGCGGCAGCTGAAGGACAGCGGCCTCATCGTCAGCCGCCGGGTGGGGAAGGAGGTCTACTACCGGGCGGCGGATACGGAGGTGGCCCAGCTGCTGCACCAGATCATCGAGCGCACGGTGGAGGTGACGTGCCCCCAGTCGGACAGCCGGCTGGTGTCCGGTGCGCCCCATCTGCCACCGCTGGATCAGCACGACTACTGCGGCAGCTGTCCGGCGGAGCAGCTGGAGGTCATCCGGCAGGTCCATCGGTTCCTGACGGAGCATCTGGACAGCCGCATCACCATCGAGCAGCTGTCCCGGCAGTTTCTCATGAACCCCTCCACCATGAAGGAACTGTTCAAGGAGGTGTACGGCAGCTCCATCGCCGCCCATATCCGCCAGCACCGCATGGAGCGGGCCTCCGCTCTGCTGCTGGAGAGCGACGACAGCGTGGCTCAGATCGCCCGGACCGTGGGCTATGAGAGCCAGAGCAAGTTCACCTCGGAATTCAAGAAGGCATTTTCCATGCTGCCCACGGAGTATCGAAGGCTCCATAAGCAGGCGTAAAAAAGATGCGGAAGTCATATGACTTCCGCATCTTTTTTATAGGGATCATCTCTTTTTGGCACGGGCCAGAGAGAAACCGAACACGATGCCGCAGAGACCGCCCACGATGTGGGTCAGCTGGGAGATGTTGTCGCTCTCGGAGAGACCGTCCACCACCTCGTTGCCCAGATACAGGGCCACCACCAGCAGCATGGTCAGGGGGATGCCGCCCCGGCGCATCTCGGTGAAGGAGTTCAGCACGATCATCATGAACACCACACCGCTGGCTCCCAGCAGCGCCGTACCGGGGAAGAAGATGAACTGCACCAGTCCCGTCACCAGAGCCGTTACCAGAATGGTCATCAGCAGGTTGAGGCTGCCGTACTTTTCCTCCAAGCCCGGCCCCACCAGCAATAGCAGCAGCATATTGTTCATGTAGTGGCTGTAACCGGAGTGGCCCAGCACATGGCCGAAGAAGCGCACATAGGTCAGCGGATCTGCCAGCGACGATCGGTATACACAGAAGAACCGGGTGGTGCTGACGCCGCCTGTCCAGCCGTCCAGCAGCAGGACCAGCAGGCTCAGCAGGGCAAACAGCAGCACCACCGGGGCATTGAATCGGATCACCAGTTTTTTCACGCATCATACCTCTTTCCAAATGGGAATATTTCGATTATAATAGATTTATCCAAATTTGTAAACCGAGGGGGAAGCATTGTTGAAAAAAGCTTGGAAGATCGTACTGGCTGTGGTGCTGGCGCTGCTGGTGGTGGTGCTGGGGTACGTGGCCTATGTGTTCATCGACTATCACCGCATCGGGGATCAGGAGCTGACGGTGGAGCGGAACGCCGCTGCCACCGTGGAGGCGGGGAAGGAGTACGGCATCCTCTCCTATAATATCGGCTTCGGCGCTTATGAGGACGATTACAGCTTCTTCATGGACGGCGGCACGGAGTCCCGTGCGTGGTCTGAGGAGCGGCTTACCGCCAATATCGAGCGCATCGGGGCGTTTTTGCAGCAGCAGGATGCCGACCTGTACCTGTTGCAGGAGGTGGACCGGGACTCCACCCGCAGTTACCACGTGGATGAGGCCGCCATGCTGACGGCGCAGCTGCCGGGGCTGGGTTATATCTGGGCGCAGAACTACGACTCGCCGTATCTGTTCTACCCGCTGGATCAGCCCCACGGCAAGTCCGTGTCGGGCCTGCTGACCCTCTCCTCCTTCGGCATCACCGAGGCCCGGCGGGTGGAGCTGCCCATCGAGGCCGGTGTGATGAAGCTGGTGGATCTGGATCGGTGTTACAGCGTCCACCGCATCCCCGCCGCCGACGGCCGGGAGCTGGTGCTGTATAATGTCCATCTGTCCGCCTACACCTCCGACGGTACCATCGCTGTGGAGCAGCTGGAGCTGCTGCGGGCGGATATGCAGGCGGAGTATGAAAAGGGCAACTGGTGCATTGCCGGCGGCGACTTCAATAAGGATCTGCTGGGCCAGTCGGAGGAGATCTTCGGCGGCTCTGCCGAGGGCTACACCTGGGCGCAGCCCCTGCCGGAGGGGATCTGGGACGGCACCAATCTGTCGCTGGTGGCTCCGCTGGACGAGACGGACCCCGTCCCCAGCTGCCGCAACGCCGACGCTCCGTATCACGAGGGACAGTACGTGCTGACGGTGGACGGCTTCGTGGTGTCGGACAACGTCACTGTGGAGCAGGCTGTGGTGGAGGACACGGGCTTTGCGTGGTCGGATCACAATCCGGTGTCCATGCGTTTTGTGCTGAACTGAGCGAAAGAGGGAGGGCGTCTGCGCCCTCCCCCCCTCGGTGGAGGAAGGCATATCAGCGGGAACGAAAATTTCCCTGAAAATTATTGCAATTAGGTGTTGACAAATGCGGGCTTTTGTATTATACTGATTAAGTCAGTTGCGGTGAGCAAGCGACGCAAGTGAATATGGGGGTATAGCTCAGCTGGGAGAGCGCTTGAATGGCATTCAAGAGGTCAGCGGTTCGATCCCGCTTATCTCCACCAACAACAGACCGTAAGGCCAACGCCTTACGGTCTTGTTCTATCTAAGGTTCAGATGCACCTCCCCGCTTCCCACAACAATTAAATCAAGTACACATTTGGCGTCCATTTTCAATACGAAGATGGGCGCTTTTTTATTTATTTTGAGGGAAGGGAAATGCGTGCGGATTAGGGAAGACCTTAAGGGTAAGCAGGGCAAAATCGAAATGTAGGACTGTATATGTGTATCTACAGAGGAAAGCAGGAGTGACAATCTGAGGCCTCTATGATATAGTCGCCCTGTTTGCCCTTGTGGGCCGCTGTGTGGCCTTGCAGGAGTGTGGGTGGGTAACCGTAGCGCTACGGCGGTTTGTGGGCGGTTTCGGGCCACTTTTCGGTGCGCCGAAAGCGACAGCAGGAGAAAGCCTTTGGCGCTTTATTGCGCCATTGGCTCTCACGGCAGCCCGCAGTGCGGACTGCCACGGAGGTTTTCGGCGCTTTGAAATTGACGCTGATCATGCGGTGGCGAATATGTTTTGGCGCTATTTCTTGTGAAAATGCCCGCTTGCCCAGTGTTTGCAGGACTTTCGGAAGGCGCTGATACTTGCAGAAAGGAGGTGTAGCTCGATGGATAAAGACGGAAAAAGCCGACGCTCTGTCTGGCTGTCAGACGATGTGTGGCAAGAGTGTCCGGGAGGTGGCGGCTACCCACGGCAACATCTCCTTTAAGGATGTGCTGCTGTTCCACCGGGAGGAGTAACCGATGGCACGGCTGATATAGAAAAGTGGATACATCCTCACCGGGGCAAGACAGTCTATGTGTACCTCAAGGACCGCTGCAACGCCGACGGTACCTGCTGGCCCAGCGTCCGCAAGATCGCAAAGGACTTGAAATTGTCCCATCGCACTGCGCAGCAGGCCTTGGCGGACTTGGAACGGGACGAACTCTTAGAGTGCATGCACCACCACTGTCCCGATGGAGTCTGACCAATAATTTTTACCGTATCAAATAGGCAAGAAAAAGCGCACTTCCCGCCAAGGGGAAAGTGCGCTTTCAAACTGTCATAAGGGTAGCGTCACCATGGCGCATCCAGAAGGACTCACTCTATCGGAGGTATTAAGACAGAGAAAAGAACAAACAATATGTCTTACGGAAAATACTGATACCGCCAAGTATGGGTACTGCCGATATTTGCTTAAGGGAGCTTTCAATGCAGTGCGGAAATATCTTGCTGAATAGCATGCTTTTTCGTAAAGTATCTCCCTTGATGAACTGTATTTTCACACTTTTTCAGATAAAATTATACTCTGCGGTACAAGAAATGTCAACGAAGATATGGCTATAATTTGCGCAAATGGACCGGTCAGCGCAAAATTTTCACTCACATATTTGACATTTGGCGGCGCTTTTTATATATAAGCCGTCATGGCTGCCGTCAGATTTAAAGTTAGCCTGAATCAAACACAGAGGAGGTTAGAAATGCCGCGCAGAGGAGAAAACATATATAAGCGAAAAGATGGGCGCTGGGAAGGTCGCTGCATAACTGGACATAATGAAAATGGCCATGCGACTTTTCAGTATTTCTATGGTCACAGTTATGGAGAAGTCAAAGAAAAGTTGTTGACACGGTACCAAAAAGTGAAAATGGACACTAAGCGCCAACACGGAATTTATTATAGTGACATTTTGGACGCATGGCTGCGAAACAAATATTTATCGGTAAAGGAATCCAGCTATGGAAAGTATCAGCACACCGTAGACTATTACATTCGTCCCCAGTTGGGTGGCTGTCGTGCCCGCGACTTATCCACAGCAGTTATAGAATCCTATATAGGAAACTTGTTGTCCAGTGGGCGGCAGAACGGCCAAGGCCTATCACCAAAAACTGTGCAGGATATTCTTGTGATTATAAAGGACACCGTTTCGTTTGCATTGATACACGGCATGCAATTGCCGTGCAAGTTAGAGAGATTGTTTGTCAAACAGAAAACCAGTGAAATACGGGTTTTTACACAGGAGGAGCAGCGAAAGTTAACAGTATTCCTTATGAACGATATGAATATAAACAAACTTTGCATGCTTCTGTGCCTTTATACAGGGCTGCGCATTGGGGAAGTCTGCGCACTGCGGTGGGATTGTGTTGATTTAGATAAACGGGCACTGCGTGTGCGGGCAACGGTGCAGAGAGTGCGTCTGCAGGATCCGGGAGATGGGCCTAAAACAAAAATGCTGTATTCCGAGCCAAAGAGCAAAACCTCCATTCGGGATATCCCTTTGCCGGAACAGCTGTTGCCGATCCTCAGGCAGTTTCAAGGAGATCCTTCTGCGTTCATTCTGTCAGGAGCAGCAGACCAATACCCAGAGCCAAGACTCTTGCAGTATTGGTTCAAAAAATATCTTGTGCAGTGTGGGATAGAGGATGCCAATTTTCACGCTCTGCGCCACACCTTTGCAACCCGCTGTGTAGAGAGCGGCTTTGAACTGAAAAGCCTGAGTGAAATTTTAGGTCACGCCAATGTGAATGTCACTTTGAACCGGTATGTGCATTCATCCTTCGCCTTGAAAGCAGAGAACATGGGGAGGATGGTGCTGCTGATGTAATAGCCGTCAGAAATATAGTCAAAAAAGGAGACAGAGCCTTGAAATTCCATGGCTCTGTCTCCTCTTTGCGTCAAGGGAGATACTTTACGAAAAACTTTACAGCTGTTAAACGGAGTGCTTTCCAAATGAATGAGATAAAGAAGTTGCAGGGGGTTCCGACGCAAATTGAGTACTTAAAGCCAAAGGGCGGGCGCAGGCACATTGCTTGGTGCAAGTATTCGGAGCATAAAGGCAACCGGCGCTATATTTGCAAGAATCCCGAAAGCCCGTATTCGGAAATTGAATGTCATTCGTGTAAGCAGCGCGATTATTACGAGGACAAGAGAACGTGATAGAAATGAAGAAAGGCCAGATAATATTCTTAGTTGTAATAGCAATTGCAGCCGTAATTCCTGTGCTTGTTGTTTTTGGAATCTACTATAAATATGGCTTTTGCAAGATTGAAGAGATTTGGTATGAAGACAGCCTAATTGACTATTGGGGCGTAATTATCGGAGCCGCACCGACGGTTGTGTTTGCGGCGCTTACATATAGGCAAACAGAGAAGATCTATCACATGCAGGATTCGTGGACAAGGGAAAACACAAAGCGGCCTTTCTTTATAATTGACCAGGTTACTGCCAACGAGGACGAGGCGCTAAAATGTAAGGATAACTGCTATGAAGGCGGCTTTTTCGATGAAGAGATTCCAAAAGACAGGTGTATTACGGTAATTTTGAGGAACATTGGCGAAGGTGTTGCGGTGCGTTTTCGCAATATGGCTGAAACTTTTGGGGATGCAACTCCCACGGAAAAATTTGTACAGCCGGATAAGACGGTTCGCATCAGAATCCAGTTGTTCACGAGCGAAGCAATGCAGAAGGATGGATACAGAAACAAAACGGTGGAGATTTTATACCAGAACATTGTGGGAGTACAGTATCGACAGGAGATTAAGGTTGAAGAGATTTATCAGCCGGAGGATCAGGAGAGAGATCGAGATATACACACGCTGAAGGTTCATGATATAAGCGAACAGACTATTCCTGAGTCGGATATCCCAGATAACGAGAAAAACACGAAGAATAAAGAACGCAGAAAAGAATAGGAGGACCAAAATGAAAAATAAAGGAATCCTCGGGGGTATCTTTACGATGGTGCTGATTCTTGTGCTGGTACTGGCTATGGGTAGCATCAGTGTGTCGGCGGAGGAGCCGACGATCATTGCCTCCGGCGACTGCGGCAAAGACGGGAGCGATGTGATCTGGACGCTGGATAGTACGGGCTTGCTGACAATTAGCGGCGAGGGGGAGATGACGTATCCGATTCCGTGGATTTCCTGGCGGGATAACATCAAATGTGTTGTCATAGAAAACGGCGTAACGAGCATTGCAGAACGAGCGTTTTCTCAGTGTACAAGGTTGACGAGCGTCACGATTCCAAGGGGTGTAATCAGCATTGGTGAGAGCGCATTCCAGGGCTGTACAGGTCTGATTAGTCTGACACTCCCCGATAGCGTGGCCAGCATGGGGAAAAGCGCATTCTATGGCTGCACAGGATTGACTGAGATATATTACAATGCCAAGGCAGTAGAAAATTTGAGTTGGAGTGATATTGTATTTTGGAATGCAGGGATATCTTCTGAGGGTCTTCGGGTGATAATCGGTGATAGCGTGGAGCGAATTCCTGCAGGTCTTTTCTATCGTTGCACAAGTTTGATAAGCGTGGATGTTCCCAATAGTGTGACCAGCGTTGAAGAGTATGCATTCTATGGCTGTACGGGCTTGACCAGCGTGACAATTCCCGATAGAGTGACCAGTATTGGGAAAAGCGCATTCTATGGCTGCACGGGTCTAACTGAGGTATACTACAATGCCAGGGAAGCAGAGGATTTGCAATATGGTGTGTTTCGGAATGCGGGGATATCCTCGGGTGGATGTCAGGTGATAATTGGTGACAGCGTGGAGCGAATTCCATCCAACCTTTTTAATAGCTGTACGGGTTTGGCCGGTGTAACGGTTGGCAGTGGTGCGACCAGTATTGGAGATGGGGCGTTCAAAAGTTGTACAGGTATGACCAGCTTAACAATTGGCAGTAATGTGACCAGTATTGGGAATAGTGCATTTTCGGGATGCACGGGATTGACAGAAATCATTTATAATGCAAGAAAAGTGAGCGACTTAGATCAAAGCACAAACGCTTTTTATGATGCAGGAGCTGCATCGGAGGGAATTGCAGTGAAGTTTGGAGAAGATGTAGAAGTAATCCCGGCATATCTATTTTATACAAACACACCTACTCCAGAAATAAATGTTGTGAGCGTATCAGTAGGAAGTGGTGTGACAGAGATTGGCGAATGTGCTTTTTGCAACTGTGTTAATTTGAGATCCCTTGAGCTTGGAGATAGTGTATCAACTATTGGCAATGAGGCATTTGCGAGCTGCCACGAATTGTCTTCCATAACTGGTGGCGGGGGCGTAACACAGATTGGCCATAACGCATTTAGGTACTGCAGCAGTTTGCAAATATTATCTATCGGTGAGAAGGTAACGACGATTGGCTCCAATGCATTTTATAAATGTAGCGGAATAAAAGAGATCCTCTATGATGCCAAAGCGGCAGAGGATTTAGCATACAACTCTAGTGTCTTCGAGTGCGCTGGTGGGTCGGAGGGGCTTAACGTAATATTTGGAAAGAATGTGAAAAAGGTTCCAGCAAATTTATTCTTTGTATCTACTTCAACCAGAAGACCACAAATCAACAGTGTAACTTTCACGGGGAATCCTCCGACAATTGGCTCGCAGGCGTTAGGAACGAACAGATATAGTAGTTGGACCATATATGCATATTACCCGTGGAAAAATGCGGCGTGGACGGAAGATGTTCGCAGTGCTTATGGAGAAAATATTATTTGGATCGGGGATAGTAACACACCGATATGTTCAGCTGAATGTGACATTGAGAAAACGGTATATTTGCAAGGCGAGAGTTTTGACCCTAACGGGATCAGTATGACAATAACTCATGAGGATGGTTGTGTGACAACAGTCCCTTATGCTGCGGGATTGTTGAAGTTGGGAGCATATGATTTTTCAACGCCGGGTGTGAAAGATATCGTGATTTCTTATCGGGATGCTGCGGCGAATGTGCAGGTTTTTGTTTTTGAGTGCAAGAGTGAAATCCTGGATAAAGCGGGTTATCCAGAGTCCAGTCATGATTATGAGAATGACCTGGATAAGACTTACACTTATACGGCAGATGATGCACGATCATTGCTTGTGACATTTTCGCCGCAGACTGAGGTGGAAACAAATGTTGATTATATCTACATAAATGGGGTCCAGTATACTGGGAAGGCATTGGCGGGCAAGAAGATTGAGGTCGCAGGAGATACATTGGCGATTCGCTTGGTATCTGATAACAGTGACAGCGCGTATGGTTTCTCCATCGACAGTATTGAAAAAGTCTATATGAATCCAGAAACAGTTATTTCGCCGACTTGTACTACTCGTGGATACACGATGCATTTGGCTACAAAATCGGTCGATAATTATGTAGATGCAGTAGGGCATTCTTTTGGCGACGATCCAATATGCAAGTCTTGCGGAGCTAAATTGACGGAAATCAGCCTTTCTGCCTTGCCACGAAAGACCAAGTATACCTTCAAAAAAGAAACCTTGAATGTTGACGGCGGTAAGCTGATGTTGCTTTGTGGTGCAGACAAAACAGAGATCGACCTGACGAATGACATGGTCTCTGGGTTTGACAACACCGTTCTGGGTAAGCGGACGCTGACCGTGACAGTAGGTGGGCTGACTACTACATTTGAGGTGGAGGTCATTGAGAGAACTGTCACCTCTGTGTCGGTGGAGAACGGCAAGCTGGCGAAGCATTACAGCGACGGCACCACTGAGGAAACACCGCTGATGGATGGCACGATTTCGGACTTTATGACTTCTGAAACCGGCGAAAAGACCATGACCCTTGCCAGCGAAAATCCCTGCGTGGTTGCCTATAAGGATGCCGACGGGAACTATGTAGCGTTGAAAACGACTGCCAATGAGGACGGCAGTTACTCTTATGTGGTGCCCGAGGAAGTCACCGAAGTGATGGTGGCCGTGAAGGGCGACTTGGACGGAGATGGCCGAATCAACATGAAGGATCTCGCACAGTTGCGGCACAATATGGCAGAGGGGACCGTGGAAGGCAGCCTCAAGCAGCTTATTATTGACTTCAATGGTGACGGTGTAGTCAATATGAAGGATATGGGCATACTGCGTCGGTATCTGGCTGGCGGGTATGGCATTGCATTGGAGTGGTAGGAAGCTGAAATTATCCTGTTTCGGAAAAATTATCAATTATGCTATCACCTGCGTACTACCAGCACTGCCGGTTCAATGAAAGATTTCAATAGTCAGCGTGCGGAATATTTCGGTGATAGTAGAAAAGGAGGAGTACCCGAGATGAAAAATAAAGGGATTTTTGGCGGCATCATTGTTGTGGTGCTGGTCCTTGTCCTGGCGCTGGCTGTGGGCGGGGGAAGTGTGTCGGCGGAGGAGCCGACGATCATCGCCTCCGGCGACTGCGGCAAAGATGGGAGCAATGTGACCTGGAAGCTGGACAGTGCAGGGTTACTGACCATCAGCGGCGAGGGAGAGATGGAGGACTATTCCGCTATCGGATATGCATATGACAATTGGATTACTACCGCACCGTGGCAAAATCGAGCAAGCAAACTGATCATACAAGAAGGTGTGACCAGCATTGGTGGCTATGCATTCTATAACTGTGGGGCCCTGAAAAGCGTGACGATTCCGGATAGCGTGACCAGCATTGGGGGCTATGCATTCAATGGTTGCACGGGCCTGACCAGCGTGACGATCCCGAATAGCGTAACCAACATTGGGAAATACGCATTCTATGACTGCACAAGCCTGACCAGTGCGACGATTGGCAATAGCGTGACCAGCATCGGGGAAGACGCATTCTCCAGCTGCACGGGCCTGACAGAAATCTTATATAATGCCAAAGCAGCAGCGGATTTAGCACTTGGTTCCGATGTATTCAGAAATGCAGGCTCGTCTTCGGGCGGCCTCCGGGTGATAATTGGCGATGGTGTGAAGAAAATCCCAAGCTGTCTATTCTATGGCTGCACAGGCCTGACCAGTGTAACAATCCCGGATAGCGTGACAAGCATCGGAAGTACCGCATTCCGTGACTGCACGGGCCTGTCCAGCGTGACAATCCCGGATAGCGTGACCAGCATTGGGGGCAGTGCATTTTATGGCTGTGCGGGCCTGACCTGTGTGACTATCGGCAATGGCGTGACCAGCATTGGAGGCTATGCATTCTCTCGCTGCACGGGGCTGACAGAAATTATTTACAATGCAAAAGCGGCAGCGGACTTAGGAAATGGCCCCGATGCATTTTACAGTGCAGGCATATCCTCGGGTGGATTCCGGGTGGTGATTGGAGATGGCGTGGAGAAGATCCCGGGCTATCTATTCTCTGACTGCACGGGCCTGACCAGTGTGACCATCGGCAATAGCGTGACCAGCATTGGGGGCTATGCATTCAATGGTTGCACGGGCCTGACCAGCGTGACGATCCCGAATAGCGTAACCAACATTGGGGGCTATGCATTCTATGGCTGCACGGGCTTGACGGAAATCTACTACAATGCAAAAGCGGTAGAAAAGGTCTTCGGCTCATTTTCTAGTGCAGGCACATCCTCAGACGGCCTCCGAGTAGTGATTGGAGATGGCGTAGAGAAGATTCCAAGCTATCTATTCTCTGACTGCACGGGTCTGACAGAAATCTTATATAATGCAAAAGCGGCAGCGGATTTAAAATCTTATTCTAATGTATTTTCTAATGCAGGTACATCCTCAGACGGCCTCCGAGTAGTGATTGGAGATGGCGTGGAGAGGATACCGGGCTATCTATTCCGTGACTGCGCAGGCCTGACCAGCGTGACAATTCCGGATAGCGTGACCAGCATTGGGGGCGGTGCATTCTATGGCTGCACGGGCCTGAAGAGCGTGACGATTCCGGACAGCGTGACCAGCATTGAGGGCGGTGCATTCTATGGCTGCACGGGCCTGAAGAGCGTGACGATTCCGGACAGCGTGACCAGCATTGAGGGCGGTGCATTCTATGGCTGCACGGGCCTGAAGAGCGTGACGATTCCGGACAGCGTGACCAGCATTGAGGGCTGTGTATTCTATGGCTGCACGGGCCTGACCAGTGTAACAATCCCGGATAGCGTGACCAGCATTGGGGACTGGGCATTCCGTGACTGCACGGGCCTGACCAGTGTGACCATCGGCAATAGCGTGACCAGCATTGGGGGCTATGCATTCAATGGTTGCACGGGCCTGACCAGCGTAACGATCCCGGATAGCGTGACCAGCATTGGTGAAAATGCATTCTCTGACTGCACGGGCCTGACAGAAATCTACTACAATGCCAAAGCAGCAGCGGATTTGAAATATAGCGACGATGTATTCGAAAAGGCAGGTACATCCTCAGACAGTCTCCGAGTAGTAATTGGAGATGGCGTGGAGAGGATACCGGGCTATCTATTCCGTAACTGCACGGGCCTGACCGGTGTGACCATCGGCAATGGTGTGACCAGCATTGGGTACTGTGCATTCGAAGACTGCACGGGTTTGACCAGTGTAACAATCCCGGATAGTGTAACCAGCATTGGGAATGGTGCATTCTCTGGCTGCACAAACCTGACTGAAGTATACTACAACGCTAAGTCCGTTAAGGAATGGTCCTCTGCTTTTAATGGCGCAGGTACATCTTCAGGCGGGTTCCGAGCGGTGATTGGCGACAGCGTAGAGTACATTCCGGCCAATTTGTTTTGTGACTGCGCGGGCCTGACCAGCGTGACCATTGGCAACAGCGTGGCCAGCATTGGGAACCGGGCGTTCTTTGACTGCGCGGGCTTGACCAGCGTGACGATCCCGAATAGCGTGACCAGCATTGGAGGCGGTGCATTTTATGGCTGCACGGGCCTGACCAGCGTGACCATCGGCAATAGTGTGACCAGCATTGGGGGCAGTGCATTTTATGGCTGCACGGGCCTGACCAGTGTAACAATCCCGAATAGTGTGACCAGCATTGGGAAAGACGCATTCCGTGGCTGTACAGGTCTGGCCAGCGTGGAGATTCCGAACAGCGTGACCAGCATTGGGTACTGTGCATTTTATGGCTGCACAGGCCTGACAGAAATCTTATATAATGCAAAAGCGGCAGCGGATTTAGGTTCTGAATCTAATGTATTTTATAATGCAGGAATATCTTCGGGCGGCTTCCGAGCGGTGATTGGTGATAGCGTAGAGCGTATTCCTTCCTATTTGTTCTATGACTGTACAGGTTTGACCAGCGTGACCATCGGCAATGGCGCGACCAGCATAGGCGACTATGCATTCGTTGCCTGCAATGGCCTGAAGAGCGTGACAATTCCGAACAATGTGACCAGCATTGGAAAAGAAGCGTTCAACTGTAATGGCCTAACGGAAGTTATCTACAATGCAAAAGCTGTAGCGGATTTGAATTGGGGTTCCTATGTATTTTATAATGCAGGAACATCTTCGGGCGGCTTCCGAGTGGTGATTGGTGACAGTGTAGAGCGTATTCCCTCCTATTTGTTCTATAACTGTACAGGTTTGACCAGCGTAACGATTGGCGGCGGTATGACCAGCATTGGGAACTATGCATTCTATGGCTGCCTGGGCCTAACTGAGATTTATTACAATGCCAAGGCGGCTACAGACCTAAAAGAAAGTCCCTATGCTTTTCGGAATGTGGGGTCTTCATCAGGCAGCGTTAAAGTGTTTATTGGCGAAAAGGTGAAAAAAATTCCGGCCTATCTATTCACCGAAGCGAGCAATATCCGCACCTTTGAGTTCGCAGGCGATCCTCCTGAGGTTGGGTATGCCGCCCTGCTGAGCAATCGAACCGGTGCAAGTTATGCGTATTATCCGATGCACAATGGTGCGTGGACAGAAAGCGCACGGAAAGCTTGCGGATCATATCTCACCTGGATAGGATACTGCTATGAACCTATCTCCACAGGCACATGCAAGATCAATAAAACCGTATACATGACAGGCGACACCTTAGATGCTAATGGTATCAGCATGACGGTGACCCATGAGGACGGCTGCGTGGAGACGATCGCGTATAATTCCGGGCTGCTGAAGTTGGGCAGCTACGATATGTCAACGCCCGGAGTGAAGCTAATAGATGTTACCTATAAAGACATTACTGCCCAACTGAAGATCTGTGTGTATGAACGGAAAACGGAAGTCATGGACAAAGCGGGCTACCCGGAGTCCAGCCATGATTATGAGAATAATCTGGACAAGACCTATACCTACGAGGCCAAGGGGGCAATTACTCTGGATGTGACATTCTCGCCGCAGACAGAAGTAGAAACAAATGTAGACTATCTCTATGTGAATGGGACGAAGTACACCGGAACGGCGCTGGCGGGAAAGACGATTACCGTCAACGGAGATACCCTGACGATCCGCCTGGTGTCGGATAAGAGCGACAGTGCCTACGGCTTCTCCATTGACCGCATTGTTAAGACCTATATAAATGCGGAAACCGTTGTCCCGCCAACCTGTACGGAGCGCGGCTATACGATGTACTTAGCGAGCGGAACCGTGGGCAATTTTGTTGACGCATTGGGGCATTCGTTTGGAGACGACCAAATTTGTTCCGTATGTGCTGCAAAACTTGAAAGCATATATATCTCGGCGTTGCCGGCCAAAACGGTTTACTCTGTCGGCAACGGTTCGCTGAATCTTACCGGAGGAAAGCTGATGCTGGTTTGTGATTCCGGAGAGACTGAGGTTAACCTGACGGCTGCCATGGTTTCCGGCTTTGACAATACCATTCTGGGCAAGCAGACGCTGACCGTGACGGTTGGCGGGCTGACGACTACCTTCGAGGTGGAGGTCGTTGAAAGAACTGTCATCTCCGTGGCGGTGGAGAACGGCAAGCTGGTGAAGCATTACACCGACGGCACCACCGAGGAGACGCCGCTGAAGGATGGCGCAATTTCCGACTTTGCGATTTCCGAAACCGGTGAAAAGACTTTGACCCTTACCAGTGAGAATGCCTGTGTGGCTGCCTATAAAGACGCTGATGGAAACTATGTGGCGCTGAAAGCGGTCGCCAATGAGGACGGCAGCTACTCCTATGTCGTGCCCGAGGAAGTCACTGAGGTAACGGTGGCCGTGAAGGGTGATTTGGACGGAGATGGCCGAATCAACATGAAGGATCTCGCACAACTGAGACGTAATATGGCGGAGGGGACCGTGGAAGGTGGCCTCGAGCAACTCCTTATTGACTTCAATGGTGACGGCGTGGTCAATATGAAGGATATGGGCATACTGCGGCGGTATCTGGCTGGCGGATATGGCGTTGAATTGGGGTGGTGAAAAGGAAAATGATGCGGAGGAACAAAAATATTACAGGAAAGGAAGATACCATGAAAAAGAAAATTTGTAGTCTGCTATTGGCACTGCTTATGTTGGTGACTATGCTGCCGGTGACAACGATGGCTACGGCATCAAATGACTATACGCAGTGGCGTCAAAGTGACTCGGAGTGGAATCAGGAGGAAGCGTGGCCCGCATCGCAGTATCCGAATGCAAGTATGCGTTGGATGCGCCAGGCTGGCTGTTTAGTGACATCTGTGGCAATGCTTTTACGCCACTATAATGTCGTAGTCACATCGGACGTTAATGCATTTAACCCCTGGATATGTAACAATGCATTGAAAGCGGCCGGGGCCTTTACCAGTGGGGCGGATATGTACTGGGACGGCGTGCGGAAAGCGTATCCAGGGTTTGTGTATAAGGGGAGCGCAACTTATTCCAAAGCGACATTGGCATCTTTGTATAGTCAAGGATATGCATGCATTGTGGGTGTGAATGGAAATGGACACTATGTTGCAGTTAAGTATGCAGATAGTTCAGGGGCAACGATTATGGATCCCGGTTGGGGCTATACATCTCTATCCAGTTTTAGCTCAGTAAATACTATTTATTATTATTCGGCAACACCAACTGCCCACACCTGCGACAAGGGTAGCTATGTGTACTACTGGGATGCACATCCCCATTATAAGTGCTACCAATGTTCGATTTGCGGGAAGATTTGGGCTGATAAGACGGAAACAACTCTGCTGAGCAGTTGTGACGAATGTCGTCCCGGAAAGCCTGCACTGTTGAATATGCAGAGTACATATGAAGCAGGAACACCGGTTACTTTTGCGTGGAATAGTACATCAAATACATCTCATTATAACCTGTGGTTATATCGTCAGGATGATTCTGGAGAATGGCAAGTCGTTGAACGAGTTTTTTATGCTGAAAGTGGATTGAGTAGGACGCTTTCGGAGGGGAAGTATCGTGCACAACTATTGTCATACAATTCTGAAATGTGGGAAGCTGACGGTAGTGATTGGGTTCATACTTACGGGGATGATTGCTTCTTTACTGTGGCCAAGCCAGAACTTGCCTCCGGCACCTGCGGTGAAAATCTGACCTGGGTATTGGAGGAGAATGGAACCTTAACTGTCAGCGGCGCTGGAGAGATGTATAACTATGCAAGAGACAGTGAGCCGTGGAAAGACTACCAAAGCAGTATAACGACTGTCTACATAGAAAATGGAGTGAGCAGCATCGGAGATAGCGCATTTGAAAGTTGCGAAGCGTTGACCGATGTGACAATCGCCGACAGTGTGACGAGTATCGGAAAAAATGCATTTGCCTGCTGCAGTGGGCTGACTTCGGTGACGATTCCCAGCAGTGTGACGAGCATCGGAGAATATGCATTTCAATATTGCAGTAGCCTAAAAACGGTAACAATTCCCGATGGGATAACGAGCATAAAAAAAGGAACATTTTACAATTGCACTGGATTGACCGATGTGACAATCGGTAAGAATGTAGAAAACATTGAAAGTGGTGCATTTGAATACTGCAAGGAACTTACATCCGTGATAATACCCAGCAGTGTAAGTAGTATTACAGGCAATCCATTTTCTGAATGTAAAAAACTAACCTCCATAACCGTTGCTGATGATAACCCAAGTTACATGAGCAAAGACGGTGTTTTGTTTGAAAAAAATGGAGAAACGCTTCTCTTTTGTCTACAAGGAAAAGAAGGGGACTATCAGATTCCAGACAGTGTAAAAAGCATCAATAGTGGGGCATTTTTCAACTGTGACAAGCTGACAGGTATCACGGTTCCTAACAGTGTAACCAATATACAAGAGTCGACATTTTTTGGATGCAGGAATCTGACATCTATAGTGATTCCAAACAGTGTGACCAGTATTGGAGAAGCTGCATTTAGCAGGTGCTGTAATCTGACACAGATGATAATTCCTGACAGTGTGGTTAGCATGGGTACCCAAGTGTTCTCAGAATGCACCGAATTGAAATCCGTTACACTGTCCAAAAACATGACGGCAATTCCATTCAATACATTCTTGTCTTGTAAAAGCCTGACATCTGTGACTATTCCTGATGGTGTGACAAGCATTAGCGCCTCTGCATTTAATTATTGTGCGGCTCTTTCCAGCGTGACAATTCCGGATAGCGTGGTTGCCATTGGATGGGCGGCATTTTCGAATTGTAGCGCGCTGACGGATGTCTATTATGACGGCACGGAAGAGCAGTGGAAACAGGTCAAAATTGATAATAGCAATGACGAAAACAAGTGTCTGAATAACGCAACCATCCACTTTGTGCAACCGGAGCCTCAGCCCCAGCCGCCGGTGGAGACCAGCGGGACGATCGCGGTATCTTCGGTTCGCGCCCGGGCGGGTCAGACTATTACGGTGAAGGTTGACCTCAGCGCCAACAAGGGCATTTCCAATATGCGCCTGCAGATGTCCTACCCTGAGGGCTTTACGCTGGAGAGCATTCAAAAGGGAGATGCGCTTTCTACCCTGTTTTTCACACCTCCCGGAAAACTCACAGCCAATCCGGTGAACTTCGTTTGGGACGGAACAGATGCGGATACCTCAGAAGGCTGTATTCTGGAACTGACCTTCCGTGTGGCGGATACGGTATCGCCTGGAGACTATAAGATCCATATGAGCTACCAAAAGGGCGATGTTCTGGATAATGACTTGGAGGATATCGATTTGACGCTGCAAGATGGAGCTGTGACGGTGGCGCAGTTTACATACGGAGATGTCAATGATGACGGTGTGATTAACATGAAGGATCTGGGCGCACTGCGGAAATATTTCGCTGGTGGCTATGATGCAGACAAATTCGTAATGGAGGCTGCAGATGTCAACGGAGACGGTGTGGTCAACATGAAGGACCTTGGCATATTGCGTCGGTATCTTGCCGGCGGGTATGATATAAATCTTGGTAAATAACAGAAAGGACGCAGAAGATGAAGAAAAAATTGCTATCCATCATCGTCTTGGCAGCACTTTTGCTGCAGATGATCGTGGGAACTGTCATGGCGCAGGATGCGAACAACGGCAGTCTGACAGTGGAGACGAAAACAGTGCCCCTGGGGACAAAGGAAGTTTCCTTGCATGTGACTTTGGCGGAAAATCCGGGTATCTCTAATATGCGCTTGGCATTTACATACCCCGAAGGATTTACGCTGAAGAGCATTAAGAAGGGCGATGCATTGTCCAGCCTGACCTTTACGCCTCCCGGTAACTTGGCGGCCAATCCTGTGACTCCTATTTGGGATGGCCTGGATGCAGATACCAGCAACGGTGTAGTGGTGACTCTGACCTTTGAGATCTCTGACCAAGTGACTCCGGGCGAATACGCTGTGACCGTGGGTTATAAAGAGGGTGACCTTATTGATGGCAATCTGGAAGATATTGACCTGAAACTCATTCAGGGCGGTGTGGAACTCCAGTGTGCCCATGCAGACAAGACCGAGCACCCTGCCGTGGCCGCTGACTGCACCAACGCTGGCAATGAACTGTACTACACCTGCAACACCTGCGGTAAGCTGCTGAATAAGGATGGCGCAGTGATCGAGTCCGTACCTGTGCTGGATGCCTTGGGCCATAGCATGACCCACTACGAAGCCAACGCCCCCACCTGTACGGCTGCTGGTAATGTGGAATACTGGCTCTGCAGCCGGTGCAATAGGGCCTTTGCCGACGAAAATGGTGCGCAGGAGCTGAGTAAGACTACCGTTGATGCCCAGGGCCATGATTATGTGCATCATGACAAGGTAGAGGCTAGCCATGCTGCTGCCGGTATGGAAGAGCACTATACCTGCACCCGCTGCGATGCTTATTTTGATGCGCAGAAAAATGTGACTACGGAGGCTGCGCTGATTATTGACCAGATCCCTCACAGCTTTGGTGATTGGATCAAGACAGAGGATGGACATAAGCGTGTCTGTGAATGCGGTGCGGTAGCAGATGAAGGCGCACATAGCTTTGAGTGGGTCGTTGATGAAGCGGCTACCGAGGAAACCACCGGTATGAAGCACGAAGAGTGCACCGTTTGCCACTATGCTAAGGCGGGTGTTGAGATCCCCAAGTTGGACCATACGCATGCGATGGTTCATAATGATGCAGTTGCGGCTACCTGCACGACTGACGGTTCTGTGGAATATTGGCATTGCACCAAGTGCAACAAGAATTATGCCGATGAAAGCGGCAATCTGGAGCTGGATACGGTGAAGGTCGATGCGCTTGGCCACAAGATGACTCACAACGAGGCTAAGCCTGCCACTTGCACCGAGGATGGTACGAAGGAGTATTGGACCTGCGAGCGCTGCAATAAGAATTTTGCAGACGAGAACGGTAAAAATGAAATCGAGAATATCGTGATCAAGGCTGCCGGTCATCAGTATGGTGAGTATGTTGTGACCAAGCCTGCCACCTGCACGGAGGCTGGTGAGGAGACTGCCACCTGCTCTGTCTGCCAGGACAAGGTGACTCGTGAGATCAAGGCCATGGGCCATCAGTACGGGGAGTATGTCGAGACTAAGCCTGCTACCTGCACCGAGAAGGGTGAAAAGATTGCGGTTTGCAGTGTCTGCCAGACGGAAGTAAAAGAGGAGATCCCGATGCTGGAGCATAACTGGGATAATGGTGTCGTAACGAAGGCAGCCACTGCCACTGAAAAGGGTGAGAAGACCTTTACCTGCACCAATTGCCATGCAACCAGAGTGGAAGAAATCGCAGCTTTGGGCAGTAAAGATGTGGGCGTTGAAACCGGAGATAATTCTACTGTTGCCGTGTTCGCTCTGCTGGCCGTCCTGTCTGTCGGCGGCGTGCTGGTGCTGAACAAGAAAAAGGCAGAGCGGAACTGATTCAGGCTATCAGCCTTAAGCAAGCAGAGACCAAGATAAAGTGAATGCATTTTCGGTAGGTCTGTCCTTTTAAAAGTGACAATGAGGGGCCCCAAAAGGGGCCCCTCGCAATTAAAAAATTCAATCAAAACACGCTCATAAAAATTGAATATCCAAGTTTGTACCGCGGAGCCGCTTTGATTTGTCTTGCTCTCTTTGAGAGCAAGACAAATCAAAGCGGCCATGGTGGTGAAGGTAGATTAAGCGTTTTTTGCTCATTTGGTTCCAGAAAGGAACTGAATGAGCATTTTGTTTTGCGGGTCTTCTGCCTACGAGAGATGCTGAGATGACAAAAAAGTTTGGTGCAAACGGTGTTTTCAACGGCTAATAGAGTGAGAGAACTTTGAACCTCACTCCGCTGCTGATAAATCAGCGGCTTTGTTCCTTGAAAAACACCGCCCAAGCGGTCATATCCGGCAACTTGAATACATTAGCTGACGGAGCCAGCGTCAGGCCGAGTGCGCGAAGACCACCTGTGCGGAGTGATTCCGCATCAAAGGACGGCCAAGTAAGGTGCAGAGCGATACCCACTCAGGCCAAGGCAGCCTTGGCAAGCTGTCCCCGCCATGATCCCGTCAGCCCACAATGATACTCCTGTACGCAGCTTCGAGAGATCCTCGGAGGGGTGAGAGTCCCGTGATGTGCGCCAGCACAGTTCAAGTTGCCGCTCTGCCTGGGGGAGTAGTGTCAAATACAGGCAAAGAGCAAAAAAGAAAAACAGAAGGCTGCTACATGAGTGGGGACTGGCAAGAGCTCGCTTAATTGGGGGCGGTCTTCTATTTTTGCTATCGAATGGAGGAATAAACGAAACGGAGGACTTTGGAATGAAAAAGATATTAGAGAAAAATGCAAATCAGATCCAGATGACCATTGAGGGTCATAAGGTAACGATCAGCTTTGCTCAAGAGGCCAATCCGACACTCTCTTCTCTGGTACGCAATACCTTGCTGGACGCATATCTCCGAAAGAATGGGTTGTATAGCGAGGAACAACCTGCATAGTGACACAGCAAAAGCATCTGCTGTAATACTCTTGACTGTCTCCATCGGAAATGATATAATTTCTTCGGAATTAAAAGCGTAATTCTGAATATAATATATCAAGGAGGCGGTCGGAATGCGTGCGACCTATGTAGACTTTACTTGTGATATTCTCAAAAAAGAAGCTGTCGGTACACCCATCTATACGAACCGTGTTGCGCAGCAGCTTGGAACGGTCTATCAGCTTGACAATAAGGAAGCCGCTGCAGCTACCGCTGTTGCATTCAAACGGATCATGGACGGAGCGGTTCTTCCTGAACTGAGATGCTACCAAAAGGGCATATATTACCGGACATCCGTGACGCCATTTGGAGAAGTCGGTATCAATAAGGAGCAGCTAATTGCAGACAAATACCTGCTGCCTAATATCGGCTATGAAACCGGCTTCACAGTTATGCATCAATTGGGGCTCACTTCTCAAATGCCGCGGCAGCGCATTCTTGCCACGAATGTAGCGAAAGAGTGTGCGAGAGCAGATAGAAAACTTGGCGTGACGATTCGCCCTCCCAAAACTGCCGTGACTGCGGAGAACAAAGCTTATCTGCAGGTGTTGGATGTTCTTGAACTTCTGGACAAAGCCCCGGTAGACGATGCCCATCCTTATGAGATCATCGCACGCCATATTAAAGGAAAAAGACTTGAGTACGGAACCCTGCTGGCTTTCGCAAATGACTTTTATAACAAAACGACTGTGCTTCATCTGGCAAGCACGGCAAGTGCAGGAGAGATGATATGAAACTACATTTGGACAAGGACGCATTTGGCGTTCTGCTGGAGGACATTCATTCAAGGACAGGCTACCGTACCGATGTGCTGGAGAAGGACTATTATGTCGTTCTGATTTTGAGTGAACTGGCCGAAATGCAAAAGGACGGTTTACCGGCCTACTTCAAGGGCGGCACGGCGCTGCACAAAGCGCTGAAAACGACCAATCGCTTTTCTGAGGATATCGATCTTTCAGTTGATACCAGAAACTGTAGCCGAAGCCAAAGCGTCAAGCGGCTGGAACGGGCGACTAAAAAGTATGTGTCACTCCCGAGAGATCCTGAGCAAGGACGCACTAATCGCTCGGAGGTTATTTCCGTATATACCTACGACCCTGCAACGGCCTACGACAGCAATGACGCACTGCAGCGCTTCGGTAAGCTGAAAATCGAGGCCACATCCTTTACAATCAGTGAGCCGGTCGATACCTTGGAGGTGTCTGCGATGCTCTATGATCTGGCCACCGAGGAGCAACGGCGAATACTGGAAACAGTTTATGAAGTAAGTCCCTTTAATATCCAGACAATCACCATGGAGCGTATCTTCGTCGATAAGCTGTTTGCGGCGGAAGCCTATGTTAGAAAGTCCTCTGTTGAGCATCGTGCCTTTGAGGCGGCCAAGCACATATATGATTTGGCTGTATTATCGCACAACCCCAAAATCGAACTTTTAATGGCGGATCCTGCTCAAATGGAGCATCTGCTGGATATCCGGCTGGAGGAAGAATCTGGCCGCTTAGACGGCATCCCCGGTGTAGTTCCCTCAGAGTTCACATTCTTCCAATCTGCCAAAGACAACGCAGATGTGCAGAGAGCATATGAGACGATGCAAAATCAATATGTTCTCCGAGAGCAGGATCGAATCGCATTCAGCTATGCAACGCAGGAACTTCTGCTGATTGAGCAGAAACTGCTGAAAAACCCTGCCTGGACCGAGAGAACAGTATCCTCTCAGAAAGCAGCGGAGGACGAGCAATGAGCAAGAAAATCTATACCTGTGACGCTTGTCACTATACCTTCGAAGCGCAGGCTGGATGTGACCAATGCCCGGACTGCAGCAAAAAGAGAGTGCGGCCTGCCGATGAGCAAGAACCGAAGGAATATCTGGAGCGCAAGCAGCACACAGACAGCTGGAATTAAATAAACATGGCGACAGGCCGCAGTTTACCACTGCGGCCTGTTTTTTATGCCGTGTGCGGTATGCTTTGATAAAAATATTCCGCCAAGAATTCAGTTCACCAGCGATGGGTACTTGGGTGGTACCACCTAAGCTACCACCCAAGCTGCCCAAGCGCAATTTTGCCGGATTGGAGGCCGTTTCTTTGTTGCTTATATTTCAAGGTTTTGATAGCTATTCAACCTGAAATGTGAGATAATCAAGGTGGCGGAATGCCGTGTACTTTGAAAAGTGAATACATGGAAAGGTGTATCTGAACCTCTCACATTTCTAAATCGTTAATTGAGAGGAAGGATACATTATGGCTGAAAGAGTTTGTTGTTCTTATCAAAATGTACTCAGCATCCAGAACAGAGTGTGCTGTCTGTACCGCGTCTCCACCACCAAACAGGTCGACCACGATGACCAGAATCAGGCCGATATCCCCGTGCAGAGAAAAGCCTGCCGTGAGTTTGCAGAGCGGATGGGCTGGACCATCGTGTACGAGGAACAGGAAAACGGCGTGTCCGGATTCAAGGTCAGCGCCAATGACCGTGACAAGATCCAGCTCATTAAAGAATATGCCGAGCAGGGAAAATTCGACATCCTGCTGGTGTTCATGTTCGACCGTATTGGCAGACGAGCCGAAGAAACGCCTTTCGTAGTCGAGTGGCTCATCAACCACGGTATTCAGGTCTGGAGCGTCAATGAGGGCGAACAGCGAATCGATACGCATGTTGACCGTCTCACCAACTACATCCGCTTCTGGCAGGCAGACGGTGAGAGTCAGAAAACCTCCATGCGTACCAAGGCCGCCCTCGGGCAGATGGTGCAGGAAGGCCGCTTCCGTGGTGGTTCCGCTCCTTACGGCTATGACCTGGTACCCAGCGGCACATATAACAAGCGCAAGCATGAGGTTTTCAAGCTGGAGATCAATCCCGATGAGGCAAAGGTCGTGCGTATGATGTTCGACCTGTGTGTTGGCTCCGGCTACGGCAGATTCAAAATCGCCAACTTCCTGTCTGAGATGGGTATCAAGACTCGTGACGGGAAGAACTGGCACGAAGCTACCGTCGGTCACATTCTGCATAATATCCTGTACACCGGAGTGCTTCGGAGCGGCAGTACGCAGTCTAAAGTATTCCCTGATCTGCAGATCATCTCGCCGGAGATTTTCGAGCTGGCGCAGAAACTCATGGCCGAGCGTGCTAACGAGTGCAATGCACTGCGAACCATGCCCCGCAACACCAGAGGACAGTCCCTGCTGTCCGGCAATGTGTTCTGCGGTCACTGCGGTGGGCGCCTGACACTGACCACCAATGGAACGACTCGAATCAACGCTGCCGGCGAAAAGGTTGGCCGCAAGCGCATCCGCTATGTGTGCTACAACAAGACCCGCAAGCGCTGTGACTGCGATGGGCAGACCGGCTACACCATGCACATTCTGGACAAGATGGTCACCGACATTCTCCATCAGGTATTCGACCGAATGCGCTCTGTAGAGGAGAATGAGATCATCTCCCGTACCCACCGCAGCGCCATGGTCAGTCTCAAGAAACGCCTTGTGGATGCCAAAGCAGAGTCCGCAAAGGCAACCAAAGAATATGAATCCTTGAAGCTGGAGATTATCAAAGCTGTGCAGGGCGAGAGTGCGTTCCCGATGGAAATCCTGTCAGAACTGGTCAACAATGCCCGCACTAAGATGCTGGATGCCAATGCCCAACTGACGGAACTCAACGAGGAAGTCGAGCAAAGCAATCAGCGTATCGAAGCCATCAAGGCGGATTACCGTCGCATCATGGAATGGTCCGAGATGTTCGATGGCAGCGACATGGATGTGAAGAAGATGATCGCAGGATACATCATCAAGAGAGTTGATGTGTACTCCGATTATCGCCTGCACATCGAGCTCAACATGAGCTTCGCACAGTTTGAACTGGGACTGGGTTCCCAGGAGATCAACCCGGCGTAAACAAGCAAGTTGCCAGCTGTGTTGACGGGAGCGCTATTACCTGCAATAATAGTGTTGGGGAGGTGTATCCGAGCCTGAAGTGAAAGGAAGGATACATGAAGAAAAGAGTATGCTGCTTATATCGTGTCTCAACGACAAAGCAGGTAAACTATGACCCACTGAAACAGGCGGATATCCCAATGCAGAGAAAAGATTGCCGTAAGTTCGCAGAGTCCATGGGCTGGGAGATCGTTCAGGAGGAACAGGAAGCGGGTGTATCAGGGTTTAAGGTCAGCGCGGCCGACAGAGAGGCTATCATCAGGCTCAAAGAGGATGCGTTAAAAGATAGATTCGATATACTTCTCGTGTTTATGTTCGACAGACTTGGCCACAAAGAAGATGAAACACCATTTATCGTGGAGTGGTTCGTCTCCCATGGCATCGCGGTGTGGAGCGTGAAAGAAGGGGAGCAAAGATTTGACCAGCATGTGGACTTTTTAATGAATTATATCCGTTTTTGGCAAGCCAGCGGAGAAAGTAAAAAGACCTCCATTCGGACCAAGACCGCATTGGAGCAGCTTGTTGCCGAAGGACGCTTCCGCGGAGGCATTGTTCCCTATGGCTATAAACTGGAACCCAGTGGAATCCTCAACAAGCGCAAGCACGAGGTGATGAAGCTTGTTATTGAGGAGAATGAAGCCGATGCGATTCGCTTGATGTTCCGTCTATGTGTCAACTCCGGATATGGAAGATGCCGGATCGCTTCGGCCCTCAATGACAGTGGCCTAAAGAACAGAGACGGACAAAACTGGCATGAGGCGACAGTCGGGCATATTCTCCACAATATTCTGTATACGGGGGTCCTGCGAAGCGGAAGCAGCCGGTCCGATGTGATCCCGGAATTGCAAATCGTTGCTCCGAACACCTTCTGCCAGGCACAAATACTGATGCGGGAACGCACAAATGCACATGACGCCGCAAGGACACTTCCTCGCAACACAAGGGGCCAGGCGATGCTTTCCGGGAATATCCGCTGCGGACACTGCGGCGGACGGTTGATCCTGACCAGCAGCACAGCCGATTATGTCAAGGCAGATGGTACCTGCGTGAAGAGAAAGCGTACACGCTATATATGCTACAACAAGGTGCGAAAAAGATGCCCTTGCAGCGGACCGACCGGCTACACGGCACACATCCTGGATGCAAGGGTAAAAGCATATTTGCGTGAGTTATTTGCGGCGGTAAAGTGCGGCGGGATATCAACGGTCACGGACGATACAAAGAAGCAGCTGGCGGAAAAACAAGCCGAGCTTCTGGAGCTTACACAGCAATTCGAAGAATCGCAGAGTCAATATGAACTGTTTAAGGATCGGCTCCTCGACTCCATCCAGCAGGCCGATCCCAAACGCCAGAGCATGCTGACAGAAGTCCTGGATGAAGCATACGAGAGGGTCGTATCTCTGCGGAAAGGCGTTGGGATCCTGCAAGCGCAGGTGGAGGGATTATCAGAGACCGTCGCAGAACCGGAGAAACACGCTGCGCGGATCATGGAATGGGCAAATATCTTCGAGGTCTGCAGCGCTGAGACACAGAAAATGATTGCGGGCTATATGCTCAAATGCGTGACCGTGTTCCAAGACTACCGCATGGACATCCAAACCAATGACATCGGCATTGCAATACCGATGTTGGGCACGGAATCAACTGAACGAATTTAATTGGCCATTCAACAATCTGAGTAGCTGGAGATACCTTGGAAAGATGCCTGTGGGGGTGCTTAACCGATGACTCGGGAGAGCGCTTGAATGGCATTCAAGAGGTCAGCGGTTCGATCCCGCTTATCTCCACCAAATGTGCGCTGAGGCACAAGAAAAACCTTGAAATCGGATGATTTCAAGGTTTTTTCTTTTCCAAAAGTAGAAAATTCGGAGGATTTGCAAAAGCTGCCTGTGCGCTTGATTTTTGATGGAAATTTTGAAAATCAAGAGGTCAGGTAAATGAAGAAAATCAGGATGAATTGCACCGCCACATTGGACGAAACCTTTGCCGATTTCCTCCTTTCCCGCAGGGCAAAAGGGCTTGCGGAAAAGACGCTGGAAAGCTATTCCTCCCAATGGAAAGCCGTGGCGCGGCACTTGGACACGGGGATGGACGTTGCCGCGCTCCAAAAGGCAGATTTGGACGCTATGATTGTTTCCATGCGGGACGCAGGGCTTTCTCCAAACAGTATCAACAGCTACACGCGCGTTTTGAAATCCTTTTTCTCTTGGTGCAATGAGCAGGGGCTGACCCGTCTGAATATCCCCCTGTACAAGGCAGAGGAAACGGTAAAGGAAACCTATTCGGACGCGGAGCTGACCGCGCTGCTGAAAAAGCCCGACATTCGCAAAACGACCTTTGCGGAATTTCGGGACTGGGTGATTGTCAACTTTCTTTTGAACTGCGGGAGCCGCGCCGCGACGGTCAGGGCGATACAAATGCGGGACGTGGATTTGGACGGCGGCGTTGTGTTCTACCGCCACACGAAGAACAGAAAAGCGCAGGTCATTCCCCTTTGCAGCCCCATGATTGCCATTCTGCGGGAGTATGGGCGCTACCGTGGCGGGGAGCCTACGGACTATCTCTTTTGCACGGAGACGGGTACACAACTGACGGAGAACGGCTTGCGGCAATCTATCGCAAGGTACAACACGCGGCGCGGAGTGCAAAAAACTTCTATTCACCTGTTCCGCCACACATTCGCACGGAAATATCTGATTGACTGCGGCGGGGACGCATTTACGCTCCAAAAGCTATTGGGACATTCCGCCCTTGCCATGACGAAGCGCTATTGTGCCATTTACGATGCGGATTTGACGAAGAACTACGACAACTTTTCCCCGCTGGCGCAAATGAAAGCCAGCGGCGCAAAAATCAAAATATCCGCCAAAGGTCGCTGACGGCCTTACACGGGGCGCATGGGTGGCGGCGGTATTTATCCTGTCAGACAACGAAAACGGAGCGGGAAGTGCAAACCTCCCGCTCCTACTGCGTTTTATCAGAAAACAAATGGCTCGTCCTTTACCGTTCCATAAGCAAAAGGATTGACACCCAATTCACTACGGAGGTAATACGCTAATACTTTCTTTCGTTAATTTGCAACACGCAGCGGGGCAGCTGCCTATTTGCAATATAATTGTAAATCAACATCCATCCGATAATCGGGAAAAGGGCTTGCTTTTTCCGACGGCGGTGGGTATAATATTACATTGTTTTAGCGGGTCATCCCGCCGTATTTTTGTAATGTGACAAGGAGTGTGAGACAATGACCGAGGAACGAAACACCGCCGCCCCTGAGACGGAGGAGAGCAGAAACTTTATTTTGAACCTAATCGACCAGGACATCGCAGAGGGTGGTCAGTTCCAGGGACAGACCGTCCACACCCGGTTTCCGCCGGAGCCCAACGGCTATCTGCACATTGGACACTGCAAGGCCCTGTGTATCGACTTCGGCACCGCCGAGAAGTTCGGCGGTCTCTGCAACCTCCGCATGGATGACACCAACCCCGCTAAGGAGGACACCGAGTACGTGGACGCCATCCAGCAGGATATCCATTGGCTGGGCTTTGACTGGGGCAACCGCTTTTTCTACGGCTCCGACTACTTCGAGAAGGACTACGAGTATGCCGTGGAGCTCATCAAGAAGGGGCTGGCCTACGTCTGCGAGCTGACGCCAGAGGAGTTCAAGGCCAACCGGGGCGACATCGGCATCCCCGCTACCTCCCCCTATCGGGATCGGCCCATCGAGGAAAATCTGCGGCTGTTCGAAAAGATGAAGAACGGTGAGGTGGAGGAGGGAAAGATGACCCTCCGGGCCAAGATCGATCTGGCCAGCGGCAATCTGAATCTCCGTGACCCCATCATCTACCGCATCCGCTTCATCAATCACCACCGGCAGGGTACCAAGTGGTGCATCTACCCCATGTACGACTTTGCCCACCCCATTCAGGATGCTCTGGAGGGCATCACCCACAGCCTGTGCTCACTGGAGTTCGAGTCCCACCGACCGCTGTATGACTGGGTGGTCAGCAATGTCTCCATCCCCTATTACAAGCCCCGGCAGATCGAGTTTGCCCGTCTGGGCATTGACCACACGGTGATGTCCAAGCGCAAGCTGCGTCAGCTGGTGGAGGAGAAGCTGGTCTCCGGCTGGGATGACCCCCGGATGCCCACCCTGTGCGGCCTGCGCCGCCGGGGCTACACCGCCCGCTCCATCCGCAATTTCTGCGAGCGCATCGGCGTGGCTAAGTCCCCCAACACCGTGGAGTACGGCTTTCTGGAGCATTGCCTGCGGGAGGATCTCAACGCCACGGCCCAGCGCACCATGGCGGTGCTGCACCCGGTGAAGCTCACGGTCACCAACTATCCGGAAGGGCAGAGCGAGACCTTCACCGTGGAGAATAACCCCACCGATCCCACGCAGGGTACCCATGAGATCACCTTCGGCCGCCACCTGTGGATCGAGACGGAGGATTTTCTGGAGATGCCTATTCCCAAGTATAAGCGCCTGTACCCCGACGGCCCGGAGTGCCGTTTGAAGGGTGCCTACCTCATCCGCTGCACCGGCTGTGTCAAGGACGAGAACGGCCATGTGACGGAGGTGCTGTGCGAGTACGACCCCAACAGCCGGGGCGGCGACCCCGCCGACGGACGCAAGGTCAAGGGCGCTACCCTCCACTGGGTGGATGCCGACAACTGCCTGGATGCCGAGGTGCGGCTGTACGACAACCTGTTCTCCGATCCCCAGCCCGACGGCCCGGACAAGAATTTCCTGGACTGCCTGAATCCCGACTCCCTGATGGTGCTACGGGGCTGCAAGGTGGAACGCAGCATGGCCGCTGTGGCAGAGGAGTTCGACCGCCGGGAGAACCGTACCGGCGTCAACGCACCCACCTTCCAGTTCATGCGGACCGGCTATTTCTGCATGGATAACCGGGACTGTACGGCGGAGCATCTGGTGTTCAACCGCAGCGTTTCTCTGAAGGACAGCTTCAAGAAGTAAAGAGGAGCTGTCGGAAAACAAACAAAGGCCCGGAGGTCACAGACCTCCGGGCCTTTTGGCTAAAGCCCCTTGGGGGGTTATTTTTTTCGGTTCAGCAGCCGCATCACCGTCATCACGGCACCGAACAACACACCGGCCACCGTCCAGATGACCCAACTCCGCTCCGGCGGCACCTCTAGCGGCTCCTTCTCCAGAAAGGCGTACCCCTTTTCGCCGCAGGACAGGAACAGCGCCACGGCCACCAGCAGAGCGCACAGTCCGGTTCCGGCGGCGGGCCTCCTCCGTGATGGCAAAGCGGGTGTTCTGACTTATCCCTATCAGCAAGAGCAGCGGGATGGGGGAGAGGATGCAGAGAAAGGTGGCCAGAGCGATCCGGGGAGTGCAGCGGTGCAGCCGTAAAGGGGCAGATGACAAACAGCGAGGGCCAACGGCCCTCGCTGTTTGTTGCTGTTTACTTTTTCTTGCCGCCGTGGGAGGCCTTCATGCGCTTTTCGTGGTTGAGGATGGTCTTGCGGATACGGAGATTCTCCGGTGTGACCTCCAGCAGCTCGTCGTCGGCCAGAAACTCCAGACACTGCTCCAGACTCAGACGGCGGGGCGGCACCAGCCGCAGGGCATCGTCGGAGCCGGCGGCCCGCATATTGGTCATCTGCTTCTTCTTGCAGACGTTGACGGTGATGTCCTCCTGCTTGGGACTGACACCCACCACCATGCCCTCGTAGACCTTTACGCCGGGGCCGATGAACAGGGCGCCACGGTCCTGCGCATTGAACAGACCGTAGCTGACGGACTCGCCGGTCTCGAAGGCCACCAGAGAGCCGGTGTTGCGCCGGTTCAGGTCGCCCTTATAGGGGGCGTAGCTGTCGAACACGGAGGCCATGATGCCCTCGCCACGGGTATCCGTCAGGAACTCGTTGCGGTAACCGAACAGGCCGCGGGCGGGGATCAGAAACTCCAGCTTCATGCGGCTGCCCACGGGGGTCATCTCCAGCAGATCGCCCTTCCGGGCGCCCAGCTTCTCGATGACGGCGCCCACAGACTCGCTGGGGACATCCACCACCAGCCGCTCGATGGGCTCGCACTTCTTGCCGTCGATGGTCTGATACAGCACACGGGGGGGAGAGACCTGGAACTCATAGCCCTCCCGGCGCATGGTCTCAATGAGGATGGACAGACTCATTTCGCCACGGCCCGCCACGTTGAAGGCGTCGGTGGCGCCATCCAGCTCCGTGACCCGCAGGGAGACATCCTTCAGGGTCTCACGGAACAGCCGCTCCCGCAGCTGGCGGGAGGTGACGAACTTGCCCTCACGCCCGGCATAGGGGGAGTCGTTGACGGAGAAGGTCATCTCCATGGTGGGAGCGGAGATCTTCACGAAGGGCAGAGGCTCCACACAGGAGGTGGCGCAGATGGTATCACCGATGGTGATATCGGGGATGCCGGACAGGGCGATGATGTTACCGGCGGTGGCCTCGGTGATGGGCTTCTTGCCCAGTCCCTCGAACTCGTACATGGAGACGGCCTTGGCCTTCTTGGCGGGGGCGTCGGGGTCGTGGTAGTTGCAGACGGCGATCTCCTGATTCTGCTTCAGCACACCACGCTCGATGCGTCCAATGGCGATGCGCCCCACGAACTCGTTATAGTCGATGGAGGACACCAGCATCTGGAAGGGCTGATCCAGATCCGCCTCCGGGGCGGGGATGTAGCTGAGGATGGTGTCGAACAGGGGCTTGAGATCCGTGCCGGGGACGTCGGGGGAGTAGGAGGCCACGCCCTGACGGGCCGAGCAGAACAGCATGGGGGAATCCAGCTGCTCCGGGGTGGCGTCCAGATCCAGCAGCAGCTCCAGCACCTCGTCGATGACCTCGTGGATGCGCTGGTCGGGGCGGTCGATCTTGTTGACCACCACGATGACCCGGTGGCCCAGCTCCAGCGCACGGCTCAGCACAAAGCGGGTCTGGGGCATGGGCCCCTCAGCAGCGTCCACCAGCAGGATAACGCCGTTGACCATTTTCAGGATGCGCTCCACCTCACCGCCGAAGTCGGCATGGCCCGGCGTGTCCACGATGTTGATCTTGGTGTCGCCGTACTGGATGGCGGTGTTCTTGGCCAGAATGGTGATGCCACGCTCACGCTCCAGATCGTTGGAGTCCATGACACGCTCCACCGTCTCCTGATTCTCCCGGTACACGCCACCCTGCTTGAGCATCTGGTCCACCAGCGTGGTCTTGCCATGGTCCACGTGGGCGATGATGGCTACGTTTCTCAGTTTTTCGTTCTGCAAAGGAAAAACCCCTTTCTTTTCGTGGGTATAGTTTTACATCAACCTTAACAGTATATGCTCTTTTGGAGCCGGATGCAAGAGGTTTTTCACGCTTTCCGGCATTTTTTGTCAGTCCAGCTTCCCTCTGGCGTGGAGGACGTCATCCTGTGTGAGGGTCATCAGGTCCTCCTTGGTGACGGTCTCCATGGCGGCCAGACGGTTATTCTGGGCCACCAGAATGTGCTCGAAGATGTTCCGCACGCCACGGGCGTTGCCGAAGGTTTCCGGGTCGCCGTTTTCCTCGGTGATGTAGTCCCGCACCAGCTCCTCCACGCCGTCCGACAACTGATAGCAGCCCTTTTTGCACTGCATCTTGAAGATATCCAGCATCTCATCGGAGGTGTAGTCCTCGAAGAGCAGGAAGCGGTTGAAGCGGGATTCCAGTCCGGGATTGGAGTGGATGAACCGATCCATCAGATCGGTGTAGCCTGCTACGATGACCACCAGATCGTCCCGGTGATCCTCCATGGCCTTGAGGATGGTGTCGATGGCCTCCTGACCAAAGTCGTTCTCGCTCTTACCGTTGAGGGCATAGGCCTCGTCGATGAACAGCACGCCGCCCAGCGCCTTCTGGATGACCTTTTGGGTCTTGATGGCGGTTTGGCCCACATACCCGGCCACCAGACCGCTGCGGTCCACCTCTACCAGCTGGCCCTTGGAGAGGATGTCCAGACTCCGGTAGATACGGGCCATCATCCGGGCCATCATGGTCTTGCCGGTGCCGGGGTTGCCGGTGAACACCATGTGCAGGGACATATCCGTGGTGGGCAGGTCGTGCTGGCGGCGAAGCTTGTAGACGGAGGCCATGTTGATGAGGTTGCGGACCTCCTCCTTGACGGTGGCAAGGCCGATGTAGCTGTCCAGCTCCGCCTGCAGGTCCTTCATGTCCTCCTTGGGCAGGGGCTCCACCACCTCCGTTTTCTCAGCCTTGGCGGCAGGCTGACCGCCGGCGGTCTTGCCATCGGACGGCTGGGCGGGCATTTTGCCGTCGGCGCTGTCCACAGGCTTCCCGCCGGAGGGCGGGGCGGAGGGGGACTTGGGGGACAGGACACCCTCGAAGGGAGTGCCCCAAAAATCGTCGCCCATGCTGCGGAGGTTGCGCTCCGTCATGGTGCGGATGACCTCCAGCTGCTGGAGGATGATCTCGTCTTTTTTATCCATTGTCGATTACTCCTTTGTCGAGAGTTTGATATGGGCCATGGCCCGGAACAGCAGAGAGGAGACGAAGCCCGTGAGGGTTCCCGTCAGCAGGGAGATGCCCAGCAGGAAGGGAAGGTAGCCCAGTACGGCGGTGTTGCCCAGCGTGATGAGGGCAGCCGCCATCTGGCCCAGGTTATGGCCGGCGGCGCCGCCGATGGAGACCCCGTAGATAGACAGGCAACTCAGGCGGCGCAGGAGGATCATCACCAGCATGGCGGTGAGGCCCCCCAGCAGGGAAAAGAGCATGGCGGAGGCGTTTCCGGCGAAGAGACCGCCCAGCAGGCACCGGGCCGTGAGGATGGCCAGCGCCGGGAGAGCGCCCAGCTGATACAGGGCGAACACGGTGACGATGTTGGCAAGGCCCAGCTTCACGCCGGGCAGGGGGATCAGCAGCGTCACGGGAAAGAGGTTTTCCAGCGTGCTGAGCCCCAGTGCCAGCGCCGTCAACACGGCGCACAGAGCCAGCTGTCGGGTGGAGATATGTTTCATGCGCCGCCCCCTATCCCAACACCACGTCGGCGTCCGATGTGCCGCCGGTGAGCTGGATGACCACCTGCTCCGGCAGGCAGACGATGCTCTGGCCGGAGCGGGTGATGCGGCCGGTGTGAACGCAGTCCTGCCCCGGACAGTCGCTGCGGGTAACGCAGACACCGCCGCTGTCCACCTGAATTTCCAGATGGTAGTCGCCGTCGATGGCGACGGTTTTTGTCTCGGTCAGGCCGGTGAGGCGGATGGTCTGGATCAAGGCGCCCCGGTGGGTGATGGTGACGGCCTGAGGTGCGCCGGTGCGGCGGCCATAGAAGCACAGGATCGTCACAATGGCCAGAGCCGCCACCAGCGCTGCCACCACGCCGTCCCAGAGGGTGGGGCGGAGCTTAGGGGTGGATGGATACGTATTCATAGCCGCTGCCCTCCGTGGGAGTGATTTTTTCGGAAAGACCGGGGGTGTACAGCACCTGTCCGGCGGTGGTGATCAGGATCATCTCGAAGCCGCCGTGGGTGCGCCAGAAGGCCTGCGCCCCAGCGCTGCCCATCACATAGAGAGCGGTGGAATAGGCGTCGGCCATGGTGCCGTTGTCACAGAGGATGGAGACGGACAGCAGGTCGCTCTCCACGGGATAGCCGGTCTTGGGGTCCAGAATGTGCTGGTAGACCGTGCCGTCCGGGGCGGTGTAGTAGCGCTGATAGCCGCCGGAGGTGACGGCGAAGGAGTCCGTCAGAGCCACGGTGACGGCGTAGCCGTCGGAGCGGGGGTCCTGAATGGCCACCACCCACGGCTGCCCGTTGGGCTTGGAGCCGCAGACGTAGACATTGCCGCCGAGGCTGATGGTGCCGGAGGTAATGCCGTGCCGGGCGAAGATGGCAGCCACCCGGTCGGAGGCGTAGCCCTTGGCGATGCCGCCCAGGTCGATGGCGCAGCCGTCGTCCAGTGTGGCGGTGTCTCCCGACAGGTGCAGATGCTCCGGCCCCACCAGCGGCAGCAGGGCATCGATCTCCTGCTGGGTGGGGACGTAGGGGCTGTCGGTGGTGATGCCCCATAGGGAGACCAGCGGGGCGATGGTGATATCGAAGGCACCGTCGGTGGCGGCAGTATAGGTCTGGGCCTGAGCCAGCAGGGAGGCCGTTTCCTCGGAGACGGTGACGACGCCGCCGGCGTTGATCTGAGAAATCTCGCTGGTGTCGATGGTGCGGGACAGGAGTCGCTCCAGACGGTTGATCTCCCGGCTGGCGTCCGTCAGGGCGGCTGCTGCGTTTTCACCGTAGGCGGTGAGGTCCATCACCGTGTCCATGGCGAAAAGCTGGACGGACTCCGGCTGCTCTCCGCCGCAGGCGGTGAGGGACAGCACCATGCATAGGGCCAGCAGAAGGCAGAGCAGTCGTTTCATAGCTCCTGCCGCCCTTCCAGCGCACGGGTGAGAGTGGCGTCGTCGGCAAACTCCAGATGTCCGCCCACGGGGATGCCGTAGGCCAGACGGGTGACCTTCACGCCGAAGGGCTTCAGCAGCCGGGCCAGATACAGGGCCGTGGTCTCGCCCTCGGTGTCGGGGTTGGTGGCCATGATGACCTCCCGGATGCCGCCCTGCGCCACCCGGTCCACCAGCGGCTTGATCTGGAGGTCGTCGGGGCCCACATGGTTCATGGGGGACAGAACGCCATGGAGGACGTGGTAGCGGCCATGGAACTCTCTGGCCCGCTCCATGGCGATGACATCCCGTGGATCCGCCACCACGCACAGCAGACTTTCGTCCCGCTTGGGGTTGGCACAGATGGGGCAGGGGCCGCCGGCGGTGAGGTTGCGGCAGATGGGGCAGAGGGTCACCTTCTGCTTGGCCTCCACGATGGCGTTGGCAAATTCCTGCGCCTGCTCCATGGGCAGATTCAGCACATGGAAGGCCAGACGCTGGGCGGACTTGGAGCCGATGCCCGGCAGACGGGCGAACTGCTCCACCAGTTTTTCAAGGGGCGCAGGGAAATATTCCATAATATAATGTCCTTTTCAGTGAAGATATTGCGTAAATGCAGAGGATCAGCCACGCAGCTCCCGGATGCGGGCGGGGATGTCCTCTGACTTATAGACGGAGGAGCCGGCCACCAGCACGTTGGCGCCGCTGGCGATGCAGAGCTTGCAGGTGGCGGGGTCCACGCCGCCGTCTACCTCCAGCTCACAGGTGGGATTCATGGCGTCGATGTAGCGGCGGATCTCCTGCACCTTGGGCATCATGTCGGCCATGAACCTCTGGCCGCCGAAGCCCGGCTCCACGGTCATGACCAGGATCAGCTCCACCTCATTGATAAAGGGCAGCACGGCGGAGGCGGGGGTCTTGGGCTTTACCACCACACCGGCCTTCTTGCCCTTGGCGTGAATTTTGACGATAGCGGAGTGAATATTCTCCTCCGTGTCCGCCTCCACATGGCAGGTGATGAGGTCGCCGCCTGCATCGCAGAACTGCTCCACATACCGCACGGGACGGTCGATCATCAGGTGGACGTCCAGCGGCAGATCCGTCACCGGGCGGATGCACTTTACCACCGGGATGCCGATGGAGATATTGGGGACGAACAGGCCGTCCATGACGTCCACGTGGACATAGTCGGCGTCGGAGATGCGCTGGATGTCACGGCCCAGATGGGCGAAGTCGGCGGAGAGGATGGAGGGGGCGATCTTGATCATGATGACTGTCCTTTCTGCGGAACCGCTGGCTCCGCTGCGGCATAGGATACCATAAGCGGCGCAGGGCCGGGCGGGAGGGACGCCCCCGCCGCAGCCGCACCCACAGCGTCCGGCTGCCGCTTTTCAGATAGGGGGTCGGCGGAGCGTTCTGCCGGCCCCCGTTGTGCATAGCTCATATTTTATTATTATATCAATTTCCGTCATTGATTGCAACGCAGAAAACGGATTGTCCCGGAGAAATGAGGAAGAAAGGCGGGGCAATCATGACCAATCTGTAAATTCTGCACAAGAGGGCTTTACCTTTCCTCACTTTTCGGATAGAATAGCATCGTCAATTTCTGAGGACGATATCTCTTCAGAGGAAAGAGGCAAGCGTATGAGTTTCTTCCAACGGGTCGGCAACGCTATGGCCCGGTTCATGTACGGCCGCAACGGCGGAGATCGGCTGGGACTGGTCACCATCTGGACGGCCATTGTCATCGACGTGGTGTGTCTGTTCATCAAGGGGTATCAGGTGCCGTATCTGATCCTGTCCACCCTGTCTACGGCCATGGTGCTGTGGGCGCTGTGGCGGATGTTCTCCCGGAATCTGGCCAAGCGCCGGGCGGAGAATGCGTGGTTCATGAGCAAGGTGTGCTGGCCGGTGAAGAATGCCTTCGGCCTGACCCGGACCCGGATGCGGGATCGGGAGCACAAGTACATTGCCTGCCCCAAGTGCCGGACGGTATGCCGGGTCCCCCGTGGGAAGGGACGCATCGTCATTACCTGTCCCAAGTGCCGGGAGGAGATCCATACCAAGAGCTGAATAGAAGCTGCTGCAAGGCCCGTTTCCTGTGAGGGAAACGGGCCTTCTGACGTGTTTGGGATGCGTTCTGCCTTTGGCGGGTGGCCTTCTTCTTTTGTGTCTCCGACGGGTGCCTTTCTTTCAATAGCGGAAGAAAGGCACGAAAGAACGCCACTTGAAACCTAAGGTTTCAAGACTTCCTCTTTTGGCGTACAAGAGTTTCATCCTAAAACTTGCCGAAGCAGAGAATCGACGTATTTCTACTATCGCTGCCGCTGCATTGAAAAGTTGAGGGAGCCTGCTGTTCTACCGTGGAATCCGCTCTCGGCGGTAGACCCACACGCCCCTTCGCCAGAGCGGGAGCGGCAGCGGGTCTGTTGCTAAGTCGATCCCCTTTACGGCTGATAACAAACGAGGCTCTTGCGTGTAAAGGAAGTCCAGAAACCATTGGTTTCTGGCGGCTCTTTTGCCTGCTTTTCCGGCTACTGGGAAAAGTGGGCTGTCGGAGACACAAATCGTAATAGCTACTACCGGCAGAAGGTTACCCGTCGGAGACAAAAAAGAACGCCGTCTCTCGGATATAAAAAGGCAATGGGATACAAGTGAATTTCCGCAAAAGGGGGCGAACCAGACAAACGCCCGCTGCTCTGGCAAACCAGAGGAGCGGGCGTTTGTGGCTCACAGCACCTTGCTGAGAAAATCCTTCAGGCGGGGATCCTGGGGATGGTCAAAGAGGTCGGCGGGGGCGCCCTCCTCCAAAATTCGGCCGTCGGCCATGAACACCACCCGGCTGGCCACCTCACGGGCGAAGCCCATCTCGTGGGTCACCACCACCATAGTCATGCCGTCGGTGGCCAGCGAGCGCATGAGGTCCAGCACCTCACCCACCATCTCCGGGTCCAGCGCAGAGGTGGGTTCGTCGAACAGCAGCACCTCCGGCTCCATGGCCAAGGAGCGGACGATGGCGATGCGCTGCTTCTGTCCGCCGGAGAGCATATTGGGGTATTCATCGGCCTTATCCGCCAGACCGATGCGCTCCAAGAGGGCCATGGCCTGCTGCCGGGCCTCCTGCGGCGTTTTCTTTTTCAGGGCCACCGGGGCCATGGTGATGTTTTGCAGCACGGTCTTATGGGGAAAGAGATTGAAGTGCTGGAACACCATACCCATTTTCTGACGGTGAAGGTCGATGTTCACGGATTTGTCCGCCAGATCCGCACCGTCGAAGTAGATGACGCCGGAGGTAGGCTGCTCCAGTAGGTTCAAGGAACGCAGGAGGGTGGATTTGCCGGAGCCGGAGGGGCCGATGATGGCCACCACCTCGCCCCGGTGGACCTCCAGATCGCAGTGATCCAGCGCCACCACGCCACGACGAAACTCCTTGGTCAGCTGCCGGACGGAGATGAGTGCGTTATTGCTTGTCGCCACGACGCATCCTCCTTTCGATGGCCTCGATGCCCTTGGAGGCCGGATAGTTGATGCAGAAATAGACCAGCGCCGCCAGCGTGTAGGGTGCCAGAGAGATACCGGTGGAGCCGGCGATGGTCTTGGCGGCGAACATCAGCTCCGCCATACCCAGGACGGAGCAGATGGAGGATTCCTTCACCATGGTGACCATCTCGTTGGCCAGCGCAGGCAGGACGTTCTTCACCGCCTGCGGCAGCACCACCAGACGCATACTCTGCCATTTGGAGAGGCCCAGAGAACGGGCGGCCTCCGCCTGTCCCTTATCCACGGCCAGAATACCGGCACGGAAAATTTCCGCCACATAGGCAGAACTATTCAGGGCCAGCGCCACCACGCCGGGGATGAAGCGGCTGATATCCACGAAGCCGAAGAGGGTCAGCCGGGGCAGGGAGATGGCGTAGAACAGGCCGTAGTAGATGATGGACAGCTGCACCAGCATGGGGGTGGAGCGGAACACGGCGATGTAGGCCCCGGAGAGCCAGCGCACCGGCTTTTTCCGGCTCAGGCGCATGAGGGCCAGCCCCAATGCCGGGAGAATGGCCAGCAGCACGGACACCACGGCCAGCAGCAGGGTGTACTCGATGCCACGGACGAAGGCGGTGCCGTATTTGGGCAGGAAGGAAAAGTTGAAGAAATCGGTGGGATCCATGTCGGTGAACAGGTCGCTCCACCACATGGGCGTCATCTCCTTTCAGATGGAAGAATACCCGGCGCTGCGCCCAGTGGGGAGGGTGCGGTTTCGGATCAGTTGGCTTCCACGGCCTTGGTGGACAGATCGTTGGCGGCATCGATGAAGCTCTGGAGCTTATTCTCACTGTTGAGCTTGGCGATGGCGGCGTTGATGCCGGGCAGCAGACCCTTGGGATCGCCCTTGGCCACGGCCACGCAGTAGGCAGATGCCTCGCCCAGTTCGCTGGAGGCACCGGCAATGACCAGATCGAGGTTGGATTCGGCATACTGCTGGGCCACACCGCCGTCCACCACGATGGCGTCCACCTTGCCATAGGTCAGATCATTGATCAGATCCAGCACGGACTGGAGAGACACGGCGTTGGCACCGGGCATGGAGTCGGCGATGATATCCAGCTTGGTGGTGGCAGCCTGTGCGCCCACGGACTTGCCGGCGAAATCGGCCAGCGTCTTGAACTGGTCGGCATTGTCAGCCTTCACCAGAATGGCCGGGGGGATATCGTTATAGTAGGGGTCGGAAAAGTCGGCGTTCTCCAGACGGTCGGGGGTGGCCTCCATGGCGGCCAGCACCATGTCGAAGTCGCCCTTGCCCAGAGAGGTCAGCAGGTACTCGAAGGCCATGTTCTCCACCTGAAGGGAAAGACCCATGTCGTCGGCAATGTACTGAGCCACGGACACGTCGATGCCGGCGTAGGTCAGTTCGCCCTTGTCATCGGGATACATGAATTCGAAGGGGGCGTAGTCGGCACTGGTCCCCAGGATCAGGGTGGTTTTCTTGTCGTTGCTATCGTCGTTGCTGTCGGGGTTGCTGTCGGGGTTCTTGTTGCCGCAGGCGGCCAGAGACAGGATCATGGCGGCGGCCATCAGAAGGGCAAATACTTTTTTCATCTCTCATACCTCACTTTGTATTCGTTGTGCCGCCTGTGCAGGCGGCCTTGTGGATGGAAGGCTCCGGGTGTTCCGGAGGATGTGGTTATGATACAACGGAGATGAATAAAAGTCAAGTGCAAAATGAATAAAATTACAGCAAAAATGAGAGAATCATGCAAACTGCTCGCTTCTGGACTGAATATTACGGAAGAAAGAAGCGAATTGCACAAAGGAAATGCAGCGAAAATGAATAAAAATACGAATATACGGAGGCGAAAGAAAAAGTAAGAGAGCCGCCCGCAGGCGGCTCTCTTAGGATGTCTCTATGTGACGCTTCAGGGGAGGATGCGTCCGGCCCCCAGATAGCAGGCAGCGTAGTAGCTTTCGTAAAGGGAGTTGACCTTCACACCGCCGGAGGAGCTGGCGTGGATGAACTGACCGCCACCCAAATAGATGCCCACGTGGCTGATGCCGCCGAAGGTATCGAAAAACACCAGATCACCGGCCTGCCGCTCCTCGGAGGAGACAGATGTGGCGGTGTAATACTGGTCGCTGGCCCCGTGGGACAGGGAGTAGCCGAACTTGGCGAACACAGCCATGGTGAAGCCGGAGCAGTCAGTACCGGAATAGCTGGAGCCGCCGTAGACATAGGGCGTTCCCAAATAGGTGTAGGCGTAGGCGATGAGCTCCTCCCGCACGGTGTTGGTGGCGGAAGTACCCTCATAGTCGGCATAGTGGACCGGCTGGGCATACTCGGCGGGGATGTAGCCGGTGGACTGGCCGAAGGTGACCTGGTACCAGCCGTCCTGATAGTCGTTGAGGCGGGCCACCTTGCCGCTGTCGATGGTGAGGGAGGGGGCGGTGTCGTTGTCGGCGGCACTGCGAAGCCGAACAGCCTCGGTAAGCTGCACGCCGTCGTACTCGCTTAGCAGGCTCTGACGGGCGGCCTCCTTGGCGGCGGCGTCAGCGGCGGCTGCGGCGGTGTCCGCCTGCTTGCGGCGGGCGGCGTCCTCCTGGGCCTGACTGGTCTTGAGGGCCTCGGTGGGCAGCTGGGAGAGGGAGATGGTCTCCTCCTCCGGCAGGCCCAGCTCCAGCGCCAGAGCCAGACCCTCGCCGCTGGGCAGGACATTGCTGGAGCGGCTGGTGAGCCCGGCGGCATCCAGCGCCTCCACAGCGGCGCTGTACTGCACCTCCTGTTGTACGGTATCACGTTCATCGGCGCTGGCGATCCAGATGCTGGACACCAGCAGCGCAACGGCCAGATAGAGACAGGCAAATTTTCTGGACATATGCTTTTGCCATCCTTTCTGCGTTGGTTTTGGAAAACTACGAGAGATATCATACCACAACTCTATCAAAAAAGCTACACAAAAATTACAAATTGATAACAAAATTTTCAGAATGGTAAAAAACACCCGGAAATTTTGGGCAGGATGCACAAGGCACTGTGACGGAAATGGGACATATCGATGGGAAAGTGTCGGGAAAAGCAAAGGGGAGCCTACGGTGGAAACCACCGTTGACTCCCATATTCTGTGAAAAAGAGGCCCGGCAGCGGGCGAAAAGGTTACAAGAGACGGCGCTGTCCCTCAGACCTTGGCGGGCCAGCGGGCCATAAGGCGGCCCAGCAGCACATCATAGACGAAGAACAGGGCGACGCCCATGGCGATGGTGGCGGCCAGCAGCCAGCGGCCGGTGGCTGCGAACTCCTCCACCACGGCGGGCAGGCAGAATACATAGAGGATCAGGGCGTACAGCGCCGCCATGGAGACGGCGGCCCACAGAAGCTTCAGCGTCAGGGAGAGAAGGCGGCTGCGGAGGGCGTCCAGTCGGGGCTTCAGCAGCGGATAGTAGCCGGTGAAGCAGAACAGCAGCGATACCTCCTTATCCGGGCACAGCAGCAGACCCAGCAGGGCGATGGCCCCATAGCAGCACCATGCGTACCGTGGGCGGGAGCGCACCGGCAGCAGGGCGATGGAGGCCAGAATGGGGCAGATATACAGGGCAAAGGGGACGATGCCCCCCAGACACAGCAGCACCACGCCCAAGGCGGTCAGTACGCCGCACAGGGCCAGCAGGCGGGTGGTTCCTTTCATGGCTTCACGTCCTTTCCCCTCTACTATAACATAGGAGCGGGCGGGGCTGCAACGGAGAAAAACGGGGGAGGTGTCCTAAAAGCTGCGCTTCACTGCGGAAAATTTTTCCTGCGGCGCAAAAGCGGCGGCGTGACAGTCGTGCGGGACGATTGCCATGTCTGGCGGAATTTAACGCCGATGAAACCGGCGGCTGCGGCGCAAAGTAATGGTGTCGCCGGCGACGAAAACAAAAAATAAGAGGTGATCCGATGCATGAAACGCAAGCAAGGCGAGGCGTGCGGCGGGGCGCTGCCGTACTGCTGGCGATGGTGCTGGCCCTGTCGTTGGGATGGCAGCGGACGTGGGCCGATGAGGGACGGCAGTTGATCCCCGTGGGCAAGGCCGTGGGCATCAAGCTGTTTGCCGACGGTGTACTGGTGGTATCCGTGTCGCCGGTGCAGGGAACGGAGGAGACTCGCTCCCCGGCCAAGGAGTGCGGCCTGAAAGAAGGAGATATCCTGCTGACCTTCAATGGTGAGAAGATCCGCTCCACAGAGCATTTACAGGCCATGCTGGCGGAAAACGGCGAAACGGCGGCGGAGCTGACGGTGCAGCGAGACGGGAAAACGCTGGAGGTGACGGCCAGTCCAGTGGTTTGCGAGGACGGCGGCATCCGGTTGGGTGCGTGGATCCGGGACAGCATGGCGGGTGTCGGCACGCTGACCTACTATGACCCCGCCACCGGTAGTTACGGCGCTCTGGGCCACGGTATCACGGATGTGGACACGGCGGAGCTGATGCCGCTGGCCAGCGGCTCTATTATGGAGACTATGGTGAAGGCGGTGAAGAAGGGCCAGCGGGGCGACCCCGGCGAGCTGAAGGGGGACTTTACCGTGCAGCGGGATGTAGGCACGGTGACGGTCAACAGCAACGAGGGCATCTTTGGCACGGTGGAGGATGCGGGTTTTATCTCCGGCGAGGCGGTATCGGTGGCAGAGCCGGAGGAGGTACACGCCGGGGAGGCGTCTATATTATGCACCATTTCCGGCAGCGATACCCGTGCCTATGAGGTGGAGATCCTGCGGGTGAACCCCCGGAGCCGGGACGGCCGGGATCTGCTGCTGCGGGTGACGGACCCGGAGCTGCTGGAGACCACCGGAGGAATCGTGCAGGGGATGAGCGGCAGCCCCATTTTGCAGGACGGACGGTTGGTGGGAGCTGTGACTCATGTGCTGGTGGCAAACCCGGCGGAGGGATACGGTATCTTCCTGGAGAATATGCTGACCACGGCGGGATAAGCGCCCTGTGAGACAGGAGGCCAGGAGCATCGGCTCCGGGCCTCCTGCGCCGGGTTTACCGGGATTTTCTCTGCAAAACGATTGACAGACGGGGCGGTGGAGTTTATATTGTACCGTAAAGGATCCATAGAAGCTAAAGGCATAGCGGACAGAAAACACTCAAAGAGAAAAGGACGGGGAGAGCGATGAAATACGCATTTTGTGGTGGCAAGCTGCTGGACGGCACACGGGAGATGCAGCCCCGTGAGGGACTGGTGCTGCGGACCGACGGCGACCGCATTACGGACATCGTACCGGAGGGGACGGATCTGACGGGCTATGAGGTGGTGAACCTGAAGGGCGGCTATCTGATGCCGGGGCTCATCAATATGCACGTCCATCTGGCGGGCAGCGGCAAGCCTCAGAAAAAGCAGCGGGACAACGAGAAGCTGGTAAAGACCATCCTCTCCACGGGACTGACCCGGAAGGTGGCCTACGGCATGGTGGCGGGCTTTGCCAAGGAGGAGCTGTTCTCCGGCGTCACCACCATCCGCACGGTGGGCGGTCTGGCGGACTTCGACACCCGGCTGCGGGACGATATTCGGGCCGGACGGAGGGTGGGACCCCGCATTCTGGCGGCCAATGAGGGCATCTCCGTTCCCGGCGGCCACATGGCCGGGTCTGTGGCGGTGGCGGCCCACACCATCGACGAGGCACTGGCCCAGTTGGAGAAGGGACGGCAGCAGGGCGTGGATCTGGTGAAGCTGATGATCACCGGCGGTGTGCTGGACGCCAAAGAGAAGGGCGTGCCGGGCGAGCTGAAGATGCCGCCGGAGATGTGAAGGCGGTGTGCGAGAGGGCGCATGAGATGGGCTACACCGTGGCGGCCCATGTGGAGTCACCGGAGGGCGTACGGGTGGCACTGGAGAACGGCGTGAATTCCATTGAGCACGGCGCCAAGCCCGATGCGGATATCCTGCGGCTGTTCCGGGAGCGGGGGGCGTTTTTGTGTACCACCATCTCCCCGGCCCTGCCCTATGCGCTGTTTGACCGGTCCGTCTCCAACGCCTCGGAGGTGGAGCAGTACAACGGCAACGTGGTGTTTGAGGGCATCATCGACTGCGCCAAGGCGGCGCTGGAGCAGGATATCCCGGTGGTGCTGGGCAACGACGTGGGCTGCCCGTGGATCACCCAGTACGACTTCTGGCGGGAACTGTACTACTTCCACAAGTATGTGGGGGTGTCCAACGCCTTCGCTCTGTATACCGCCACCGGCCGCAGCGCCCAGCTGGCGGGTATCGGTCAGGAGACCGGCACGCTGGAGCCGGGAAAGGCGGCGGACCTCATCGTTACGGCGGCGGATCCACTGGCCGACCTACGGGCGCTGCGCCATGTAGAGCTGGTCATGTCCCACGGGCAGCTGCACCGTGCGCCGCAGGTGAAGCACCGGAAGAACGTGGAGGCGGAGCTGGATCGGTTCCTGTAAGGGGGGATATCTGACAGACCGCCGAAAATTGAATGAAGCGTGAGTTACAATATCGCCTGGCATTGAAAGAGTGCCGGGTGATATTTTTGTTGTATTTTTCATCGGCTTTAACGGGTTTTTGATATGAGATGCATTTTTGAGAGGATTTTTCGACATAATAATCTTGAAACTATCAGATAAATATGATAAATTATACACAAGTTGCACGACAAATGGGAATGGCTGGAGAACATTTGGGGGCAGCGGAGCAAACTGTGGAAAAGGATTGGATGCGATGGAAAAAAGAACGAGAGTGCTGCTGGCGGATGCGAATGAGGAGTTTCGCATTTTGCTGAGGCAGCTGCTGGAGGAAACCGGCGAATTTGAGGTGGCGGCGTCCACCGGCGACGGGCCGATGGTCATGGAACTGGTGCGCCGCACAAAACCGGAACTGATCCTGATGGACGTGGTACTGCCGGGGCTGGATGGCTTCGGCATCCTGCGCCAGCTGGCAGAGGAGCCGGGAGAAAGGAAGGTGATCGTCATATCCGCATTTTGCAGCCAGCAGGCCGTGAGTCGGGCGGTGGAACTGGGCGTGTATTTCTTCTTGCCCAAGCCCGTCAACGAGGAGTCTCTGCTGGAGCTGATGCGGCAGGCGGTACATCCGGAACAAGAGGAGCCCTACCACGCCCCGGCTTTAGAGGGGATGGTAACGGCCATCATTCATGAGATCGGCGTACCGGCCCATATCAAGGGCTATCAGTATCTGCGGGAGGCCATTTTGCTGGCAGTGGAGGACATGGACGTCATCAACGCCGTCACCAAGGTGCTGTACCCGGAGGTGGCACGGCGCTTTTCAACCACTCCCAGCCGGGTGGAGCGGGCCATTCGCCACGCCATTGAGGTAGCATGGGATCGGGGCGACCTGGAGACCCTGCAAAAGTACTTTGGATACACGGTGAATTCCGCCAAGGGCAAGCCAACCAATTCGGAGTTCATCGCCATGATCGCTGACCGGCTGCAGCTGCAGCGCAAGAAGAAGCGGGCATGAGGGGCGCATAGGATAAGGAAAACAGAGTGTCCGCCTCCTGCGGTCTGCATGGAGCGGGGCTTGAGAGGGAGAGGCGCTGCCTCTCCCTCTTTTGTGGCGGCGGGGCTGTTGAAATTTCCCGAAAGCTGTGCTATACCGAGCCATCAAGCCGCATTTAGCTGCCAAGGAGTTTTTTCAATGAGCCGCATAGCCGCCGGGCCTGCGGAGGGTGCGGAGCAGGGGTACCGTCCCTACCTCCAGGCCGCTCTGCTGATGGATCTGTTTACGTTTTTGTTTTTATGTGCGGAATATTTATATGTGGACGTGCTGTCCCGGATGGTATCCGGGGATCGGGCCGTGCTGGCGCAGAATGAGGCGCTGGGCGTCAGCGCTATGGGCTTTCTGCTGTATCCGCTGGCGGAGCGCTCCTGCCGGGAGCGGCTGCGGCTGGTGCTGCTGGTGGGGCTGCTCTCCGTGGGATGTATCCCCCTAGTCTGCGGGGGAACGGCGTACCGGGTGACGTTTCCGGTGGGGCTGGTGTTCTTTTTGCTGTTCGGCCTACTGGGCGGCGCCGTCTTTACCGTCGCCGTGGCCCTGATGCCCACGGACCGGTATCTGGCCCGGACGGTGGGGCTTCCTATGCGCTGGGTATCCTGCTGCAATTTATCAGCAACGATCTGGTGCGTTCAGAGTTGGCGGAGGGTATCGTTCTGTCGGTGTGCTTGCTGCTGCTGGTGGGGCTGCTGATGAAAAGCCGCCGGGTCTGCGGAGGGTGCGGAGCAGGGGCAGGAGTCGTCCGGAAAGGAGCGGACGGTAGGACTGCTGCTGGTGCTGCTGGTGGCGCTGATGACTTGCGTATTCAGCACGCTGGACAATGCGGTGACGCTGGTCCACTCCAGCGGAGAGACGGACATCGGTCAATGGCCCAGAGCGCTGCTGGCCCTCAGCGGTCTGGCGGCGGGCTTCGTGTTCGACTGGAAGAGCCGCCAGTACATGGGGCCGATCATGTACTGCGTGATGATGCTCCCCACCACAGACCGGTGACGGCGGCCGGATGGCCCTTTGGGATGGGGCAGCTGCTGGCAGGCGCTATGGGAACGGCGGAGGTCACGCTGCACAAACAGCGGAAAGAGCAGCGGCAATGATCCATCCGCTGCGATCGGAGGAACCTTTCTTATAGCGGAGACAGCCTGTCGGCTTTGGTAGGGACCTGCGGGCGCTGCAAAAAACCGTCCCCTGTGCAAAGACAGCACAGGGGACGGTTCTTTGATATGGAAGGGGTCAGGCGGCCAGAATTTCAAACTTCAGCACGCCCTCGGCGGCGGTGATCTCGGTCATCATCTCCTCCAGCGACTCGTGCATCTCGCTGGTCTCGGCGGTGACGGTGACACCGGCGCAGCCGTTGGTGGGAATGGTCTGGTTGATGGTCAGTATATTTGCCCCGGAATTGGCAAAAATAGACAGTATGTTGGACAGTGCACCCGGCGTATCCTTCAAGAGCGTATAGAAGGTGATGATGCGCCCGGCCTTCATGTTCTGGAAGGGCTGCACCGCATCCTTATATTTATAGAAGGCGCTGCGGCTGATGCCGGCCTTGCAGGCGGCCTCGCCCACGGTGTCGGCCTCGCCTACCTGAAGCATCCGCCGGGCCTCCGCCACCCGCAGGAATACCTCCGGCAGGGCGTCCGCCGCTACGATGTAAAACTTTTCATTTGCCATGATCTTACACTCCTTTTGCCGGTCCGGGGACGGGCGGGATTTCTCTCCTCTGCATCATACCATGTATTTGGAGAAAATACAACTGTTTTTATAAGAAAGAGGGGACGGTTTTGCGGGACCCAAAGCTGACGTTTCTCATCCGGTGCGCCTATGGGGCGGTCTGGCTGGCGCTTATATGGCTGATGGTGCGGTATGTGCTGGTGTGGCTGCTGCCGTTCCTCATTGCACTGGCACTGGCGGCGCTGCTGGAGCCGGCGGTGGTACTGTGCCGGAGAAGGCTGCACCTGCGGCGGGGCTTTACGGCCACGGTGCTGAGCTTGGTGGTGCTGGGAACGGTGGCGGCGGGACTGGTGCTGCTGGCCATGGTGCTGCTGCGGCAGGTCTGTGAGCTGTCGGGTCGGCTGCCGGGGTATCTGGAGGCTCTGCCCCGGTGGACGGAGCTGGTACGGGGCAGGGCGCAGCAGCTGTGCGCTGCCTGCCCGGAGGGACTGCGGAGCTGGCTGGAGGCTCTGCTGGATGGGCTGTCGGCTCAGCTGGCGGAGCTGCTGGAGAGCATGGGCCAGCGGTGCCTGCGGGCGGTGACGGCGGCAGCGGCGGCGCTGCCGCAGGCGGTGCTGTTCTGCGCTACCACGCTGCTGGCGGTGCTGTTCACCGCCGGAAGCTATCCCCGCATCCGGGCGTTCCTCCGGCGGCAGCTGCCGGAGGACAGGCTGCGGCAGGCCAGAGGCGTCAAGGCGGATCTGCTGGCCACCTTGGGAAAGTGGTGCAAGGCCCAGTGCATTCTGCTGGGGGTCACTTTCTGTGAGCTGCTGGCGGGACTTCTCCTGATGCGGCAGGGCTATGCCCTGCTGCTGGCGGCACTGATCGCCGTCATCGACGCCCTGCCGGTGTTCGGCACGGGGACGGTGCTGGTGCCGTGGGGGGCGCTGTGCCTGCTGACAGGGAACGTCCCCAAGGGGCTGGGGCTGCTGGCCCTGTACGGCGTCATCTCGCTGGTGCGGAGCGTGCTGGAGCCTAAGATCATGGCGGCGCAGGTGGACCTGTCGCCGCTGGCGGCGCTGGCGGCCATGTATGTGGGCTTCTGCGCCTTCGGCGTGGCTGGGATGGTGCTGTGTCCCATGGCGCTGCTGTGTGTCAAGCAGCTCCATGACAGCGGGTGGCTGCGGCTATGGAAATAGTGCTTTTCACTGGGGAAAAGGTGTGATATAATGTCCCGTAAGCGATATGCTGTACGGGAGGGATGAGATATGAGCAGGCAGCGTAAAGCGGATCTGTTGCTGGTACTGGCCACCGCATTCTGGGGAGTGTCCTACTACCTGCTGGACCTGTGCCTGACGGAGCTGCAGCCGCTGACCCTGAACGCCTTTCGCTTTTTGACAGCGTTTTTCGTGCTGGGGGCCATCTTCTTCCGGAAGCTGCGGGGCCTCTCCCGGCGGACGCTGCTTGCCAGCATCCCCATTGGGCTGTGCCTGGTGCTGACGTACATCGGCTGCACCTATGGTGTGCTGTATACCTCTCTCTCCAACGCAGGCTTTATCTGCGCTCTGCCGGTGGTGGTGACGCCGCTGCTGGAGTGGCTGTTTCTGCGGAAGCGGCCGGATCGGCGGCTGGCGGTGGCGCTGGTGCTGTGTACCGTGGGCATGGGGCTCATGACCCTCAACGGGGCACTGCGCCCGGCGCTGGGAGATATCATCTGCCTGCTATGCGCCGTAGCCTACGCCGGGGATCTGGTGCTGACGGACCGGGCGGTCCACGATCCGCAGGTCAACGCCCTGCAGCTGGGCATTTTGCAGCTGGGGGTGGTGGGCTTCGTGATGCTGGGGCTGTCCTTCCTGCTGGAGAAGCCCTGCCTGCCACAGACCCCTGCCGTGTGGGGAGCGGCCCTGTTTCTGGGGGTGTTCTGCTCCGGCGTGGGCTTCGTCATCCAGACGGTGCAGCAGCAGTACACCTCCGCCAGCCATGTGGGGCTGATCTTCACGCTGGAGCCGGTGTTCTCTGCCATCGTGGCGTATTTCTTTGCCCATGAGGTTTTGCAGCTGCGGGGCTACATCGGGGCGGCGCTGATGATGGTGAGCCTGCTGGTGATGGAGCTGGACTGGAAGAGCCTGCTGCGCCGGAGGGAGTAAGGGGCTTGCATCCGCCGCAGCGGCGTATTATAATGACGGGGCGCAGCATACAGCTCCGCAAGCGCTTGCCGAAAAGCAGGTTTTCGGCGGGAAATGAAGGAGGAATCTGAATATGATCCATCCCACTGTGGATATCCATACGTATCTCAAGCCCGGTGTCCGGGTCCATCTGGCGGGCATCGGCGGCGTGTCCATGTGTCCGCTGGCGGAGGTGCTGCGGGGCATGGGACTGACGGTGCAGGGCTCGGATATGACCGAGAGCGATACCGTCCGGCACCTGCGCTCACTGGGCATCGACGTGGCCATCGGCCACTCGGCGGAGAATCTCAAGGACTGCGATCTGGTGATCCGCACCGCCGCCATCCACGACGAGAATCCGGAGATCTCCGGGGCCATCGCACGGGGCATCCCCGTATATGAGCGGGCGCAGGCCTGGGGCGCCATCATGCAGAAATACGCAAATGCCGTGTGCTTTTCCGGTACCCACGGCAAGACCACTACCACCTCCATGGCAACCCATATCTTCATGGAGGCCGGGGCCGACCCCACGGTGATGATCGGCGGTACGCTGCCGCTGCTGCACTCCGGCTATCGGGTGGGGCAGGGGGACACCATCATTCTGGAGTCCTGCGAGTACTGCAACTCCTTCCTGAACTTCTTCCCCACGGTGGCGGTGATCCTTAACGTGGAGGAGGACCATCTGGACTTTTTCAAGGATCTGGCGGATATCGAGCGCTCCTTCCATGCCTTTGCCGATCTGGTGCCCCAGCGGGGCTACATCATCTCCAATGCCGACGACGCCGGCGCACGGGACTCCGTGAAGGGACTGCAGCACCCGGTGTTCACCTTCGCCGTGCAGGATCGGACAGCGGACTGCGTGGCGGACAACGTGTCCTTCTTCGACGGCTGCCCGGTGTTCGATGTGGTGATCCACGGGGAGGTCTATGCCCATGTGGAACTGAAGATCCCCGGTAAGCACAACATCCTCAACACGCTGGCAGCGGCGTCGGCAGCGTATGTGCTGGGTCTGCCCGGCGAGGCGGTATCCCGTGGGCTGGAGACCTTCCACGGCGCAGGCCGCCGCATGGAGCACAAGGGGGCATATCACGGGGCGGAGGTCTATGACGACTACGCCCACCATCCCGGTGAGCTCCATGCTCTGCTGACCACCGCCCGCACCATGGGCTATCAGCGGGTCATCTGCGCCTTCCAGCCCCACACCTACTCCCGCACCAAGGCGCTGTTTTCCCAGTTCGTGGAGGAGCTGAAGCTGCCGGATGTGACGGTGCTGGCGGAAATTTACGCCGCACGGGAGCAGAACGACATCGGCATCTCCTCGCAGGATCTGGCACGGGAGATCCCCGGCGCCATCTACTGCTCCAGTCTGGAGAAGGTGACGGATACGCTGGCCTCTTTGGCCCAGCCCGGCGACCTGATCCTGACGGTGGGGGCCGGAGACATTTTCCGGGCCGGGGAAAAGCTGCTGGAAAGAGCGTGAGAGCATGAACGTATCGTCTGTGTATCACGGCGCCCCGGCGGAGAGCCGGACGCCGGTGGAGGACCGCACCTATGCGGCGCTGGAGGAACTGGGCATCCCCTTTGACCGGGTGGATCACGATCCGGCGGAGGACATGGCGGACTGCGCCGTCATCTCTCAGGCGCTGGGGGCGGACATCTGCAAGAATCTGCTGCTGACGCCTCGGAACCGGTCGGCTTTTTACCTGCTGGCCATGCCGGGGGACAAGCCCTTTGTGACCAAGGAGCTGTCTAAGCAGATCGGCTCCTCCCGGCTGAGTTTTGCCACGGCGGAGGATCTGGAGCAGCTGCTGGGTGTGCAGCCGGGCTCGGCGTCGGTGCTGGGACTGCTGAACGACACGGAGCACCGGGTGACGCTGGTGCTGGACCGGGCGGTGGCGGAAAGCCGGTGGTTCGGCTGCCATCCCTGCCGCAATACCAGCTCCCTGCGGCTGCGGACAGAGGACGTGCTGGAGAAATTTCTGCCCCACACCGGCCATGCGCCGCTGGTGGTGGAGCTTTGATTATGAAACTGTGCGCCGGAGAGGGACGATATATCCTCTCCGGCGCTGATTTTTTCCACAGGCGGTGAACTTCCCCGTTGACATAATGCAATAAATGGGATATGATGATGCTATCATGAGAAAAATGGGGGCATGGTCGGCATTTTGTCGGTGCCCCGGTGGATATGCGGTGGTCAGATAGGGAGGAACACCCATGGGAAAGTATGTACGGATATTGTGCGGCATGATGGCGGTGCTGGTGGCCGCCACGGCGCTGGGCCTGTGGCAACTGACGGAGGCTCCGCAGTATGTGGCTGCGGCGGAGAGCCGGGGACAGGCCAAGCCGGTGAGCTTCGGTACGGACACGGCGCTGGTGCCGGTGCATCTGGAGAGTCAGACTCAGGAGGAGCAGCTGGTGCTGCGGGTCCTGGCAGCGGACACAGAGGAGCCGGTGCGGGGAGCGCTGTTCGTGGTGGAGCTGATAGACGGCGACGGGCAGAAAACGGTCTGTAAGGACTGGGATCTGGACGGCGTCATCACCACGGAGGCCATGCCGGAGGGGGACTATACGGCCCACCTGCGGACGCTGGCGGGCTTTCTGATGCCGGAGGACACCGTGGTGACGGTGGAGCCCATGAAGCGAGAGGTCATCGACGTGTCGGATCAGGTGGTCTCCTCCGACGAGGTGGACTCCCGCACCGAGGACGGACAGTACGGCGACAAGAAGCCGGACGATGCCGGCAGCGGCTCCAGCGAGGAGCTGCCGCCCTCCATCGACACCCCGGACCCGAAGCCGGAACCCACCCCG